>Ga0157359_1000016_pt1 | contig 47459 bp, 39 predicted proteins | sample AttcapACBM3_FD_111482 | JGI IMG/M metagenome (GOLD analysis project Ga0157359, IMG submission 111482) | Fungus gardens microbial communities from leaf cutter ant in Botucatu, State of São Paulo, Brazil - Atta capiguara ACBM3 | ecosystem: Host-associated > Fungi > Mycelium > Unclassified ...
CTGAAGGCGGCACTGGATGCGGGTCAGCCAGTGGATCTGCCACGTGTCGGTTTGTTTGCCGAAGGTGTGGCGGTAAAACGTATTGGCAGCGAAACCTTCCGTCTGTGTCAGGAATATATCGACGATATTGTCACCGTGGATAGCGATGCTATCTGCGCAGCAATGAAAGATCTGTTCGATGATGTGCGTGCTGTGGCGGAACCTTCCGGTGCGCTGGCGCTGGCTGGCATGAAAAAGTATATCCAACAGCATCAGATCCAGGGTGAACGTCTGGCGCATGTGCTTTCCGGAGCCAATGTGAACTTCCACGGTTTACGTTATGTTTCGGAACGCTGCGAACTGGGTGAACAGCGTGAAGCTTTACTGGCGGTTACTATCCCGGAACAGCAGGGCAGCTTCCTGCGTTTCTGTCAGTTGCTGGGCGGGCGGTCTGTGACCGAGTTTAACTACCGCTACGCGAATGCCGATGAAGCCTGTATTTTTGTCGGCGTTCGTGTCCCTCGTGGGCTGGAAGAACGGCAGGAAATTCTGGCACAGTTGTCAGAAGGCGGCTACAAAGTGGTCGATCTCTCTGATGATGAAATGGCGAAGCTGCATGTGCGTTATATGGTCGGTGGAAGACCATCGAAACCGTTACATGAACGTCTGTTCAGTTTTGAATTCCCGGAAGCCCCTGGCGCGCTGTTGCGATTCCTGAATACGCTGGGAACACACTGGAATATCACCCTGTTCCATTACCGCAGTCACGGTACGGATTACGGTCGTGTACTGGCGGCGTTTGAACTGGGTGAACATGAGCCGGACTTTGAAAGCCGACTCAATGAACTGGGTTATGAGTGTCACGATGAAACCCATAACCCGGCATTCGGTTTCTTCCTCGCAGGTTAATTACCTGGTAGCAGATGCCAGAAAGCATCAACAAGCGGCTCATGCAGCCGCTTTTTTTGTACGCAAACGCCCAGCTCAAACGGGGTTTTCTCGTCACTGCGCTCCAGAATCATCACACGATTACGTACCGGCTCCGGGCTGTTTTCCAGCACCACTTCCGGGATCAGCGACACACCACATCCCAGCGCCACCATCGAGACAATCGCCTCATGCCCACCCACGGTGGCATAAATCGATGGATTACTGATTTTATTGCGTCGGAACCACAGTTCAATGCGGCGGCGCACCGGTCCCTGATCCGCCATGATAAAGGGCACCGTTGACCAGTCTGGCGTTTCCTGGGTGACGGTATTACGCACCGGGCAGGGCAGCGCTGGAGCAATCAATACTACCGCCAGATTTTCCAGCATCGAAAACGCCACTGCTCCCGGCAGGGATTCCGGTTTCCCGGCAATCGCCAGGTCGGCTTCACCCGTCACCACTTTTTCCATCGCATCAGCGGCATCACCGGTAGTGAGTTTAATTTCCACCGAAGGATGTGCAGCACGGAAGAGATCCAGAATCGGCGGCAAGTGGCTGTAAGCGGCCGTTACCGAACAAAACAGATGCAGTTCGCCGGAAAGTGAAGGGCCTTTCTGATCGATGGTGTGACGTAACTGTTGATATTGCAGCAGCGTTTGCTGGGCAAAAGTTCTTAACTCTTCCCCGGCTTCCGTTAGCGTAACGGTACGGTTATCGCGGACAAACAGCGGTTGTGCCAGATCTTCTTCCAGACGCTGAATCTGGCGAGAAAGGGTGGAAGGGCTGACGTGCATGGCTCTGGCGCTGCGGCCAAAGTGACGACTTTCTGCCAGATGCAGGAAGGTTTTCAGATCGCGTAAATCCACGGCAAAATCTCCACGTTTCTATGTTGCATTTATTGCAACATAACGTTGTTAATATATCAATTTCAGCAACGCGATTCCTGTTGTAATGTAGTTCCATAGTCGCTGAACAGCGAACCGAATAATAAACAGAACACAACATCACGAGGTCTTATCATGGCTAACTATTTCAACACATTAAACCTGCGCAACCAGTTGGCGCAATTGGGTAAATGCCGCTTTATGGGGCGTGAAGAATTTGCTGATGAAGCAAGTTACCTGAAAGGCAAAAAAGTCGTGATCGTGGGTTGTGGCGCACAGGGTCTGAACCAGGGTCTGAACATGCGTGATTCTGGCCTGAACATTGCCTACGCTCTGCGTGCAGAAGCGATTGCCGAGAAACGTGCTTCATGGCGTAAAGCGACCGAAAACGGCTTCCAGGTTGGCACTTATGAAGAACTGATCCCACAGGCTGACCTGGTGGTTAACCTGACTCCGGACAAACAGCACTCCGCAGTAGTACAGGCTGTACAGCCGCTGATGAAAGAGGGCGCCGCACTGGGTTACTCCCACGGTTTCAACATCGTTGAAGTGGGTGAAACTATCCGTAAAGACATCACTGTGGTTATGGTTGCACCTAAGTGCCCGGGTACTGAAGTCCGTGAAGAATACAAACGTGGTTTCGGTGTTCCTACCCTGATCGCGGTTCACCCGGAAAACGATCCGAAAGGTGAAGGTATGGCGATTGCCAAAGCCTGGGCAGCGGCAACTGGCGGTCACCGTGCGGGTGTTCTGGAGTCCTCTTTCGTTGCGGAAGTGAAATCTGACCTGATGGGTGAGCAGACCATTCTGTGTGGTATGTTGCAGGCCGGTTCTCTGCTGTGCTTCGACAAGCTGGTGGCTGAAGGTACTGACGCTGCTTACGCTGAAAAACTGATTCAGTTCGGTTGGGAAACCATCACCGAAGCCCTGAAACAGGGTGGTATCACGCTGATGATGGATCGCCTGTCTAACCCGGCGAAACTGCGTGCTTATGCGCTGTCTGAACAGCTGAAAACCATCATGGCACCGCTGTTCCAGAAACATATGGACGATATCATCTCTGGTGAGTTCTCTTCCGGCATGATGGCTGACTGGGCAAACGACGATAAGAAACTGCTGGGCTGGCGTGAAGAAACCGGTAAAACTGCGTTCGAAAACGCTGCGCAGTTTGAAGGTAAAATCGCAGAGCAGGATTACTTTGATGAAGGCGTAGTGATGGTAGCGATGGTGAAAGCGGGCGTTGAGCTGGCATTTGAAACCATGCTGGATGCAGGCATCATCGAAGAATCCGCTTACTACGAATCACTGCATGAGCTGCCGCTGATTGCGAACACCATTGCACGTAAGCGCCTGTATGAAATGAACGTGGTTATCTCTGATACCGCAGAATACGGTAACTACCTGTTCTCTTATGCGGCTGTACCACTGCTGAAAGACTTTATGGCGTCCCTGCAACCGGGTGATCTGGGTAAAGCAGCGGCAACCAGCACCACGGTTGATAACGCACAGCTGCGTGATGTGAACGAAGCGATTCGTAACCATCCAATCGAAGCAGTGGGTCGTACCCTGCGTGGCTACATGACTGATATGAAACGTATCGCAGTAGCGGGTTGATAAATACCATCGCATTCAGCAAATACATATTGCGGGCGAAGGAAAAGAGTTAAAAAGTAAAAAGGGCGAATCAATGATTCGCCCTTTTGTCTGCTTGCAATCAGACTTTCCCGCCACAACAGTAATCAGTTGCGATACAGTACTTTAATGATGTGATAACCGAACTGGGTATGCAGTGGACCCTGTGGCTCAATCAGTGGGCAGGAAAATACCACTTTATCAAATGCCGGCACCATCGCACCCTGACGGAATTCACCCAGATGACCACCTTTTTTACCTGACGGGCAGGTGGAATGTTTTTTCGCCAGTTTTTCAAAATCTGCGCCCTGTTTCAGTTGTTCCAACAGATCCAGTGCCAGTTTCTCTTCTTTAACCAGAATGTGTAGTGCTGCTGCGGTCTTTGCCATGTTGCTCTCCGAATATTCAGTCGATCGGGCCAGTGGGCCGGATGGCGCTTACTATACCTGTGAGTTCCGCCCGGCTCTACAGGCAACGCTTCTTTGGTTATACTTCCTGCCTGTTTTATCCGTGGAATAATCAAGCTATGCGTCTGAACCCTGGTCAACAACGTGCGGTTGAATTTGTTACTGGTCCCTGCCTGGTACTGGCGGGTGCCGGATCAGGTAAAACCCGCGTGATCACCAACAAAATTGCTTACCTGATCCGTGAATGCGGTTATCAGGCCCGGCATATTGCGGCGGTGACCTTTACCAATAAAGCCTCGCGTGAAATGAAAGAACGTGTGGCGCAGACGCTGGGACGTAAAGAAACACGGGGCCTGATGATTTCCACCTTCCATACATTGGGGCTGGAGATCATCAAACGCGAATATGCTGCGCTGGGAATGAAATCCAACTTCTCGTTGTTTGATGATCAGGACCAGATGGCGTTGTTGAAGGATCTGACCGAAAAATGGCTGGAAAATGATAAAACCCTGCTTCAGCAACTGATCGCCACGATCAGTAACTGGAAAAATGATCTGATGGATCCGGCACAGGCAGCTGCTTCTGCCCGTACTGAACGCGACAAGCTGTTTGCTCACTGTTATTTGATGTATGACCAGCATCTGAAATCCTGCAATGTGCTGGATTTTGATGACTTGATCCTGCTGCCAACACTGCTGTTTCAGCGCAATGAAGAAGCCCGCGAACGCTGGCAAAAACGCATTCGTTATCTGCTGGTGGATGAATATCAGGATACCAACACCAGCCAGTATGAACTGGTAAAACTGCTGGTGGGCGCACGGGCGCGCTTTACCGTGGTGGGAGATGATGATCAGTCCATCTACTCCTGGCGTGGTGCGCGGCCACAAAACCTGGTGCTGCTGAAAGAAGATTTCCCGGCATTGCAGGTCATTAAGCTGGAACAGAATTACCGTTCATCAGGCCGTATTCTGAAAGCCGCCAATATCCTGATTGCTAATAACCCGCATGTTTTTGAGAAACGTTTGTTCTCGGAACTGGGTTATGGTGCCGAACTTAAAGTGGTGACAGCGAACCATGAAGACCATGAAGCGGAACGGGTCACCGGCGAGCTGATAGCCCATCGCTTTATCAACAAGACGCAATATAAAGATTACGCCATTCTCTATCGCGGCAATCATCAGGCACGTGTGTTTGAAAAAATGCTGATGCAGAACCGCATACCATACCGAATCTCTGGTGGGACCTCATTCTTCTCGCGCCCTGAAATCAAGGACTTGCTGGCGTACTTGCGGGTGCTGACCAACGCTGATGATGACAGTGCATTTATGCGTATTGTGAATACGCCACGGCGGGAGATCGGTCCGACGACGCTGCAACGTTTGGGGGAATGGGCGATGCAGCGTAATAAAAGCCTGTTTACTGCCAGCTTTGATATGGGTCTGGAACAAACCCTGAAAGGCCGTAACCTCGAAGCGCTGCAACGTTTCACACACTGGTTACGGGATCTTGCGGATCTGGCTGAGCGGGAGCCGGTGGCAGCGGTGCGTGATCTTATCCACGGCATCGATTATGAAAGCTGGTTATTTGAAACTTCACCCAGCCAGAAAGCCGCGGAAATGCGCATGAAAAACGTCAATACGCTGTTCCAGTGGATGACAGAAATGCTGGCAGGGGATGATCTTGACGAACCGATGACCCTGACCCAGGTGGTAACCCGCTTTACACTGCGTGATATGCTGGAACGGGGCGAAAGTGAGGAAGATGCCGACCAGGTACAACTGATGACGTTACATGCCTCGAAAGGCCTGGAGTTTCCGTATGTCTTCCTGGTTGGTATGGAAGAAGGTTTGTTACCGCATCAAAGCAGTATTGATGAAAACAATATCGATGAAGAGCGTCGTCTGGCTTATGTGGGCATTACCCGGGCGCAGAAAGAGCTGACCTTCAGTTTATGTCGCGAACGTCGTCAGTATGGCGAACTGGTTCGTCCGGAGCCCAGCCGTTTTCTGCTGGAATTACCGCAGGATGATTTACAGTGGGAAACCGAACGGAAAGTGGTTAGCAAGGAAGAACGGATGAAGGTCGGGCAAAGCCGGATTGCCGGATTGCGAGCTATGCTGGAAAACGCAAAAAAGTAGCGGACGGAAAAGCAGAAAGCCACACTGTGCCTGGAAGATTGGAAGATTGGAAGATTGGAAGATTGGAAGATTGGAAGATTGGAAGATTGGAAGATTGGAAGATTGGAAGATTGGAAGATTGGAAGATTGGAAGATTGGAAGATTGGAAGATTGGAATAATTCGTTGTCAGGATAGAGAGCGAGTAAGACCGGAACAAAATGTCCCGGTCTCTGTCGGTCAGACAATCGTCAGATTCCAGTGAACATAGCTCTGCCAGAACGCTTCCTGTTCCAGTAACTCGGCGCGCAACGGATGTGCCTGTAGCCAGCCAGCCGGAAGTGTGACATTCAGTGTATCGCCTTCTGCCAGTAAACGGACGGCCGGCAGGGTATCGTCACGGCGGCGGCTGGAGAAGATAATCGCCAGACGCAGTAAACGACAAAGACGTTCAGCCACACGTGGCAGAATAGCGTTCTGCTGGCTGAGAGAAGCCAGATCGATATTGTTGACCTGATTTTGTAACAGTGTTGCCAGCAGCTTTTTCTGCGCAGGGGTAAAGCCAGGCAGATCCAGATGGCGAACCAGATAAGCGGCATGTTGTGGTGCCTGGCGGAAATCAACGCTCAGACCAATTTCATGCAACAGACAGGCACTTTCCAGTAGCTCACGACTGCGTTCATCCAGTTTCCAGCTATGCGCAACCTGACGGACAAAACTCTCTGCCACCAGACGAACGCGTTCTGCCTGTTCAACATCAATAGCAAAGCGGCGCTGAACAGTGTGCAGAGTGCGGGTACGGATATCACGATCCACCGGCAGATGTAACATGCCATATACCAGCCCTTCACGCAGTGCACCACCGGCCAGTGTCATGCTGTCGATGTTCAGTTCAGTGAAAATGGCAATCAGAATGGATAAACCGCTTGGGAAAACCAGCGCGCGTTCCAGCGTCAGGCCTTCAATTTCCAGCTCTTCCAGTTTTCCACACTGAATGGCGCGCTGTTTCAGTTGTTGCAATTTACTCAGGGTAATACGTTCATCCATCCCCTGAGCCATCATAATTTCCTGCAACGCCTGCACGGTGCCGGAAGCACCGACACAAATCTGCCAGCCTTTTTCACGCAGCACATCCGCAACCGGGCGAATCATTTCACGGGCCGCTTCTTCAGCGCGGGCAAAGTTCTCTTTACCCAAATGGCGATCGGTGAAATAGCGTTCCAGCCAGGTGACACAGCCCATCGACAGGCTGAACAGTGAAGTGGTTTGCGTTCCTGTCCCTGTGACCAGCTCAGTACTGCCGCCGCCGATGTCAACGACCAGACGCTGATCTGATCCACCCGTGGTATGTGCAACCCCCTGATAAATCAGGCTGGCTTCTTCTTCACCACTGATGACATTCACCGGACGACCCAAAATCTGCTGTGCCTGAACCAGGAACTGTTCCGCATTGGCGGCAAGGCGCAGTGTTGCGGTTGCGACCACCCGGATTTGTTCCGAAGGGATATCCTGCAGTTGTTCTGAAAACAGGCGTAAACATTGCCAGCCACGTTCCATCGCTTCATCGGAAAGATGATTATTGGCATCAAGGCCGGCAGCAAGGCGTACTTTTCGCTTTATGCGGGCAACCGTCTGAATGCTGCCCGCTACCTCGCGCACCACCAGCATATGAAAACTATTCGATCCCAGATCGATGGCTGCATAGAGTGATGACGAGTTCAGCATAGAAAATTAACCCGGACGTTTACGGTTTGGATGACGTGGAGCATTACCACGGCGGTTGTTATTGTTGCCACGACGCAAATTATTGCCCGGACGATGACGGTTTAAACGTTTTGGCGGTGGCAGATCATCCATCAGCGCATCGCTGTTATAACGGCTAACCGGAATACTGTGGCCGATATACTCTTCAATGGCTGGCAGATTCAGTGCGTATTCTTCACAGGCCAGACTGATGGAATGACCATTTGCACCTGCACGGCCGGTACGACCAATACGGTGAACGTAATCTTCACGATCATCAGGCAGATCGTAGTTAAAGACGTGAGTTACCGCAGGAATATGCAAACCACGAGCTGCAACATCGGTTGCTACCAGGATATCGACATCACCTTTGGTGAAGTCATCCAGAATGCGCAGACGTTTTTTCTGTGGTACATCCCCGGTCAGCAGACCAACACGGTGCCCATCAGCAGCCAGGTGGCCCCAGATATCTTCACAACGGTGTTTGGTGTTGGCGAAGATGATGGCACGATCCGGCCACTCTTCTTCCAGCCGCGTTTGTAGCAAACGCATTTTTTCTTCGTTGGAAGGATATAACAGCTCTTCTTTAATGCGGTGCCCGGTTTTTTGTTCTGGCTCGACTTCAACGTACTCTGCGTTGTGCATGTTTTCGAAAGCCAGCTCGCGCACGCGGAAAGACAGGGTAGCAGAGAACAGCATATTCAAACGCTGATCAGCTGCAGGCATACGGCGGAACAACCAGCGGATATCTTTAATAAAGCCAAGATCGAACATGCGATCGGCTTCATCAAGTACTACAGCCTGAACCGCGCCTAAATTCACGTGATTTTGTTTCACATAATCAATTAAGCGGCCGGTAGTACCGATCAGGATATCAACACCACTTTCCAGCACTTTCAGCTGCTTATCATAGCCATCACCGCCATACGCCAGACCCAGTTTTAAACCGGTAGCCTGTGCCAGTGGTTCAGCATCGGCATGGATTTGAACGGCCAGCTCACGGGTAGGGGCCAGAATCACAGCACGTGGCTGGTTAGTCTGATGGCCTTCCTGAGCCGGGTGAGACAAAAGATGATGAAACGTTGACGTTAAGAACGCCATCGTTTTTCCGGTACCGGTTTGCGCCTGACCTGCTACATCACGCCCGGAGAGCGTAAACGGTAATGCCAGCGCCTGGATAGGCGTGCAGTTATGGAAGCCTTTATTTTCAAGGGCTTCAATTACCTTCGGGTGCAGGGCGAAGTCGGAAAACTTCTTTTCGGTTAAGTGTGTTTTGCTCATAGTGCGGTAGAATATCAGCTTACTATTGCTTTACGAAAGCATATCCGTTGAAATAAAGGCAGTGAAATTATTAATCCGATGCTGCTTAATGCTACATCATTAAGATCAAGATAATCCCCCTGGAGTAAACATGAGCACTCAAATTGTTCACCTGTCCGATGATAGCTTTGAAAGTGATGTACTGAAAGCTGAGGGTTTAACGCTGGTTGATTTCTGGGCTGAATGGTGTGGTCCATGCAAAATGATCGCCCCAATCCTGGATGAAGTTGCTGCAGAATACGCAGGCAAACTGACTATCGCGAAACTGAATATCGATGAAAACCCGGCAACTGCACCAAAATACGGTATCCGTGGTATCCCAACACTGCTGCTGTTCAAAAACGGTGAAGTGGTAGCAACGAAAGTGGGCGCACTGTCCAAAGGTCAGCTGAAAGAATTCCTGGACGCTAACCTGGCTTAAGATCACAGTGTTAACGACAGCGGTTTGTAATTTTTTGCAGACCGCTGGACGGCTGACATTAAGCGTGATAGTTTACATCCGCTGCATAGCAAACTTACCTTAAGTTTGACTCTTTAGACATATTCCTTGTTGAATGTTATTTCTCTGTATGTGACTGACATTCCGCAATCTGGCGGTTAGCGTCAACTGAATTCCGGCGTCTTTTCTCTACCGTCTCCTCGTATCTGATCCGATGTGTTTGTTCGTGATCATAGAGTGGACACCAGAACAGAGTGCCATCTGACAGGCATAAATCTTTTGCCATACTATTCACGACAAACAGTTCAAGATTTACCCCGAGTTTAAGAACCCACCATTATGAATCTTACCGAATTAAAAAATACGCCGGTTTCTGATCTGATCATCCTCGGCGAAAAAATGGGGCTGGAAAACCTGGCCCGTATGCGTAAACAGGATATTATTTTCGCTATCCTTAAACAGCATGCGAAAGGCGGCGAAGATATCTTCGGCAACGGTGTCCTTGAGATACTTCAGGATGGATTTGGTTTCCTCCGCTCCGGAGACAGTTCCTACCTTGCAGGCCCCGACGATATCTACGTTTCTCCCAGCCAAATCCGCCGCTTCAACCTCCGCACTGGTGACACTATCTCTGGTAAAATTCGCCCACCGAAAGAAGGTGAACGTTATTTTGCCCTGCTGAAAGTCAACGAAGTTAACTTCGACAAACCGGAAAATGCGCGTAGCAAAATCCTGTTTGAAAACTTAACCCCGCTGCACGCAAACAATCGTCTGCGTATGGAGCGTGGTAACGGTTCAACTGAAGACTTAACTGCCCGTGTGCTGGATCTGGCATCACCAATTGGCCGTGGTCAACGTGGTTTGATTGTTGCTCCGCCGAAAGCCGGTAAAACTATGCTGCTGCAGAACATCGCCCAGAGCATTGCTTACAACCACCCTGACTGCGTGCTGATGGTGCTGCTGATTGATGAACGTCCGGAAGAAGTGACCGAGATGCAGCGTCTGGTGAAAGGTGAAGTGATTGCTTCCACCTTCGACGAACCAGCATCTCGCCACGTTCAGGTTGCGGAAATGGTTATCGAGAAAGCCAAGCGTCTGGTTGAGCACAAGAAAGACGTTATCATCCTGCTGGACTCCATTACTCGTCTGGCACGTGCTTACAACACCGTGGTTCCTGCGTCCGGTAAAGTGCTGACCGGTGGTGTGGATGCTAACGCCCTGCACCGTCCAAAACGTTTCTTCGGTGCTGCACGTAACGTGGAAGAGGGCGGTAGCCTGACTATCATCGCTACTGCGCTGGTGGATACCGGTTCTAAAATGGATGAAGTTATCTACGAAGAATTTAAAGGTACCGGCAACATGGAACTGCATCTGTCACGTAAAATCGCAGAAAAACGTGTGTTCCCGGCTATCGACTACAATCGTTCCGGTACCCGTAAAGAAGAATTGCTTACCTCTTCTGAAGAACTGCAGAAAATGTGGATCCTGCGCAAAATCATTCACCCAATGGGCGAAATCGATGCGATGGAATTCCTCATCAACAAGCTGGCGATGACCAAAACGAACGACGAATTCTTCGATATGATGAAACGTTCGTAACAGCCAGAGCATTATGTGCGAGAGCCTTTTTGGGTCTGTCGCTTTGATTGCTGTTACATCACAAACTCGGGTAACGCCACGCTTTGTCGTGGCGTTTTTTTATTGTATTTATTCTGCGTAGTTGAGTGGTGCAAACGGTAAACCAGCAGATGGAATGAGACAAGTACGGTGAAAGTTTTAACAGTTTTTGGAACGCGTCCAGAGGCTATAAAAATGGCGCCACTGGTACATGCCCTGGAGCAGGACGGGGAAATAGAGTCTCGTCTGTGTGTGACGGCTCAACACCGGGAAATGCTGGATCAGGTACTGCATCTGTTCTCCCTGACGCCGGATTACGATCTGAATATTATGCAGCCAGAGCAGGCACTGACAGAGATAACCAGTCGTATTCTCAGCGGAATGAAAGATGTTTTTGCTGACTTTACACCGGATGTCATGCTGGTTCACGGAGATACAACAACGACGCTGGCAGCCAGCCTGGCTGCGTTTTATCACCACATTCCTGTTGGGCATGTTGAGGCCGGATTACGCACCGGTGATCTTTGTTCTCCCTGGCCGGAAGAAGCAAACCGTACTTTGACCGGGCACCTTGCCCGTTATCATTTTGCACCGACTGAGCAGGCCAGACAAAATTTGTTACGTGAGAATGTGCCTGATTCCCGCATTTTTGTTACCGGCAATACAGTGATTGATGCCCTGTTTTGGGTTCGTGACCAGGTGCTGAGTCATACTGATTTACATCATGAACTGTCTGCACGTTATCCCTTCCTTGATAGCCACAAAAAACTGTTACTGGTTACCGGACACCGGCGGGAAAGTTTTGGTGATGGTTTTGAACGTATTTGCCTGGCGTTGGCTGAAATTGCCCGCTGCCATCCGCAGATACAAATCGTCTATCCGGTACATTTGAATCCTCAGGTCAGTGAGCCTGTGAACCGTATTTTGAGTGGCATCGACAATATCATTTTGATCGAGCCTCAGGAGTATCTGTCGTTTGTCTGGCTGATGGAGCGGGCATGGCTGATTCTGACGGATTCCGGTGGTATTCAGGAAGAAGCGCCTTCTCTGGGAAAACCTGTACTGGTCATGCGGGAGATCACTGAACGGCCGGAAGCGATTGCAGCAGGAACAGTCAGGTTGGTGGGAACGGATATCCAAAAAATTGTCAGTGAAGTGACACAGTTGCTGGTGTGTGAAGACGACTGGCAAAAGATGCATCATGCACATAATCCTTACGGGGATGGGCTGTCCTGCCAGCGAATCGTGAAGATACTGAAGAACAACCGGATCGTCGAATGATATTCAAGACAATTTCTGTCATTGGCCTGGGATATATCGGGTTGCCAACTGCGGCGGCATTTGCTTCATGTCGAAAGCGGGTAGTGGGCGTTGATACAAATGCGTATGCCGTGGACACTATTAACCGTGGTGAAATCCATATTGTTGAACCTGGGCTGGAACAGGCCGTGAAAACAGCAGTGGATAGAGGCTATTTACGGGCTGTTATGCAGCCGGAACCTGCTGATGCCTTTTTGATCGCGGTACCTACGCCCTTTCAGGAAGGGCACCAGCCAGATATCTCTTATATTCATGCAGCGACACTTTCGATTGCACCTGTACTGAAAAAAGGAGATCTGGTGATCCTCGAATCCACCTCTCCTGTAGGAACGACAGAGCAGATGGCTGACTGGCTGGCGAGTGCCCGCCCGGATCTGAGTTTCCCTCATCAGACAGGCGATAACGCCGATATTCACATTGCCTATTGCCCTGAACGAGTGTTGCCGGGTCAGGCCATGGTTGAATTATTTAACAATGATCGCGTGATTGGTGGAATGACGGCGACCTGTTCACAGCTCGCTTGTGAACTGTATAAGCTGTTTCTGACCGGAGAGTGTGCCGTCACTCAGGTACGCACGGCAGAAATGTGTAAACTGACAGAAAACAGCTTCCGGGATGTGAATATTGCCTTTGCCAATGAACTGTCCCTGATTTGCGCTGACCAGCAGATCAATGTTTGGGAACTTATCCGACTGGCGAACCGCCATCCCCGGGTGAACATTTTGCAGCCCGGCCCTGGTGTCGGTGGGCACTGTATTGCCGTTGATCCCTGGTTTATTGTGGCGCAAAACCCTCAGCAGTCGCGTCTTATCCGCACTGCGCGGGAAGTGAATGATGGGAAACCGTTCCGGGTACTGGAACAGGTAAAACAACAGGTGGCCGAGTGCCTGATAACCAGTAATAAACGTGCCAGTGAATTGAAAATTGCCTGTTTCGGGCTGGCTTTTAAACCGGATATTGATGATTTACGGCAAAGCCCGGCGATGCAGATTACACAACTGATAGCTGACTGGCACCAGGGCGAAACACTGGTTGTGGAACCCCATATATCGCAATTGCCGCCATCTCTGGCAGCACAGGCGATACTACTGACAACAGAAGATGCATTACAACAAGCAGATATATTGGTGATGCTGGTGGATCACCGCCAGTTTAAATCAATCGCTGCAGATGCTGTCCCACAACGCTGGATTGTGGACACCAAAGGAGTCTGGCGATGATAGCGACACTGAAACCACTCGACTGGGAAAATGCCTTTTTTACACAGCAAAGTGCCTTACTGGAGTTGCAGGGTGAAGCTTTACCGGATGTCGCCACGTTGGATCACTGGCCACTGGTTCAGGTAAAAGTGCCGGCACAGCAAAGTCAGACACTGGATGCCCTCAGCGCGCTGGGCTTTTGTCTGGTGGAGGGGGAAACAGAATGTTTGCTACCGATCTCATCAGCCGAACGTCCCGGAGGGATCCGTATTGCCCGTCCGCAACATATTCCTGAACTGCGACAGGCGGCCAGTGAAGCTTTTCGCCTGAGTCGTTTTCGTGCCCCCTGGTTTGCTGAAGGTGACAGTGCCCGATTCTATGCGCAGTGGATCGAGAATGCAGTACAGGGCACCTTTGATCACCAGTGTTTACTGGCTGTGGATGAACAGGGGGCAATGCAGGGATTTGTTTCGCTGCGGGAGCAGGATGATGGTTCAGCCCGGATCGGTCTGCTGGCAGTATTGCCTGCAGCACAACGACAGGGGATCGGTCAGCGATTGATGAATGCGGCAAACGACTGGTGTCGTGTTCGGCGTTTGACCCGACTGCATGTGACCACCCAGATGGGTAATCTGCCTGCCCTGCGTCTTTATCTTCGTTGCGGTGGCGTAATTGAACGTACTGCGTACTGGTTATACAGGAACGCGTCATGATCCCTTTTAATGCGCCAGCTGTAGTGGGAACCGAGTCTGATGCAATGCGCGCCGCAATGGGAAGCGGCAAACTGTGCGGCGATGGTGATTTTTCCCGTCGTTGCCAGCAATGGATGGAGCAGCGTTTTTCCTGTCCTAAAGTATTACTCACTCCATCCTGTACCGCATCGCTGGAAATGGCGGCGATTCTGCTGGATATTCAGCCCGGTGATGAAGTCATTATGCCGAGCTATACCTTTGTTTCCACAGCCAATGCGTTTGTACTGCGCGGGGCAACCATTGTGTTTGTTGATGTGTGTCCGGACACGATGAACATCAATGAGAATCTGATTGAAGCCGCGATCACGGAACGTACCAAAGCGATTGTGCCGGTACATTATGCGGGTGTGGCCTGTGAAATGGATACCATCATGGCGCTGGCAAAAAAATATGCGTTATGGGTGGTAGAGGATGCGGCTCAGGGCGTGATGTCTCGCTATAAAGGACGGGCTCTGGGCAGTATCGGCCATATCGGCTGTTTCAGTTTCCATGAAACGAAAAACTATACGGCAGGTGGTGAGGGCGGGGCGATCCTGATCAATGATGTCTCGCTGGTGGAACGGGCTGAAATTGTCCGTGAAAAAGGCACCAACCGCAGCCAGTTTTTCCGTGGTCAGGTAGATAAATATACCTGGCGCGATATTGGTTCCAATTATCTGATGTCTGATTTACAGGCCGCATACCTTTGGGCGCAACTGGAGGCGGCAGAACAGATTAATCAACGACGTTTACAGCTTTGGCAAAATTACCATGATGCGTTGCTGCCGCTGGCCGAACAGGAAAGAGTGGTGTTGCCATACATCCCGGCGGATTGTCAGCAGAACGCGCACATGTTTTACCTGAAACTGCGTGATCATACTGATCGCAGCGCACTGATAGCCCGTTTGAAAGCGGCGGATATTTTAGCGGTTTTCCACTATATCCCGTTGCATTCCTCACCTGCCGGACAACGTTTTGGCCGTTTCCATGGCGCGGATCATTATACGCAGCAGGAAAGTGAACGTTTGTTACGGTTGCCACTGTTTTATAACCTTGCTGATGAACAGCAGCAAACGGTCATTAATACCTTATACGGGTATCTTGCCTGATATGTCCTTAGCTAAAGCTTCTGTGTGGACAGCCGCTTCCACATTGATAAAGATTGCTGCCGGTTTGCTGGTGGTAAAAATGCTGGCGGTTGCTTATGGTCCATCGGGTGTTGGGCTGGCAGGGAATTTCCGACAGTTGATCACTGTACTGGGGGTACTGGCAGGTGCGGGTATTTTCAATGGGGTGACGACGCTGATTGCCCGGCACCAGCAACACCCCGCACAGTTGCGCGCAGTCACGGGAACGGCTGCTTCGATGGTGCTGGGGTTTTCGCTATTGTTGGCGGTGATTTTTTTGCTCTTTGCTCCGGAAATCAGTCAGGTTCTGTTTGGTGACAGGCAATATCAGCCAATCATTCGTATTGTGGCCTTTTTGCAACTGGCGATAGCCTGGGCCAATCTGGCGCTGGCGATTGTTAAAGGGTTTCGAGATGCAGCCGGGAATGCACTGGCGTTGATCGCTGGTAGTATCATTGGCGTCGTGGCCTGGTTTGTTTGTTACTGGCTGGGGGGCTACGGTGGCGCGCTGGTCGGTCTGGCGATGGTGCCGGCTCTGGTGATCATCCCGGCCTTATTTATGTTGGCCCGGCGTGATCATCTACCACTACATTATCTGTTCCCGACCTGGCAGACGGATATCGCCCGCCAGTTAAGCAAATTTATGCTGATGGCGCTGATGACATCAGTGACATTGCCGGTCGCCTGGGTAATGATGCGTAATCTGTTACAGTCATATGCGGGCTGGGAACAGGTTGGTTTATGGCAGGGAGTCAGCAGTATTTCCGATGCTTACCTGCAATTTATTACTGCCTCATTCAGTGTCTGGTTACTGCCCACGCTGGCGCGACTGGAAAGTAAAGCGGATATCACTCGTGAGATCCTGCGGGCGTTGTGCTTTGTTTTACCGGCGGTGATGGTTGTTGGTTTCGGAGTGTGGTTACTGCGGGATGTCGCTATCTGGTTGTTGTTCTCTGAGCAGTTTTATGGAATGCGCGATCTGTTTATCTGGCAGTTAACCGGTGATGTGATGAAAGTGGGCTGTTATGTCTTCGGCTATCTGGTGATTGCCAAAGCGTCACTGCGTTTTTATCTCCTTGCCGAAGTGACTCAGTTTCTTTTGCTGACAGGCTTTTCTCGCTGGCTGATTCCACTGCACGGTGCTGTCGGGGCGGCCCAGGCCTATATGGCGACGTATAGTGCTTATTTCCTGGTGTGTGTGGGTATTTTCCTTCTTTACCGCAGACGGGTATGACTACAGTAATTCATCTTTTGGGATCTGATATACCGCATCATAATCAGACGATATTGCGTTTTTTCGATCATGTTCTGTTTTATGAAATGCCGGTAGCCACCCCGCGACAGTTCTGGTTGGTGTCGGGACAGCCCTCGATCGTGGATCAGTATGATCATCTGAATATTCGGGTGTTTGCCGACAAGCGTGCACTGGCAATCGCTGTCATTGCCCTGGCTCGTCAGCAGCGGGATACACGCTTTTTCTGTCATGGTCAGTTTAATCCCGGACTCTGGCTGGCATTACTGACAGGTAAAATTCGTCGTTCACAACTGTACTGGCATATCTGGGGCGCTGATTTATATGAAGATTCTGCCAGCCTGAAGTTCCGTTTGTTTTATCTGTTACGACGACAGGCACAGAAACGTGTCGCTGCGGTGTTTGCCACGCGGGGAGATATTCATTATCTGCATCAACGTCATCCTTCTGTTCCGGCATCGTTACTCTATTTCCCTACGCGCCTGGCAGAATCTGTGCCATTAAGCCAGCCCCAGGCCGGAAAGCTCACTATCCTGCTGGGTAATTCTGGTGATCGTAGTAATCGCCATACTCAGGCATTACAGGACATCCATCGGCAATTTGGTGACGATGTGCATGTTGTGGTGCCACTGGGCTATCCGGCCAACAACGACGTTTATATTGCACACATTCGTGCTACTGCGGATGCACTGTTTCCGCAGGGGCAGGTTGAATTACTGACCGGGAAACTGGCCTTTGATAGCTATTTACAACTGATTTCCCGCTGTGATCTCGGCTGGTTTATGTTTGAACGTCAACAGGGGATAGGGACATTGAGTTTGCTGATTCAGGCGCATGTGCCATTTGTATTGCATCGTAACAACCCGTTCTGGCGGGATTTGGCAGAACAGCAGATCCCGGTCTTATTTCATGATGATGTGCTGGATACGACAGCGGTGAGTGAAGCCCGGCGGCAACTCAGTATTCTGGATCACCAACATATTGCCTTTTTTGACCCGGGTTATCTGACCGTATGGAAACAGGCGCTACAACAGGTTGAAGAGGAGAGCCAATGACCTTATTAGAATTTTCCGGGTTACTGGTCGTCTGGATGCTGTGTGGTGGCATGATTTTCGTACTGACCTGGCGTGAGTTCTGTCGGGTGCGTTTTAACTTTAATATATTTTTCTCACTGCTGTTTCTGCTGACCTTTTTCTTTGGCTTCCCACTGACCAGCATTCTGGTGTTCGGTTTCGATGTTTCCGTAGTACCGCCGAAATACCTGTTACAGGCGATGCTGGCTGCCGGGTGTTTTTATGCCATCTACTATGTCAGCTATAAAACGCGTTTACTGGCAGCCCGACGGACAGTGCCGACCCGTCAGATATTCACTATCAATCGGGAAGAAGCGCATTTGAGCTGGATATTGCTGGCGCTGGTGGCGTGGGGAACGGTTGCTGTCTTCTTTGCCCATAACGGTTTTCTGTTATTTAAGTTGAGCAGTTACAGCCAGATTTTCTCGGCAGCCGTATCCGGCGTGGCATTAAAACGCTTCTTCTACTTCTTTATCCCGGCCATGTTAGTGGTGTATTTCCTGAAACCGGATATGCGTCACTGGATAATGTTTCTGGTGACAACAATGATTTTTGGCTTTCTGTGTTATGCCATTATTGGCGGTACACGAGCCAACCTGATCATTGCGTTTGCGCTGTTTCTGTTTATCGGCATTATTCGGGGCTGGATTACGTTGTGGATGCTGGTTCTGGCCGGTGTCGGTGGCATTGTGGGGATGTTTTGGTTAGCGCTGCAACGCTATCACCTGGATGTCAGTGGTGCTGAGGCTTTCCATACTTTCCTTTATCTGACCCGTGATACGTTCTCACCCTGGGAAAATCTGGGGCTGTTATTACAAAATTACAGCCATATTGAGTTCCAGGGGCTGGCTCCCATTGTGCGGGATTTCTATGTCTTTATTCCTTCCTGGTTATGGCATGACCGACCCGCAGCGATACTGAACAGTGCGAACTACTTTACCTGGGAGGTTCTGAACAATCACTCCGGGCTGGCGATCTCACCGACATTACTGGGGTCTCTGTTGGTAATGGGCGGTATTAGTTTTATCCCGCTGGGGGCGATTGTAGCAGGGATGATTATTAAATGGTTTGACTGGCTGTACGGGAAGGGGCAGCAGGACAGTAATCACTATAAAGGTGCCATTCTGCAAAGTTTCTGTTTTGGTGCCGTCTTTAACATGATTGTTCTCGTTCGTGAGGGGCTGGATGCTTTCGCCTCACGGATTGTGTTCTTCTGTGCGGTGTTTATTGCCTGCGTGATAGTCGCAAAGCTGCTTTACAGGTTGCTGGCTTATACAGGGCTGATTCGGCGGCGCGATGGCAGTGATGCCGGGGGCGCATCATCGGATAATAATTCTGATCCATTTTGAGGATGTTAAAGGTTACAGGCATGAATAGCGCTGAAGTGGTGCCACAGTATCAGATCCGGGGGCTGTCCATTTCTGGGTTTCGGGATATGTCGGCATTTGTTGATTATCTGAATCAGGATGGAAAATTAAAGAGCGGGACGCTGGTGGCTATTAATGCAGAAAAAATTCTGACCGCTGAAAAGGAGGAAGATATTTTTCAACTGATCAGCGATGCAGAATTTAAGTATGCCGATGGGATCAGCATTGTGCGATCAATCCGTAAAAAGTATCCGCAGGCAGCTGTGACCCGGATTGCGGGTGCTGATCTCTGGGAAGCATTAATGGAACGGGCTGGTCATGAAGGGACGCCGGTTTTTCTGATTGGTGGACAGGCAGAGGTACTGGCACAAACGCAGGAGAAACTGCGTCGTCAGTGGCAGGTAAATATTGTCGGGGCACAGGATGGTTACTTTACCGCGGAGCAGCGGGAGGATGTGCTGACCAGAATTGCAGCCAGTGGTGCGAAGTTGGTGACGGTAGCGATGGGATCACCCCGACAGGAAATCCTGATGCGTGACTGTAAAGCGCTTTATCCGGATGCACTCTATATGGGAGTAGGTGGAACTTATGATGTTTTTACCGGCCGCGTAAAACGTGCACCGGTCATGTGGCAAAAAATGGGACTGGAGTGGCTTTATCGCCTGCTTTCTCAGCCTTCTCGTCTGAAACGGCAGCTCAGACTACTGAAATATCTTGGCTATCATTACAAAGGTGAGCTGTAAGTTTGTAGTTATTGCCCTGATGAATCGCTGCCACTGAGGGGGTTTTTACCCTCAAAAGGGTGAAAAACGCTGTCAGTTTAGACGAAATGCACAAACTGTAATCAAATAAACATTTTTGTGAAAAAACTATTGGACAACTATGGGGGTTATCCGTAATATTCAGCCCCGCAACGGCGCTACGCGCCCGTAGCTCAGCTGGATAGAGCGCTGCCCTCCGGAGGCAGAGGTCTCAGGTTCGAATCCTGTCGGGCGCGCCATTAATTTTGTGCGCAGGAGCTGCGGTGGTATTTTTACCGCGTTAGAAGTAAAGGTAGTTATGGTGGCTATAGCTCAGTTGGTAGAGCCCTGGATTGTGATTCCAGTTGTCGTGGGTTCGAGTCCCATTAGCCACCCCAGATTTTGTAGCATGCGAAGGTGGCGGAATTGGTAGACGCGCTAGCTTCAGGTGTTAGTGTTCTTACGGACGTGAGGGTTCAAGTCCCTCTCTTCGCACCACAAAATCTAAGGTAGTGAAGCAGTATTTCGGCGAGTAGCGCAGCTTGGTAGCGCAACTGGTTTGGGACCAGTGGGTCGGAGGTTCGAATCCTCTCTCGCCGACCAATTTTAAAACTTCGAAATTTTCGGGGTTTAGCAGTAAAGAAGTACAATTCGGCGAGTAGCGCAGCTTGGTAGCGCAACTGGTTTGGGACCAGTGGGTCGGAGGTTCGAATCCTCTCTCGCCGACCAATTTAAAGAAACCTGCTTGAAAAAGCAGGTTTTTTTTCGTCTGTAAGAAAATCACCATTCATCGCGCAAAACCTAAAACCCAAATCCATCACGTTTGTCCTCACATCCCGTCATTATGGTTATTCCTGTGTGATTCAGAAAAATCCCGTGTGGCAAACGTGCCATTTTTCTCCAGGTTATGCCACACTATACGGGTAGATGCTCATTCCACTTCTTATGTTTGCTGATGCTTCATAAACCCGGGAATGATGCAGAGCCATTTAGGGTACCTGTTGTCCAGCCTGCCTGTATCGCTAACGTCTTACAGGAATCCAGGACACTACGTTGAGTCGGGTACTAATCGGTTGTCTTAACCGACCTGAGTTTTTACACCTGTCTTCGGACAGGTGTTTTTTTTGCCGAAAAAAAACCGCTCACTGTGCAGCGAGCGGTTTGCTTTTTTATCCTGTCAGAACTGATCAGGAATTATTTTTTAGCGTTAGTAATAAACCATCGCGACGCATGGTAGCTGCCTCTTCTGGTTTATGCTGGCGATCCAGAGTGTCAGCCAGCCAGGCGTAATCAAAAGCATCCGGACGGAGTTTTAGTGCCGAGCGGAAGGCTTCACTGGCCTGTTCCCATTCACCATGTTGCATCAGCAATTGCCCCAGTGTGCTGTACAGTAATGGTTCTTCACCACGTTGTTTAATCTGCTGACGTAATACCTTTTCCAGTTGCTCAGGATTACCTGATTTCAGACGTGGCATTAACAGTACCAGACGTTCATCGTACTGACGTTTCAGGCCATCGAGGACGATCTGTTGTGCTGTATCATGGTCATCACAGACAATCAGATGATCTGCCATTGCTACCTGTAAAGCAGGTTCACTGCGTGTTTTACGACTTTGTCCCTGCCACCAGCGTTTCAGTCCTTCACTGCCCTGGTCAGCCATCGCCTGATTCATCAGACCCAGCCAGGCCTGCTGTTGCAACGCCAGGCGGTGTGTATCATCACCCAGATGCATTTTTTCCATGGCTGGCAATATATCCAACAGGGCGCTCCAGGCCCCGGTACGTAAATAAGCCTGTTCAGCCAAACGTAATACTTCCGGGTGACGAGGTGCGATTTCCAGCAGACGATCAATGCCATGACGAGCTGCATGATCTTCATTACGGGCCAGCTGGATACGCACACGGGTGATTTCCACTGGCAGTGGATCACCTTTATTGAGATCTGTTGCCCGCTCCAGGTGCTGATTAGCACGGGCATCATCACCACGTTGTTGTGCTGCTTCAGCCGCCAGCAGGTAGTTAACCATTGGCTGTTCAGCGTGATCAGCATTACGAGATAACAGTTTTTCAACTTGCTGATGATCACCTTCTGCCAGTTTTAACAGTGCAGCCTGTGTATGTTTCTGAGCATTGCGACGTTTACGTCCACTGAACCAACCACGGGTACGTAAGCTGGTACGGAACAGATGGCGCAGAACCCATTCAACACCCAGAATAATTAGCAGGGTGATGATCATGATGATCACTAATCCGGTGACACTGGTCTCGATATTCCAGTTATCTGTCTGGATCAACACATAGCCTTGATGACCGGCAATCATTGGACCCACCACAATGCCGGCAATCAACAACAGGAACAACAGAAGAACTTTTAACATCGTTATTCTCCCTGTTTCTGTGGTTTTTCAGCGGCAGGTGCAGGCTGTGCCAGCAGGTTACGTACACGGGTTTGCATCAATTTATCCAGCAGTGGCTGGCTTTCCAGTGCATCCGGCACATCCATGGAGATACTTTGCTGGCTCAGTTCATCCAGCTGACTCAGGAATGCTTTGGTATTAGCATCATTGGTATCAAACCAGGAACGTACCCAGGAGGAAATAGTATCGATGGATTGTTTGTAGATTTCGTCCTGATGGCGCGGTACAGCTTGTGCTGCAATCAACAAACGTGAACGGATATTTTCCCGCAGATAGACATCCTGATTCGGTGCCAGTAGTGGTTCTGCGGTGGTATCACGACGGCGGATGGTAATAAAATCATCCATAAAGTTATGCCAACTTTTTACCAAATTTTGCCGCCATTCATGTAAAGATGAAGACAGTTCGCCACTGTTCTCATCCATTGGTGCATCGTCGTCGTTCTTATCGGCGATACGTAAATTATCAATGCTGTTAGAGAGCTGGTTTAGTTTGAGGATAATGCCATCATAATCCACCTGGCTCAGTGCAGAGAGCGTACTGATATCGTTCGTCAGTGCACGGCGTACTTCGAGCAGGCTGGGATCGTTCATATCAGCCAGGCTGGCATCGGCGCTTTTCAGTAAAGCGGCAGCCGTTTTAATGTCCTGATCGCTCCACAGCTTACGACCGGCCAGTTTCACCAGATAATCGGATTGTGACAACATCCAGGTGTTAACATCACTACCGGAGAGTGTTGCTACCTTTTGTCGTAGGGTATCCAACTGTTGGCTTAATTCAGCCTGCTGCTGCTGTGCACTTTTCAGTACCTGGCTTTGTGTCGTGAGCTGTTGCACCAGTGACTGCTTTTCACTGGTTGCCTGCTGCTGTAAGGCGGTTACCTGTGCTACCAGATCCTGACGTGCAGTATCCTGCTGTGCCGCCAGATGATTGTCGTGCAACCATAAACCCACTCCCAGAGCCAGAGCGATAGCGATAGCGATCGCTACAGCACCCAGTACGACCCCTTTATTCTTTTTTGATTTATCCGATGGTGGTTGCCCGGAAGTGGTGTTGTTCTCCGCAGGAATCACTTCTTCAACCATGGCGGAGGAATCTTTTGGTTCCGTCATAATGGCTTATCCCATATTTTAAGTTGATATATCTTAATTTTTCGCCTGTGAAAGCTTAAGCGTACAAATCCAGCGCACGTAATAGCGCATCATTATCAGCCCCCGAAGCGATACAAACGTTCGCCCAGCCTGATTCCCTGGCCTGGGTGGCTAAACGTTCACTGACGACAATCATTCGACAGTGCAATAACCATTCATCCCGATCGATATCGGGGAACAGTGTATACAGTTGTTGTAGCATTTCACCACTGGTGACCACCAGCGTATCAATACCGCGATCACGCCATCTGCGACCTTCTTCTGCGCCATTATAATGTTTGGCGCAACGCTGATAGCACTCAATAAACTCTACCTGAGCACCACGGCTATGCAAAGTTTCTGCGAGTAATTTGCGTCCGCCATTGCCACGCAGGAGTAATGCTCGTTTACCTTTCACCTGTTGTAATCCGGGGAGTTGGATAAGTATTTCACTGATTTCCTGCTCATGAGGCCAAATCACCTCATGTCCACTCACCGTATGTAATGATAATGCGGTACTACGACCAATGGCGTAGTACTCAAGGTGATCAGGCCAGTGCATACCCGCCTGAATAAGCGCGGGGTGAGCATAATGAACAGCGGGTTTTGACAGGGCGAAAACCAGATCACCGGCCTGTAAGTCGTGCAAACGAGCGGGAAAAATATCCAGTTGCGTTCCGGGAGTATATTCGATCAGTGGTAAGGCCCAGGCACTGTGTCCGCTGCTGCGGATTCGGCTGACCAGTTGTTCAGCGGCAGGTGATGGGCGAGTTACCAGAATATTCATGCCGGTGGATTTCCCTGGTAGACGTCGGCCAGAATTTCGCGAGCACCGTTGCCCAACAACTCTTCTGCCAGTGAGATACCCATACTTTCTGCTTCGCTACGGTGGCCGCGGCGTTCACCTCGAATCATCTGGCGACCGTCTGGTGAGCCCACCAGGCCGCGCAGCCATAATTCGTCACCTTCCAGAACGGCATAACTGCCGATAGGTACCTGGCAACCTCCTTCCAGTCGGGTATTCATCGCGCGTTCGGCGCGTACCCGGCAAGCGGTATCTTCATCATTGAGTGCGGCTAGCAGGTTGATGGTCTCGTGATCATCTAAACGACATTCAATTCCTACAGCACCTTGCCCAACTGCAGGTAAAGATTCTTCTGCAGGCATGATTTGGCGGATACGTTCTTCCAACCCCAGACGTTTTAATCCGGCAGCCGCAAGAATAATGGCATCATATTCTCCGGCATCCAGTTTACCCAAACGGGTTCCCACGTTGCCTCGCAGTGAACGAATCACCAGATCCGGGCGACGGGCACTTAACTGACACTGACGGCGAAGGCTGGATGTACCGACGATCGCACCCTGTGGTAGTTCATCAACAGAAGCATAATGATGAGAAACGAAGGCATCATGTGGGTTTTCGCGTTCACAGATTGTCACCAGTCCCAGCCCTTCAGGGAATTCAACCGGAACATCTTTCATCGAGTGAACAGCAATATCTGCACGATGCTCCAGCATCGCCAGTTCCAGTTCTTTTACAAAAAGACCTTTACCACCGACTTTGGCTAATGGGGTATCGAGGATCACATCACCTCGCGTGACCATCGGCACCAGTTCAACACGCAGTCCCGGATGGCAGGCTAGCAGGCGTTGTTGTACATATTCAGCTTGCCACAAGGCCAGCGGACTTTGTCGTGTTGCGATTCTTACAATTTTGTCAGTCATGCTTGATACCGTTTTTATCGTTCATTGATTATCCTACCATTTAACCACGAAGGCTGTTAGTGCATCACAGTGAAACGGTTGCCTGCGGAACCTTGTGTCGAACGGAAGTTAAGTGAGCGGCAACAGGCTAAGCTATGCAACCTCCTTTACGATCTCTCTGTCTGGTGTTAGATTGATCACGCTTCTGTGAATGATCGGCCAACTACATTTAAACCAAAGGGCAGATTACGGAAGCAGTATCTTTATATCCCTGCACTGTGTGGGGGTGTGAGCACTGGGACAATCAGGCGAATCGTCTTGTACCTCTATATTGAGACACTGAAACAGAGACTGGATGCGATCAACCAGCTACGTGTTGACCGTGCGCTGGCCGCGATGGGGCCGGCATTCCGACAAGTTTATAGTCTGCTGCCAACCTTATTACATTATCATCACCCACTGATGCCGGGTTATCTTGAAGGTAACGTTCCACATGGCATCAGCTTTTATTCGCCTGATGAAAACCAAATTAATTATCTTAATGATTTAAAAAGCCAATCAGATATTCCTCTTGCAGAAATTACTCATGGTGAAATGCCGATTACCGGTATTTATTCGATGGGTAGCACCTCCTCTGTTGGACAAAATACGACATCGGATCTGGATATCTGGGTATGCCACCAGTCGTGGCTGGATAATGAAGAACGCCTGAAACTGCAAAGTAAGTGCGCGTTGCTGCAAAACTGGTGTGCGGTGATGGGTGTTGAAGTCAGTTTCTTCCTGATTGATGAAAACCGTTTCCGTCATAATGAAAGCGGAAGTCTGGGCGGCGAAGATTGCGGTTCTACCCAGCACATTTTGTTGCTGGATGAATTTTACCGTACTGCGGTACGCATGGCCGGGAAACGTATTCTGTGGAATATGGTGCCGTGCGAAGAAGAAGAACATTACGATGAGTATGTGATGTCCCTCTGGCAGCGCGGGGTTTTAACCCCTAACGAATGGCTGGATCTGGGGGGACTGGGTACCCTGTCGGCGGAAGAATACTTTGGTGCCAGCCTGTGGCAACTCTATAAAAGTATTGATTCTCCGTACAAAGCGGTATTAAAAACGTTGCTGTTGGAAGCTTATTCGTGGGAATACCCGGATACGCGTCTGCTGGCAATGGAAATTAAACAGCATTTGCATGATGGTGAAATTGTCTCTTACGGACTCGATCCCTATTGCATGATGCTGGAACGTGTTACCCGTTATCTGGTCAGTATTGATGATCACGCCCGCCTTGACCTGGTCCGCCGCTGTTTCTATTTCAAAGTTCACGAAAAATTATCCGAATCCACAGAAAATGCCGGCTGGCGGCGAGAAGTTCTCAGCCAGATGGTGAAAGCGTGGGGCTGGGATGCAGATCGTCTGGCGGTGTTGGACAGCCGTGCGGACTGGAAAATCAGCCGGGTACGTGAAGCGCACAACGAATTACTGGATGCGATGATGCAGAGTTATCGTAACCTGATCCGTTTTGCTCGTCGTAATAACCTGAGTGTCAGTGCCAGCCCGCAGGATATCGGGGTATTAACCCGTAAACTGTATGCCGCGTTCGAAGCGTTGCCAGGGAAAGTTACGCTGGTGAACCCGCAGATCTCTCCTGATTTGTCTGAAGAGCATCTGACCTTTATTCATGTGCCGCAAGGCCGGGCGAATCGGTCCGGATGGTATCTGTATAACCGTTCGCCAGATATGAATTCGATTATTAGTCATCAGCCGCTGGAATATAACCGTTACCTGAATAAGCTGGTTGCCTGGGCATGGTTTAACGGTTTGCTGACCAGCAAAACGCAGCTGTATATGAAAGGGAATGACGTTTGCGATTTAGCTAAACTCCAGGAACTGGTGGCTGATGTTTCGCAGCATTTCCCATTGCGTTTACCCGCGCCAACGCCAAAAGCATTGTACAGTCCATGTGAAATTCGTCATCTGTCGATTATCGTCAATCTGGAATATGACCCAACGGCAGCTTTCCGTAATCAGGTCGTGCATTTTGATTTCCGTAAACTGGATGTATTCAGTTTTGGTGAGGAACAGCAGTGCCTGATCGGTAGTATTGATTTGCTGTACCGTAATTCCTGGAATGAGGTGCGTACACTGCATTTCAATGGTGCACAGTCGATGATTGAAGCACTGAAAACCATTCTGGGTAAAATGCATCAGGATGCACCACCACCGGATGCGGTAGAAGTGTTCTGTTACAGCCAGCATTTACGTGGACTGATCCGTACCCGTGTGCAACAACTGGTCTCTGAATGTATTGATCTGCGTCTGTCCAGTACCCGCCAGGATCCAGGTGGATTTAAAGCGGTGCGTGTTGCCGGGCAAACCTGGGGACTGTTCTTTGAACATTTAAGTGTTTCAGTGCAGAAACTGGAAAATGCAGTTGAGTTTTATGGTGCGATTTCCAATAACAAACTGCACGGCTTGTCGCTGAAAGTAGGCAATAACCAGACGCGTCTGCCAGCGGTGGTTAATGGTTATGCCAGCGAAGGGATTATCCAGTTCTTCTTTGAAGATACGAACGATGACCGTGGTTTTAACATCTATATCCTGGATGAAACCAACCGGGTTGAGGTGTATCACCATTGTGAAGGCAGTAAAGAGGAACTGGTACGGGACGTTAGCCGTTTTTATTCCTCATCGCATGATCGCTTTACCTATGGTTCCAGCTTCATCAACTTTAACCTGCCACAGTTCTACCAGATTGTGCAGATCGATGAACATTTCCAGGTTATTCCATTCCGTAGCCAGAATGAAAACCCGTCATGCAGTACATCCTCCGGCCAGGATGCCAGCAGCCACTATCAGCAGCACTACCAGATAAACTAGCGTTACTGGTACAGACTTCCACTGAGATACAGCCTTTTCCTGTTGCTTTTCAGACTTCACCTGCGATGATAGGTGACATAAAGATCCTGATTGCGAGCAGAATTACCATGAAGAAACTTACCGGCCAGTTGGCACTGGCTTTAGCGGTATTGTCCCTGGCGGGCTGTGGTTTAAAAGGCCCACTCTATTTCCCAAAAGATGAACCTGCACAGCCTTCGGCTCAAACCGTTTCTCCGATGCAGTCTGACAGCCATTCATCGACATCTGATGCATCCAGTAAACAGGATAATCAAGCGGCTCAGTAAGTTATGACGCATTCGGCGGGGCATAAAATGCAGTTTTCCAAAATGCACGGTCTGGGTAACGACTTTATGGTTGTTGATGCCGTGACCCAAAATGTTTACTTCTCACCTGAACTGATCCGCCGTCTGGCTGATCGTCATTTAGGGATCGGTTTTGATCAACTTTTGATTGTTGAACCGCCTTATGATCCTGATCTGGATTTTCACTATCGCATCTTTAATGCCGATGGCAGCGAAGTGGCGCAGTGTGGTAATGGCGCGCGTTGCTTCGCCCGTTTTGTGCGTTTAAAAGGGCTAACCAATAAGAGTGATATTCGTGTCAGTACGCAAACCGGTCGCATGGTGCTGAGTGTGAACCAGGATGAACTGGTGCGTGTGAATATGGGTGAGCCGAATTTCGAACCACAGCAAATTCCTTTCCGTGCCAATAAAGCCGAGAACATCTATCTGTTGCGGGCGGAAGAACATACGGTGATGTGCGGTGCGGTATCAATGGGCAATCCCCACTGCGTCTTGCAGGTGGATAGCGTGAAAACTGCTGCAGTAGAAACCCTGGGGCCGCTACTGGAAAGCCATGAACGTTTCCCGGAACGGGTAAATGTCGGTTTTATGGAAGTGGTGAACCGGGAGCATATCCGCCTGCGAGTTTACGAACGCGGAGCCGGAGAAACTCAGGCCTGTGGTAGTGGCGCGTGTGGCGCTGTTGCGGTAGGGATTCAGCAGGGTCTGCTGGCAGAAAAAGTGCGCGTGGATCTGCCTGGTGGCACCCTGCATATTGCCTGGAAAGGCCCTGGAAATCCGCTGTATATGACCGGGCCTGCCACTCACGTTTATGACGGGTTTATTCATCTATGAGTTATGTCGGAGATCCACAACAGGAGAGCAGCGAAGTGCTGCTGAACGATCGTGTTGTCAGCGATTACCTGCTGCAAAATCCGGACTTCTTTATTCGTAATGCCCGCCAGACGGAGCAAATGACCGTGCCACACCCGGTACGAGGTACGGTGTCGCTGGTGGAATGGCAACTGGCACGTCAGCGTAATCATATTCAGTTACTGGAAGAAGAAATCACGCTGCTGATGGAGCAAGCCAGTGCTAACCAGAAACTGTTTGAACGTTTGCTGATATTGCAGGGAAAACTCGCTGCTGCACCCAGTTTGCATGAAATGTTGAATCGTCTGCATCGCTGGGCGCGTGATCTGGGACTGGCTGGTGCCAACATCCGTTTGTTCAGTGATCAGTGGCGTATTGGCGCACCCTCTGATTTTACGCAACTGGCGCTGTCACGGCAGGCGTTTGAACCGGTACGCATTCAACGACTGGGGAAAACGCAGCACTATCTGGGTAGCCTGAATGGCCCGGAATTGTTGTTGCTGTTACCGCAGGCCAAAGCGATTGGCTCGGTTTCCATGTCACTGCTGGGTGAGCAGGGTGATCTCGGCGTACTGATTTTCAGCAGCCGTGATCCACAGCATTATCAGCCGGGGCAGGGCACTATGCTGTTGCATTATTTATCGCTGATGTTGCCGGAATTGCTGGCTCGCTGGGTTGAACGCGCATGAGTGTGATCGCGCCTTTGCAAGCGGCGGTGGATGGCTTTCTGCGTTACCTGAAGGTGGAACGCCAGCTCAGCCCACAAACCCTGATTAATTATCAGCGTCAGCTATTGGTGGTTATCGAACTGCTGACGGAACTGAAAGTCACAGACTGGACGCAACTGGATGCCGCGCGGGTACGTGCACTGGCAGCACGTAGTAGCCGCAGTGGCCTGAAAGCCACCAGCTTGGCACTGCGTCTTTCTGCCTTACGCAGCTTTCTTGACTGGCTGATTAGCCAGGGCGTGATCAGTGCAAACCCGGCAAAAGGGGTTGCCACGCCGCGAGTACCACGTCAGTTGCCGAAAAATATGGATGTGGACGATGTAAATCATCTGCTGGATATTGATCTCAATGATCCGCTGGCGGTGCGTGATCGGGCAATGCTGGAAGTGATGTACGGTGGTGGTTTGCGTTTGTCAGAACTGATCGGGATCGATCTGAATCATCTGGATCTGGATTCCGGTGAAGTTTGGGTGCTGGGGAAAGGCAGCAAAGAACGCCGCCTGCCGATTGGTCGTACCGCCGTCTTATGGCTGGAGCACTGGCTGGAATTACGCGATCTGTTTAATCCGCAGGATAACGCTGTGTTTCTCTCCAAACTGGGTAAACGTATTTCTGCGCGTAATGTACAGAAGCGTTTTGCCGAATGGGGCATTAAGCAGGGCATTTCCAGTCATGTGCATCCACATAAACTGCGCCATTCCTTTGCCACACATATGCTGGAGTCCAGTGGTGATTTACGTGCCGTGCAGGAATTGCTGGGACACGCCAATCTCACCACTACCCAAATCTATACCCATCTTGATTTCCAACATCTGGCGTCGGTGTATGACGCAGCCCATCCCAGGGCGAAACGAGGAAAGAGTTAATGCACTTTTACCGACAATTGCGTCCCGTTGCGGCGATGACCTTCGATCTTGACGATACGCTGTATGACAATCGTGAGGTGATTATCCGCACGATGGCAGAATCCCATGCGGCATTGCAGGCATTGCATCCAGCGCTGAAAGATTACAGTGCGGAGCAATACCAGCAGGTTCGTGATCGTTTATTACTGACCGAACCGGAGCTTTATCATGATGTCACCGAGTGGCGTCACCGGGCTGTGGAATTGGTGATGCGGGAAGAAGCCGGGCTGAGTGCAGCGGAAGCCCGACGTGGTGCCGATGAGGTGATGGCGGTCTTTGCCCGCTGGCGCAGTGATATCACCGTACCGGATGAAACGCATCGCACATTGGCAGCGTTGGCAGAACGTATGCCTCTGGTGGCGATTACTAATGGGAATGCTGAGCCGCATCGTTGCGGGCTGGAGCAATACTTCCGCTTTATTCTGCGTGCCGGCCCGGATGGTCGTTCAAAGCCTTATCCGGATATGTACCAAAATGCCGCAGAACAACTGAATCTGCCACCAGCGCAGATCCTGCATGTGGGCGATGATCTCACCACGGATGTCGCCGGTTCTGTACGTTATGGTATGCAGGCCTGCTGGATCAACCCGTATGGTCGTAACCTGATGTCTGCCAGTGATGCGCGTCTGCTGCCAACGCTGGAGATTTCGCAGTTGGCATCGCTGACCGCATTGTTATAATACGCTGGTTAAATAACCAGTAGAGTGGCAGATGTTCGCTGCCACTCCCTATCCCCAATGGTGCTTATGGACGTTTCTGACCTGCTCGACAGCCTGAATGATAAACAACGTGAAGCCGTGGCCGCGCCGCGCAGTAACCTGCTGGTGTTGGCTGGCGCGGGAAGTGGTAAAACCCGCGTACTGGTTCACCGTATTGCCTGGCTGATGGCGGTTGAAAACTGTTCCCCGCACTCCATTATGGCGGTGACCTTTACCAATAAAGCGGCGGCGGAAATGCGTCACCGTATTGAACAACTGGTAGGCACCAGTCAGGGCGGCATGTGGATCGGAACATTCCACGGCCTGGCACACCGCCTGTTACGGGCGCACCATCTGGACGCCAATCTGCCGCAGGACTTCCAGATTCTCGACAGCGAAGATCAGATGCGTTTATTAAAACGCCTGATCAAAGCGATGAATCTGGATGAGAAACAGTGGCCTGCCCGTCAGGGCATGTGGTACATCAACGGTAAAAAAGATGAAGGTCTGCGACCAAAACACATCGACAGCTACGGCAATCCGGTTGAGCAAACCTGGTTGCGGATTTATCAGGCCTATCAGGAAGCCTGTGATCGTGCCGGGCTGGTGGATTTTGCCGAACTGCTGCTACGTGCTCATGAACTGTGGCTGAATAAACCGCATATCCTCAATCATTACCGTGAACGCTTCAGCAATATTCTGGTGGACGAATTCCAGGATACCAACAACATTCAGTACGCCTGGATCCGTATGCTGGCGGGTGACAGCAGCAAGGTGATGATCGTCGGTGATGATGACCAGTCGATTTATGGCTGGCGTGGCGCGCAGGTGGAAAATATTCAGCGTTTCCTGAATGATTTCCCCGGTGCAGAAACTATCCGTCTGGAACAGAACTACCGCTCCACCAGCAATATCCTGAAAGCGGCGAACACCCTGATTGCCAATAACAATGGCCGTCTGGGGAAAGAGCTGTGGACAGATGGTGTCGATGGCGAACCGATCTCCCTGTATTGCGCATTCAACGAGTTGGATGAATCCCGCTTTGTGGTTAACCGCATTAAAGTGTGGATGGAAAACGGCGGAGCGTTAAACGACTGTGCCATCCTGTACCGCAGCAACGCCCAGTCTCGTGTACTGGAAGAAGCGTTATTACAGGCGAGTATGCCGTACCGAATCTATGGCGGTATGCGCTTCTTCGAACGCCAGGAAATCAAGGATGCGCTGGCCTATCTGCGTTTGATCTCCAACCGTAACGATGATGCTGCATTTGAACGTGTGGTGAATACGCCAACTCGCGGCATTGGTGACCGCACGCTGGATGTGGTGCGTCAGACAGCTCGTGAACAGCAACTGACCTTGTGGCAGGCTACCCGAACACTGTTGCAGGAACGGGCATTAGCCGGTCGGGCGGCATCAGCGTTACAGCGTTTTGTCGAACTGGTGGATTCTCTGGCGCAGGAAACCAGCGAGCTGCCACTGCATGTACAAACCGATCGGGTGGTGAAAGATTCCGGTCTGTGGCTGATGTATGAACAGGAAAAGGGCGAGAAAGGTCAGGCACGTATTGAAAACCTGGAAGAACTGGTGACAGCAACCCGCCAGTTCAGTTATCAGGATGAAGACGAAGATCTGATGCCATTGCAGGCATTTTTGTCGCACGCGGCGCTGGAAGCTGGCGAAGGACAAGCCGATAAATGGCAGGATGCGGTGCAACTGATGACCATGCACGCCGCCAAAGGACTGGAGTTTAAACAAGTCTTTATTGTTGGCATGGAAGAGGGCATGTTCCCCAGCCAGATGTCACTGGATGAAGGTGGACGTCTGGAAGAAGAACGCCGTCTGGCCTATGTTGGCGTGACCCGTGCAATGCAAAAATTAACGCTGACTTATGCTGAAACTCGTCGTCTGTACGGTAAAGAGGTCTATCACCGTCCTTCCCGCTTTATTGGTGAATTACCGGAAGAGTGTGTGGAAGAGGTGCGTTTACGCGCCAGTGTTACCCGCCCGGTCAGCCATCAACGTATGGGGACACCGGTGGTGAAAAACGACAGTGGTTTTACCCTCGGCCAGCGGGTGCAACATGCCAAATTTGGTGAAGGCACGATTGTGAATATGGAAGGCAGCGGTGAACATACCCGTTTGCAGGTTGCTTTCCAGGGACAGGGGGTGAAATGGCTGGTGGCCGCGTATGCCCGACTGGAAACATTATGATAATTATTGGATATCTTGACGCCTTTTTCGTCTCAGCGTAACATGCGCCCACTATTATCCTGAGAGGACATTCGCCTTGGACACACCCAGTAGATGCTGGCTCACTGACCTGCACAGCAGGTATAACTTCTAAGGCTATCCTCTCATGCCGATAGCCTTCGTGGTTGTTGGCGACCTTTATTTCCCGTCGCTTTGAGTCGGTTGTATTCGCTGACTGAAACGCAAGTTTCCTGTGTTCAAGCGCTCTGTCCCATTCTGTGACTACGAATTGGGAGTACTGCTATGCTGAGCGCGTTTAAACTGGACCAAAACCGCCTGACTCGTCTGGAGCTGGAAGATACCAGTGAAGAACTGATCTCGTCAGTGTGGGTGGATCTGGTAGAGCCTGATGAAGACGAACGTATCCGCGTTCAGTCTGAATTGGGACAGAGTCTGGCAACCCGCCCTGAACTGGAAGATATCGAGGCATCTGCGCGTTTCTTTGAAGATGACGACGGTCTGCACATTCACTCCTTCTTCTTCTTTGAAGACGCCGAAGACCACGCCGGTAACTCCACAGTAGCATTTACCATTCGTGAGGGGCGTCTGTACACCCTGCGTGAGCGTGAATTACCTGCATTCCGTCTGTATCGTATGCGGGCACGTAATCAGGTGATGGCGGATGGCAATGCTTACGAATTGCTGCTGGATCTGTTCGAAACCAAAATTGAGCAGTTGGCAGATGAAATCGAAAATATTTACAGTGACCTGGAAGAACTCAGCCGTGTGATCATGGAAGGTCAGCAGGGCGATGAGTTTGATGAGGCGCTGTCCACACTGGCAGAACTGGAAGATATCGGTTGGAAGGTACGTCTGTGTCTGATGGATACCCAGCGCGCACTGAACTTCCTGGTACGTAAAGCCCGTCTGCCGGTGAATCAACTAGAGCAGGCGCGTGAGATCCTGCGCGATATCGAATCCCTGCTGCCGCACAACGAATCTCTGTTCCAGAAAGTAAACTTCCTGATGCAGGCGGCGATGGGCTTTATCAATATTGAACAGAACCGCATTATCAAAATCTTCTCGGTAGTTTCGGTGGTGTTCCTGCCACCAACGCTGGTGGCATCCAGCTACGGGATGAACTTTGAATTTATGCCGGAGTTGAGCTGGAGCTTTGGTTATCCGGCAGCGATTGGCTTGATGATCCTGGCAGGGCTGGCACCTTACGCTTACTTTAAACGTAAAAAATGGCTGTAATTTAATGTTCGACCCGGAGTACTGATAGTGCGCCGGGTCGGTTTCTTTGCGTCCTGAACCGTTCTTATCTGGTACTACGGCGACACGACAGGTAATCTGTAACCCCTTCTTTCTGTTGAGAACGCTGCATTTTATGGAATCATTATCCCTGAGATGGCAATGGGCGTTACTGATAAGTACGTCCCTGGTGCTGGGATTCGTCCTGCAATATTTTCATGTCCCTGCTGCACTGTTACTGGGCCCGATGGTTATCGGGGTAGTGATGGGGCTGAGTGGCGCGCAAATTCGTATTAATAAACATCTGTTTATTCTCTGTCAGTCCGTGCTGGGCTGCATGATCGCGCAAAGTCTTTCTCCCTCTATCCTGCAACCTTTGCTGGCGGACTGGCCAGTGGTACTGGCGGTGTTGCTACTCACGCTGGCTGCCAGTGGTTTGTCGGGTTTCCTGCTGGTGCGTTTCAGTAACTTACCGGGGCCAACCGGCGCCTGGGGATCATCTCCTGGTGGTGCGTCAGCGATGGTGGCAATGGCCGGGGATTTTGGGGCTGATACCCGTTTAGTTGCCTTTATGCAGTATCTGAGGGTGTTGTTTGTCGCTGCAGCGGCGGCAATAGTGGCGCGTATTTCTTTGGGTGATCATGCACAAAGCAGCGCACTGGAATGGTTTCCTGCATTAAACGGCGGTTTCCTGGTGACACTGGCCGTTATGGCATTGGGCGCAATTGTCGGGCCACGTTCCCGTATTCCTTCGGGTGCGTTGTTGATTCCGGCTTTTGTCGGGGCAGCTCTGCATTCAACGGGCACGGCCACCCTGCAGATACCGGAATGGTTGCTGGCACTGGCATACGCCCTGATTGGCTGGACAGTCGGATTACGTTTTACCCGCCCGGTGTTTATGCTGGCATTGCGTACTTTACCGCAAATGATCGCTTCTATTATTGGGCTAATTCTGTTGTGTGGTGCTATGGCGTGGATGCTGACCCAGGTACTGCATGTGGATATGCTGACGGCTTATCTGGCGACCAGCCCTGGCGGGCTGGACACCGTAGCGATTATTGCTGCAGGGAGCCGGGTGGATATGGCCTTTGTGATGGCGATGCAGACATTGCGTCTGTTCACTATCCTGATGACCGGCCCGGCTCTGGCTCGCTTCCTGTCACGCTATGCGCGAAGCTGAACGTCGTATTGTCCATACAGCATCAACGATAAACAGCGCTAACGCCGCCCAGATAAAGCCAAAGGTAAAGGTTTTATCTGCCGTTACCTGCTCGCCGTAGAACAGCACGGCCAGCAGGAACATCAGGGTTGGGCCAAGATATTGGAAAAAGCCCACGGTGGAGAGACGCAAACGGGCACAGGCTGCGGTAAACAACATCAGTGGGATAGTGGTAATGATCCCGGCGGCCACCAGCAACAGATTCAGGCTTAACGGGTTGTCGCCCAGATGACTGGTTGGGCTGTCGGTAATGCCGAACAGATAAATACCTGCCGGAATCAATAGCCAGCAGGTTTCCACCAGCATTCCGGTTTGCGCATCAACCGCGATTTTTTTCCGCAGCAATCCATACAGAGAAAATGACAGCGCCAGACCCAGTGCAATCACTGGCACAGAGCCGAATTTCCACAACTGAATTAATACACCACAGGTGGCAAGCGCCACTGCCAGCCACTGCAGACGACGAAAACGCTCGCCTAAGAAGATCATTCCCATCAGGACATTCAACAGCGGGTTAATAAAGTAACCGAGGCTGGCTTCCAGAATATGGTGATTATTCACCGCCCAAATGAACAGTAACCAGTTACTGCACACCACAACAGCAGAGACAGCCAGCAACAGAAGTTTTTTCGGTTGCGTGGTAATCGTGCGGATGTTTTTCCAGTTACGGCTGGCACTGATCAGAATCAGCATAAAGAAAAATGACCAGATAACCCGGTGAGTCATAATTTCACCCGCGGGAACCTGTTCAATCAGTTTGAAATATGCCGGGGCGACACCCCAGATGAAATAGGCGATCAGGGCAAAGATAATACCCTGGCGTGTTTGCTGTGGATTCATTCGTTAACCAACTAAATAAGTTGCGGTAGCACTGGCAATGTGTACGCCAGCATCGTTATGTAGTTCAACACGGGCAACGGAAATTTTATTGCCTGCACGTAACAGGGTACTGCTGGCAATAAATCGATCGCCCCGTCCTGGTCGCAGATAATCCACACGCAAATCAATGGTGCCCATTAGTGACAATCTTTGGCGGAGTTCTTCTTCGGCGATTTGTGGCTGGCGGGTCAACGCGGCGTTAACACAAACCAGACCGGCTGCGACATCCAGCACGGATGCGATGGCGCCACCATGCAGAATTTGTTGTACATGGTTGCCCACCAACATGGTTTTATTTCCCAGGCTGATTTGTGCAAAACCTTCTTCCAGGCGGTCCAGTTCCAGGCCTAAAGCACGGTTGAAGGGCATATCGTAGATAAATGTTTTACCGATCAGCTGACGGGCAGCCATCTGATCCAGGAGTAACGCGGACATGATGCTAAATCCTTTAATGCCATAGAAAAGTGAAACAGACTTTCATGGTATGCGTATTTTAAGCAGGTGAATAGTGCTTTCCATTTTCAGAAAATGGCATGCAGAAGCGTGAAAATTTTATATGTCGAATATGTTCTTTGGGTTCTTATCTGTCCACGCGTCAGGAGAAAATTATGATTCTGCTTAGACGTATTCTGGCCACACATCGCCAGACGCGGGCAGGCCTGGAGATAACGCTGGATGATATTCTGTAATTTTTCGGTTTTCTTGCCGGTGGTACGTAGCATCTCGCAAAAGTGCAAAATGCGCACGATAGTTCAGATCTCGTCGCTGACATGGGGTATTATCCTCAGCCTGGATTGAGTAACCGATAATCACTTATTTCCGCTAATTCCACATACCGGGCAGAAGATGCTTGGCTTTGCTTTACATATTTCAGACTGGGGAAAACGTGTCTACGGCAGCAGTAATCAACGACGAAACGCTGGCAGAACAGGTCCTTCGCGAGACCTTTGGCTACCAACAATTTCGTCCGGGACAGCAAACCATCATTCAGGCTTCACTCGACGGGCGCGACTGCCTGGTCGTGATGCCAACGGGCGGCGGAAAATCCCTCTGTTATCAGATTCCTGCGTTGGTGCGTGAAGGGTTAACCCTGGTCGTTTCCCCGTTGATTTCCCTGATGAAAGACCAGGTGGATCAATTGCTGGCAAATGGTGTCCAGGCTGCCTGTCTGAACTCCACCCAGAGTCGTGAACAGCAACTGGATGTCATGGCTGGTTGTCGCAGCGGCAAGGTGCGTTTGTTGTACATTGCGCCTGAACGTTTGATGATGGATAACTTTCTTGAGCAGCTGGCTTACTGGAATCCGGTGATGCTGGCAGTGGACGAAGCACACTGTATTTCGCAATGGGGACATGATTTCCGCCCGGAATATGGTGCGCTGGGTCAACTGCGTCAGCGTCTGCCGGAAGTGCCGGTAATGGCATTGACCGCGACCGCTGATGAAACCACGCGGAATGATATTGTGCGCCTGCTACAGCTGCACGATCCGCTGATTCAGATCAGTAGCTTCGACCGTCCTAATATCCGCTATACACTGATGGAGAAGTTTAAACCTACCGAACAGCTTCTGCGTTATGTGCAGGATCAGCGGGGGAAATGCGGCATTATTTACTGCAACAGTCGGGCGAAAGTAGAAGATACAGCCGCCCGTCTGCAAAGCCGTGGACTGAGTGTTGGCGCGTACCACGCCGGTATGGACAGCGCCCAACGTGCGCATGTGCAGGAAGCTTTCCAGCGTGATGACCTGCAAATTGTGGTGGCCACGGTGGCGTTTGGTATGGGTATCAATAAACCGAATGTGCGTTTTGTCGTGCACTTTGATATCCCGCGTAATATTGAATCCTACTATCAGGAAACTGGACGCGCCGGGCGTGATGGCCTGCCGGCAGAAGCGCTTCTTTTATACGATCCGGCAGATATGGCCTGGCTGCGTCGCTGCCTGGAAGAAAAAGCACCGGGGCAGTTACAGGATATCGAACGCCATAAACTGAATGCGATGGGGGCTTTTGCTGAAGCGCAAACCTGTCGCCGCCTGGTGTTACTGAACTATTTTGGCGAAGGTCGTCAGCAGCCCTGTGGTAACTGCGATATCTGCCTTGATCCCCCACGGCGTTATGACGGTCTGGTGGAGGCGCAGAAAGCCCTGTCCTGTATTTATCGTGTTGGACAACGTTTTGGTATGGGCTATGTGGTGGAAATTCTGCGTGGTGCAAACAACCAGCGTATCCGCGATATGCAGCACGATAAATTACCGGTATATGGTATTGGTCGTGAGCACAGCCATGAGCACTGGGTGAGTGTATTACGTCAGTTGATTCATCTGGGGCTGGTGACACAAAACATCGCTATGTATTCCGCCTTACAGCTGACAGAAGCTGCCCGTCCGGTATTACGTGGTGAAGTATCTCTGATGTTGGCTGTGCCGCGTCTGGTGAGTATCAAACCCCGCAGCAGCAGTAGCCAGCGATCTTATGGCGGTAACTATGACCGTAAGCTGTTTGCCAAATTGCGTAAGCTGCGTAAAGCCATTGCTGATGAAGACAATATTCCGCCGTATGTGGTATTCAGTGATGCGTCACTGATTGAGATGGCAGAACAGATGCCGCTGACGGCATCTGAGATGTTGAGTATCAACGGTGTGGGGCATAAGAAACTGGAACGTTTTGGTAAGCCCTTTATGCTGATGATCCGGGATCATGTTGATGGCGTGGATGATGAATAATGCTTACGCCATACGTTTTGCCGAAGCCAGTAACACGCCAACCAGCATAAATAAGCTGCCAAAAATTCGGTTCAGTAACGTCATCTGTTTTGGCCCTTTGATCCAGCGGGAAATTCGGGTCGCCAGAGTGGCATAGCCAATCATCACGATGATATCAACGACGACAGTGGTTATACCCAGCACCAGGTACTGTAGCGCCTGGGGTTGATGTGGAATGATAAACTGCGGGAACAGCGCCGCCAGAAAGACAATACTTTTGGGGTTAGTCAGATTGACGAACAGGGCACGCTGGAACAATTTACGTCGTGAGGTGGCTTTGGCCACGGCGCCTAAATCAATGGCGCCGGCTGCGCGCCATTGTTGAATACCCAGCCAGATAAGATAAGCCGCTCCTGCCCATTTCAGGATCTCAAACGCCAGTAACGATTGGGAGAATAGTGCACCAAGCCCAATTCCCACCAGGATGATGTGTGCTGATAACCCCATCTGTAGACCGCTAATGGATGCAGCAGCACCACGATAGCCGTAGCTGATGGCCGTGCTCATGGTGTTAATGGCACCGGAGCCGGGAGAAAGACTTAAAATACAGGTTGTTAAAAGATAGGTTAGCCACCATTCAATGGTCATGGGTAAAACTCCCGAATAACGCGCAAGTGTGACACAATACGTGAATGTTGGGCGTTGTGCCATGAGTAACCAATGAGAAACTTTTGCCGGGAAATATCTTATGGAACAGCATAAACAGCGTTGGCTGACTCGCGAACATGCTTTTGCTGCTTTTGCCACCGGGCCGTTGTTGGATTTCTGGCAGCGGCGTGAAGAGTGTGAATTTATCGGTGTGGATAATATTCCCATCCGCTATGTTCGTTTTCTCTCGGCACAACACAGCAAAGTGATTTTGATTTCCCCCGGACGTATCGAAAGTTACGTCAAATACCCTGAACTGGCTTATGATCTGTTTCACTGTGGCTACGATGTGATCATTATTGATCATCGTGGGCAGGGACGATCTGGCCGGTTATTAGCTGATCCCTATCGTGGCTATGTCGATGATTTCGAAGATTATGTCGATGATTTGGAACAACTGTATCAGAGGGAAATCGCTACACGTCATTATCGTCACCGTTATGTGCTGGCTCATTCGATGGGAGCCGCGATTACGGCATTACTGTTGACGCGTCAGTCTGTCTCGTTTGATGCGGCCGCTTTGGTTGCACCCATGTTGGGTATTCCTTTCCCTATGCCATCATGGATGGCCTGGCGTATTCTCAATTGGGCAGAAAAACGGGCGGATATGCGGGAAAGTTATGCCATGGGAACCGGAAAATGGTATCCACGTCCTTTTGCCATTAACCATGTTACGCACAGTCGTGAGCGTTATCGCCGTAGTCTGCGTTTTTATGCTGATGATCCGACATTGCGCGTGGGTGGGCCAACGTACCACTGGGTCAGGGAAAGCGTGCTGGCTGGCCAAAAAATTTTATATCAGGCAACCGATATTACCGCACCGATACTATTGCTTCAGGCAGAAGAAGAGAGTGTGGTGGAAAACAGTGCCCAGGAGCTCTTCGGGAAAGTCATGTCTGAAGCAGGTAAACCTTGTGACATGAAAATGATCGCGGGTGCTCGCCATGAGATTTTGTTTGAAAGTGACAATATGCGGGCAAATGCGTTGTCTGCGATCCTCTCCTTTTTCTCTCATCATCGCTGAGAAACTGCTCGTGGAAAAAAGGCAAACCACTGTTTGTCGTAATGAATCAGCCAGGCGCTTCACAAGCGTTTTCTGGCTGATCTCTCTTGTTAAGGCGTTACCGGGAGATGAGATCCTTCCTGATGTTCAGGCACATCTGCAGATAGCAAAAAGTATTTGTTAAAACACAGCCCATAACGGTGAATCGTCATGATTAAATCACGCGGAAAGCCCTGTCTGTTCAGCAGAGAACGTGTTTGAAAAACCAGTTGGTTATAGTTTTTTTCTTTTGTATTGACGTCATGACCATGCCAAATTTCCTGAATTATCTTCTCTTTTTCGATAATGCCATTCATCAGGCAACGTACCAAAATCCGTTGGTTTTTACTGAGGCGAGTCGAGATATCACTGCCTTTTAAAATCAGATATTTTTCTTTCAAGATCAGACGTTCATTTTCAAATTTTAACGTGGTGGTTTCAGTATCAGACATATTTTTGTCTTCTCCATCCTTGTGAGAACATGGGTGATAAACAGCAAGCTTTATCCAGGGCCTGTGTTTTATCGCGTCATGATATTTTTACTGGCAATATATCGGCAATATATTTTTCATTAAACGTAATTTATAGTTTTTTATTCTGCATTATGTTCTTTGTTAGTTTTGTTTTATAGATAAATGAGATAAAAAGCAGAAAACGTTCTCAAATTAAAAGAAGGTAAATTAAAAATTAAATTCTTTAATTAAGGAATTAACCTTTTTTATGATGTATTCACGGCTCATTTAATGAGCAATATAAAGAAGTCTGTAAAAATTAGCTTAAACAAGCTTAATAAAATAAGGGGGGGGGAGATGTGGGGAGGACGACGGTGCTGTGTTGGGGAAACCATCCCTCGTGAGTTGCACGAGGGATGTAGAGATTATGCAATGTGCGGTAAATACCCGGGAACAGGGAAAGGTTATTTAGCCTGTAACTGCTGTTTATGTTTCTTTTCGCTAAACATGGTCATAGCCAGCAAGATAACAGCCAGTACACAACCACCAATCATGACCATAAAGCCACCATCCCAGCCGAAGGCATCAACGGTGTAACCAACGATAGCGCTGGCAGCAACAGAACCCCCCAGATAACCAAACAGGCCGGTAAAGCCCGCTGCGGTACCTGCTGCCTTTTTCGGTGCCAGCTCCAGAGCATGCAGACCAATCAGCATAACCGGACCGTAAATCAGGAAGCCAATTACCATCATACAAGCCATATCCACTCCAGGATTACCTGCCGGGTTAAGCCAGTAAACGATGGTTGCAATGGTAACCAGTGTCATGAAGAACACACCGGTAGCTCCGCGGTTTCCTTTGAAGACTTTATCGGACATCCAGCCACACAGCAGCGTGCCAGGGATTCCGGCATATTCATAGAAGAAATAGGCCCAGGAAGATTTATCCAGAGTGAAGTCTTTTACTTCTTTCAGATATGTTGGTGACCAGTCCAGAACACCATAGCGCAGCAGGTAGACAAAGACGTTAGCCAGTGCGATGTACCACAACAGTTTGTTCGGCAGAATATATTGCATGAAGATCTGCTTCGCACTCAGTTCTTCCTCATGCTGAGCATTATAATCTGGCGGATAATCATTTTTATACTCTTCGATTGGCGGCAGACCACAGGACTGTGGTGTATCACGCATCATGGCAAAAGCGAACAGGGCAACCAGGATGGCGGCAAATGCTGGCATATACAGCGCAGCTTTCCAGTCATTGAACCAGGCCATTCCCAGCAGGAACAGTAGAGGAGGCAAACCGCCACCGACGTTATGCGCGCAGTTCCAGACAGAAACGATCCCACCACGTTCTTTTTGTGACCACCAGTGAACCATGGTTCGTCCACATGGCGGCCAGCCCATCCCCTGGAACCATCCACACAGGAACAGCAGTACAAACATGACCATGATGCTGGAAGTAGCCCATGGCATGAAGCCCATAAGCAGCATAACAGCAGCAGCAAGGATCAAACCGGCAGGCAGGAAAACACGTGGATTAGAACGGTCAGAAACCGATCCCATAATGAATTTGGAAAAACCGTAGGCGATGGAGATCCCGGATAATGCAAATCCTAAATCACCGCGTGAAAACCCCTGTTCCACCAGATAAGGCATGGCCAGAGTAAAGTTTTTACGCACCAGGTAGTAAGCGGCATAACCGAAGAAAATCCCCAGAAAGATCTGCCACCGCAATTTGCGATACAGAGGATCAACACGGCTGTCATCAACACGCGGCTGATGCGCAGCAGGTTTGAAAATATTTAACATACTGGCCTCCTGTGGCTCAGGTAAAACGTCCTCATTTCCGGCTGCATGATGAAAAAAACATCACCATGAGCGGTGAGATGTTCCTTTTCGAAAGTTAACTAGCAGAGGAGATGATTATTTGAGGTATTGACAGGCGAAATGTTACATTTTTATGACGATATAGCCATATTTGTATCGTAAATTTTCGGAACTATTTCGAAAATGAACTTGTTTATGTGATTAGAATCACGATACAGGCGTTGGGTGTGTTCAGTAACGGGAAAATGTGAGAGTTTTTGTTCCAAAAGGAACATTTTGTCAGGTGGGAAGAGTAAAAAGAGTGCTCATCTGCTGCTGGCGGACAAGGATTTCATCGGAAATCATTATGCTGAATGCTGCCGAAAGAAGTCTGCTATTACCAGGTAATAGCAGACGGGATGATATTGCGTGGACTGTTACTGATTATTTTTTCGCTGGGCGCATTTTCAATGTCAGTCCTTTCAGGAAATTACGCAGGATCTGATCACCACATTCACGATAGTTTTTGTGCCCCGGTTTACGGAAGATCGCACCGATCTCTGACTGTCCAACGGCAAAATCCGCAAGTTTCAGCAGATCAATGATATCTGTGGTTTTTAAATTAAAGGCCACTCGCAGTTTTTTCAAAATGATGTTGTTGGTCATTTTACGTTCAATGGATGGCTCCGGGGCATCCTCACTTTTACCACGACGCTCAAAAATCAGGCCATTTAAAAAGTATCCCATAACAATATCCGGGCAAGGGCGATAACCGGCTTCATCCTCTTTTTTCAGGAAGCTGCTTACATCTGCGATGGTCACTTCGCTCTCTGCCAGCGCCAGAATGCTTACTACTTTGGCATCACTCAGGTTCAGTATGTAACGCACGCTGCGCAGGACATCATTATTGGTCATACATTTTCTCTTGGTTAACATTATTGCGATAAGCGCATTATAGGGTTAATTGCAGTATGAAACAGGAAAAAACGTGACCTTTTCAGGGCAAATCGCTTTCAGTGATGACCTGGTGCTTCTGCATCTGGTGTTGAAGCATCACGAACAAACGGTAAATGATCACAGGCGTGTTTGCGTGCAGCACGGATAAACGCATCGGTAACGGCCTGACCCTGTTCACCTTCACGTACCGCTGCGTACAGGCGACACCATAATCCTTCCCCTGGTGTTTTTGTGACGATCAGCCCCTGACGTTCAAAACTTTCCACGACCCAGTGTGGCAGAGCCGCAATGCCCATCCCGGCTGACACCATCTGGATAAGCAGCAGGGTGTTATCCACGTTTTTCAGTTCCGGAGTGATACCAGCGGGTTGCAGGAAGTGCCGCCAGATATCCAGCCGTTGAGGCTGTACCGGATAAATCAACAGGGTTTCATTCGCTAAATCTTGTGGATTGATATACGCCGCATTGGCTAATGGGTGATCCGGTGCCATGACCAGTCGAACTTCGAAATCGAACATCGGCGTATAGGAAAGACCACTGCGCGGTAAAATATCGGAGGTCATTACCAGATCCAAATCACCTTGCTGCAGGGCAGGTTGCGGATCAAATGTCACACCCGATTTGAAATCCATCGTTACCTGAGGCCAGTTCTGACGGAAATTATTCAGTGCCGGTGTCAGCCACTGAATACAACTATGGCATTCAATCGCAATACGTAACGAAGTTTGTTGTGGCTCATTACAGGCCTGTAATGCCTGCTGAATTTGTGGCAACACCTGTTCAGCCAGCTGCAATAAAATCTCCCCCTGTGGCGTAAAGCGCAGCGGCTGGCTTTTACGGATAAACAGACGAAAACCCAGACGTTGTTCCAGGTCACTGAACTGGTGAGATAACGCGGATTGCGTTTGATGCAGTTGGGTCGCTGCTGCAGCCAGTGAGCCGGTATTTTTCAGGGCTTGCAGTGTTCGCAGGTGTTTGAATTCGATCATGAGAAGCCTTCATACCGATAGTGAATATTTTGCGCTTGTGGTGGGTACAGTACCTGTGGATTATGGATGTGTAAACATCTGGATGGCTAAATGGCGCTGAAACATACACATTTCGTGTGTCATTACGTAATGAAGGGCGATGCAAAATTCCTGAAATGAAGATCAGGGCAGTGAAATGTATTGCTGGTTTGACTTAACTAACGTTATTTGTGTCGTAATTGTATGGTTAGGGCGCATATTGCGCCCCTTTTTTTACAGTTACTGAGCGGTAACGCCATGTTGTTTAAACCATGCCAACATACGTTGCCAGCCATCGGCAGCCGATTCAGCATGATAAGTCGCACGATAATCAGCATTAAATGCATGATCTGCGTCCGGATAGACGATGATTTCAGCCTGAGCGTTCGCGGCATGCAGCGCCTGACGCATCGTGTCTACAGTTTCCAGTGGAATACCTGAATCCAGTGCGCCATACAGCCCTAAAACCGGCGCGTTCAGATCCACCGCGATGTCTACCGGATGTTTCGGCTGCTTCATGGTTTTTTCACCCACCAGTTTACCGTACCAGGCCACAGCCGCTTTCAGTTGCGGGTTATGTGCTGCGTACAGCCAGGTAATACGGCCACCCCAGCAAAATCCGGTGATCGCCAGACTACGCATATCGCCATCATGGTTGACTGCCCAGTTGGCGACATGGTCAAGATCCGCCAGCACCTGTCGATCCGGTACCTGACTGACCACCTCATTAATCAGCGTGGCAATATCGTCATATGCGGAAGCATCTCCCTGGCGGAAGTAAAGCTCGGGGGCGATAGCCAGATAACCTTCGTGTGCCAGACGACGACAAATATCGCGAATATGCTCATGAACTCCGAAGATCTCCTGCACCACCAGTACCACAGGTAATAAACCCGATGTGTTTTTTGGTTTGGCATAAAAAGCAGGCATGGTTTCCCCCTGAGTGGGGATCGACGTTTCACCAGAAGTAATGTTCGTGTCATCAGTCGTTCTTGTGGTATTCGCGACAGGTTGAACTGCAGGGGCGAAGCCGTCGTTACTCAGTGTTTGAGTTTTTGTCTCTTCGGTTTTCATGGTCCTCTCCATGCATGAACTAAAACGATGGGCTATTTCCAGCCAACAAAATCTGGAGCCCGCTCAGGGTATGGTCTATCTCTTTATTACCAGATAAACCTGATCCGTTGCTCCGGGTGTAGCAAAAAAAGATAAGAGAGTCTCTATGTGTGATTTAGATCGCAATTAATAATATACATTATGTAATTTTCACTACTAATCGTGATTTTGATCTCCAAAAGAGGTGGGTGTTTTCCTTACAGTAATGTTTTGTTCGCGGGTATCCAATTTTCATAACAGGAGTTTGAAATGGCACAATCTGATGTTTTCCATCTGGGCTTAACCAAAGCGGATTTGCAAGGGGCAACACTGGCCATTGTGCCGGGTGATCCGGAACGGGTGAAAAAAATTGCTGTTCTGATGGACAATCCGGTGCATCTGGCTTCACATCGTGAATTTACCACCTGGCGGGCAGAGCTCGCTGGTCAGCCTGTTATTGTGTGCTCCACAGGGATTGGTGGTCCTTCCACCTCTATTGCGGTGGAAGAACTGGCGCAATTAGGTATTCGTACTTTTTTGCGTGTGGGGACCACAGGCGCAATCCAGCCACATATCCAGGTCGGTGACGTTCTGGTGACGACAGCTTCTGTACGCCTGGATGGTGCCAGCCTGCATTTTGCACC
>Ga0157359_1000017_pt1 | contig 45895 bp, 70 predicted proteins | sample AttcapACBM3_FD_111482 | JGI IMG/M metagenome (GOLD analysis project Ga0157359, IMG submission 111482) | Fungus gardens microbial communities from leaf cutter ant in Botucatu, State of São Paulo, Brazil - Atta capiguara ACBM3 | ecosystem: Host-associated > Fungi > Mycelium > Unclassified ...
CCATGTGGTGAAGGAGCTGAACCTGCACCTGCGGGCCGCCCGCGAGCTGACCCAGAAGCTCGACCACGAACCCTCACCGGAGGAAATCGCGGCACTGCTGGAAAAGCCGGTGGCGGACGTGAAACGGGTGATGGGCCTCAACGAGCGTATCAGCTCGGTGGACATGGTCCTCGGACCGGATTCCGAGAAGACCCTGCTCGACACCCTCACCGATGACCGGCCCACCGATCCCTGCGAATTGCTGCAGGACTCGGATCTCAACCAGAGCATCGATCAGTGGCTGCTGGAGTTGCCGGAGAAGCAGCGCGAGGTGGTGGTCCGCCGCTTCGGCCTCTGCGGCCATGAGGCCTGCACCCTGGAGGAGGTGGGCCAGGAGATAGGCCTCACCCGCGAGCGGGTGCGGCAGATCCAGGTCGAGGCGCTCAGGCGCTTGCGTGAAATCTTCGAACGCAATGGCCTGTCGAGCGATGCCCTGTTCTGATCGATGCAGCTGAATGCCAGCCAAACGAAGCCCGGAAATTTCCGGGCTTTTTTCTGCGTGTCGGCGTAAGCCGTGGCTTACAGGGTGCGTAAGCAAGAGGCGTTCTCAGCTGCCAGAAAGCATCGCTTGGGCGCTGAGGTTGCTGCCAAGTGTTTGCCGGATAAGGATTTTTTATATTCAAGCCGGCAGCGTTGCAGCTCGGCGCGAGCGCTATGGCACATTGCCGGTGTCACGGAGGGGAGTAGTATCGGCTCTGTGTTCAGGACGACACGGATCTGCAGGATGCAGATCGGGAACACCTCAGGACGAGGTTCACCAGGACGGTGACAGGAGTTCAGGGACAAGGACGAAGGGGGCGGAGCGATCCGCCCCCTTTTTTATTGCCCGGGCCTTTTAGGAGGCTTAGCGCTCGAGCTGGGCGAGTTTGTTGGGCTTGCCATCCCACTCGGCGGCGTCGGGCAGGGCGTCCTTCTTCTCGGTGATGTTCGGCCAGATGTTGGCCAGCTCACTGTTGAGTTCGATGAAGGCTTCCTGGCCAGCCGGCACCTCGTCTTCCGAGAAGATCGCCTGGGCCGGGCACTCGGGCTCGCACAGGGCGCAATCGATGCACTCGTCCGGGTGGATCACCAGGAAGTTGGGGCCCTCGTAGAAGCAGTCCACCGGGCAGACTTCCACGCAGTCGGTATATTTGCATTTGATGCAGTTGTCAGTGACGACGAAGGTCATCTGCTCGTTCTCCTCAGGCTAATGCGGGCGGATTCTAGCAGCATTGCCAGAAGCCTCGTATCCGTTAACTCAGATACGCTTTTTCCATTCGTAGATAAGCTCCAGCGCCCGTCTGGGGGTGAGGTCGTCCGGTTGCAGGCGTTCCAACTCCTCGATGAGAGGATGGGCGGCGCTGGCGAACAGGTCGGCCTGCAGGGGGCGGTCCTTGGGCGGGGCGCTCACCGGCAGCGGCGTTCCCACTTCCCCGTTGAAACTGGCGGCTTCCAGGCGCGCGAGATGCTCACGGGCGCGCAGGATGACGTCTTCCGGGACGCCCGCCAGTTGCGCCACGGCGAGGCCGTAGCTCTGGCTGGCCGGGCCAGGCAGCACGTGGTGCAGGAAGACGATGCGGTCGTTGTGCTCGGTGGCGTTGAGGTGGACGTTGGCCACGCTCGGCTGGCCCTCCGGCAGCACGGTCAGCTCGAAGTAGTGGGTGGCGAACAGCGTCCAGGCGCGCAGCCGCGCCAGTTGCTCGGCGGCGGCCCAGGCCAGCGACAGGCCGTCGAAGGTGCTGGTGCCGCGGCCGACCTCGTCCATCAGCACCAGGCTGTGTTCGCTGGCGTTGTGCAGGATGTTGGCGGTCTCGCTCATCTCCACCATGAAGGTGGAACGGCCGCCGGCCAGGTCGTCGCTGGAGCCGATACGGGTGAAGATGCGATCCACCAGGGACAGTTCGCAACTGGCCGCCGGGACGAAGCTGCCGACGTGGGCGAGCAGCACGATCAGCGCGGTCTGGCGCATGTAGGTGGATTTACCGCCCATGTTCGGCCCGGTGATCACCAGCATGCGGGTGTCGTTGTCCAGGGTGACGTCGTTGGCGACGAAGGGGGTTTCCAGCACCTGCTCCACCACCGGGTGGCGACCCTGGCCGATCTTCAGGCAGGGCTCCGCGACGAAGCGTGGCTTGTTCAGGTCCAGGTTGAGCGCGCGTTCGGCGAAGTTGGCCAGGACGTCCAGCTCGGCCAGGGCGGCGGCGCTGTCCTGCAGCGGTGCCAGGTGGCCGATGAGTTCGTCGAGCAGGGCTTCGTAGAGGGCCTTTTCCCGTGCCAGGGCGCGGCTCTGGGCCGACAGCGCCTTGTCTTCGAAGGCCTTGAGTTCCGGAGTGATGAAGCGCTCGGCGCCCTTGAGGGTCTGGCGGCGGATGTAGTCGGCGGGTGCCGACTCGGCCTGCTTGCTGGGGATCTCGATGAAGTAGCCGTGGACGCGGTTGTAGCCGACCTTGAGGCCTTGCAGACCGGTACGGGCCTTTTCGCGGGTTTCCAGATCCATGAGGAACTGGCCGGCGTTCTCGCTGAGGGTCTGCAGCTCGTCCAGCTCGGCGTCGTAGCCGCGCTTGATGACGCCGCCGTCGCGGATCACCGCGGGCGGATTGTCGATGATGGCGCGGGCCAGGGTGGCGGCCAGCTCCGGATAGGTCTGGATGCTCTTGGCGAGGTCCAACAGGTGCGGGGCGATCATCTGCGTCAGCCCGTCCTGCAACGCCGGCAGTGCGGCCAGGGCGTCTCTCAGGCGGGCCAGATCGCGCGGGCGGGCGTTGCGCAGGCCGATGCGGGCGAGGATGCGCTCCAGGTCGCCGATGTCCTTGAGCTGCGGCTGCAGCGATTCGAAGCGATAGCCTTCCAGCAGGCAGGTGATGGCGTCCTGGCGAGCTTCGATGATGGCGCGATTGCGCAGCGGGCGATTCAGCCAGCGGGTCAACAGGCGGCTGCCCATGGCGGTCTGGCAGCGGTCCACCACCGATTGCAGGGTGTTGTCGCGACCGCCAGCCAGGTTGACGTCCAGTTCCAGGTTGCGCCGGCTGGCGCCGTCGAGGATGACGGTGTCGTCCAGGCGTTCGTGCTTGAGGCTGCGCAGGTGCGGCAGGGCGGTGCGCTGGGTTTCCTTGGCGTAGGCCAGCAGGCAACCGGCGGCGCCGATGGCCAGGCCGAGCTTGTCGCAGCCGAAGCCCTTGAGGTCGCCGGTGCCGAATTGCTGGCAAAGGCTCTTGAGCGCGGAATCGCAGTCGAAGTCCCAGGGCGCGCGGCGGCGCACGCCACGGCGCTTCTCGGCGGGCAGGCCGGTGGGCCAGTCGTCGGGGATCAGCAGTTCGGCCGGGTTGAGGCGCTCCAGCTCGGCCAGCAGGGTTTCCCAGCCGGCCAGTTCCTGCACGGTGAAGCGGCCGCTGGCGATGTCCAGCACGGCCAGGCCGAACAGGCGTTCGTCGCCCAGCACGGCGGTCAGCAGGTTGTCGCGGCGTTCGTCGAGCAGGGCCTCGTCGCTGACGGTGCCGGGGGTGATGATGCGCACCACCTGGCGCTCCACCGGGCCCTTGCTGGTGGCCGGATCGCCGATCTGTTCGCAGATCACCACCGACTCGCCGAGCTTGACCAGCTTGGCGAGGTAGCCCTCGGCGGAGTGGTAGGGAATGCCGGCCATGGGGATGGACTTGCCGGCCGAGGCGCCGCGGGCGGTCAGGGTGATGTCGAGCAATTTCGCCGCGCGCCGGGCGTCGTCATAGAACAGCTCGTAGAAATCGCCCATGCGATAGAACAGCAGCTGCTCGGGATGCTGCTGCTTGATTTTCAAGTACTGCTGCATCATTGGGGTGTGCGCTGAAAGATCGGTCATTGCTGGCTTTCTGGGAGGGGCGTCTATTTGACAATGCCCCATTGTCTAATACTTAGGCGCCCTTTGTCGGCATCCGCGGCGGTTCGGCGACGTCGATTTCCCGGTTGCGGATGTACCGCGCGGTCATCTTGGCGTCGGTGTGGCCACCCAGTTTCTGAGCGTCGTTACCCTGGCGCTTGGTGTCGGTCAGTGCCTTGGCGCGGAGGTCGTGAAGGGTGGCATCGGCCACGCCGGCGCGATCGCATGCGATCTGGTACATCTGCTTGGCGGTCTGGTAATGAACCGGCTTGCCACCACGGGCCGTGCAGAACAGCGTTAGCCCGCGCACCGGCCGTGGCAGCGCCTTGGCCCGATCGATCACCGCTTGCAGGTCGGGCGTCATCCGCACCACCAGCCGCGCGCCCGTCTTCTGCTGCTTGAAGGCGATCCCTTCTGGCGAGATGTCCGAGAGGCGGATGGCCAAGACGTCGCTGATGCGCTGGCCGGTCAGGTAGCACATCTCGTAGATCACCCGCATGTTCGGCCCGGCGGCGGCCAGGATGCGGTGGAACTCGTCATCGGTGACGTAGCGCTCGCGCTTCTTCTCGGCGTGACGCTTGATGCCTACGCACGGGTTCGAGTCCACCAGCTGCCATTCCAAGGCGTGCTGGAAGACCACCCGCAGGAACGAGAGGATCCGGTTGCACATGTTGGGCGTGTCGACCATGTGCATCTTCAGCTGGGCGACGTGCTTCGGCAGTACCTGGCGCGGCTCGAACTCGGCGAAGGTGTCCTTCAGCTTGGCCGCGGCGATCTGGTACTGCTTGACGGTGTTCAGCGCCAGGCGCGGCGTTATGTGCTCCAGCACCTTGTCGATGAGCGCGGGCATCCCGCCCTGGCTCTTCGGGTCCATCGCCTTGGCGTAAGCGATCAGGGCTTCCTGGTAATCCACGCCGAGCCGCGTCCATACGTTCTTGCGCACCAGGTAGTAGGCCCCGTGCTTCTGGTACATGCACGCCGGCAGGTGCCGGTCCTTCATGCGTCGGCGCATTCGCCTATCCCCTCATCCAAGCCGCAGCTGCGGCTCCTTCCGTTTCGATGGCCCAGAGCCCAGGCGAGCCAGGACAACCTCGCGCAGCACCTTGGCCCGGCCATTCCCGTCTATCACGAAGCCGAACTTCTCTTCCCTGAGCCAGCGAACCTGATCGGTGGGCCGCTTGTAGCCTGTCAGCTCGGCAACCTCTTCTTCAGTCAGAAACATTGCTGCCTCCTTCGGCTGCTTCGGCGATCTGGCCCAGCCGTTCATGCGCATGACGCGCCAGGGTGGCGAACTCTTCCGGGCTGACGACGGGCATCGGCACGAACAGCAGTCCGGCTTTGCTCATCTCGTGCGCCATGGCCAGGGCCTTTCGCATGTCCACAGGGCTTGTTCGTTTCATGGCGCTGTCACCCCGGTGATCTTCAAGAATCTGTGCATGAACTCGATCTCTGCCCGGCGCTGCCCCCATGGCCGGATTGGCTCGCTCGGCAGCTCGACGCCTTCAAGCAGCGCCCAGGGCTCACCGGCGGGGAGCAGGTCTTCGCGTTCGCGCGCCAGCATCATCAGGTCGGCGCGTTTGACCGAAACCGGCATCTGCTCAGGCAGCTCGAAGCGCCGGCATATCGCCGACCACAACCGGTGCTCTACCTCCCGGAACTGCGGGATGACCTGCTTCAGCGGGCTGACCATGTCGCCGATGTAGGCTTCCGTGGCGTCGTGGAGCAAGGCATAGAGCGCATCCGCCGGCGGCACCAGGTGGCTGGCCAGGACACTGTGCTGCGCCACGCTGTAGTGGACGTGAGTGTGGCCACCGAAGCGGCACACGTTGGAGAGGGCATGGGCGATATCTTCCAGGTGGATCATCTCCACCGTCGGCGCCAGCAGCTCGAACCGGACGCCGGTGCTGGTGACTATCCATCCACCCAAGTCAGGGATCTGGGTCATGGCTGCTGCTCCTTGGTCATCGCCTGTGCCAGCGCGATGTGCTCGTCGATCTCCTTTAGCCGGGCCTGGGCGCCCTCGCAGTATGCAGGATCGAACCCGTACCCCCTGGGCCCGCAGCCGGCGAGCCAGATCACCTTCTGGCAGGCGTCGAGGTCGCGATGAACCGTCTTGAGCCAGTCGGCGGTGACACGCACGGTGACAGGCTCGCAATCCTTCGGTGATTCCACGATCCAAGCAAACGGCTCACCCGATGCCACAGGAGCGGCGGCAGGCGGTGCTGTCCAGAGAATGCGCGCTTCCAGTGCTGGTGTGTTCAACGCTATCCGATAGCCATCCGGGTGAACGTCGCCCCACTGCGCGCTATGACTGTCTCTCGCCCTGACCTGATACACCGGCTCACCCGCGGCGGGCTGGGTGGGTATGTCACGCTCAGCGAGTAAGCGATAGTGGCCTGAGCACTTTGGGCATGCGGAGCACATGGTGTTTTCGCTTCCGCATCCAGGACAGGTATCTTCCTTCGGAGACGGGCCAGACCAACCGCAGCTATAGCCGCATGCTGCATCAGTGGGGTGAGAGTCGTTGATGCCGATGTGTCCGCAGTTGGAGCATTCTCGGCACTCGATGTACAGATTACTGGCCATGCTCAGCACCTCGCACGGCGGCAAGTAGCTCAGCGGCTACGCGGTGTTTGGCCAGCTTGTCGCTGTAGCCATTGGGACTGCTCTGGCCATCCTGATAGCCACGCTCATAGCCGTCAGCCAACGCTTCAAGCACATCCCAGGGCTCGAGCAGATCAGGGTGGGCGTGGAAAGCTGCGCGGGCTTTCCACGCTTTCCAGGCGCAATCCGTATTGCTCCAGCAATAGACACCGCCCTGCCTGTCCAGTTTGATGTCCTCGGACTGATCCGGGCAGTCATCCTTGAGGCTTTCGTTGTGCACCCGGGTCCAGGACTCAAACGCAGCGCGTTCACCCCTTGCCTGCTCTGCTTGGACTTCCTCCACGGCGGGCTGGGTGGCGAGGGCGGCGCGCGCCTGAAGTTCTCGGATCAGCGAAGCAGCTCTCCTAGAGAACTCGGTGATGGATACCGTGCAAGTGGTGCTATTGCCGTCGTCGTCCTCAAGCGTTAGCTCAACTTCATCCTCTTCAATCCAAAAAGCCTCCATACCTCCGATGTCTCCGAGCACCTGCGCTACCCAGAAAGCTTCATCAGCGATGAATTTGGTCCGCTCATCCCCGGCCTGCGCGCCCTGGGCTTCCTGAGCAGGCCGCTGTTCCAGCGAGTTTTCCCAATTAGGGTTTGACTCGCCGTATGCCAGGAATCCGCCGTCATCCCGCAGAAGGCTTACCTCACGGCCTTTCCACCCGCCGCTGATGTGCCCTTTGAAGTCCCAGCCAGCACGGGCACCGAACCAGTTGCCGTCACTGGTCTGGAATATCTGGTCATAGCCGTGCGAGTTCCAGTCTGGCTTTCCTCGCTTGGGAACGTCCTGCTGCTCGGCCTGAGCATGGCGGGCGAGAAAATTTGCGATATTGCCAACCAGTGAAGGCATAGGCACCCAGCCGAAATAGGCCCCTACCTCTTTCAGCAGCACCACAGCCTCCGCCAGCTGCGCCTGAGCTATGTCGCGTTGCTCAGCATAGGTCATCCCGGACTTCGCGTTGATGCGCATGAACTCGCGCGCCTCATCCCGCTCCGCCTCCACCCGCGCCAGGGCTTCGCGCTGGGCTGTGTCGCGGGCGCGCAGCTCGTCCGCGATGTCCGCGTAGTAAGTGCCGGATCCAGCCAGATCGCTGATGGTCAGCTCGAATTTCTCGTCGTTCATGGTCAATACTCTGTCGGCACGCCAGATGGCGTGAGGGGAGGGGTCAGGCCGCTTGCGTGCGCTCAACGTGCGCCCAGGCACCGGTGACGTCGTAGATATGAGCCGCCTGCTCCTCTCTGAGGGAGACGCCGCAGGGGTTGGCTATCCAGGCGCTGCCGACGATGTGGCGACGGTTGCAGGTGTCCATCAGGGCCCGGTAGTGCTCCTCGATTACCTCGGTGAGCTGGCCGGCGAGGTGGATTCCTGTCGTGGCGATTTCGCTGGACTTCACGTAGTGCAGCCCGTTCTGGTCGATGCAGAAGGCGCTGAAGTAGATGACCCAGCGGTGAGCGATGTCGCAGACGGCGTTGGCCAGGGCCACCCCGTGGCGGATCGGCTTGCCGGTCTTCAGGTGCACCAAGAACTGGCCGCCGTGGGGGTCGATGTTGATCACGCCGACGTAGTTGGTGCTCAGCAGGGCGCGGCTGGCGCGCTCAACCCGCGCTCGGGTGTTGTTCGGCTTGCGTGGTTTGCCCATGGGGAGCCTCCAGCGTCTGCAGCAGGTCGGCGAAGGTGGCAGCGTGCTGATCGGCTGCGCGCTTCTTGGATCGGGACTCAGCGGCGATACCCCGCACCCGAGGCGCGCTGCTGTTGAACTCGGCGGCCCGGGTCAGCTCTCGCGGTGCCAGGTAGGGCAGGGTGGCGATGCTGCCGCCGGCGGCCAGGTACTGCTCGACCGCCTGGCCCAGGCTGGCGCGCTGCGGCTCCCGCGCCCGGATGTCGTGCACGAAGTCGGGGATCATGCGGTGAGCTCCCCTTCAGTGCGCAGCAGGTTGTCCGCAGTGCGGCGCGGCGGCACCTTCTGCTTGGCTTTGTCGTACCAGTGGATCCACTTGCCACGTCCACGACGCTCGGAATGCTCTGGCCAGCAATCGAAGCCCAGCATGCGGGCACGCGAAATCACTGCCGCCGGGCTACGCCCGATGATAGGTAGGGTGGTCATGATGATGGTCTCGGGATGGCGCCGAGCGGCGCGGGGGAATGGGTGCCGGCTTCAGGGTTGAACCGTGGCCGGCGGTGATGCAGTGCCAGTGCCTGTTGTGTGCTAACTGGCGCGACTCCGTCTTCTGCATCGGGGAGCGTCATGGTCTTCCGACGGCACCCGCGTACTGAGGTATGAGCACCCTCTTCCACGGGTAGGGTGGCGAGCCACCACCATGACGCTCTCCGATACAGTCCCCGTGACGTGGGGAATACGGCCTGGCCCTCGGCGGAGGTAGAAGCTGGTGACCAATGCCAGGCTGCCGGTGATGTGCGCTCCGCCGGCTGGCGCTCCTGGGTATCCGCCGGGGCGGCCCGCCAGGTCGGGGCAAGATCAGGTGGAGCGGGGCGGAGTGACCATTTCGGCGAAACGTGACATGTCACGCTTGGCGATCTGGTCGGCATGGTGGATCAGCAGGGTCAGCACCTCGGCGCGCTGCTCGAAGCCGCCGGCGGCGCATATCCGGTCCAACGCCTCGGCGGTGCGCTGGTACATCTCGAACGGCATCACCTGGTGGCCCAGGGCGGCCAGGCGCTCGGCCTCGCGCTTTCTCTGGTCCGCCTTCCGCTCGGCGGCGGTCTTCGGTGTGGTCATACGGTGATCTCCGGTGTCTCTGCCCGGCGCAGCACCCGCACCTGGGCTGTACGGCGTTCCGGCGCGCGACGGTCGCGGCGCATCGGGTCTTCATCGAGGGCGGCATGGGCGACCACGAGGGCGGCCAGCATCATGCAGAGCGGGCTGATGATCTGGCGCTTCATTGCCTCGGCCACGAGCTGCGGGGCCCGAGCGACGCCGAGCTTGAACATTGCGCTGCTGACGCGCTTCGTCACGGTCATAGGGGCGATGGCCATGTCGCGGGCCATCTCCTTGTGCGTCTGGCCGCGAGCCAGGCCGAGTACGCATTCCAACTCTCTGCGCGCCAGGCCCATGCCCAGGCGTCCTTGCCATTGCCCAACTACGATCATGGTGGTGGCCCCTACGCCACTGCGGCGTGCTGGTACTGCTGGATGAGGTCTTCGAAGCCGGCCAGGGTGCGACGGAGGTAAGCCACTACGCCTGGACTATTCGCCTCAGCGATGTGACGCCTGTACATAGCCGCCATGTCTTCTGCATGGGCCAGCATTACGGTGGTTCTAACGAATGGGTCGGAGCAGGCTTCCATCTCGCCGCGAAGCCAGGCGGCATACGGTAGTGACGACATGGAATTCTCCAGGGCTGGCCCTCGTGGGAAGGCCAGCCAGTGATGCTCAGGCAGCTTCGCTTTTCACGTCCGTTGCATACGGCACGGACGGCGCCGCAGCGATGAGTTGGCGCCGCTCAGGTTGGCGCGCTCGCCGTTCTCTTGGTCATCCAGCCAGGCCTGGTGTTTCTCGATGATCTTGGCCAGTTCTTCGTGGGTGTAGGTTTTCATGGGTAACTCCTTGTCGGTGTTCGGTTGTCTTCCCGGCTGGCCCTGACTATCCAAGGCCAGCGAGGAAAACTGCTCTGCCGGTGTTACGCGCCACCGCCGGCTGGGCGACTACTTGTTCGGGGGATCTGAGATCCCAACAGCCACCCGCGCTGGTATGCCGGTGGCTCTCCATTTCGGTGCTTTACGCTGCACACCTTGGGGGAGGCGTCCCATCTCGAGGATCTGGCTTCAAGCCTCGGGCTCCTTGATCGCTACCCGGGGCGGCCCGCGGGCTGCCTGGCAGTTGTCGCTGCCTGTGACTGAATAATCACGCATCGTGATTTATCTGTCAACACGCAACGTGATTATTTTCGGCGCATAAAAAAGCCCGCTCAGCAGCGGGCTCTAGGGACGTGTCGAATCAGTCCTTCGGCACGGTCCAGAAGATCTGGACGCTCCGCTCATCTCGGTGAGCAATGGTCAGGTTGTCGTGTTCGGCAAGCTCGCCCAGGATTTCCTCCCAGTCAGCGGGCTCGTCACCCTCCAGACGCTCCAGCAGCACAGTCTTCTCCTTCTGGGCGCTGGGAGAGGCGATAGCGCGCTGCACGCGGTCGCGCATGACCTGGCGCCGCATCTCTGCGACGGTCATCGTAGGTTTCGCGTCGGTGGGCTTGGACTTCTTCTCGGGCATGGCCGCTGATCCTTACTGAAATAATGTTGAAATATACAGTAGTTTCAGTGGGGCGAAGCGGCAAGCAGATGTCAGACGAGCGGCAGAGTCACCGGTTGCTCGGCGAGTATCATGGCGCCCGCATCAGACTAGGAGACGCGCTATGCCCCACAACCTCGCAAACCGATCAGCGGACGAGCGCCGCGCCATCGAAGACCACAAGGCTGAGACTTTCGCCTACTGGCAGGAGAACAAGGACCGAGCGAACGGCGATGCCGCGCGGATCTTCGGAGCGAAGGAGAAGAAAGGGAAGGGCTGGCGCGCCTGGGCCGACCTGGAGCTGGCTGCCTTGGAGCCGAGCCAGTACCGCAACATGGTGAAGGCCGAGATCAACCGGCTGCAGAGCGGGAAGCCGCGGGAGTAGGGTGGAAAATCCACCCATTCGATGGCCAGCTGTTGCGCTACCTTGCGGAGGGCTCAGTTGCAGGCGCCGTCTTCTGTGCTGTCTGGGTTGCGCTAGCAGGTGATGAGGAGTCGGCCTTGCCTGTCTGATAAAAGGCGAGGCTAAGGCCTGCTATAGCTACCAGAATGCCAATGGCTGTCAACATTGCGCCCCAAATATTCAGCTTTAAGCTGCCAAGGCTGGAGATGTCTGATTTGATAGATGCCACCGACTCATCAAGCCTCTTGTCCCGTTCGGCTTGAGCATCAAGGAAGCCAGAAAATCGCTGCTCCCAAGCTTGGTCGCGAATCGCTTGCTCTTGTCGCATGGACTCGTGACGCAGGTCTAGCTCGCGCCGTAATTGCTCGTCGCGAAGGGATAGCTCATGGCGGTAGTCGTGATCTGTCATAACTGCAGTATGCGCTCTATCAGCTTCAAATTCAGCCCTAGCTTGATAGCCTTCCAGGCGAGCTGCCATCGCTGCAATTTGTGCCTCGTACTCTGACAATAGGGCGGCAACGTTTTCTATTGTCGGGCGGTCGTGTTCGTCGCGGACGCCCACGGTCCCAAATCTGGGGCCTCCCAGGATTAGCTTGTCCCTCACGCTTTCCAGAGATGGCGGGCTCTGTTGATCAATCAGGTTGTCCATCTGGAACCTCTATCAAACAGTCCCCATAAAACTCGAGGGCGTGCAATTTCATAAAGCCGCAGTTCTTGCATACCAGGCAGATCGCTGAATGCCCGTACATGTACGTATTGCCCTCCGTATCGCCGAAAGACAACGTAACGCCTGTTATTCCGCCGCCGGTTCTCAAATCCCACCCGACCTTGTCGCAGCTTGGGCAGTTGGGCTTGACGCCTTTCAGGCGAAAGGCCTCTGCTAATTTTCCCGAGTCGACCATCTTGGGCAACGCCTGTTGCGCATCGTCTGCCATCCTTCCTCCTAATCCATCAATCCGGTTGTTTGGCACGCGACTGCGGCCATGGCGAAAGCGGCGATTCCCCAAGCAATGGGCCTGGCGCCGTTGCGCCCACGCCACACATCCCTCCAGAACCTGATCGCATTCATGGGCACCTCCTGTGCCGGTAGGGTCAGAACTGCTCGAGCTTGGCTATCACCACGCCCATGATCACGGCCTCGCCGTCGATAGGGAAAAAGGGCTGCGGCCATGCGGGGTTGATCGCCTTGAGGTACTTCTGCGATCCCTCTATGACCAGCTGCTTGAAGCTGGCCTCTTGCTCATCCACGAGCTTCACCACCACGAAGCTCCGGTTGATCGCGTCGACCTCCGGATCCACGTAAATGATGTCGCCTTCGCTGAAGCTCTTCGGGCCATGGGGGTTGAACATCGAGTCACCGCGCACGCGCAGCGCGAACGTCCAGGTGCTGTGCGGGACAGGGCAGGGGAGGTATTGCTCGGCCATACCAGGAGCGTAGGCCTCTGTGGCTTCTTGGAAAGCCCCGGCCTGCACCCAGCTGATGAGCGGAATGTTGCCGCGGTTGGGTGGCGCCGGCTCTGTGTTGGGCTTCTCTTTCACTTCTCCAGCACCGATCAACAGGTCTGATTGATCAATGCCCAGTGCCTTGGCCATTTGGGCGATGTCATCCAGCGAGGGCTCCCTCGTGCCGGACTCGTAGTTCCCCACGCGCGACTGTGATTTCCATCCGCACGCTTTGGCTAGGGCTGCCTGCGACATCCCTGCCAGGCTTCTGTAGTGCGCAATGCGCGATGCAAGGGTCTTCATGGCCGCAATTTTAATCACGGAGCGTAATGGCGACCTTTCACTTATTGTGTTTGCTACTAACACGATATGTGATTATCCTTGGCGTACCTATCACAGGAGTCCGTCGATGAACCGCATCGCTGAGTTCCGGGAAGCCGCGGGCATCACCCAGGCGGCGCTGTACCGAAAGCTCAACTGGAAGCAATCCAGGTTGGCCAACTATGAGTCGGGTGCTCGTCCGCTGAAGCTCGACGACGCTCGGTTGATTGTGAAGGCCCTGAACGCGCTTGGCGCCAAGTGCACGCTCGACAAGGTGTTTCCACCCAAGGTCCGCGCGCCGGAAGCCGCCTGACCATGGAACCCATTATCCGCGCCATGGCCTTGCGCCATCAGTCCCGCGGAATAGCTGTGATTCCGTCCAGTACGCGAATCGCGGGCACAAAAAAGCCCGGTGGCAGCCGGGCTTCGAAGTAACGCAAACAGGTGACCATTATGAATCGTTCCGCTGCAGATTCAAGCGGCAAGGCAGAGAGCCATGGCCGGTGACTGGATCAAGTTCGAGCTGACCACCCTGGACAAGCCCGAGGTGTGCCAGATCGCCGATGAAGCCAACATCGATTCCGACGCGGTGGTGGGCAAGCTGCTCCGCGTGTGGGGTTGGTTCGACCAGCAGACCTCAGAAGGTAACGCTCCGAGCGTTAGCAAGCGGTTACTGGATCGTCTCGTTGGCGTTACTGGCTTCTGCGATTTGATGCGCAAGGTCGGTTGGATGGTTGAGGCCGACGGCGTCATCAGCATCCCCAACTTCGAGCGCCACAACGGGAAAACCGCCAAGAACAGGCTTCTGACGGCCAAGCGCGTTGCCAACCACAAGGCCGCTAACGGCAAAGGTAACGCTCGCAGCGTTAGCGATGCGTTACCTAGAGAAGATGTAGAGAAGAGAGAGAAAGAGCAAGAGCCAAGAGCTGGCGCCGCAGCGCCGCAACACCAGGCCGAAGCCAGTCCCGATGCCGAGCAGGCCAAGACCAGGGCCTGCCGCCTGCCGAAGGACTGGTCGCTTCCTGAAGACTGGTCGGCCTGGGCTCTCACCGAGCGCCCCGAGTTCACCGAGCAGCAGGTTCGTGCCATCGGCGCCAACTTCGCTGACTTCTGGCACGCCAAGGCCGGGAAGGACGCCTGCAAGCTCGACTGGCTCGCCACCTGGCGGAACTGGATCCGCAACCAGAAGGCCCAGGGCGGCAACGTCCGCCAGCTGCCCAGCCGCCACGTCGGCCTGAACGACCAAGACTATTCCCGCGATCTGGAGGCCAACGGCGATGGCACCTACCGGTTTTAACTCGCTGCTCGAACGCACCCAGCGCCTGGCAGGCATCGTCGGCCAGGAACAAGCCAACTGTGATCGCCATGGCGACTACGAGGCCCAGGTCTTCCGCGATGAGCGCCGCTCTGGCTGCCCGGCATGTGCCGAGGAAGCCCGCGAGAAGCGTGAGGCGGAGGAGTGGGCCGCCCAGCGCCGCCAGGGTGCCGTGGCCAAGCTGGAGCGCCGCCTGGGCAGCGCGATGATCCCGCCGCGCTTCACGGGAAAGACCTTCGAGAGCTACCGCGCCGAGACGGCCGAGCAGAAGAAGGCCCTGGCCTCCTGCCGCCGCTACGCCGAGCAGTTCACCGAGAACGCCCAGGGCGGCCGCTGCATGTTGCTGCTGGGCAAGACCGGCACTGGCAAGACCCACCTGGCCGCTGCCGTCGCCCAGCACGTCATCCGCGAGCACGGCGCCACCGCGATCTACACCACCGTCAGCCGCATCTGCCAGCACATCAAGGGCAGCTTCGGCAGCGACTCAGGCTACACCGAGGCCCAGGCCATCGAGCTGTTCGCCCAGGCCGACCTGCTGGTTATCGATGAGGTGGGGGCCAGCCGTGACAACGATTTCGAGCGCATGAGCATCTTCGAGGTGGTGAACAAGCGCTACGAGGAGATGAAGCCGACCGTCCTGGTCTCGAACCTCTCCGCCGCCAAGTTCGAAGCGAGCGTCGGCGACCGCACTGCTGACCGGCTACGCGAGGGCGGCGGGTTCGTCCTGCTGTTCGAGTGGGAAAGCGCCCGCCGAGGTGCCGCATGAAGGCCTGCTGGTTCGTTCTGCTCCCAGGCCGCCCACCGTTCGCGATGGTCGGCGCCCAAATCAACCGCGACGAGGCCCTGTCCTGCGCTCGCATCATCTGGCCGGAGGCCGACGTAGCATGAATCACAACTTCAAGCCGGGTGATCTGGCCATGATCGTCGGCGCTTTCAGCGTCACTGAGAACATCGGTCGAGCCGTCGAGTGCGCAGTTTTTCTGGCGCCCGGCGAAGAGCGGTTCTATCACGACGGCATCTTCGAGGCCGGCCCTGATGGACTCTGGATCGTCACTGCCCCTGATCTCTATCGCAACTGCGAAGAGGGGCTGGTCAAGAGCAGCCTGGCCGGTTGCGCTCCGCAACACCTGCGTCCGCTACGCGGCGACGTCTCTCCTGAGCACCAGCAGGAGCCGCAGAGCAAATACGAGCTGCTTGACGACTTGGAAGCGGGAATGGACGTGCGAGGGCTGCCCGTATGATGTTCACCCAGGAGGAATACGACGACGCCCGCCGCCTGGCATATGACCAGGGCTTTCGACGCGGCAATGGCATGAACGGCATGGGCCCCCACGTCCAGCACACCGGGGCCTACATCCACGACCGTGAGCAGCAGCTGGCCCAGCCGGTGAAGCGCCATGCGCCGGAGCCGCGCCGTCCATTCGGCGACATGCTGGGCGATGTGGAGGGTCGCGAGCTATGACACTCATCGTTGCAGTTATGGTCGCCATACTCCAAGCCGTCCTGGCATTCGCCATCGGCGCCTTGATAAGAGAGCGACATGACCCGAGAGCGGTTCACGCTGCTATCACCCACGCCTTCCTGCTGGCTATCAACACAGTCACGATCGTGTGGGTGATGACCAAATGATCCGCGCCCAATCCAAGAAGCTCCGCGACAGCGCCCGCGGGCAGGAATGCACCCTGCGCATCCCCGGTACCTGTAATTTCAATCCCGAGACGACGGTGCTGGCGCACATCGCCTGCGGACAGAAGGGCATGGGCCTGAAGAGCCCGGACAACATGGCCGTGTTCGCCTGCAGCAGCTGCCACGACCTGCTGGATGGCCGGCGCCAGGGCGGCGTCGATCCTCAGGACATCATCCGGGCCCTGGGCGAGACCCAAGCCATCTGGATCAGTCAGGGCTTGATGACGATCAAGGGGGCCGCATGAAGGACGTCATCCGGTTCTGCTCGCGCTGCGATGCCAACACGCCCCACGAGCAGTTCGCCGTCGACCTCATGGGTGACCGCGAGTCGCTTGGGACGCGCGCCTTTTTCGGCTTCATGACCGTCGGCGTCTCCGAGCTTATCCGCGACAAGCGCATTCGCTGCTTGCGCTGCGGGTGTGGGAGGAAGGCATGACCGCCGCCCTGAAGCCCTGGTCCGCGCCGCGTGAGATCCGCACCCGCAAGAAGCCCACCGACTGGGAAGGCATCGAGCAGGCCCAGCTGTTCACCTGGCTGGAGCTGGCCTACCCCAAGGAGGCGAAATCGATCTACCACGTGCCGAACGGCGGCCACCGACACAAGGCTACGGCTGGAAAGCTCAAATCCCAGGGCGTGCGTGCCGGGATGCCGGACATCAACGTCGACATCGCCCGGGGCGGCTACTTCGGGATGCGGATCGAGTTCAAAGCCACGCCGCCGAACGACGCCGCGGTATCACCGAGCCAGCTGGCCGCGCTGCAGCGGCTGACCGACCAGGGTTACCTGGCCATCGTCTGTCGGGGCGTGCACGACGCTCGCGAGCACCTGACCGCTTATCTCCGCCTGCCTGCTACCGAGGCCCGCCCATGAACCATCCCGCACAAGACCTGGCCGGCCTGGCCAGGCAGATCCTAGGCCACTCCATGGTCGTTTTCCTGAGCCACCACGATGAGGCGCGCCTGGCCGCACCCGACGACGCTGCTGTGGTGATCGCCGAGATGAACGCCCTGGCCGCCCAGCGCCTGGCCACTGCCAGCGACGAAGACCTGCGCCGGCGCCGGATGGTGCTGCAGGAGCTGTACACGAATGCCGCCAGCACCGCCCACGCCTGCCGCGGATATCAGTCGGCCCGTCGCCCTGGCTCCCGCCTGGGTGGGCGCATCTGGAAGGACCGCTCCAGCGTCAACCGCGCTGGGCAGTTGAAGGCTGAGCGCGAGATGTCCGCCGCCCTGGGCGAGCGGGAACGCATTCAGGCAGAGATCGACAGGAGGGCCAATGCGCAAGCAGCACGGGCCTGACCTCACCCGGAAGGTAAAGCCGATTTCGCAATGTGTGACATGTCACGGGCGCGGCGTCACCAAGGGCGTCTTCTACGAGATGGAGTGCGACACCTGCGCCGGCACCGGCTGGGTCGACCACGCTACCGGCCAGCCGATGCCCGCCGAGGATCTGGTCTTCACACTGAGTCACCGCCTCCTGCACCTGGAACAGCAGCTGGCCACCCTGCAGCGGAAGCAGCCCTACGAATCGAGCAACCGCCGCGGCCCGCACGGCTCGCACTACACCGGAGACTGACCATGAGCTACTACCGCGACACCCTCAGTGCAGTCGTCCGCTGCCTATCCGCTGAGACCATCGACAACACCAGCAAGCAGGCCTGGCAGAAGCTGGTCACCACCGGCTACCCAGAGGCGCGCACTGGGAGCGGCCTGAGCCCCCAGGAGCAGCGCGACATGGACTGCCTGCTTCACGCTCGCTTGCACCGCCAGCTATCCGGCCTGGACTGGGCTGTGCTGGTGGCCAAGTACAGCACCCACAAGGCGCGCAAGGTGGGCGCCATCGGCTTCGTCATACCGCGCATCGAGTCCCCGGCACCACGCCTGTTCGTCTCCAAGGCCGTGACCGCCTGGGCGATACCCGAGCTGCGAGGCGTAGAGGGGCGCCGCTCCACCGACATGATCGTCCTGCCGAAGGCGTTCTACTGCATGAACAGCTGGGATCCTGAGGCGCGCCCTGAGCCTACTCGGCGCCGCTGGAGAAATGAGTTAAAGCAGCGTTGCGAGGCCCTAGTTACCGTTGCTCTGCGCAGAGCCGAGGCCGTCCTCGAAGAAGAAGGCGTTCTGATATCGGAGGCCGCATGAAGCCCAGTATTACCGTCGAGCGACTACGTGAGGTCGTAAGCTATAGCCCGGTCGTTGGTGTTTTCGAGTGGCGCAGAGGAGGCCGCCGCATTCGAAGGGGTGGCCTGGCTGGAGCAGTGACCAAGTCAGGTTATGTCCGTATCTGCGTGGATGGGCGCCTCTACGAAGCTCATAGATTGGCGTGGTTGTACATGACAGGCGAGTGGCCAGCCCAGTGCATAGATCACGTTGACGGAGATCGAAGCAACAATGCTTTCAAGAACTTGCGCCTTGCTGAATATGCAGATAACAGCGCAAACATGAAGGTAAACAGACGCAGTACAACCGGCATAAAGGGGGTCACGTACCTGCCCTCAAGTGAGCGCTGGCGCGCGCGGGTAATCCGCCGCGGCGAGATCGTTCTGGACAAGCTTTTCGCTTCTATCGATGAGGCTAAAACTGCCGTTGAAAAGGCGAGAGAACTTGCTCATGGAGGCTTTCATAACCATGGGGTCCATCGCTATGAGCAAGAAGAGCTTGCAAACGACTGATCAAACGATCACTATCTTTCCTATCTTGTCGATTCTGCGTGTGATGAAGATGCAGACGACTCCGAAGCCCTGGCCTGTGCCGGGGCTTTTTCATGTTCGGGGGAACGTATCCCGTCCTCGCTGGTTGGAAGGCCAGGCTCCCTGATCCAAACGCCAACGTCGTGACGACAGTAGGCAGCCCCTAAGGGGCACATGACCTTCGGGTCCGCCTGGCAACGGGCGTTAATTCTCAAGGCTCGCTTCGGCGGGCCTTTCGCATTTCTGGAGTATCGAAATGGAGCCATCCGCACTAGCGACCAGTGGGCTCGGCGTGGTCGGGCTCGGCGCGGGTGCGTTCATGGCGATCCTGCTGTGCTTCAACAAGTGGCTGGAGATGCGCCGGGCTGATCAGACCCAGGTCGGCATCCTTGAGACAGACCGCAAATTCCAGCAGGAGCGGGCCGAGCGGGCAGAGGCCAAGGCCGAAGAAGCCTGGAAGGTGGTCACCCAAATGCGGGATGAGCTGCTGGCCGTGAAGATCCAGAACGCCACCCTAATGGCCCAGTCCTCGGCACTGACCGAGGAAGTGCGGCACCTGCGCGAAGAGAACCAGACGCTGAGCGCCAAGCTAGAAGAAATGGCCGGGAGACTCAAATGACGACTCGTGAGCGAGTGCGGACCGCCTGGGACCGTTCTGGCGTGGCGGTGTATGCGACCCTGGCCGTGCTGCTGGCCGCTGCCTGCGGCTTCTCGGCGGGGATCTGGTCCTCGAAGAACGACATCTTGTCGCTGATTGCTGCACACCGCATCGAGAGCGCCGCTGACGACCAGGCGTGCCGGGCCGACATCAGCTACATGCGTGGGCTACTCGACGAGTCGAAGCAGATCATCGCCCGGCAGTCCGATCAGTTGGCCGCCGCCCGTAGCGACACCAGCAAGATAGCCATCAAGGCCAGCGATACCGCTGCCAAGGCGACTGAGATGGCCGGGCAGGCACAAGAGCAGGTGAAGCCATGACTGAGCACCAGGCGCTGATCGCTGCACTGGCGCGCCAGACCCAAGCGATGCTGGAGCTAGCCGAGAGCAACAGGCTGTTGGCCGAGAGCAACCGCGAGATGGTTGACTACCTGGCTGACCAGCAGGCCGATGGCGCCGACGACCAGGCGCCGCGCCGTGACCTGGCAGGCAGGCCGCTCTGATGGGCAGGCTGACCACGCTCAAGCCTCGGCTTGGAACGCAGGCCGGCAGGGTGCCGGTAATTCAGCCAGGCTCATGGCGTACCGATAAGCTGACCTCTACTCAGCGCGGCTATGGCTACAAGTGGCAGAGGGCTAGAGAGCACCACCTGCGTGATAACCCGCTGTGCGCCTACTGCCAGCGCCAGGGGCTGGTGACTGCGGCTAGCGTGGTCGACCACATCGTCGCCCATCGCGGTGACATGACGCTGTTCTGGGATCTGTCCAATTGGCAGGGCCTGTGCGTCAGCTGCCACAGCTCGGTCAAGCAGGCCGAAGAACGGTCAGGTTTGTAGCACGTCAATGCCGCCAATGGTGAGCCAGGGGGCGGTCAAAATATAGGGCTCGCTGCGGCTCTAGACCGCGCCCCCTCCCACGCACAGATTTTTTTCCTCCCACAGGTTTCTGTTAAATGGCCCTCACCCCCAAGAAGCGCGCCTTCATCGACGCGGTCAGGGGAGGTGCGTCCAACAAGGACGCGGCGATCGCCGCAGGGTACTCCCCGAAAACCGCGTCGGCAGCGGGCTCGCGCCTGGCCGCCGATGCCGATGTGAAGCTGGAGCTGCACAAGCTCAACGCCCTGTTCCCGAACGGCGTCGGCGTTAAAGCGGATGTTAAAGCTGGTGTTAAAGCCGAGCGCCCCAAGCGCGCTCCCAAGGGGTTGGCCGAGCCCGCCCAGGAGCCGGCAGACCACGCCGATGACGAGCAGGGCGATGAGGACGAGCCGGGTGGCTTCGACCTGGCCCGGGCGCTGACCCACTCCGACCCCAAGGACTTCCTGCTGGCGGTCATGAACGACGGCGGCACCGAGCCGAAGCTCCGGGTCGACGCCGCTAAGGCGCTGATGCCCTTCATCCACCAGCGCCGTGGCGAGGGCGGCAAGAAGGAACAGGCGAAGGAGAAGGCCGGCCAGGCCGCGGGTGGCAAGTTCGGCCCGCGCCAGCCGCCGCAGCTCAAGGCGGTGCCAGGCGGTAGGCCTTGAAGTGGTCGACCGCGTGCCCGGACTGGGAGCGCCGGATCGTCGCCAGGGAGTCGCTGATCCCCCAAGGCCCGCTGTTCCCCGACCAGGCCGAGGAGGCGCTGAACGTCTTCGGCCAGCTGCGCATGGTGGATGCCACCGGCAGCCCGCTGATGTGCGAGACCGTCCGCCCCTGGGTGAACGAGTTCGTCGCCGCGATCTTCGGTGCCTACGATGCCGAGACCGGTCGCCGGATGATCACCGAGTTCCTCCTGCTGATCAGCAAGAAGAACGGCAAGTCGACCATCGCCGCCGGCATCATGCTGACGGCACTGATCCTGAACTGGCGACCCTCCGGCGAGTTCGTGATCATCGCGCCGACGAAGGAGATCGCCGACAACAGCTACATCCCGATCCGGGACATGGTGAATGCTGACGAGGAGCTGAAAGAGCTGCTCCAGGTGCAGAACCACATTCGGACGGTGACCCATCGGTTGACCGGTGCGACGCTAAAGGTGGTGGCGGCCGACAGCGAGACGGTATCGGGCAAGAAGGCCATTGGCGTCTTCATCGACGAACTCTGGGTGTTCGGCAAGCGCAACAACGCCGAGGCCATGCTGCGGGAGGCCACCGGCGGCCTGGCGTCGCGCCCCGAGGGATTCATCATCTGGGCCACCACCCAGTCGGACGACCCGCCGGCCGGCGTCTTCCGGCAGAAGCTGCTGTATGCCCGCCAGGTGCGGGACGGCACGATCGACGACAAGTCGTTTTTGCCGGTGCTGTACGAATTTCCCAAGTCGATGCTGGACGCTGGCGCCCACCGTGACGCGGCGAACGCCTACGTGACCAACCCCAACCTGGGGCTGTCGGTCGACGAGCCATTCATCGAACGCGGCTACGCCCAGGCCCAGCTGGACGGCGAGGAGTCGTTCCGCGGCTTCCTGGCCAAGCACCTGAACGTCGAGATCGGCCTGGCGCTGCGCTCGGATCGCTGGGCCGGTGCCGAGTTCTGGGAGCAGCAGGCTGTCGCCCACTGCCAATCGCTGAACGACCTGATCGAGCGGTCCGAGGTCATCTGCGCCGGCATCGACGGGGGCGGCCTCGACGACCTGCTGGGCGCTGCCTTCATCGGCCGAGAGCGCAGCACGCGGCTCTGGCTCACCTGGACACACGCCTGGGCCCATCCCTCCGTGCTGGAGCGGCGCAAATCCGAGGCGCCGCGCTTCCGAGACTTCGCCAACGACGGTCACCTCACCCTGGTGGAGACCATCGGCGACGACGTTGAGGAGTTGGCCGACATGGTCGCCCAGGTCGAGCGCGCCGGGCTGCTGGACAAGGCCGGGGTCGACCCGGCGGGCATCGACGCGATCCTGGACGGCCTGGCCGCCGCGGGCGTGCCGGCGGACAAGATCATCGGCATCTCGCAGGGCTGGCGCCTGGGCGGGGCCATCAAGTCCACCGAGCGCCGCCTGGCCGAGGGAACGATGGTGCATGGCGGCCAGCCGATGATGGCCTGGTGCTGCGGCAACGCCCGGGTAGAGCCCCGGGGCAACTCAATCCTGATCACGAAACAGGCCAGCGGCTCGGCCAAGATCGACCCGCTTATGGCGGTCTTCAACGCTGTATCGCTGATGTCGCTCAACCCCGAGGCCAAGGGCGGGATGGATGACTACCTGAACAACGGCTTCTTCGGACTCGTAGGCTGACTATGGCATTTCGTTGGTACAACCCGCTCAGCTGGCGGTTCTTCGGCTACACCGATCCTGCGACCGGCGACTATGTCGAGGTCGATATGGAAGTCGGCGGCCGGCGGACCCAGTCCGGTGTGCGCGTGACGCCCAAGACCGCGTTGTCGGTGGGAATCGTCTGGTCGTGCGTGAAGATCCTCAGCGAGTCCACCGGTGGGCTGCCGCTCAAGCTCTACGAGGATGGCGACGAACGCCGGCAGCTGATCAAAGGCCGCGACCGGGTGCTGCGCCTGCTACGCAAGCCCAACCCCTACATGACCCGGCTGAATTTCCTCAAGGCCGCGGTCGTGAACATGGCGCTGCGCGGCAACGCCTTCGCCGTGATTGAGCGCAGCGAATCCACCGGAGACCCGATTGGCTTCATCCCATTCAGCGCGGACCAGGTCGAGGTCAACACCGACGACGAGCTGATCTACTGGGTGACCGCAGGCGGTGAGCGCTTCGCGGTCTCGCCGGAGAACATGCTGCACTTCAAGATCTTCAGCAGCGACGGCATCAACGGCCTGTCGCCGGTCGAGCACCAGGCCGAGACGATGGGCCTGGCCAAGGCCGCGCAGGACTGGTCGGCGCGCTTCATGCGCAAGGGTGGCTTCACCGGCGGCTACGTCATCTACGAGCAGTTCCTGACCAAGGAGCAGCAGGTGCAGGTGATGGAGAAATTCCCCGACGTGCGCAAGGGCGACGTCGAGGACATCGGCAAGATGGCGATCCTGCAGGGCAATCCCAAGATCATCCCCGCCGGCCTGTCGCAGAAAGACAGCCAATTCATCGAGTCGCAGCAGTTCCAGGAAGAGGCCCTCGCCGGCATCTGGGGCGTCCCGCTGCCGCTGGCGAACCGGGCCAGCAAGACCTCGATCATGGGCTCGAACCTGGAGCAGCAGCTGAGCTTCTTCGTCACCTTCGGCCTGATGCCCTATCTGCACGCTATCGAAGACGAGCTCAACGACAAGCTCTTCGGCGACACGACCCGCTTCGTCGAGTTCGTCGTGGAAGGCCTGCTGCGCGCTGATAGCACGGCGCGGGCCAGCTACTACCAGGCCGCGCTAGGCGGCTCCGGCGGCTCCGGGTGGATGACCACCAACGAGGTCCGCGAGAAAGAAAACCTCACGCCCCTGGTGGGCGAGCAATACGACCGGGTGACCCGGTGGGAGATGCAAGCCAATGCTCAGCAAAGTTGAGTGCCCCTTCGAGCTGAAGGAGGTGACCGATGCCGGCTATTTCGAGGGCTACGCCTCGGTCTTCAACAACGTGGACCTGGGCGCCGACGTGATCCTGCCGGGCGCCTTCGTGAAGGTGAAGACCACCCGCGCCGGCAAGCTGAAGCTGGCGCTGTTCCACGACCTCACCCGGCTGATCGGCGCCGGCGACTTCGAGTCGGACGACCACGGCCTGTTCATCAAGGGCCAGATCAACCCGCGCGTCAGCTACGCCCGCGACGCCCTGGAGCTGATGAAGGACGGCACGCTCGACAGCATGTCCATCGGCTTCAACACCCTCAAGGACAGCTTCGAAGACCGCGCCGGCCGGCGCGTGCGGATCATCAAGGAGGCTGAACTCTGGGAGGCCTCCGTGGTGCCGTTCGGCATGAACCCGGCTGCCCAGATCACCACCGTGAAATCGGACATCAGGCTTTTCGAGAGCGCCCTGCGCGAACGCATGGGGCTCTCGCAGAAGGAAGCGGCGGCAGTCGCTTCGCTCGGCTATCCCGCGCTCCACCGTGACGGTGGCAGCGAGGCCACGGCGATCGTGGATGAGCTGAAAGACATTTCCCACCTGTTCACCCACCATTTCGGAGTATCGCCATGAGCGAAGTGAAAGAACTGCGCGAGTCCCTGGACCGCCAACTGAAGGAAGGCTTCGGCGGCCTGCAGCAGAAGTACGACACCGTCATCCAGAACCAGGAGAAGGGCGAAGCCGTCTCCAACGAGATGAAGCGTCAGATCGAGAACCAGAAGGGCGAGATCGAGCGCGTCATCGAGCAGGTCCAGAAGATCGAAGAGAAGGGCGTGCGGCTGCGTGGTCAGGCCGGCGAGCAGAAGTCCTTCATCGACCTGGTCAAGGGCAACGACGCCTACAAGGCGCTGACCACCAAGCAGCAGAACTCCGCCGAGCTGGAAATCACCAAGGGCGACATGGCTGCCATGTCCGAGACCAAGGTAACCAGCGCCGGCCTGGTGCCGGCCGAGTGGGACCCGACCATCCAGGATCGTCCGCGCCAATCCCTGGTGATTCGCGACCTGATCCCGACCACCCCGGTGACTGGCCAGGCCTACAGCTACTACGTCGAGAAGCTGCACACCCTCGGCGCCGGCATGGTGGCCGAAGGTGCTGCCAAGCCCTCCAGCGATGTCACCTTCGAACCCAAGACCGACACCATCCGCAAGATCGCGGTGTGGATGCCGGTCACCGACGAAGCGCTGGATGACATCCCGCAGCTGTACAGCTACATCCAGGAGCTGCTGCGCTACGACCTGAAGCTGAAGGAGGAAGGCCAGATTCTGAAGGGCGATGGCACCGGCCAGAACCTGAACGGCCTGATGACCCAGGCCAGCGCCTTCAACACGACTCTGTCGAAGACCGGGGACACCGCGATCGACACCGTCCGCCGGGCGATCTACCAGGTGCGCAAACAGTCCCAGCGCGCGGCCGATGCCATCGTCATGTCCGACCTGGATTGGATGAACATTGAGCTGCAGAAGGACACGCAGAATCGCTACCTGTTCGCGAACCTCCAGGGCATGGTGACTCCGGTGCTGTGGGGCCGCCCGGTGGTGGTCAGCGACAGCATGGACGAGGGCGCGCCGGCCAACGGTGGCACTCCCGCTACCGGTGGTGAGTACCTGATCGGCTCCTTCGCCCAGGGCGCGCGTCTGTACGACCGCATGGCCTTCACGGTCAAGGTCGGCATGATCAACGACGACTTCGTGAAGAACCAGCGCGTCATCTTGGTGGAGGAGCGCCTGGGCCTCGCCGTGCGTCGCCCTTACGCCTTCGTGAAGGGCCGCTTCGCCGCTGCCTCCTGATCGTCGCAAACCATCACAGGGGCCTTCGGGCCCCTTTCTCGTTCGAGGTGATCCATGAACATCCGCACTCTGTGGAGCTTCGACGGCGATGCCGAGAAGCTGAAGCACGACAGCGCCCGCATCCCTGCCTTCACCCTCTTCGAGGGCGTCGACAAGGACTATGCCCATCAACTGATCGGCAAGGGCCTGGCTGAGGAAGTCAGCGGCGAAAGCAAGCAGGCTGCGCCCAAGGACAACAAGCAGGCCAAGCCCAAGGAGAACAAGGGCAACGCCGAAAAGCCTGAAGGCGGTGCTGGCCAGGGCGAAGGCGAGGGCGCGTGATGATCGAGCTGTCCCGGGTGAAGCTGCACCTGCGCGTCGACCATAGCGACGAGGACAGCCTGATCCAGGGGTATCTCGCCGCCGCGCAGGCCCACGTCGAGCAGCACTGTGACCGGACCCTGGTGGAGGCCAACCCCACCGGGCCGGAGCAGATGCTGATCACCAAGGACGTAGAGCAAGCCATCTTGCTGCTAGTCGGCCACTGGTATGCCAACCGCGAGGCAGTGGTGGTGGGCAATGCCCCAAGCGCCGTGCCGCTAGCTGTGGACCGGCTGCTCTGGTACCGCAAACGCTTCTAATACCCACCGCCGGATGAGCAGCATCCCCAGGAGCATTTGTGCAGGCAGGAATCATGCGGCAGCGGGTGACCCTGCAGAAGGTCGCTCGGACCCAAGACCCTGACACCGGCGAAATGGTCGACGGCTGGTCTAACGTTGCCTCGACATGGGCCTCCGTCGAACCGGTCAGCGGCCGCGAGTTCATCGCCGGGCAGGCCACCCAGAACGAGGTCACGGCCCGGATCGTCATCCGGTACCGCTCCGGCGTCACCGCCGCCATGCGCGCTGTGCACCGCGGCGTGATCTACAACATCGAGGCGGTCCTGCCGGACAAGAACTCCGGGCGGGAGTACCTCACCCTGATGGTTTCGGGCGGACTCGACGAGGGCTGAGCATGATCACCTTCACCCTCAAGGGCGTGGACGATGCGATCGAGCGCCTGACCCAGCTGCCCGAGAAGATCCAGAAGCGCTCCGTGCGCCGGGCCGCACGGGCGGCGATGAAGATCGTGCGCGACGATGCAGTCGACCGAGCCAACCAGATCGATGACCCCAATACCCCGCGAAATACCGCCGATTTCATCGTGATCCGCGAGGGCACGATCAAGGGCCGGCGCGAAGGCGGGATCGTTATGCGTGTTGGCGTCATGGGCGGCGCTCGCTACGACAAGAACTCGCCGAACCCGACGCAGTGGCGCTTCGTCGAGCTTGGCACCGAGCGCTCACGGGCCCGACCCTTCATGCGGCCGGCGCTGGACAACAACGTGCCGGACGTCATCCAGACCTTCGTCGACGTGCTCAACGACGAGCTGAACAAGGAGCTGGTCTGATGTTTCCCCCTCTGTTCAAGGCTGCGGCGGCGTCCGCCCAGGTCAAGGCGCTGCTGGGAAGTGACCCGGTGCGGGTGTGGCCTTTCGGTGACACCGAGGAGAAACCGGCACTGCCATATGCCGTTTGGCAGATCATCAGCGGCAGCCCGGATAATTTCCTTTCCGGCCGCCCTGTCGTGGACGCCTTCCGCACCCAGATCGACGTCTACGGCACCAGCGCTGCCAGCGTGCGCGCTGCCGCCACGGCCCTGCGCGATGCGCTGGAGGGAGTGGCCTACCTGGTGGCCTACAACGGCGAGAGCCGCGACCGCGACACCAAGAATTACCGGGTCAGCTTCGACCTCGAGTGGACTGTGCTCCGCTGACCTTTCACCAACTCACCCCTCGACCCGCTCCGGCGGGTTTTTTCATGCCCGCAGGAGACGCTCCACATGGCAATTCTCACCCAAGGAACCCAGATCTTCGGACTGGTGCCGCCCTCCAGCGGCACCGGCGCCTTCACCGTCATGGAGGTTGCGCGCGCCACCGCGTTCAGTCCCGGCGGCTCCCCGGCCGATCAGATCGATACCACCCCGCTTTCGGCGCTGGAACGCGAGTACATGAAGGGGCTGCGCACTCCCGGCTCGGCTTCGCTGACCGTCCAGGCAGATCCCAAGGAGGACAGCCACATCCGCCTGCACCAGCTGTCCGAAGCGACCGGCGATACCACTATCAAGTGGGTGGTGGGCTGGTCCGACGGTCCGGTGGACGAGAACAACGAGCCGACTTCGCTGCCGACCGCTGCCCAGACCGGCACCGTCAGCGGCCTGGCGATCGGCAATGGCGGCTCCGGTTACACCTCGGCGCCCACCGTGGCCCTCACCGGTGGCGGTGGATCGGGCGCCGCGGCGACTGCCGTAGTGGCCGACGGGAAGGTGACTGGCCTGACCATCACCAATCCCGGCACCGGCTACACCAGCGCGCCCACGGTCGCGTTCAGCGGCGGCGCCGGCTCGGGCGCCACGGCCACGGCCAGCCTCAGCACCGAGTGGAACTTCGTGCTGCCCGATAACCGCACCTGGTTCGAGTTCAAGGGCTATGTGTCGGACTTCCCGTTCGACTTCGCCGGCAACACGGTCGTGACCACGGCCGCCACCATCCAGCGCTCCGGCGGCAGCAAGTGGAAGCGCAAGAGCGCCTAAGGACCCAGCATGAAACTGAAAGATCTGAAAGCCGCCGGCGCTTTTGTCGAAGCGGCGCCCGTGAAGAAGACCATCCAGTGGAATCGCGGCCAGGTGGATGCCGAGGAAAATCCGGTAATCGACGAGTTCACCGTCCTGGTGAAGCGCCAATCCTTCGCCGTGATCGAGAAGCTGTACGCCCCGGGCGAGGGCGAGGACGAAGCCACCGTGGCCAAGCGCAGCCGCAACGCCAAGCTGATCAGCGAATGCGTGCTACTGGGCGAGAAGGGCGAGGAGCAAATCCCCTACGAGGACGCGCTGAACCTGGAGCCGAATCTGGCCTTCGCGCTGCTCAATGCCGTGCATGAGGTCAACGGCCTCGGGAAGACTGCGGCAAAAAACTGACCGCCGTCGATGAGATGTGGCACGAGCTTGTGCTGCATGGCATCGGCGGCCGCACCATCCTCGAGGCTAAGGACCGGCTGACCTACGCCGAGGCGATGGACTGGTACGCCTACCTTCGCCGGCGCGGCAGCCTGAACCTGGGCAACCGCCTGGAACACGGCTTCGCCATGCTGGCCACCGTCCTGAGCCGCATCCACGGCGGCGAGGTGGAGATGGAGGCCTTCATGCCCTACGAGTCCGCCCTGGCCAAGGCCAAGGAGGAGGCCGCGGGCATCTCGCTCGACCAAGCCATGGCCACCTGGCACTGATCGCCCGCTTCGGCGGGCCACCACCTGGAACTGACACATGGCAACTCGCTCCCTCGGCAGTTTGACGCTCGACCTGGTCGCCAAGACCGGCGGCTTCGAGCAGGGCATGGACCGTGCCGCGCGCTCCATGCAGAGGTTCAAGGCCGAGACCACCAAGCAGCAGAACGACCTGGAGAAGCTGCTGGGCAAGATCGACCCGGTAGTGGGGCGCCTGGGCGAGCTGGACAAGATGGAGCAGCAGCTGGCCGCCCATCGCAAGGCCAACCGCCTGCCGGCCGACGATTACGCCGAGTACTTGGGCAAGCTCAACGCCATGCGCGACGGGCTGACCAAGGCGACCTCGGCAAACGACAAGTACACCATGAGCGCCAAGGCCCAGGCCGCGGCGCTGCGTGGTGTGCCGGCGCAGTTCACCGATATTGTTGTGAGCCTGGAAGCTGGCCAAAACCCGTTGCAGGTTTTCCTGCAGCAGGGCGGTCAGTTGAAGGACATGTTTGGTGGCGCCGCGCCTGCAGCGCGCGCCCTGGGCGGCTATGTCCTCGGCCTCGTCAATCCCTTCACGCTGGCCGCTGCCGCGGCGGCCGCGCTCGCCTTGGTCTACTACCAGGGCTCCAAGGAGCAGGATGCGTTCCGCGTTTCCTTGGTTACCACCGGCAACCTCGCCGGCAAGAACACCGGGCAGATGGCGGACCTGGCCAAGGAAGTCAGTGGCGTCACCGGTACCACCGGCGCTGCCTCCGAAGCCCTGGCGCTGCTGGTATCTACCGGATCGCTGACCAGCGACCAGTTCAAGGACATGGCGGTTGCCGCCGTGGCCTGGGAATCCGCCACCGGCAAGGCCGTGGCCGATACCGTGGCCGAGTTCAAGCGTCTGTCCGACGAGCCCACCAAGGCGTCGGCGGCACTGAACGAGCAATACAACTACCTGACCGCAGCGGTCTACGACCAGATCCGCGCGCTGGAAGAGCAGGGTAACAAGACCGCCGCCGCCAACCTGGCCGAGGCGACCTACGCCGGCGCTTTGCAGGAGCGTGCCAAGAACATCAAGGAAAACCTCGGTACCCTTGAATCGGCCTGGAACAGCCTCACCAGCGGTGCCAAGAAAGCCTGGGATGCCATGCTCAACATCGGGCGTGAGGACACCCTGGCGCAGCAGATCGAGAAGGTGCAGAAGCAGCTGGATGAGCTGCCGGCGCGCAGTTCGGTCACCGGCCGGCAGGCCAGCCGTGATCAGGCTGCCCAGGATGCCCAGCGCGCCGCCCTCCAGGGCCAGCTCGATTTCCTCAAGCAACAGAAGGCCACCCAGGACTCCATCTCCCGCGCCCAGGGTCTGGCCGCCGACGATGAGCGAGCCGCCATCGCCGCCAGCACCTCGATGCACCAGAAGTACCTGGCCGGCCTGGACAAGGAGGCCCAGAAGAAGAACGCCATCGCCGAGTTGGACCGGGAGCGGGCAGCGCGGCTGCGCGTGGCTGGTGCCGATGCGGCTGCCATCCAGCGCGAATACACCGTGGCGCTTGCTGGCATCGAGGAGAAATTCAAGGACAAGAAGACCCCTCGGGCCAAGGCCTACAGCGACGACGAGGCGACCCGAACCCTCCTGGCCCTCCGGCAGCAGCAGAGCAGCCTGGAAGAACAGCTATCCAGCAGCGAGAAGCTGACAGCCTCCCAGCAGAAGCTGGCGCAGTTCGAGCAGCAGATCGCCGACCTGAAGACCAAGCAGACGCTGACGGCCGACCAGCAGAGCCTGCTGGCTAACCAGGATCAGATCAAGGCGCAGCTGCAGAAAAACGCGGCCATCGAGCAAGAGATCGTCCACAAGCAGGAACTGCAGAAGCTCAACGAGCGCGCGGCCCAGCTGGACACCTCGATCGCCAGCACCCTGGCCTCCCAGGCCGAGCAGTACGGCCGCCAGCTGGACGGCGCCGGCATGGGCGACCAATACCGGGAGCGCCTGAACCAGCAGAAGTCGATCTATCGCGAGTTCCAGCGGTACCAGGAGCAGCTGGACAAGGCCACGCCCAAGGACCTGCTGGGATCGGACCAGTACAACGAGGCCGCCGAGAAGATCCGAGCCGGCCAGGCCAAGGCGCTCAAGCAGTCCGAGGACTATTACGCCGAACTGGACCGCCAGAACGCCGACTGGACCCTGGGTGCCCAGGATGCCTATCAGAACTACCTGGCCAGCGCCAAGAACGTCGCCGGCCAGACCAAAAGCCTATTCACCAACGCCTTCAGCGGAATGGAGGATGCGATCGTCAGCTTCGCCCTGACCGGCAAGCTGTCGTTCAGCGACTTCGCCAAGTCGGTGCTGGCGGACATGGCCAAGATCGCCCTGCGCTCGGCCAGCAGCCAGGCGCTGTCCGGTCTGCTGAGCATCGCTGGATCTGTCGCGGCCAGCTACTTCGGGGCCGGAGGTACGGCACCCGCTGCCACCAGCGCCTCGGTAGGGGGCAGCACCACTACCTTCAACCCGCAACTGGACGTCTCCGGCCTGAGCTACAACGCCAAGGGTGGCGTGTACGACAGCCCGAGCCTTTCGGCCTTTAGCAACCAGGTGCACGACACCCCGAAGCTGTTTGCCTTCGCCAAGGGCGCGGGCGTATTTGGCGAGGCTGGCCCAGAGGCCATCATGCCCCTGACTCGGGCCGCTGACGGATCGCTCGGCGTGCGGGCGCTGCAGGGGCAGAGTAGCCTGCCGTCGTCGGCGCCGATCCAGATTCACACCGAGGTGCACGTGGATGCGGGCGGGAATGCCACGGCGACCACGGATGCCTCACAGGCCGGCGCCGCTGGACAGCAGTTGGGCAAGATGATCAGCGATGGCGCCTTGCGGGTGGTTCAGCAGCAAATCGCCACCGGCGGATCAATCTGGAGGCTCGTCAATGGCCGTTGAAACGTTCACCTGGAGTCCACGGCCTGATGCCGAAGGCACCGCGACTTACCGAACCCGCAAGACCCCACTCGGTGACGGCTACGCCCAGGTCGTCGGCAACGGGATCAACAACAAGTCGCAGACCTGGCCGCTGACGTTCAAGGGTGGCGAGGCGACCATCGTTGCGATCCGGGATTTCCTGGATCGCCACGCTGGGTACCGATCGTTCCTCTGGACGCCGCCTCTCGGGGCGGTGGGCTTCTACATAGCCGGCGAGCATCGCCTGGCGGCCCATGGAGCCGACATCTACACCCTCACCGTCACCTTCGAGCAGTGGTTCCATCCATGAGTTTGCAGACGCGCTACCAGCAGCTGGAGCCTGGCGCCGAGATCAGGCTGTTCGAGATTGATGGAAGCGAATTCGGCGCCGACGTGCTGTATTTCCACGGACACGCTATTCCGCACACGCCGGAGGAGATCACCGCAGCCGGCGCCAATGCAGACCAGCTGCCGGCCAAGTCTATCTGGTGGAAGGGCATCGAGTACGCGGCTTGGCCCGTACAGCTGGAAGGCATCGAGGCCACCAGCGACGGCACGGCGCCGCGGCCGACGTTCTCCGCCGGCAACGTCTCGGGCCGCATCACCGCGCTCTGTCTGGCCTTCGAGGACCTGTTGCAGTTTCGGCTGGTGATGCGCGAAACGCTGGCCGAGTACCTGGACGTACGCAACTTTCCAGCAGGCAACCCGACCGCCGACCCTACCCAGGAGGTGATCGAGGTCTGGTACTTGGACCAGAAGACTCGCGAGGATGGCGAGGTGGTCAGCTGGGATCTCGCGTCGCCAGGCGATACCGCTGGCGAAGCCGTAGGGCGCCAGTGCACGACGCTGTGCCACTGGGCAATGACCGGCGGCTACCGGGGCCCGAACTGTGGCTATACCGGACCATACCGCGACGAGGACGGCCAACTGACGGATGACCCGGCCCGCGATGTCTGCGATGCCACCCTGGGTACCGGCTGCGTGCCGCGCTTCGGTGAGGGCAACGAGCTACCCCACGGCGGCTTCCCTGCCGTCTCACTGATCGCCAGGAGCTGAACATGCTGAAACACATTCTGGCAGCGGTGCAGGCTCATACGGCGGAGGTCTACCCGCGCGAGTGCTGCGGCCTGGTCATCAAGGATGGCCGCCGCCAGCGATACGTGCCGTGCGAGAACACCGCAGCCGACCCGGGCGAGGAGTTTCGCATCGCGCCAGAGGCCTACGCTGCCGCCGAGGACCAGGGCGAGATCCTGGCCGTGGTGCACAGCCATCCCGACGCCACCAGCAGGCCGTCGCCGGCCGATATCGCTATGTGCAACGCTTCGGGCCTGACCTGGTACATCCTCAGCTGGCCGGAGGGCGATCTGCGGACCCTGCTGCCGGAGGCGGACGTGCCGCTGCTCGGCCGCCCCTTCGTCCACGGCCTGCAGGACTGCTGGGCGATCTGCGCCGACTGGTATCACCGAGAGTGGGGATTGGAGTTTCCGAACTACAGCCGCACCGATGGATGGTGGGAGCTGGCCGAAAACCCAAGCCTCTACGAGCAGCATTACGAGGCCGCCGGCTTCCACCTGGTGGACCAGCCCCAGCGCGGCGACATGATCGTGATGCAGGTCGGGCGGACTGCCCATCCTAACCATGCCGGCATCTACCTCGGCACCGAACCGGCGCTACCTGGTGAGGAGGCCCAGGTCTTCGGACCAGGCCCGTTCCTGCTGCATCATCTGCACGGGCGCCCATCGGAGGTCATCGTCTACGGGGGCAACTGGCACGAGCGCGCGCGGCTGATCCTGCGCCATCGCGATGCTCCGGCTTGACTCGATATCGGCTCAGATGCATGATGCGGATGCCGTTGCAAATTCAGCGGCCTGGGATTGGCCTCCCGGTAACTGTTGGCGGACACGACCGCCCTTGAGCGGTTTTTTTGTGTCCATTGCATGGCATGCCTCGTTATGGGTGGGCCGTGTGGGCACTCGCAAGAGTGGCCGGTGCCAACGACCGGTAGGCCAACCCGCACGGTTCCGCCCTCCATGTGGCCTTGAGGGGCGGAGTCTCACCTATCGTTGGAGACTCATCATGCAAGCAGCTCAAGTAATCCCCTTCAATTTTGATAAGCGCCCAGTTCGCACAATGCTGATCGATAGCCAGCCATGGTTCGTCGCCGCGGATGTCTGCGGCTCGCTTGGCATTGCGAACGTATCTCTGGCTGTCAATGGCCGAGCAGATCGGGACGCCGCTGGGCTTGACGATGATGAGAGGGGTATTGCCACTGTCAACACCCCTTCCGGCGACCAGGAAATGTTGATCATCAACGAGTCAGGCCTTTACTCGCTGATCTTCAAAAGTCGCAAGAAAGAAGCCAGGCGCTTCAAGAAATGGGTCACCGCTGAAGTGCTGCCGGCGATCCGCAAGCACGGTCGCTATGAAGACAGCCAGGACAAGATGACGACCCTGGTCGGCCAGACCATCGGCACAGATGGCTTTCATGTGCTGAGCGCTGTGGTCGCCGGAAAGGTCCGGGCGCTGCCCAGGGAGGTACAGCGCCGCGCCACCATGAAACTGTGGGCTCAGGTGCATGCGGCTTTCAACGTTCGCAGTGCCGAGGATATCCCAGCGGCTCAGCTCGACAGCGCCCGAAACTTCATCGCGGCATACGCGATGGAGGGCGAGTGGCTGCCGAAGGAGAGCAGCCAACTAGGCGTCGTCCATTATCCTGCTGAATGGCTGGCGGCGAACAATCCACATGTTCCGCAGTGCGCAGTTGTGCAGCGCAATGGCCGGCGATCCGTCCACCTGAGTGTGAGAACCCTGGTTCCTAGCGAATTCAAGTCGCCGATCTGGAGCCTGATCCGGCACCACAAGGCCGAAGGTGCCAACGTCGAAGCGCTGGAGCTTGAGTTGAAGGCCTACCGCCACATCATCCAGAGCCAGTCTTCACTGCTTGATGATTTGGTCTGGCGCTGCAGCAACGCTCAGCAGCACGCCCCGTTCTTCAGCGCGGGCTAGCCGCGCCCGGAGCAGCATTCGCCATTCAGAACCCAGCCTTGTGCTGGGTTTCTGTGCCGCCGCCATGCGCTAGACTCTACGAAAACTCGGTGAGGAATGCGCTATGAGGTGGATTGCGGTAGGTCTGGGAGTGCTGGTACTGGCGGGGTGCGCGTCTTCGCCAATCCCCTTGGAAAGCGCAGAGGTAGCGCCTTCGAGCAAAGTCTTTGCTTTCCAGGCCAAGACGTCTCCTGTGGCCGGCAAAATTACTGTTCTCCGTGATTCGGGCATGACCGGCTCGGCATGTGACGTCGGCGTGTACATCGACGGGGTGAGGGCGGCGAACCTGGCAACAGGCCAAAAAGCCAGCTTCTGGGTAAGCGCAGGGACTCGAAACGTGAGCATAGGGCCGAGCAATTCTGGAATTTGCACCGGAACTGCCCTGCGCACCCTGTCGGCGGACGTTGCACCTGGTGAGGAGAAGGCTTTCCGTATCAGCGGTGACATGCAGGGGGTTTATCTGAACCCATACGTTAGATATTGAGCAGCTTCTGCCGCAATCAGCCGCCTTCGGGCGGCTTTTTCTTACCTGGAGAAAACATGACATCAGCAGCCCATTACACCCCAGCCACCATCATCAAGCTGTCCGGGCCGCTCGCCCGGTTGTTCGGTCGCACGCATCGCTACTTCCTTGACCGGGGCACCGCTGATGAGGCTTTCAGCGCCTTGCGCAATACCTTGGATGGCTTCCGCGAAGCCATCGCTGCCCTGGAGCGTCGCGGCCTGGTCTACGCCGTCTTCCGTAACCGCGAGAACGTCGGGCCTGATCGCTTCGAGCTTGGCGGTACCCGAGAGATTCGGATCGTTCCGGTGATGCGTGGGAGCAAGCGAGCTGGGCTTCTCCAGACAGTCGTCGGGGCCGTGCTCATCGTCGCAGGGGTGTTTCTGGCGGCCACTCCATTCGGAACGCCGCTCGTGGGCGCAGGCATTGGTCTAGTTGCCGGCGGCGTAATCCAAATGCTCAGCCCCCAGGCTAAGGGCCTGAAGACCAGCGCCGCCCCGGAGAATCAGCCGAGCTACGCCTTCGGCAGCGCCCGAAACACCACAGCGAGCGGAAACCCTGTCCCGATCTGCTACGGCCGCCGGCGCTGGGGCGGGGCCATCATCAGCGCCGGGATCTACGCCGAAGACGCCACCTAGGAGGCCCTATGGAAAGCGAAGTGAGCTATGAACTGGTGCTGGCCGATGTTTTCGAGATCGTGGACGGCGCCATCTGCGGAAGCAGGCTGGAAATTGCCATTCTGGATGGCGAGGCCGAGATAGATCGCCTTTAGCGCTGCGGGAAAGTTACCGACTGCAGCTACCGAGAGAAATACCGGGGAAAGCCTGACCTACGCGCCAGGCTGGTCTCCGGGAACGGCGCTGTGAGCTTCAACCGGTCAATCAACCCGGCGGCATGAGTCCGCCTACGAAGTCACCCGTTTCCAGAGCCCGCCGCGTGCGGGCTTTTTCATGCCTTGGAGTAACGCATGGGCGCCGCACTGCCACCCGAAATCACCGGCCGCAAAGGCGGCGAAAGCAAGCCGAAGGAGCCGTCCGAGGCCGCCGACAGCCTGCGCAGTATTGCTAAGGCCAAGATGCTCATCGCCGTGGGCGAAGGGGAGTTCGACGGCACGCCTGCGGGCCAGGACATCTACCTCGACAACACCCCGCTGATCGATGCCCAGGGCAATAGCAACTTCACCGGCGTCACCTGGGCCTGGCGCCCGGGTACCGTGGAGCAGCCCTATATTCCTGGCCTGCCTTCGGTCGAGAACGAGACGACGGTCAACGTCGAGCTGCGCAGCACCGCCGCCTGGGTTCGCTCCATCAGCAACACCCAGCTGTCTGCCGTGCGCTTGCGCTTCGCCTGGCCGTCTCTGCAGCAGCAGGACAGTGAGGGCAATATCAACGGGTACCGGATCGAGTACGCCGTTGACCTGGCGACCGATGGCGGTGGCTACCAGCAGGTGCTGCTCGAGGCCGTGGACGGCAAGACCACCACGCGTTACGAGCGGTCCCGTCGCATCGACCTGCCCAAGTCGTCCAGCGGCTGGCAGATCCGTGTCCGCCGGATCACGCCGAACCAGAACAACAACCGCATCGCGGATACCATGTTCATCGCTGGCCTGACCGAGGTGATCGACGCCAAGCTGCGCTATCCCAACACTGCGCTGCTCTACGTCGAGTTCAGCGCCGAGCAGTTCAGCAACATCCCCTCGGTGACCCTGGAGTGCAATGCGCGCAAGATCCAGGTGCCGACCAACTACGACCCGGTGAACCGCACCTACTCGGGCGTCTGGGATGGGAGCTTCAAGTCGGCCTGGACCAACAACCCGGCCTGGATCACCTTCGATATCGCGACGAACGATCGCTTCGGCCTGGGCAAGCGCATCAAGCCCTGGATGGTCGACCGGTACGAGCTGTACCGCATCGCGCAGTACTGCGACCAACTGGTGCCGGACGGCAAGGGCGGCCAGGAACCCCGTTACCTGTGCGACCTCAACCTGCAGGCCCGTGCCGGCGCCTGGGAGCTGCTGCGCGACATCTCGGCGATCTACCGCGGCATGACCTACTGGGCCCAGGGCCAGTTGAACGTCCAGGCCGATATCCCGCGCTCGGCCGACTTCGATTTCGCCTTCACCCGGGCGAACGTCGTCGACGGCAAATTTACCTATGGCTCTGCCAGCGAGCGGACGCGTTACACCCGGGCACTGGTGAGCTACGACAACCCGGCCAACAACTACGACACCGACGTGGCCGCCGTCTCGGATACCAAGCTCCAGCGCCGCTACGGCGACAACCCGGTAGAGATCAGCGCCATCGGCTGCACCCGCGAGTCCGAAGGCCAGCGCCGGGGGAAATGGATTCTGCTGACCAACAGCCAGGACCGAACCGTGACCTTCCGGGTGGGCATGGACGGCCGCATTCCGCTGCCTGGCCACGTCATCCCGGTGGCGGACAAGCTCATCTCCGGTGCCGAGATTGGTGGGCGCATCAGTGCGGCCGCCGGCACCGTCATCACGCTCGACCGCGACACCCGTGCGAAGGCCGGCGACCGGCTCATCATCAACCTGCCCAGCGGCGCCTGTGAAGGTCGGACCATTCGCCAGGTGGCAGGCCGCCAGATCGCCGTGACCACCGCCTACAGCGAGGCCCCGCAGGCTGAGCTGGTCTGGACCCTGGACGCCGACGACCTGGCCGTGCCGCTGTACCGTGTGATGAAGCTTGCGCGCCCGGAGGAGGGCGTCTTCGAAATATCTGCGCTGCAGTTCGAGCCGTCGAAGTTCGCGGCCATCGATACCGGCGCCAAGTTGGAAACCCGCCCGGTCAGCATCCTGCCCACTGGCACCGTCGAGGCGCCGGCCAGCGTGTCGGTCTCGGCCTACCACGCGGTGAACCAGGGCATAAGTATCACCACCATGACCATCGCCTGGCCGGCAGTGGCCGGGGCAGTGGCCTATGATGTGGAATGGAAGAAGGACAGCGGGAACTGGGTTCGCATCCAGCGCACCGGCAGCCTCGCCGTCGATGTGCCTGGCATCTACGCCGGCGCCTACCTGGCGCGTGTGCGGGCTGTGAATGCCGTGGACATCGCCTCGGCGTGGAAGGCTTCCGAGCTGACTTCGCTCACCGGCAAGGCGGGGAAGCCGCCGGCGCTGGCTTCGCTAACCACCACGCCAGGACCGTTCACCATCCGCCTCGACTGGGCTTTCCCGGCCGAAGGCGCTGGCGACACTGCCTACACCGAAATCCAGCAAGCGCTCTCGTTCCAGGGCGAGGCCGCGCAGAGCATGGGCCTGTTCGGCTATCCGACCAATACCTATACGCTGCAGGGCCTGGGCCCAGGCGCCGTGCTCTGGTTCCGGGGGCGGCTGATTGATCGCATCGGCAACATCGGGGACTGGTCGGCGTGGACGAGGGGGCTTTCGTCGACCGATGCCGATGTGCTGCTCGACTACCTGAACGGGAAGATTGCCGCTGGACAGCTGACCAAGGAACTGCTGTCCACGATCGAGAAAATCCCAGGCATGCAGGACCAGATCGACGACCTCCGGGCGGCTGTCGAGTACGTGCCGGCGAACGCCTACGCTGCCGGCGACATCGTGCGCCAGGGCAACAGGCTGTGGCAGGCCATCCAGGCTGTGCCCGCGGCGGCCGATGGCAGTAATGCGCCGCCGAACGCCACCTACTGGGCCAGCGTTGGCGACATGCTGCAGACCGCCCAGGGACTGGCTGGCCGGCTGACTACGGTAGAGACCGGCGTCACGCAGCTGGGTGATCAGGTGGCCGCGACGGCAACCCGCACCGACAGGCTGTTCGCACAGGTATCTCCGAGCACCATCGGCACACCGGACTGGAACATAGGCGATAACGCGGTCACAGCCGGGCAGGTAACCATTCAAAGTGTGGCTGCAGATGCAAATAGCGCTACCGCGGCCCGAGTGGAGACCCTGACTGCCACTGTGGGAGGCAACACGGCGGCCATTAGGGAAGAGGTGGCGGCCCGAACGACGGCACTGAACGCCCTGGCCCAGCGGACAGACACACTGGAGGCGAAGGTTGGGGATGGCTTGGACCAGCTTCGTGCCTCCGTGCAAATAAACAGCAAGGCCATCGCCGATATAAGTGGAAATGCCTCGTCACAGTTCGCAGTGAAGTTGCAAATAGCCGAGAACGGGAAGTACCACTTCGCAGGTTTCGGCATCAATCTCGGCACAGACGGGCAGACGGTCACCAGCGAGTTCAATATTCTCGCCGACCGCTTTTCGATCATGACCAGCACGGCCGGCGCTACCCAGCTGCTCATGGCGGTGGACGCGAATGGTGCCTACCTGCGGAAGGCTTTTTTGCGAAGTGCAGACATTGCTGACCTAATTGTCGGTAATTACTTGAAATCGCTGGGCGTCACTAGCAGCGGCGAGCCTATTTTCTCCATAGATATGAATGTTGGGGAAATGAAGATTCGCAACCCGACTAATGCGAATATATTCATTGCGGCTAACAGGAACGGGTTTTTCTTGAGTGAGAATGGAGTTGTTCTGGCGGAGATGAGTTTCTAATGGCTAGGATAATCACGCGCAATAAGCAAAATCAGGTTACGCTAAATAGCGATACAATGCCGCTTAGGTCTTTCTACTATGCAGAGATAACATTCGCTAGAGATCAGACCTTGCAAATACCTGGGTTTGATTCGAGCAAGGGGGTGATACTTGTTTATCCAAAAAACAACAGCGACCCTAGCGTTTCCTATATCGTCACCGGCGATACGATTCGCTTTATGTTCAGCTCTGTCAACGCCGTGTACATCGTGCAAGCCGTGAGTCTGCTGTAATGGCTCGCATCCGATTTACTGGTGCGCTAGGCCAGGTGCTGATCAGCAGCGAGGACGGCTACCGGGTACTGCATGTCCATGCCCAGGGCGCCATACCCAGCAGTTCTTCGGTGAGCGTTACCTACCCGGTGCCAATCAAGACGCAGTCGCCGCCTCTTGTGCTTGCGACGCGGAATGGCGTCGGGTATTGGATCGCTTTCGCGCATACGGGTGGGCCAGGTAACTGGACAGGCTTCACTGCGTCGTCGGCTGACATGGGGCTAGGGACAATTGTCGAGGGTGGCACATACAAGACCTGTTGCATCGACCCCCCAAACGATCTTGGCTCCGGGTTCAAGATGCGCAGTCGCTCGACGGGCGTCTGCACCTTCAACTCGAACTACCAGGTATTTAGCTTCCTGGGCGGATCTCAAACTTGGAATTACATTTCAACGGGTCGGGTTGGGGTCACGTATTACCACCACTTCTCACGAAGCTGGACGCCAAGTAACAACTATTTCCTGATAAGCCATGTCGCCCGCGAGTTCGTTTACTGGTCGGAAAGTAATGGAGTGGTAAATCAGAACAGGAGCACCATGCTGGGTATTGGGCACAGAGAGACCGATTTGGGAAATGTATATCTATCAATTGCCAGTATCTCGCAAGATCGGCCGCGAGAGCTTGGTATTCCCCTGATGTGGGGTCGTTAAATTAGGAGCGCAGAAGTTGGCTAGAGAAGATTTTGACTTCACCACAATTCAGCCGGACGGAAAAGTAGGGGAAAACTCTACCTCTGCGTTCAAAAAGATCAGCAGGATGTTCATTGAGCTTTATCAGTCTTGGACGGCAAGTATCCGTGCATTAGCAAGCGTTTCGCCTGCAGCGGACACGATACCGTTCTTTACCGGTAGCGAAACCGCCGCAATTACTACGTTAACTTCAGCGGGCCGAAACTTGATAGCTGCCCGTGATGCGGTAAATGCGCGTGCCGTCCTGCAGCTGAAGGCCCTGGCAATACAAGATATTGCCCCAATCGCTAATGGAGGTACCGGTGCTACAACTGTCGCGGATGCGCAGAACAATCTTGGTCTAGGGTCGGGATGGTCGCCGACATTTGCCGGCCTAGAGCTGGTAGCTGGTACACCATATATCGACTTCCGTTACGGCTCCACTGCAGCTGACTATAACTGCAGGCTTATCAACGACGATGACTCGACCCTTACCCTTGTGGGTACAAAAAGCGGGGGTTCAACGCTGAAGATCGCAGGTGGCTATGCGTGCAGGGCCGGAATTAACGGTGTGTTCGGCAACCGCTTCAACATCAATTGGACGAGTGGCGCCGCGCAGCTTTGGATTGATGCCACAAACGTAGGAACGATAGCGCTCACCAGTTCCGACTATCGAATCAAGAAAAGTATCACGACGGTTACCGATGACTTCGTTGCGCGCATCAACGCCTACCGTGTCGTGACCTACCAGTACCGGCAGCAAGGCGCCTGGAAGGGCGCGACCGATACAATGCAGGGCCTCATCGCCCACGAGGCGAAAGCGGCCAATCCGCTGGCGGCTACCGGTGAAAAAGACGAGGTGGACGCCGACGGCAATGCCGTGATCCAAAACCTGAACCCCTTCGCCATCATCACCGACCTGATTGGCGCCGTGCAGCAGCAGGCTGCGCAGATCGCCCAGCTGCAGGCTGACCTTGCCGCGCTGAAGGGGGCCGCGGGCGGCACCTACGACGCTGCAGCCTGATTCGCTAGCCAACAGCAATGCCGCAGCCCGCCATCGATCGGGCTTTTTTTTCGCCTGGAGAAACCCCATGCCTATCACCGAGCAACAGCTCGTAGCCATTCTGCCGCGTAGCCGTTCGGTGGCCGCGGCCTTCGTTGGTCCGCTCAACGCGGCCATGCAGCGCTACGCCATCGACCAGAACCAGAAGCGCATGGCCGCATTCATCGCCCAGTGTGGACACGAGTCCGCCCAGCTCACGGTGCTGGTGGAGAACCTGAACTACAGCGCCCAGGGCCTGGCCAATACCTGGCCGAGCCGATACGCCGTGGCGCCGGCAGCCAATCCCCGCACGCCGAACGAGCTGGCCGCCAAGCTGGCGCGTCGGCCGGAGGCTATCGCGAACAACGCCTACGCCAACCGCAACGGCAATGGCCCGGATTCGTCGGGTGATGGCTGGAAGTACCGTGGCCGCGGCCTGTTGCAGGTGACCGGCCGGGCCAACTACGTCGCCGCTGGCGCTGCCCTGGCGCTGGATCTGGTCCAGCACCCCGAGCTGCTGGAGCTGCCATGGAACGCCTGCATGTCCGCCGCTCACTTCTGGTCCAAGAACGGGCTGAATGACCTGGCCGACGCCGGCAATACCTTGGCGATCACCAAGCGCGTCAACGGCGGCACCAAGGGCCTGGACGAGCGCCTAGCGCTGACCGGCCGCGGGCTTGAGGTGCTGGCGTGAACGCGCTGCTCGGGCAGTACAGGTCGGCCGTGATCGCGGTCGCCGCAGTCGTGTTGCTCGGCCTGGGCGCTATGGCCGGTGCCGGCATTGCCTATTGGCTGGTCGCCGGCCACTACCGGCCCATCGTCAAGGGCCTGCAGGACAAGGTGGAGGCCTCGGCCAGCACCCTGGCGTCCTGCCGCACAACGGCCAGCACGCTGGAAGGGCAGGTCGGCCAGCAAAACCAGGATCTGAACGATCTCCGAAAAGCCGCGGACGATCGTGCTGCCAGAGCCGAGGCAGATCAGCAAAAAGCCGGGCCGGCGACTGCCCAGGATTACCAGGCCGCCAATCGCTTACAGCAGGAAAGCACTGGTGGCGACCCGGCATCGGCCGCCTCGGCCATCATCGACAAGGAGTTGGGGCTATGAGGTGGATCATCATGGGGATGGTGGTCGCGATGGCAGGATGCGCTGGCCAGCCCGTTGCCGAGCCTGAGCCGCGCGTAGTGCGCGTGGATGTGCCGGTCCAGGTGCCGTGCCGTGTGAAGGCACCGGCAGTACCGGCCTGGGCGGCGGAGGGGCTGCACAAAGAGGACAGCCTGGAGGTGAAAGTGAGGGCGTTGCTGGCAGAGCGCAGGCAACGGATCGGCTATGAGCGACTGCTGGTGGCAGCGGTAGCTAGTTGCCAGTAAATGCCGTCCGTCGGTGTCAAGCTTGTGGGCGTGGGATTGTCTGACTACTGTATAAAAAAACAGGTGTCAGGTTCGCCATGGAACAAGTCGACGAGTTCGGTAGCTTCGGGAACGACGAGTTCGACCCGGACAGCCTGGAGATGATCAGGAACGAGCGTGATCTCTACATCGAAGAGATCGAGATCATGCGCGGCGTGATGGGGCGGCTTCGTCAGAACCTGCTGACGATCCTGGCCGAGCGCGATCAGCTGTGGACGGAGGTTCGGATCGTCCGGGGGTTCAAGCAGCTCAACGTGCAGAAGTGGATGGCCGGCGGCGGCGATGGCGCTCCGGCGAGAGCCCTGGAAGAGATCGACGTGAAGTATCACGAGCTGCTGCTGGCGGTGAGCATCTGCCAGCAGGAGAGCGAGCACCTGCGCCAGGAGCTGGTCGCAGCCAGGGCGATGGCCATCGACGAGAAGATGGACGCCGATCGGCTGCGCAGTCAGGTCAGTTGGCTGCAGGGAAAGCGGTAGGGGATTGGGTGTCGGCAGAACGCCATAGGGAGGGGCAAAAGCTGTCTAATTGAAACTCGGGAAGCCGCGCTAATACTGGGGCAAAGTCGGCCAAAGTGGCGAAACAAGATTAGACAGCATTCGAAGCAAAGCCAGCGACAGAGCGGCCTCCATCGCATAGACACAACTACTGCTGCATCATGGGCGTGTGCGCGGAGAGGTCGCTCATGCGGGTAATTCGATCCGGTGGCCTGTTGGATAGCCGCGTATTGTCCAATAACTCGCGGCTTTTGTCGGCCCCGCGGCGCAGGGGATCGAGGGTTGCTTGAGCGAAGGAGTCGGGCGCAGGCAAGCGGATCTACTTACTCATGCGAAAGGAAGCGGCCAAACGAGCGGGACCGCGAAGGTTTGTTCTTCACGGTCTCGTTGGCGCGGAGGTCGGACGCCTGGCGCTCAGGTGCCTTCGTGGCGTTCGTATTCTTCCACCGCGCGAGCGACCTTGGCGTTGTCGCTCGCAGTGCTGCGGGCCTGGCGTTCGAAGGCGGTCGCCAGTTCGTCGACCAGTTGCAGCAGGCGCGGGATGTCACCGCTGCGCTCGGCAGCGGCGGCCTGTTCGCGCACGCGGTTGACGAAGGCTTGGGGATCGTCGAAGGCGGTCATGGGCGTTCTCCGTGGGGGCTATGCCTATCTGACCGCAAATGCCGACCAAGACTCACTGGCGACTCTGCCAGACCTGCGGATTGACCAGATTGGCCGGGCGCTGGCCGGACAGGGCCGCGAGCAGGTTGTCCACCGCGCAGCGCGCCATGGCCTCGCGGGTCTCGTGGGTGGCCGAGCCCAGGTGCGGCGTGGGCACCACGTTGGGCAGCCGCAACAGCGGCGAGTCCGGCGCCACCGGTTCGCGGTCGAAGACGTCCAGCCCGGCGCCGCGCAGTCGCCCCTCCTGCAGGGCGGCGATCAGTGCGGTTTCGTCGATCACCGGGCCGCGCGAGACGTTGACCAGGATGGCGTGGGCCGGTAGTCGGGCGAGTTCGGCGGCACCCAGCAGGTGGTGGGTCTCGGCGCTCAGGGGCACGCTGACGCAGAGGAAGTCGCAGCTCGCCAGCAGTTCCGGCAGCGGCAGGAAGCGCGCGCCGTAGCGCTCGTCCACCTCCGGCTTGGCGGCATGGGCGGTGTAGGTGACCGACATGCCGAAGCCCAGGTGGGCGCGGCGGGCGATGGCCTGGCCGATGCGGCCCATGCCCACCAGGCCGAGGGTCTTGCCGTGGACGTCGCAGCCGAAGTGCGCCTCGCCGAGGCTGGCCTGCCATTGGCCGGCGCGCACCCAGTCGGCCAGCTCGACGATGCGTCGGGCGGTGGCCAGCAACAGGGCGAAGGCGGCATCGGCCACGCTTTCGGTGAGCACGTCCGGGGTGTTGCAGAGCAGGATGCCGCGGCGTTCCAGGTAGGGCAGGTCATAGCTGTCGAAACCGACCGAGACGCTGGCGATGGCTTCCAGCCTGGGTGCCAGGTCCAGCAGCTCGGGGGTGAGCTTGAAGCTGGAGCCGAGCAGGCCCTGGGCCTCGGGCAGTCGCTCGCGCAACCGGGCTTCGCCACCCGGTGCCTTGAGGTCGATGTATTCCAGGTCGAAGGCTTGTTCCAGCCGCGCGGTGAGGGCCGGGGACAGGGCCTTGTAGTGGATCACCTTCTTTTTCATCAACGAGATTCCTGTCAGTGACTGGGGGCGGCCTTGAGCGGTGCGGCGACCGGAGCTGGCGCCTGGCGCAGCAGCAGGGTGAGTGCCACGGCGACCAGCAGGGCACTGCCCATGAAGCCGAAGGAAGCGCCGGGACCACCGGTGACGCCGTTCAGATAGCCCACCAGGTAGGAGCCGGCAAAGGAGCCCAGTGCGCCCATGCTGTTGATCAGCGCCATGGCGCCACCGGCGACGTTGCCCGGCAGGATCTCCGGGACGATGGCGAAGAAGGGGCCGTAGGGGGCGTACATGCAGGCCCCGGCGACCACCAGCAGGGCGTAGGACCACCAGAAGTGCTGGCTACCCAGGGCGAAGGAGCCGAGGAAGGCCAGGGCGGCGATCAGCAACGGCGGCCAGACGAACAGCTTGCGGTTCTGCAGCCGATCCGACGCCCAGGAGACGCCGATCATGGCCAGCACGGCGGCGAGATAGGG
>Ga0157359_1000019_pt1 | contig 45478 bp, 62 predicted proteins | sample AttcapACBM3_FD_111482 | JGI IMG/M metagenome (GOLD analysis project Ga0157359, IMG submission 111482) | Fungus gardens microbial communities from leaf cutter ant in Botucatu, State of São Paulo, Brazil - Atta capiguara ACBM3 | ecosystem: Host-associated > Fungi > Mycelium > Unclassified ...
CAGCGTTCAACCGTATAATTCGACCCAACCTCTCCGCGCCCTTAGCTCAGCTGGATAGAGCACCGGCCTTCTAAGCCGTAGGTCACAGGTTCGAATCCTGTAGGGCGCGCCACTTTCTCTTCTTGTAACGTCTACTGAAGTCCACAAAACCCCAGTTCTCAAGCTGCTTCCCCTGAATTCGGTTATCCCAAGGTCTACAGCTATCTCTTGAAATCTACTCTCCTGTGGGGGTACATTTGGGGGTAACTTCCCGTTCAATGTAATGAGATACCCCCAAATTGAAACTAAACGCCCGTACGGTGGACACTTCTAAGCCTAGAGAGAAGGCATATAAGCTATCAGATGGTGGTGGCCTTTACCTCCTAGTGAACACTAACGGTGCGCGTTACTGGCGCATGAAATATCGTGTAGCTGGCAAAGAAAAGCTGCTGGCGATCGGGGTTTATCCGGACGTATCTCTGGCTGAAGCCCGAATGAAAAGGGATGAGGCGAAAAAGATTCTGGCCTCTGGAGGAGATCCGGGAGAGGTCAAGCAGGCTGAGAAGCTGGCGAGAATTGAGGCCGTTAACAACAACTTTGAGGCTCTCGCTATCGAATGGCATGAGCATAAGCGTCCTGGCTGGTCCAAAGGGTACGCCGATGACATCTACGAATACCTCCGGAAAGATGTTTTTCCATATATAGGTAAAAGAGCTGTAGCTGAGATTAAGCCAGCCGAAATGTTGACTGTGCTCAGGAAGATGGAGCAGCGTGGTGTTCTTGATAAGCTGAAGAAGACCCGACAGGCTTGCCGGCAGATATTTACCTACGCGGTCATAACGGGCAGGGCAGAGCATAATCCAGTTGTAGACCTGGCTGGTGCACTCAAATCACCCAAACAAAAACATTTCCCCCACCTTCTCGCAGATCAGCTTGGCGGTTTTCTCCGTGCTCTAAACGATTATCCTGGCAGTGTTGTCACCAGAAATGCCACCAGGTTGCTGATGCTCACTGGAACGCGCACTATTGAGCTTCGTGCTGCTGAATGGACTGAGATTGATTTAGAGAAAGGTATCTGGCAGATCCCCTCGATAAGAATGAAGATGCGCCGCCCACACGTTGTTCCTCTTTCAACTCAGGCTAAAGCCCTGTTTGAAGAAATCCACCAAATCACAGGCCGCGGTCGCTTTGTTTTTCCGGGTAGAAATGATACTGGTAAGACAATGAGTGAGGCCAGTATCAATCAGGTCATAAAACGGATTGGTTACGATGGCAAAGCGACGGGGCACGGTTTCCGCCACACCATGAGCACCATTCTTCATGAGCAGGGTTTTAACACGGCCTGGATTGAAACGCAGCTGGCTCACGCAGATAAGAACAGTATTCGTGGCACCTACAACCACGCCCAGTATCTGGATGGACGCCGTGAAATGCTTCAGTGGTATGCCGACTATATGGGTGCGTTAGAGAAGGGCTAAAACGTGCTTCACGGCTCATTTGGCAGAAGAGCATAACTGGATGAATAGACAGTATTAGGCGAAGATAGTAGACTTCAGTAGACGAACAAAGAATAGGCTATGTCTAGGCTGATCCCCGAAAACCCGTACACCTCTATGGGCTGGCATAGTCGCCAAAAAAAGAGGCACGCGAGGTGGCGTATGACAAATCCAATCATTGAGTTAAAGGCCAAAAAGCAGCAGTTCATTAGCATCCGAGAGTTAATTATTAGAATCGAAAGTAAATTTCCTGATATGACTCGAGATCAAATTGCAAATTGGATAGTTATTAAATTGGATGAAGCTGAGCAATATGCTCCTCAGCTACTCATACAGGACTCCCGGGGTTTAACGAGAAGGCCGAGCCTTAGCGATCCAAGTTTCAACTCTTATGAGCTTCTTAATCAGGTAATGGTTAATCCTGATATGGATGAAGCTCCTTACGAAGGTTGGTCCCCATCAAGAACTAGCGAACTGGATTTGCTAAATAGTAGCGAATCTATTTTTGATGACAACGTCCCATTTTGAAGGTGAAGAATGAATTCTTTCGACTTTGTGGGCTTCGATCGCTCTGAAATTGAGAAGCTTTTGGGTATTAACTTGCACGATAATTTAGATGAATATTCGTGGGCTCTAAAGAACACGCTTCCTAAGTGGATGGTCCCCTATTTATCTAGGGTTAATATCTCATTGGAACATGCGGCTTACTTTCTAGCAGATGAAAATCCAAATTTAGGCTTGAAAAGTGAAGCGCAGACAATAGTTAATTCATACAAAGACTCGCTATGGGATGCCGTGGATAGCGGTGAGCTAACTGCGAAAGATATAACACATTATGACAATTATGATCACGATCGCAGAGATTGTGTATTAATTCGAACTGAAGTTGAGTCTTGGGTAACAAAGCATAATTTTCATTGGCCTCTGCCTCTGGCACATAAAAAAACAGAAATAACACAGACATTAGAGACCAAATACCTTGATCAGTGGGGGGAGTTTCCTGGAAAGAACACGGCTCTCATGATGATTGCTGGCATGGCTTTAGCACTTGAGAAATCGAGTAAGTCCTTTAAGAATGGTGACAAGTTGAACAAGCTGGCAATAGCTCGTTCTGTGGCTCAAAACCTTGCAAGCCAGAATTATCAAGGAATAGTAGTGACCGATAAGCAAATGACAAATCTTATCAAAGAGGCTTTGGAAGTCATCCTCCCTGAAAGCGAGTAGTGTCCATTTCCAACCAAACACTCGATGCGGGAACGATTTCTAAAGTCCCGCATTTGCAGACTTCTCATTTCTAAAATACTCAATAAAACCCTCATTAGTAGCTTGGAATTTCAAAAGAACACTTCCATTTTTCTTTTGGTAATTTCCACAATAAGCAGCCCGACTTTGATGAAATGAATCTCGTAAACCGCAATAGACGTTACGAGGTAAATATGTCTCAATCACTAATTCGCTTATCAGAAGTTCAGCGCCGGACTGGCTATAGCAAGGCGTGGATTTATCGCCTGCTTAAAGAAAGCCGCTTTCCTCAATCAGTAAAAATTGGTTCCCGCGCTATCGCTTTTGTTGAAAGTGAAATTGATGAATGGATCGATCAGCGCATTGCCGAATCTCGCAAGGAAAACGCATAAAGACTTAGCTTGCATTACTTGCGAGAACTTGCGATTCATTTCATCCATCATTTAGACGCCGTCGCGATAGCTTAAACCAGCTTAAACGGAGAGTACCCATGAAACACGAAAATATATCCCTCCCTGGGAAGGTCCAGACTCACCCTGAATTTGGTTGCAACTTTATTTCACCGATCGCTGAACCTACTTTATCCAGTATTGAGATGGTTGATTACATCAATATCGAACGCCAGGGGAAGGCTGAAGCTGAAGGTATGGCATTTCCATGCAAAAAGTATCGCAAGCTTCGCCATGCAGACTTCACCAAAAAGGTTCCGAAAGTACTTGGTGTGGAGTATGCGAAAAATTTCGAATACCCCTTCATCAGTGAGCAGAATCGAGAAAAATACCCAGGATATAAGTTCCCTAGACGTGAAGCTTGCTTGATGGCAATGAGTTATAGCTATGAGCTACAGGCCAAAATTTATGACTACATGGAAGAACTGGATCGTAAGTCTAATGGCTATCTTAACTACTCGGTCAGTGAACTACAGGATATCGTCTCACGAGCCCGTGAAGTTTCTGATGAGGATTCAAGCGATGCTGGGCGTCGATTACGCAAACGGCAGGATGATTTAATGACTCTTGAAAAGGCTGAATCAGTAGTTAAGAGCTTAAGCCAGTTGAAATTGGATCTGATCCTAGCCGATAAAAATAGAGGAGTATCTAATGTCTAACTCTGTGAATTTAACATTCCATAATCACAGGAAAGTTGTTTGGACGAGACTTCCATTCGTAAACAATAATACCAGTAAGGGCCGTTATTCTTTCTGGGCTGTTCCTAAAAAAGGTGGATACTTTGGTGGATGCAATGCCGGAAGGGCTTTTGGGGCTATTTACCTTAAATATTTACAAGACCACGGCCTTGGACTTGGCGGGAATTTGCAGGCTATTGTTTTTGATATGTTCGAATTCAACTCGGTCATAAGCGAAGACAATAAAGATAAAAATGCTTTAAAGGGGCAAGTGGTTGGCTTTTTTAGCTACTTAGAAGAGTATCTTGCAAACTCAGTAGCTAATGACAGTCAATATCTGTCTAGAATAGATAGTTTAAAATTACTTAAAGAAGCTAACCATTGGCTTAATATCAAAGATGACGATATAACTTAATGCAGTGATAAATTTTATAAGGGCCAAAAAAACGATCTTTTGGCCCGTGATTTTACACCGCTCCTATCGCTTTCTGCACGACTTTGTAACTAAGCTTACGCGGCTTTCTTTTCTTCTGGATGCTGGCCGGCGCAACTTGTGGAGCCTCCGGTTTTGGAGCCACCACACCATTTCGCATGTAACGCTTCTGGTTCATCTGCCACACAATGCGCTTTGAGTAGTCACGGCCATCATCCACTTTCACGTCGGTGTTAGTCAGCGCCTCCTGAATTTCTGCCTTATCGAGATCAAGCACTCCAGTTACCCTCCATCGTTGCGCCCATATCCGAAACCATGCTTTGCCAAAATGAAATCCCTTTCGGAGTTAATGATCCCCCGCCATCCAAAAGCTTACTAAGCGTTGCCAGACCGAAAGCTTCCCAACCCTGATAATTATCTTTTAGCGCCTTAAGAAAATAGCCATCAATAAGCTGTCGCATACCTGCAATTCCGCCGACGATGTTCACCTTCAAAGGCTTGCCGTGAACAGCGGTATAGAAATAATCTCCGCCGTTCTCCGCTTTAACGTGATGATATAGTGCAGCGGCATAGCTGTTAGCCAGGGCGTTGAGGGGGAAGTTTTTAGTCATCATTTTCATTTAGCAGCCTCCGGCGTGTAAGTGGCTTTATCGTGGCTGTACTCGCCATTCCATGACTTTTTCATTGGCAGCTCGCCTTTCATGTAAAGCTGATAAAGCCGGTGACAACCTTTTTCCAGCAGGACAGGGGAGTAGCGAGTAAAGGTTTCCATGCCATGCGGCGTGACCTGTGTCTGGTCTTCCGTCAGATACTTATCGCGCGCATAACTAGCGACACGCCAGCGCGGGTCTTTCTCCGGATCGCGCTGCTCATTGAAAACCCAATCACGTTCGAAAGCCCACCACATCATTTTACTGACGTTGACGCCGTTCAGCCCTTTGCAGAAGGCCGGGATAGTCATGCCTTTGGTGAAATGCTTTTCAAGGCTCTCAACCGTTGCGTTGAGGGTTTTGTTTGCAAGCTCTGCAGCTTCGGCCCGGTCCTCTGCATCGATTACCATCATGGCCAGTTCTTTGCGGCTAACCGGGGCGGCGATGGCTGCTCGCTTAGTGAAATAAAACTCAACCAGGTATTCGTGATGGCCCCATGCCTGATCGGTCTCCAGCATCTTGGCGTGATTGGCTGCGCCGCGTTCAGTCCATAGGATGAGCTGGCTTGCATATTTACTAACCAACCCTCTTAAAGAGGGGAGGCTTTTTAGCTCCTGCAGGTCCGGCCCATCAACTTTGAAGAAGTGCTTACCCTCTACGAAACGTGATTCATTGCGAGAAAAATTGTTATTTATCATCTTCTCGGTAGCACCGTATCCAGCCGCCATTTGCTCAGTGGTTATTACGCGCTGCCCGCGATACTCGACGACCTGCAGATCGCGAGCAGCCAGGATTGTAAGTTCATTAGTCATTTTTGCTCTCCTGAAAAGCGGCAGCATGCTGGCGTATTGCCTTTTTGAGTTTCTTCCCGTTGCACACCGAGCAGTAAAGCTCAGCGAGTTTAGGGGATATCCAGGTATCTCCGGTTTCCTCGTCAACGCAATATTGTGCTGGCCCGTCTTTGATGATTTCCTGCACCATCGGCAGGGCGATAAATTCCTCAGGGGAGTAGACGCGGCTTTTCGTCCGTTGATGTCTAGTCACAGGCACCTTGTGCCGCGACTCCGCCGAAAACACATTGACGTTATTCTGGTTTGCCATAATCAGCCCTCAGTGAATTACAGGGTTATCCTCATTTGCCAAATGGCTGTCTTTTAGCTTTCTAATAATTTCAATAAACATGTCGTCGAAAAAATCACTAAACCAGCAATAACCCTTAGCTTCTTTCTCTGCTTCGTTGCGAGCGTAAAACTGGTAAACAGAAATATATTTATCTTCGCTTTCTTCCAGCAAAGTTTTCTCAACGTGAACCTTTAACTCGCTCTCAAGCATGTCCTGATTAATTACAAATTTATAAATGCCACTTTTGAATATGTGCATATCTTCAACCTTGCCCCACCTTTCAGCGCATTCAATTAAATAGCGAAGGGCAACATTCGTCCTCATAGCTCCGCATACGCATTCAGACCATTCCTGCATTTCTTCTTTAGAAAGAGAACCCTTCCCATAGCGGTTCTTATCCAGCATCCACGCAGGAGGATTAAACGTACCGTTTGAGCGCTTAACTAAACTCTCCAGACGCTCAACCAATCTTGCTACGTTAGCTTTTTCGATGTCATTCATTTCCTATCCTTCGCGGCGCTATAGGTTTCATGCGTCATTAACTGCCAGTCTTTGCCGCTATTCCGCGACAGCAAACGCCAACGCGGATTAACTGCCAGACTCAGGAAGCCGGTACTGCGAATGCGACAGGCGAATATCCGGTGCTTCCTGTATTGCGTTAATTTCTTCGTTGCCTGAACGATTACCCATTCAGGTGCTCTAAAGGTGGTCAGGCTCATTTATCTACACGCTGATGAAAAGGCTGCTCTACAAGGTTCTCCAGCAAACCAGATATAAACTGGCTCCCGATGTTGGTTAACTTTTCATAACTGCGAGTCAGGCAGCGCCCGTAGTGAGAGGTGATCGCTATCTCTGCCTCATCAAGTGACGCACTGGCAAACGCTGGCGTTTCGAACGTTTTGATAAGCGCCTTTTTGAGGATGTCGGCGTCCAGTTCGAGAGTGGTAACGGAGCCATCAGGCAACCGCACAGGCTCCATATTTCCACGCGCCGACACCTCAGACACCTTTGCGGCAATTAAACGGTTACGGTTACACTCAAGGATACTGGTCATTCTAATTTCCCGCCTTTTCGTCAAGGTCAATTAGGGTCTGAGAAACATCTCCCGATAATTTAAAAGCCAATGAAATTAATGAGGCAAAAATGGTTTCATCAAATTCAGAACCGTATTTATTAATAACTGCCAGCAAAGCACAAAGCTGGTGGGCTCTGTCGTTAGCAACTGAAATTTCGAGTTTACTTGCCATCACTTAACCCCATAGGCAGAGCGTAGGAATAAATTTGCCAGAACGTCATGGCCTGATTTGTGTAGTAAGACTGCACGAATATATTGCGGGTTGTTTCTAATTCTTTTCATTTTTTTACCATAAAATACGCGAGCGAAAATCCAGCTTTTTTGCTGATCTGTTTGCTTGAATTAATTATTTGAGTAGATATGAAAGGCGATCATCCTCTTCAATTATTTGCATAATCTGATCGTTAACGCTTCCGCCTTTTACTAAGGTGCCAACAAGATAAGAAATATTTTTATGTTTCTTGTAAATCGCAGTCACGCCATGAATTAAATTTGTTTGAACCTGATATGAAAAATCAGCATCAGTACGGAAGAAGTGAGGAAATAAATTTTTATTATCCACCACAGGAAATTCAAATATTTCTCCGTCATGACACCTGACAGCTACAGACTCACATTCGATAACATCAATATATGGTTTACTCATCTCAATGGCTCCGTTACTTGCCGATGAGATAATAGTACCTCAGGTTTTAGTATTATCAATACTAAATTGTAATTAAATTAATAACTAGTGGTACTATTTGTTGTTTTTAATGGGATTTTTTTGAGTAAAGCCGGATAACCGGCTTAAAAAGAGGGGGATCATTCGAAACGATACTTGGCCTCAACAACCACTCCGATAATTTTACAGTTTCCATTAATCGGCAACAGCGGATAGCTAGGGTTAAGAGGTTTTAAAAATTTCCTACCACTATCAACAACATACTTTTTAAAAGTTGCTTCATTAGTATCTTTGAGCTTGGCTATGACTAAACTGCCGTTCTTTGGCACCTTCCCGGTATCAACTAGAATCGCCATGCCTTCGGATATGCTTATCCCACTCTGCGCAGTCATTGAATCACCCTGCACACGAAGCCAAAACCCGATGCCCTCGATACTGGCATCTGACTCAAGCCACTCGTCCGCATCTTTTAGTTTCCACGGCTCTGGCTCATCTTCCCAACGTCCGGCATTTAACCAGCTTATCATAGGGTACGTTGAGACTTTTTTATTAGGCATAAGAACGTCAATCTTCTTAGCGTAAACGTGCATTTCCTTGAGTTCTTTCCCTATTGTAGGGCTTATTTCATCTACCTCCACACCTAAAATTCTTGCAAAAATTAAAGCTGAACTGATGTTAAGGGCATTTCTTCCATTCAGATAATGTCCAACAGCACTCTGAGTGATGTGCATTTCATCAGCTATGTATTGTTGAGTTATTCCTAGCGTTTTTTTCTTTGACTCATACAAAGCCTTAAGGCGTTTTGCGTCTTCAAGCTGTTCTGTCGTCAATCGTTTAGTCGTTTTCATAGTTTATTTTAATACCTTTGGTTTGAAAATGTCTCCTATTGATAGTACTATTGATTTTAGTACTTTTGATACTATTAAAGGCGCGCAATTGATGATGACTCTAACGCTCAAAGATTACGTTTCCGAAATAGGCCAAGCCAGAGCAGGCCAGCGATTAGGTGTTACACAAATTGCTATCAGTAAAGCACTTAGATCGGGCAGAAGCATCTTTGTACAAATTCAAGATGGGCACATTGCTGCATTTGAAACCAAACCATTTCCTGCTAAGCAGAAGCCCACGCGAGTTATTACAGGCTCGAAGCATTTAGCCTAACACCCGCTCAAATATAGGAATTATTCACCATCATCCATCGTTTTTCTGGTCCTTATAACTAGTTTTGTCCGGTCAGAAAGATGTGGGCATGCACTATGAATGTACGCGCCTGGTGTGAAAGTTTTAACAGAGTTATACGAGGTTTCAGAATGAGCATGGAATTGATGGTCAAAGCCATGAAAACAAAAGTGGGTAATCCTCTCCGAAAACTGGTGCTCATTAAGTTAGCTGATAACGCCAGTGATAAAGGCGAGTGCTGGCCTTCATATCAGCACATCGCTGATCAGTGCGAGATCAGCAAGCGCTCAGTAATGACTCACATTGAAAATTTATGCGCGATGGGCTTGGTTAAAAAAGAATTGAGAGCCGGGCCAAAAGGAAATTCAAGCAATGTTTATTTACTTACGCTGGATGGTGCAGGAGATTCACTACCTAGTGCAGGAGATTCACCATATGGTGCAGGAGATTCACCAGGGGGTAGTGCAGGAGCTGCACCCAGAATCAGTCACTCTTCTGAACCAGTCAATGAATCAGTCAATGAACCTAAATTAAATGGCACACAGGCTAACGCCAGTGAGCCGAAGAAGGCTTCAAAGACTCAGTTTTCAGATGATTTCGAATCTGCCTGGAAAGCCTATCCAAAACGCGCCGGTGGTAACAACAAACAAACCGCCTGGAAAGCCTGGTCAGCACGTATCCGTGAGGGCGTCACCGCTGCTGATATGCATTCCGGCGTTCAGCGCTATGCGGCATTCATCGCTGCAACTGGCAGGACGGGCACAGAGTACGTCAGGCAGGCGGCTACGTTCTTTGGCCCGGATCGCCATTTCTCTGATAGCTGGACAGCGCCAGTGCAGCAACCAACCCGCAACACAGCGATGAGCAACCACCACGGCTTTGACCAGCGCGACTATGGCCAGACCCAAACCCCGGATTGGTACGAAGGAGAGCAGGAATGAATCCAGGACAGAATCAGATTTATAACCTCAAGCTTAAAATTGATGACCTCAACGCAGAGTTGGCCTTTACCCAGGGTGAGAAATCCTACAATGATCGCTGCTTCGATCAGAGTGAAACCCTGACGGCCTTCTGTGATGTGCATGGCGAGTTCACGCAACACCGTATCTGGATGAATTCATTTGGCGGCCGCATCGCAGAGAAGCGTTCGCGGTGTCCGTCATGCATTGCTGCCAGTCTGGATGAGACACGCGCCAGCCGTAAAGCGCTGCAGGTTGCTCTCCTCATAGACAATGCAAACATCGCTGAGCGCTTCGACGGCTGCACGCTGGAAAACTATGTCGCCGTGAATGACAGAGCAAAGCGCAACCTCGGCATGCTGAAAGCGTATGCTAAGCGCTGGCCTGATATGTACAAAGCCGGGACAAGCCTGATCCTTAGCGGTAAGCCGGGAACCGGTAAAAACCATCTGGCGGTTGGTCTGGCAAAGGCTGTTATCGCCGAACACCAGGCATCTGTGCTGCTGACATCTGTTCTGAAAATTATCCGTGCCGTCCGCCGTAGCTGGGGTAAAAACGCCGAGTACAGCGAAGAGGAAGTAATCGCGATGTACACGGACAAAGACTTGCTGATTATCGATGAGATTGGGGTTCAGTACAGCTCCGATTCGGAAAAGATCACTCTGTTCGAAATCCTCAATACTCGTTATGAGCGCATGCTGCCAACGGTGATGATTAGCAACCTGACGCCGGAACAAATCTCAATGGCGATTGGTGATCGCCTGACTGACCGCATGGTGGAGGGGCAGGGAACGACACTGATTTTTGACTGGGGCAGCTACCGCAGTAAGAAAGGAGCCCAATCAGCATGAGCAAAGTGATGTGGCGTGATCAGGACATGGAAGCAGCAGTAATTGGCGCAATGTTTTTGCGCGGTGCTGACGCAGAGGTGATGGAGGTGATCACCTCTCTTCCAGAATCCGTATTCAACTTTACGCAGTTCAGGGAAATATTCAGGGCGATAGTCTTACATGCCAGAAAGACAGGCGTGATTGACCCGATCCTGATTGGTGAACAGTTGCCACAATACCAGGAGGTGATAACGGGTACTGGCCGCTCAGCATGGGCTAAGTCGTCGCTGAAATCATACAGTCGGCAGCTTATGCGCAATGCCAACCTCCGTGACGCGCAGGCTGTGCTGTGCAACGCTCTCAGTCGCCTTGAGGCAGCACACAACAGTGAGGCAGGGATTGCCATTCTCGATGAGGTTAAATCCGCTGTAAGCGCTATCCAGACGGAATCAGAGGTAATCAGGCCGGTGGCTATTGATGACCTTCTTCCTGGCATCATCAACCGTATTGAAAACGGGCTCAACCACGAATTCCAGACGCGCACACTGATGACCGGCATCGAAGAACTTGACAATGCAACCGGTGGACTTGACCAGACGGATTTGATTCTGCTGGCGGCCCGTCCTTCGATGGGTAAAACGGAAATGATTTTAGACATTACCGACAAGGTAACAGCCAGCGGCGCGGGCGTTTTGTTTTTCAGTATGGAAATGAGTGACATCCAGATCGCAGAAAGACACGTTGCCGCCGCTGGTGGTCTGTCTGCATCAAAACTTAAATCGCCGGAAAAGCTGGAAGAAGAAGACTGGGCGAGAATATCTAATGGCGTCGGTCAGATGACTGGCCGGAAAATATGGATCGTGGACGCGAATGATTTAACGGTTGACCAGATAAAAAATATTGCCATTCGCCATAAGCAGGAATACCCGGAAACGGCGCTTGTAGCCGTCGATTACCTCCGACTGATTAAGTTACAGGGCAATGGCCGTCACGATCTGGAAGTGGGGCAGGTGTCAAAAGGGCTTAAGTCACTGGCGAAAACTAACCGCACGCCGGTAGTCGCACTCAGCCAGTTATCGCGCAGTGTTGAAAGCCGCGCCAATAAGCGCCCGGTAAACGCCGACCTGAAAGACTCAGGAGAAATCGAAGCAGACGCAGACATCATCATGATGCTCTACCGCGACGAGGTTTATAACCCTGAATCACCGGCTGCTGGCTTAGCTGAAATTAATATCACGAAGAACAGGAATGGCCCGTTATCAACGATTTATCGCCGGTTCTACAACGGTCATTTCCACGACATTGAACAGGCAGAGGCAAAGCGCCGCAGCACGGAACAGACAGAGCCACAGTTCAGCAATAAACGATATTCTAAAAAAGGGGCAGCATAATGCGTGATATCTATGAAGTATTAGATGAGTGGGGCGCATGGGCATCTGCTGATAGTAATGGGGTCGATTGGCATCCTATTGCAGCGGGTTTTAAAGGACTTATCCCCCACGGTAAAAGATCAAGAACTCAGTGCAATGATGATGAGGGAATGATCATAGATGGATGTGTGGCTCGTTTGAAGAAATCAAAACCTGAAGAGTATGAGCTTATCATCGCTCACTTTATTGTTGGCCTATCGTTGCGAGCAATTGCAAAAAAAAAGAAAGTTTCAGATGGAACTATCAGGAAAGAGCTACAAACTGCAATGGGGTTTATAGAAGGGGTGCTCAGCGCTATTTTCTAATGAAATCAAATAGAGAAAGACAGCGATCTTTCTCTATTATTTGAATTCGTTATGTTCTATTTTTAAAGTTTTAACATCATCATGCATTCTATCAATCATAAAATGCATTCCCAATATGGTAGTGCAGAAAATATTCATGATAAAAAATATATAAAAAGTTACAGAAATATATTTTATTATCTTTATGTTTAGCCAATCGATGTTATGAATAGTGGGTGCGAGTAGTTGCGCACCGCCCCCAATGAAATATAATAGTATGCTTGCGAATGCTAAATATCCAAATAAGTAGGTTAAGAATTTTCTTCGCGTCAACTCTACACCCTTAAGAGTCGGTGGCGAACCAGCCATTATACTGTCCATACCGTCTTTTTGGAATGTAGCTACAGCGGCCATAGAGGCGATGTAAAAACCAGATAATATCTGCAGAATACCATTTATTACTGAAATTAAACCATCTTTATTTATAAGATTGACTGGCTTTTCTAAGCAAAACAGAGTTATACCTGTTCCAATAGATAGTAAGATTGGAGTCCACAGATCGAATACACGCTTCTCCGCGTGTTTTATACGAACATAGTTAATGGGAGTTAAAATTTTTGATACAGCACTCATAACCCCTCCTTATGTATTTAATTGATCATTTTAACAGCGCGACAGCCATTTTACCAGCGAGTTGCTGATGAATTTTTTTCTGGCAAGTTTCAATGATATTATTAAGGATGACTTTTTCTTTTTCTGCAAAAATAGTATCAGCTATATCTTCTATTGATTTTTCATATGAAATATTTATTTCTTCACTCACAAGTCGTTTATTTTTATCTTTACGAGTGATTTTCAAATCAGAATATTCCATCCCTCGAACTAAATCAGATGCTTTTTTAACTAAATCTATTGCTTTTTGTCCAGTAGTGTTTTTGAAAGATAAAACCATGGTTTCTTGGATGATGTTTATTTCACCGTCTTCATCGAGCTTTTCATTGTTTTTATATCTGACTGCGCTCATACCTGTCAGAACGCCAGTTTGCAGGGATTCCTTTAATGTTTTAGATGCATATGGGCTTAATGAGACAAGTGGCCGGCACTTAATTTCTCTTGGCTTTTTGCCTTCCACGCGTTCAAAACTATAATTTGTTGACTCAGATATCATCCACGTTAGCGTGCTGGCGATAAGTGATTTCGTAAGTCCAGGTACCTCCTCAACAATAGCTTTATAAAGGTCTGGAAACAGTGCCTTATCTCTGGGTGCATGCTTTATACAAATATGACTCGTTACAGCGGGTGCTTCATCAGCATTTCTCGTGGCCTTACGCGAGACCCCAGTTTTCTTATTAGCAAAATGTGGATCTGAAGCTTCTGAGTTAGCGTACTGAAAAAGTATGGTCGTATAACCATCAGCTTCATTTCTAACCATGTCCACGATTTTTACGGTAGCCTTGCCATTGCTAATACTATAGGAGGCTCTGCCAGAGCTGAACATGTTTTGTACAGCTTTCAGCGCATCAGAAGCTGGCATACTGGGCGCATCCTTAGGGGTTCTGGCCAATTCCAATTCACATTCAACAACATATCTTTCGTAATCACCCAGAAGCATAAGCAGTCCTTTTTACAAAAATTCTTTTTAGATGAAGAATACATCAAAAAAATTAACGCGTACGCAAAATTTAATGTAATCTGCTATGAGTTGTCACTAAGCACTTATGCATAAGATCGAAACCTCGCCCCGGCGAGGTTTTTGCTTTTCTGGGGGCGCCCATGAACAATAACTCAGAGCGGAAAGGATTTAACTGGAAAAACATTAGCTGAAAGACGATAAATGACAGATAAAACGCCGGCAGGCGCAACGCCTTTCCCGACATTCCAGTTTAAAAATTACCTCACACACTGAACGAGATAACGAAGCTACTGCATGGGTTCCTCTCTATCGGTCCGAGAATTTTTTGCGTGAAAAATTATAGACCTCATGATTTTCTCTGCTTCAGAATAATTACTTTGCTGAGCCACTTTAGAGAGCAGAGGTGTCAGGTGGGTGAGGTAATTTGTAAAGCCTTTCTTTGTTGGCACAGATAATCCCAGGTCGTAACCAGAGGATAATAAATTAAATGCCTCACCAAGAAAATCTGATGACCAGAAGCGCGAGTGCCCTATATTTGAATTAGCTTGGAAAATTAAACGGTTACCATCCATCCTGATAATGAAGCCGCACAAATCCGGACGCCACTCCTGCCTCAGCATGGTTAGTTTAAGCCAGCCGCAACTCCATTTCCTGCAACCTTCGGGGCGTCTCAGGTAAATGTTACAGCCACCACCGTTGCGGATGTGCTGGCAGGGTACATCAGGCATTTTTCTGAGTCCGTCATAATCAATTCTGAGCACCACGCAACAAACTGAGCATGGACCGCAAGATTTATCTGTAGCTGACATTAAATTCCCTCACCTTCTGTGGATACATGAGGATACCACGTGCCGGGCGTGGCCAAACATTCCTACAACAATTCGCTCTGGGCAGACGTGCCGGTCATTTAATCGAGTTAGCGTCAGAGTGATTTCACGGTTTTTTTGGTTTAGTGTGGTGCTGTTAAATTTGACTTAATGCTGTGAATCTTTCCTGAGCGGTGGGGGGCAGTTAAAATTCGGTGATTCAAGCCTTACAATGGCAGGTCTGTTTCCGGTTTACAGACTTACTGGGAGACAACCGGCATCACGGATTCATAACCACAATTTTCGGCACTCTAAGGCTCACTTCGGTGGGCCTTTTTTATGAGGTTGATAGATGAAATTTGAAGATATGCCAGTACACCTTCAGTAAATAGCAGCCTCAACACTTTCAGAAGCAATTAAGTCTATCCGACTGCCACAAGGCACGGATGGTGATAATGAGCGCTACAGAAATGATTGTGTTTGAGCTGCGAAGTGCATTGCGGATTCCTTTATTGACATGGCTGAACGTGATGGCGGGATGCAGAATCACGCACATGGAAAGATTAACATGAGTGATGGCGCTATTTTAGTGGTGGCCGTAATCCCATAACTTCAATGCTGGCGGCTTCAGTGACGAGAACGCCAGGAGCATCATTTACTGAAGATGCTATTTCGTAAACTTCGTTAGCAATGCGAGTTACATTCATGGCTGTTGAAGATACTCGTATGTATTCTGCATCCGGTAACTGGTATTCATTTCCTGAATCAGCAGTAATGTGACGTTGATATCCTTTGCGCTCCATATGTTCATGGAGGTTTTCATAATCTTCAGCATCAGCACCATGTAGTTCAACGCGAACGATAAAAGTTGTCATTATACACTCCTTTTCTGACTGGTTATTTTTGGCGATTTAGCGATATCTGATACGGAAATGCGCTGCCAGACGCTATCTGGTAACCATTTTGAATTTACTCCTTCAAAAGCTAAACCACTGCGAGTGCTGGAGACAAGCGCTGGGTGGGGGAGTTCTTTCATATGACCCATGATATCTCTAATAATATGCCTCCAAGGGCCTTCCCTCGATGTGCATTTGTTTAACTAAGCCACTCACTCACACCATCATGTCTGGAACAGGTTCCACGGTGATGTGTACTGAAGCTAAATGAGCCATCCCTGCACTTTGCTGTCGCCCCCTCAGGTGCATTTCCAGATTTAGTATGGGCTGGTCTATGGATTTGCTTCCCATCAGAGTTCGTATAGTCACCCTGTTCAATAAGCTCATTGTCTTCTTGACTGGCAGGGGTGTGTTTCTTGGCTATTGCAGGGTGAATAACTAGCAATGCTGAAAGAGCAAAAACAGTAAAAAATCTCATGAGATATCGTCCAGTCTGGCAGGAAGTGGCCAGGAAAAAGAAACCCAAGAAAATGGGTTTCTGAAAGAGTCAGCTAGCTATTGATTAATGACGTTTCTCGTAGTGATTTCCTGTGCGCGGGTTCTTATAACTTCCACCTTTATGAGAAGAACCATGCCCGCCTGCATAGTGACCGCCACGCGCAAAGCTGATAGATGGTGCCAATAACGCCAGAGTGATAAGTGCTACGATTGTTTTTTTCATTTTATATCCTGTTAAACCTTGCCGTATGGGAAAACCCCATTGGTAATATACGCTTAACTTTTGGAATGAGAATCCTGATAAAAGATCAGTGTGAAGGCAAGACAGATATTTTGGCGTTATGCCAAAAGTCATAGCTCAAGTCATGAGGAATGGTTGAAGCAAGTATCCATAAATGAGCAAAATGATATCGCTGACAGTTTTCAAAACTTTGTAGATGCCTAACTCAATTTCTAATTATTAAAAGTCGCTTTAATGCGGCTTTTGTCATTTTCAGCGCCAGCCAATCAGCGTTAGATACCTTATATCGATTCTGGCTGAGCGCTGTTCTCCTTCACTACACGCTGCTTCCGTTAATCCACGGAGGTAATCACATGGCCAAAAATATGCCTGACAAAATATCTACTGCCGCTAACTACAGTGTGTCGGGCAGCCTTATGTATGGCGGTCTCTCAAACTGGTTCGGCTGGCTTCACGGAATTGACTGGAACCAGATAGCCTTAATCGGCGGTTTCGTCATCGCAATGCTCACGTTCATAACGAATATCTATTTTAAGCGGCGCCAGACAAAAGCTTATGAGAAAGCGCTCGACAGGGGCTATGTCACTCCACCACCACAGGATGACTGAGCATGGCGATTTCACCCGCTTTACGTAAAAGCCTTGTCACTGCGGCGAGTGGCGGGGCATTAGCCATCGCTGCGGTTTTGATCCCGAGTCTAGAAGGCAATTCTTACACCCCATACCGTGACGTAGGTGGCGTGTGGACTGTATGCAACGGCATAACAGGCCCGGATGTAATTCAGGGTAAAACCTATACACAGAAAGAGTGCGACGTTCTTTTGCAAAAGCATCTCCAGCCCTATGCCCGGGCTGTGGAACGCTCGGTAAAGGTCCCATCGAATGCATATCAGAAAGCCACACTTATCAGTTTTAGCTATAACGTCGGTGTTAATGCATTCGAGCACTCATCAGTACTGCGTAACCTTAATGCCGGTCGATATCAGCAAGCCTGTGATGGACTTCGAAGCTGGGTTTACGTGGACCGCATAAGGATTCAGGGGCTGGCAAATCGCCGTGAAGTGGAGCGCGAAATCTGCAACTGGAGTGAGAAATGATACTCAGCAGAATCAAGTGGGATGCTGTAGCGATAGCTGTACTGATTCTGCTGGTTATAGCCCTCGGCTTTACAGTCAGGCTGCAGTCATCTTCTAAAGCGCTACTCACACAGCAAAATGAGCAACTGAAGCAGGAAAAGAAATCAGCCGAGGCAATCACTACCAACGTTCTTAAAGCCACAGCACTCTTCAATGATATCGCCCAGGCAACCCATGATGACAATCAATCCAGTAAATCAGACAGCGAGGAAAGGGTGGTTATCATCCGCCAGGCGATTAAAGGTGATCCGTGTGCCGCTCAGCCTGTTCCTGTTAATGCAACTGACCAGTTGCGCGCAAACAGAAACAAAGTACGTTCAGGTCCCGCCAGTACAGATCCCGGTAAGCCTGATGGCTGATTGCGAAATACCACTTATCCCTGACCCATTCAAATGGGTCGACAGTCTGGAATTGAACGAGAGACTCCTTAATTCTCTTGCCAACTGTAATCGCGATAAGGCCGCCATCCGTAAAATCGAACTGGAACGGCAGAAATGATCAAATTCATCACATGGCTAATAAGCCTGTTTATCCATCCTAAAGAAGAGAACAACCAAATGTCTGAGCCATTGAATGACGCAACTGTTGTACAGCCAATTTCAGTAGCATCCGCCACTGCTGAAGTGATCACCCCAGCAGCAAAAGTAAAATCTGGTGTTCAGGATTTCGAAGCCGCAATGAACTTCGTTGTTGATGGCGTTGAAAAGCTGGGCGACGCTGCCAAAGATGAGCTGATCGCACTGGCTAAAAAGTATTTATAAGATTCTGCAAAAGGCATTCATTGAGTGCCTTTGACAGAATGACCGTTAGCTTCATTTTCTCCCTCAATATTCCAACTGCCAGCAGGAAGCTAAATGGATCCATATCAGATTTACAACATCCAGTTTGGAGTGTGCATTGGTGCATTCATTATGATGTGGATCGGAATATGGTTGTGGTCACGCCATGAAAGCAGACACCGCAATGAGTTATGCAGGCTATAGCAGCAAATAATGACTGAAGTAAAAAGCAGCCTGAAAAAGTGACACCCCCCAAGATGAACTGCCAACCGAAATGGCAGAGCATGCCTAAACGATATCCGGTCAGTTCCTGATGGGCTATCGCATGAAGCATACGAACTTAAAAACACCGAACCCTAACCTGTGAAATGAGCCTTTGGAGACGTCAGTTTGGTGCTGGCGAGCCTTCGGTGGGCTGGCGTTTCATTTCGGCAAAGGTTCATCTCACAAGTAAGGTAAACGCAATGACTTACCCAACGGTAATCGTAAACGGTGTATCCGTTCGCGTAGACAATGAAGGTCGCTATAACCTGAACGACTTGCACGCAGCCGCAGTTTTGAAGGGGGAGGCAACTGATAATCAGCGGCCTAGCCAGTTCATGCGCAGCAAGCAGATTAGGAGTTTTGTTCAAACACTGAGCGGAGTGCAAAAATGCACGGCGGTCGAAATAATTAATGGCGGTCTAAATCACGGCGTATGGGGCTTGGAGCTGGTGGCCATCCGATACGCTGCATGGCTAAGCCCTGAGTTCGAAATTCGCGTTTACGAAACATTCAGAGAAGCTGTGCTTAGAGGCATCAGCCACATGAATCTAATCAATCGCCTAGACCTGCTAATCGCAACGGAGACAGAGCAGGTAAGCGGTTGCGCTCGCATTATGAACAGGTGGGGGCGTGGTGGACGTAAGGCATTACTGAATAATGCCAGAGAACGCATTATTGAGCAGATGGATCCTGACTTGGTTTCACTGATGGAAGGTAAAGCAGCATAGAAGTATGAGAGCCACTTTCACAGCGGCTTTCATCACATGACGACTAAAGTATAACTCTTAATTGTAAAGAATTTCTAATTTGTACCGATAGTTACCTCTGTAACCAATGAGGAGGTAACATGAAGGTATTGCAGACATTAGGAGCCCACGGTAGAACTGATCATGTGGGTATCTTCCAGTACAGACGCTTTGACGGTGGAATAGACTTATGGCCAACTTACAAGGAAGGGGGGAAAGTACTGAAAAGAATAAATATAACCCACCAAAAATGGCAGGATCTCTTAAAAGATGTCGCTAGCATCCCCGGAAAAAGTATATCGCTATCTTCACTTAGAGACGTAATATATAACAGTCTTAAAGGTACTACGGGGCTTCATAAAAACCACAGCCCTGCTGTGGCTGCGATATTAGAACATGAGGGAGCAATTGACCTTTATGGTAGTGTCGCTGGAGCAATTATGCTTAAGCCAGAAAAGTAAACAAGCCGCCTCCGGGCGGTTTTTTTAATGATTTTTATAATAAAATGGTAATTGTCAAGGATGTATGATGGACTTTTATTACTTTTCCAGTATATAAAAACATAACAATTTTATTCGACAACACATGAGTCTTAGGTGTTTTTACGAAGTCCATTTGTGTATATTGCATAGTATTTGCACGTAGAAATTTAAATAAGTCCTCTGTTCCATGATCTTGAAAAAGATGAGATGTAAAACTCACCTTTGTGTAACCCATTGTCTTCATTTCAATAAGCGTTTTTTTAAGTTCGATGTAGATCTTTTTTAGAGCCCCATTACCGACTGGGCAGTATTTAAAACGCATGTGTAGTGTGGTTTTTCCATCGAGATGGCGTACAGCTGAATATAGTGGGAAGGAATAGGTCCTTGACTTAACGGATTTATACCAGCGCATAAGTAGTACTACCAAAAAAATGAAAATCAATGTCATTCATGAATCTCCTTTTGTCCTCTTCATTATCGGACTCAAACGTTATACCTTAAGGAGCATGACGAAAAAATTATGGCAGGATTAAAGCACCTCGCATCTCAACTTCAGTCTCTAAAAAAACAGTTGCCCTATGCGTTATCACAGTCGCTGACAAGCGTTGCCCGTAACATCGCAGCAGCAGAAAAAACAGCATTAACCCGGCGCTTGGAGTCACCCACACCGTTTACAGTTAACGCAGTGGGATCCACTGGAGCGCATAAAAGCAATCTTCAGGCTAAAGTTTTTGTCCGGGACATTGCCGCCAGTTACCTCGCACCCTTTGAATTCGGTGGTCAGCACAAGCTCAACAGCAGTGCGCTGCTTAACCCGAAAAACATAAAGCTGAACAAATACGGCAACCTGCCACGCAATAAACTGAACCAGTTAAAGACAAAAGATAATGTCTTTATTGGTGCGGTGGGCAGCCGTAACGGCGTTTTCCAGCGCGTTAAGTCTAAGAAAGGCAAAAAGGTTAAAAAGCGTCTGAAGCGTTCGGCTAAAGGCACACGCCGGCCCCGTGATAAATCACCAGCACCAAAGCTACTGATTCAGTTCGGTAATGCACTGCCTGTTAAACCAGTGCTGGGGTATATAGACCGGGCTGAGAAAATGGCCCGAGCGCTGATGCCGGCGGCTCTGAGTACTGCGATCAGCCAAGCATTGAAAACGGCCAAATAGCAGAATAGACTTGTGTTTAGAAGCCACATTTAAATGTGGCTTGGATTTTACCGGGGTTTAGGGATAGGCCTCGGGTTAACTGGTTTATGACTACCAGGCTTAGGTTCGTCATGGTAACTACAATTAAGAATGTAAAGGTTCATTAGTTAATTTCTTAGGGCAATTCCCTGCACACCATGACCAGAATTTTTCCCATCGGGATAAATCAGGCTGAACATCCTCCAGTCCAAGGAACATGGTAGCCCTTCGTTGAGCTGCATTTTTCAGGCAACTCCAAACTTTGTTATCAAGGGATTGAAGTTCAATAAAACGTTTCAGTAGCGTCTCGTCATCTAAACCGGCTTCAAGAGAAATGAGCTGAAGGTATTTTTTTGCATGCTCGCTGGCGATCCCTTCCTGCTTACCCGGTTGATAGATAAATTGTGCAGCTGATAAGACTGCAACTGAAATTCCAAAGAGCAGCTCACTGCTAAACGGTGCTAAGGCTGTTCCGCCCAAGACGATTAGTAAAAGAGACATTAATCTGTCAATCCTACCCATCAATGTTGAAAACATGTTTTCAAGATAGTAAGAATGATGAAGATCGAAAATTACATCGTCCCGGGACATATATCACCTATTTGGGTTTAGCTGGCGTCGGAGCCTGTGCTGGTTTTTGTGGTTGCGCGGGTTTTGGCCTCAGCCCAGGCGGCATATGGTCACCCACTAAATGGCGTTTATCACTCATAGAATTACTCCGGTCTGATTAATTAGTTTTGGCGAATTAACGATATCAGATGGGGAATAGCCCTGCCAGATGCTTAATCTGGCCCTTATTTATTATGGCGGAACAGAAGCCATACAAAAATGGGTCCCTCCTGGGACCTTTTTATTTCACGGGCATTGCGCGCCGCGTTCTCCGGCTAGCTACGAACTTTTGAAATTTGAGTAACAGGTAACAGCCAGGGTAACACATGAATCAGTCCGATTTTGCAAAGCTACACGGAGTCAGCCGTAAGACGGTGACCACGTGGAAGGCCCGTGGCTGGCTGGTTCTGGACGGTGAAGAGATAAATGTTGATGCCTCAAACGCCCTGATCGAACGCTCCCGTAAAACTGTTACCCGACCCGAAAAAAAAGCACCAGGTAACAGCCAGGGTAACAAACAGGGTAACAAGTCAGGTAACAGACAGGGTAACAACGCGAAGGGTAACAAATCCGCTCAGACCCGTGACGAGGATCGCGCCGAATCGGCTTCGAAAGTCGTCGAGCGAATCATCAGCGAAAACGGTCTGGAAATGACGCTGGATGAAGCGCGCCAGATGAAGGAAAACTATCTGGCCCTGCTGACCCAGTTGGAGTACGACATCAAGTCCGGCCAGGTTCTCCCCTATAAAGACATGATCGCCGCTGTCGGTCAGGAATATTCACGCATGCGAACACGCCTTATTGCCATTGCACCTGAACAAGGTCCTCGCCTGCGGGTGCTTGCCTCAACCACCAGTGATGCGGAGTTTGTTGCAGCGCTTCAGGAGGTGGTTCATGAGGCAATGGAGGAGTTAAGCCTGGATGAAAATGATAAACGAGGGCATCAGTAACTCCGCAGCATGGCATAACTTCAGCGGTGAGTTGACCGCACGACGCAGTGATATCCGTCCCCCTCTGCCGCTGTCCCTGAGCCAGTGGGCCAATACTTACGCCGTCCTGTCAAAAGAGACCAGCGCCCAGACCGGGCGGTTTCGCTCGTTTGGTTATCAGGACGGCATGATGGACGCCATTACCGATCCGCACGTCACCCAGGTATCCGTGATGAAATCGGCCAGGGTGGGCTACACCAAAATACTCGACCACGTGGTCGGGTATTACCTGCAGCACGATCCGTCTCCGATTCTGGTCGTTCAGCCCCGTGTGGAAGATGCTGAAGACTATAGTAAGACTGAAATCGCGCCCATGCTGCGCGATACGCCGGTGCTGGCCGCCATTACCGGTGACAGCAAGGCGAAAGACAGTAACCAGACCATCCTGAAAAAGCAGTTTCTCAACGGCGCCAACCTGACGCTGGTCGGAGCCAACAGCCCCGGTGGTTTCCGCCGTATCACGTGCCGCATCATCCTCTTTGATGAGGTGGATGGTTACCCATCCGGCGGTGCCGGTACCGAGGGTGACCAGATAGCGCTGGGCATTAAGCGCTCGGAAACCTTCTGGAACCGCAAGATAGTGCTCGGCTCAACGCCCACGGTTAAGGGCGTGTCCCGTATAGAAAAAGCGTTTGCCGAAAGCGATCAGCGCCATTTCTATGTCCCGTGCCCGCACTGTGGCGAGTATCAGGTGCTGGAGTGGGGCGGTCCCGACACGCATTACGGCATCAAATGGGACAAGGACGAGAACGGTGAGGGCCTGCCTGAGACGGCGTTTTACGTGTGCCGCCACCATGGCTGCGTCATCCATCACAACGACAAGGCCGGTATGGTAAAGCGCGGCGAATGGCGGGCGCACCTTCCGTTCACCGGCCACGCCGGTTTCCATATCTGGGCGGGTTACAGCCTCTTTCCCAACGCCGCTTGGAAATATCTGGTGGCGGAGTGGCTGCGCGTGAAAGATGACCCGCTCATGCGCCAGACCTTCATTAACCTGGTGCTGGGTGAGGTGTATGAGGATCGCGGCGAAAAAGCCCTGAGCGAGCGTAAGCTCACTGAGCGTGGTGAAGTCTGGCCGGCTGAAGTGCCTGACGGCGTGGCGGTACTGGTGGCCGGGGTCGATACCCAGGATGGCCGTTTTGAAATCGAGGTGGTGGGTTGGGGTCTTAATGAAGAGTCCTGGTCTGTTGCGTTTGATGTCATCGAGGGCGATCTGGAGACGGATGAGCCGTGGCTCAGGCTGGATGCATATCTGAAACAAATCTGGCGCCGGGCCGACGGTCGCGGATTCAGCATCATGGCCACCTGCATGGACTCCGGTGGTCACCACACGCAAAAGGTGTATGAGTTCGCCAAGGCTCGTCTGGGGCGGCGCGTCTGGGCCATCAAAGGTGAGTCGGCACGGGGCGGCAAACGCTCCCCGGTCTGGCCTGCCAAAGCACCGTCTGCACGCAACCGCAGTCAGTTCAGGCCGGTTATAATTGGCGTCAACGCGGCAAAGGATGCCATTCGTGCCCGCCTGCACATTGAACCGCCCGAGCCGGGTCAGGCCTCCGCGGGCTACATGCATTTCCCTGCCGATCGGGATCTGGGGTATTTCAGTCAGCTGCTGGCTGAGCGGTCGGTGGTGAAAGAGTCAGGCGGCCAGCGCTACCGCGTGTGGGAACAGTTGCCGGGGCGGGCGAACGAGGCGCTCGACTGCCGGGTGTATGCCTACGCGGCGTTGTGTGGCTTGCTTTATATGGGCTTCAGACTCAACGCCTTTGCGGCAAGCATCGCGGAGAATCCGGACAGGTTAATCGCGCCGGCCGCCGCGCCGGTGGAAAAAACCAGCCTGCGCCTGCCGGGCGCCGTAATTTCTGAGCCTGAACAGCCGGCCAGAAAAAAATCCATCTCACAGCTTCTGGCCTAGGAAAATCATCATGTTCAACCGTAATACCAGCCTGCTTGCCGGGTCGATGACGCCTGCGCAGCTGCAGGACGCACTGGTGAAGGCACAGCAGGCTTACATCGAGCTGACTACCGGTAGCCGGGGTGTGTCGTTTTCCTATACCCAGGGCGACGGCACACGCTCGGTGACCTATCAGCAGAGTTCGCTTGCAGACCTTCTGGCGCTGATCCAGCTTCTCCAGGCTCAGCTTGGCATCGTCACCCGTCCGCGTCGCCCGGTAAGGTTCAGATTCTGATGAACGGAAAAGTACAGATACTGGGCGCTGACGGGCAGCCGCTTCGCCCCTCCCGCCCGTCGTTTTCTGCGTTGACGGGCGGCAGCCGTGTGCCCTATGACGCGGCGGATTCCTTCAGCGACCAGCTGGCCAACTGGCAGCCCGCACTCTGGTCGCCCGATAACGAAATCAACATCTACCGCGACCGCATCGTGTCGCGCGTACGTGACCTCGCACGAAATGACGGCTGGGCAAGCGGCAGCATCACCCGCGTGCTGGATAATGCGGTGGGGGCGAATTTCCGGCCCATCCTCAAGCCGGACTACCGCATGCTGGCCATGATGACCGGGAACAAAGCCTTTGATGCCAGCTGGGCCGACGAATACGGCAAGGTGGTGGAGGCGCACTGGCGTTCCTGGGCGAATGACCCCGGACGGTGGTGCGACGCTGAGCGCAAGCAGACGGTGTCGCAGATGCTGCGTCTGGGATTCCGGCACAAGCTGCTGGACGGTGATGCGCTGGCCGTCCTGCAGTACCGTACCGACAGGCTGGGACACGGGCGCGGGCGTTACGCCACCACGGTGCAGATTGTCGATCCGGACCGTCTCAGCAACCCGCAGCAGAATTTCGACATGCCCCACCTTCGCGGCGGTGTGGAGATTGATGCGGACGGCGCCCCCGTTGCCTATCACATCCGTGAGGCGCACATCGGTGACTGGTTCAGCGGACCGAAGACCATGACCTGGCAGCGGATTCCGCGCGAAACCTCCTGGGGCCGTCCCCATGTCGTGCACGATTATGATCACGACAGGGCCGCGCAGCATCGCGGCAACGGCATCCTGACCCCCGTGGTGCAGCGCCTGAAAATGCTCATCAAGTACGATCAGTCAGAGCTCGAGGCGGCCATTCTCAACGCCGTGTTCGGAGCTTATGTCACCTCGCCTTATGACCCTGAGATGGTGCAGTCGGCACTCGGTGAAAACTATGACGATACCGCGCTCGGCACCTATCAGGACGGGCGGACAGAGTTTCACAAAGACCGGCGCATTTCGCTGCAGAACGGGGTGAGGCTGCCAACGCTTTATCCGGGCGAAAGCATCACCACTGTTAACGCCGCCAGGCCCACCAGTAACTTTGAGGGCTTTGAAAGCGCGGCGCTGCGTAACATCGCGGCCGCGACGGGCCTGTCCACGCAGCAGGTGACGCAGGACTGGTCTGACGTTAACTACAGTTCGGCACGTTCGGCGATGCTGGAGGCCTGGAAAACCCTGACCCGACGCCGTGATGATTTTTCGTCCGGCTTTGCGCAGCCCATTCTCTCCGCCTTTATTGAGGAGATCCACGACACCGAAGACTTACCGCTGCCGCGAAACGCACCGGACTTCATTGACGCCCGTGCGGCCTACTGTCGCGCCCGCTGGATGGGACCGGGACGGGGCTGGGTGGATCCGGTTGCCGAGAAAAAAGGCGCCATTCTGGGTCTCGATGCGGGTATCTCGACGCTCGAGCTGGAGGTGGCAGAAAACGTGGGCGAAGACTGGGAAGAAATCATGGACCAGCGCAAGCGGGAAATCGACGCCTGTATCGAGCGCGGGCTGCCGCTGCCGAGCTGGGCGCAGGCCGATGTCTTCGCGCCCGAAACCATTCGCGATCCGGAGGAAAAGTGAATTTACCCCATCTGGCGCAGCGGCTGTTCAACACGCCGCTGGCTATCCATCCCCGCAAGGCCGAAGTCGTTATGGCTGCGCTCACCGACCGGTTTGGCATTACGCGCATCGAAGCCAGCATGGCGATGGAAGACGATGACGATTATGACTACCGCCGCCGACGGCAGACCAAAGCCGATCCCGGTTATGACAACGTCGGCGGCGTGGCGGTGATAAGCATACAGGGCACGCTGGTGCAGAAACTCGGCAGCCTGCGGCCTTACAGCGGCATGACGGGCTATAACGGCATCCGCCAGGCCTTTCTCACTGCCATGGCCGATCCTGAGGTGGCCGGTATTTGCCTCGACATTGATTCACCCGGTGGCGAGGTGGCCGGGTGCTTTGACCTGGCGGATGAGGTGATCACCCTTGACGCGGCATTTCTTAACTTACTTAAACTGACCGGAGCCTGACATGGCAAAAAAACCGTTTTCCTTTGCTCACCTGGTGGGCCTGAACCGTTCCGCCGCCGCGCGCGCCGCGGAAGAACACGATGACGACGACGAGGAGAAAAAGGGCAAAAAGGCCCGCAGCCGTCGCGCGGAAGAGCAGGATGATGACGACAACCGCGACCCGGATGCTGATGACGACAGCGACGATCCGGACGCGGAAGGCGATGATAATAAGGACCCTGACGCCGACGAAGATGACGATAAAAAACGTGATCCGGACGCCAGCGAAGGGGATGACGACGACGGTGATGACGATGAAAAGCGCGACGGCCGCAAGGCACGAACCGCTGAACGTCAGCGCTGTGCCCGCATTTTTAACAGTTCTTACGCCGCCGCAAACCCGGCGCTGGCGGCCTCGCTGGCCTTTAACACCGGCATGAGCTCCGCCGACGCCATCCGCGTCATGAAGTCATCCGGATCGGCGGCCGCCGCACCTGAGCCGCGTCGCGCCTCGCTTGACGATCGCATGCGCAGTGCGGGTAACGTGCGTCTGGGCCCCGATGGTCAGAAAACCACGGCAACCCGCGCCAGTGCGGTCGTGGAGAAAATGACCGGTCTCTACAACTCAGCCCGAGGTAATAAATAATGGATCAGTTTGGACAGAATCAGTTTGCGCCGGGAATGACCAGCGCACTCTTCGTGCCCGACCAGCTTGTCAGCGGTCCGCTGCAGCTTGTGACCGACAGCGTGACCATTGCAAAACTGGGTCCGCTGCTTCGCGGTACCGTGCTGGGGCGTCAGTCGCAGAAATCAGCCGCCGCCACGGCGGGCAGTGCCAACAAAGGCAACGGTACGCTGACGGGTCTCACCCTGGGTTCACAGGCCGTGGCCGGTGCCTATACGGTGACCGCCACCGATCCCAACACCTTCCAGGTCACTGACCCGACCGGCGCCGTGCTGGGTAATGCCACCGTGGGCAGCGTCTATCGCAGTACGCAGGTCAGCTTCACCCTTACCGCGGGGGCTAACGCCTTTGTGGCAGGCGATACCTTTACCCTTACCGTTGCCGCCGGCGCGGGCAAGTGGGTACCGTGCGTGCGCACCGCCACCGACGGCAGTCAGGTCCCGGCGGCCATTCTGGTGGACAACGTGGACAGCACCCTGACGGACGTGACCGGCGGCGTGTACCTGATGGGTGAGTTTAACCAGAACCGCCTGATTGTAGACAAAACGTGGTACGTGAACAGCGTGCTGCTGCTGGATGACCTGAAAGCAGCGCTGGTGACGCAGGGCATTTTCCTGCGCGACAGTATTCAGGCCCCGGTTTCCTGATTTAACTCCCTTTTAAACTGCGTCTTATGCCATTTCCACGGCAGGGTCGCGCGCGTCCGGAATCCGTACCGGCAGTGGCCGGTACGTCTCACAGAGAGAAACCATGAATATTTTTGATACCAACGTCCTGGTGCAGGTCGTTCCCAACCTGATGACCAGTCAGAACTGGCTGCTCGACCGCTTCTTTCCGAACGTGGTGACCTACGAAACGGAAGAGGTGTCGATCGATGTCGATATCGGTAAACGTCGTATGGCCCCGTTTGTGTCGCCGCTGGTGGAAGGCAAGCTGGTTGAGCAGCGCAAATACCAGACCAACACGTTTAAGCCCGCCTACATCAAAGACAAGCGCGCGCCGGATCTGCGTAAGCCCATCCGCCGCCAGATTGGTGAGCGCATCGGCGGCGAATACACCGCGGCTGAGCGCGAAATGCTGAACCTGCAGTTTGAGATGGCCGATCAGATTGACATGATCAACCGCCGCCTGGAGTGGATGGCGGCCAGTGCGCTGGTCTCCGGCACCGTAACTGTAGCGGGTGATGGCTATGAAACCAAAGTGGTAGATTTTGGCCGCTCCGCGGACCTGACCATTGTACTCAGCGGGACGGACAAATGGCCGACCTCGGTCCCGTTCGGGCAGACCAACACCCAGCCGTCTGATGATGTTGAAGAGTGGCAGACCACCTATCTCAAAGAGTCGGGCGGGGTGCCAACCGACCTGATTTTCACCAACAAATCGTGGCGCGCGTTTCGCCTGGACACCACCATCAAGGACAACGCCATCACGTTCCCGGCGCTGAGCCCGTTCGGCAACCAGGTGAATGCCGGTGCGCAGGTCATGAAGGGGGCGGTTTATAAAGGGCGCTGGGGTAACTTTGACCTGTGGCTGTACAACGACTGGTTCATTGATCCGCTGGATAACACCGAGAAACCGATGATCCCCGACGGCGCAGTGATCATGAGCGGTGCGGACCTGATGGGGACCCGCGCCTTTGGCGTCATTCTTGATCCGGCTTTCGCCTACGGTCCGCTGGCCTACGCGCCCAAGACCTGGGTAAAAGAAGATCCTGCCCAGCGCCTGCTGATGATGCAGTCCGCGCCGCTGGTCATCCCGAGTCGTGTGAACGCGTCCCTTTGCGCAACGGTGGTGTGACATGGCAAAAACTGACAATTCAAAAACCGAAGACGATCTCGGGGGCTTGCCTCCTGAGCTGATGACCGGCGACCAGACCACAACGGTCACGCTGCCCGGTGCTGACGTGCAGAAATCGCCTGAGGTCACTGGCGAGGATTCCGACGCTGAAGAGGATGACGCCAAAGACGGGGCTGATGAAGAAGAACCGGATTTTGTGGTGCGTAAGGGCCACACCCTGCGTCATGACGGCAAAACCTACCGTCAGAACACCCGGCTGAACCTGCCTGCGGATGAGGCGAAACGCCTTATTGCTGCGGGCGTTGTCGTTGACTTTGACACGCTTCGCCGCGAGGCGCAGGCGCGTGAGGCCGCATCGGTTTCCGTCAGCTCACCGGGCTTAACGTCATGAGCGTGAACTGGGACCAGCATCTGCTGGCCCCGCTCCACGGCATATTCGGTGACGCCGTGGAGTTTCGCCCGAACAAGGGCCGAGGCCAGCCGTACACCATCAACGGGATTTTTGACCGGGCGTACACGCAGGATGTTCAGCCCATGGAATCCGGCGATCCGTCCATCAATACCACTAAACCCGTGCTGGGCGTGCGCGACGCGGAATTCCTGTCACCGCCGCGCCAGGGCGATCATCTTTACATTGCCGTCGCCGGCGGGCGGACCGTCAATCAGCTTTTCGTGATCGCGGACGTCCAGCCGGACAGCCACGGCGGCACGAAGCTGGTTCTTAACGAAATCAGGGGTAGGGCATGAATGCCGCCGACATTCGCGGCCTGGTGGTGGCCGCGCTCAAAAACAACACCGACGCCGGCGACCGCGTCTATTCGCCGCGCGACTGGCCCACCATGGACGAAGATTTTCCGGTGCTGCTGGTGCAGACGCCGCTGGACGTCAAGCACTCTCTCGGCCGCAACGCGCCGCAGTTCACCACGGTGACCACGGTGCGGATCACCTGCCGCACCCAGGCCTTTGATACCGAAGAGGGCAACACCGGCGCGCAGCAGTCAGAAATCGCGCTGGAAACGCTCCGCGAGCAGATTGAGCGCGGCATTATCAACAGCTACGAGCTGACCCGACAGATTCAGCAGTATCAGCAGGTCCGCTCTGCCGTGGCGGTCAGCAGTGAGGGATCCGGTCATATCGGTGAACTCACCGTTGAAATTGACGTTGAGTATTACCAGGGGCCCGAAGACTTCTATCCGGTCACCACCTCACCGCTCGCCGGGATTGACCTGGCCGTGAAAATGCCCGACGGCACCACACAGCCTGGTATGATTATTAACCTTCAGGAGTAACCACATGTTAGTAAAACCCGCTGATGGCAGGCTTGTACGCTGCCCCGTCAGGGGCACGGTGTTGCCCGAATCCGGCGAAGACGTACCGGAAAACATCTTCTGGACCCGCCGTCTGCGAGACGGTGATGTGATTCGCGTCAAAGACAGTCAGAAGCCCGTGACCGCCGCACCCGCCGCGGCACCCGCGACTGACAGCAGCAAAAACGCAGGAGAACAGTAATGGTTGCTTTCAGCCGTATTCCTGACCAGCTCAGGACCCCGCTGTTTTATGTTGAGTTTGATAATTCGCGCGCCAATACCGCCACCGCCGTTCAGCGTACGCTCATCATTGGCCAGCAGCTTGACACCGCCACCGCGACGCCGGGCATTCCCCAGCAGGTTTCTTCCGACACACTGGTGGCGGGGATCTGCGGCAAGGGGAGCATGCTGCACGGCATGATGACCGCGTATCAGGCCAACGATACCGCTGCGGAAATCTGGATCCTGCCGCTCGCGGATGCACAGGGCAGCATGACCGCCGCCAGCGGGTCGCTGAAGTTTCTCACCGCACCCAGCGCCACCGGCGTCATTTCGCTGTATATCGCCGGGCTGCGGGTTCAGATGACGGTGCTCGCCACCGACACGGTGGTCACCATGGCGTCTGCCCTGAGCGCAGCCATTAACGGCACCACTGCGATGCCGGTGACGGCGCAGGTTACGGCAGGGGCAACGGATACCGTCACGCTGACCGCAAAAAACCGGGGTGCGCATGGCAACGGCATTGACATCCGCATGAATTACCTGGGGCGAACCGGCGGCGAAACCACGCCTGCCGGTCTGACCTTCACCCTGACGCCGATGTCCGGCGGGGCGGGTGCGCCGGACATGACCGCGGCGCTGGCCAGCCTCCAGGACCGGACCTTTGATTTTATCGTCAGCCCCTATACCGACACGGCATCGCTGGACGTGCTTAAGGCGTTTCTGTCGGACGCCACGGGGCGCTGGGCCTGGGACAAGCAGCTTTACGGTCACGCGTTCAGCGTGGTCAACGGTACTTACGGCCAGCTGGGTACCACTGGTGCCGCGCGGAACAACCAGCATGAGTCCCTGCTCGGTGTTTACCGATCACCCACGCCCGCGTACATCTGGGCGGCGGCCTACACTGCAGCGATCGCCCCGAGCCTTCGCAACACACCAGGCAGGCCGACCCAGACCCTGCCGGTCAGCGGCGTACTGGCCCCGGCGCTGGAAGACCGTTTTGACCTGCCGGAGCGCAACAACCTGCTGTTCAGCGGGATTTCAACCTTTACGGTCGCTGATGACGGCACTGTGCAGGTGGAAAACATCATCACCACCTACCAGAAAAATGCCTACGGCGATGCCGATGACAGCTATCTGCAGGTGGAGACGCTGTTTCAGCTGATGTTCATTACCCGCTATCTGCGCACCCAGATCACCAGCAAGTTCGGGCGCATGCAGCTTGCCGCCAACGGGACGCGCTTTGCGCCGGGCCTGCCGATCGTGACGCCTAACGTCATCCGTGCCGACCAGATTGCCGAGTACCAGACGCTGGTCTGGAACGGCTACGCCCAGGACGCGGAAGGTTTTGCCAGCGGTCTCATCGTTGAGCTGAACGCGAAAAAACCGAACCGCGTGGATGTCCTCTGGGACGGCACGCTGATGAACCAGCTGCGCATCTTCGCGCTGCTTAACCAGTTCCGCCTGCAGGCCAGTTAAGGAGTCATCATGGCAGGAAATACCTCAAACCGGCTCGCCGGTCTGGCCTACGTCACCGTCGACGGGATCACCATCATGGTGGCCGGCCAGTTTAAATACCGTCCGTCAAAAATGGAGCGCACCACGCTGAGCGGCATGGATACCGTGCACGGGTATAAAGAAAAGCCGGTGCCGGGGTTCATCTCCTGCCAAGTGCGTGATGCCGGTGGCCTTTCAGTGTCTGCCTTCAACAGTCAGACCAACGTCAACGTGATCGCCGAACTGGCGAACGGTAAAACCATCATCGGGCGCGCACTCTGGACGGTCAATACCCAGGAAGTGGACAGCGAAGAAGCCGTATTTGACGTGCGCTGGGAAGGCGCTGACGTGACGGAGAACTGAGATGGCTGAACTTGAAAAAAGCACCGTTATCCCGCTGAGCGTCCCGCTCAGTTCCGATGCGCTTAAACAGACCTGGGAAAGCCTGCCGCTCAAAGCGCCGGTGCTGTCTCAGGTGGAGCAGTTTTACGATGCGCAGGCAAAACGCGGATCGCTTCCCGCCATGCGTCTGCTGCTTTCGCTTACCAGCGGCGTACCGGAGTCGGTTCTGTCCGGCATGGATTTTATCGATTACCGCAAGTGTGAGGAGTACCTGCTCAGTTTTTTGAGCTGGAAGCCCTCGGGCGATGGCAGCGCTTAGCCGCTGAGGTGACGTTTTACTACCGATGGCCGCCAGACAGCGCCTGGGCAATGAGCCTGCAGCGCCTGTCCTGGTGGCACGCGCAGGCGGTGCGCATTAATGATCTGAGAAAAGGGGGCGACGACGATGGCTAACGTTTTTGATTTCACGCTCGCCGGTAATGACGAGGCGAGCGCCGCCATCGCGCGTATTGAAGAGGCCGTCCGCAAACTTGAACCTGAGCTGGATAAAACCCGCGATGCGCTGAAACTCGGCGGACAGGAGTCGGCGGGTGAGCTCAGTACGTTCACCCGCTACCTGCAGGGGATGTCTCAGGCCGCACGGGACAACGTACAGTTTATCGGCGACATGGTGCCACCGCTCAAAATGGTGGGGGAACTGGCCGGACGGTTCGGGGGCATTGCCGGGAGAATGGGCGTCGCGGGCGTTGCCGCGTATGGTCTCGCCAGAGGCGCGCAGGCGCTTGCCGGTAATATGAAAGAGGCCGCTGACAACGCCTACAGCCTGGACGTGGCGGCAAAAAACAGCGGTATGCGGGTTGATGATTTCACTCGCCTTTCCGGGGCCATGCAGATTCTTGGCGCTGACAGCGACGGTGCGCGCGCGTCGGTTGAGGGCATGTATAAAACCTTCAACGATGCCCTGCAGGGGCGTAACGGCAGCGTGCTGTCTGTGCTCAGCCAGATGGGCGTGCAGATTGTCAAAAATAAAGACGGCACCGCCGACGTCATGCGCACGTTTGAGCAGCTGGCGCAGGTGTTCCCGTCGCTGACGCCGGATCGCCAGAAAACGGTCGCGGACGCGTTAGGCCTTGATGCCAGTGGCCTGGCGTTGTTACGTGAAGGGGCGAAGCTGAAAGCTTACCTCACCCGAGCTGATGAGCTGGGCCTCACCGTTGATCCCAAAGTTAACACGCAGCTGGTGGAGCTGAACCGCAACCTGACTGGCCTGAGTGCGGCCTGGGACGGCTTTAAAAACCGGGTCCGCCAGAAGGTGGCGGGCGGTCTGCTTTCCGACGGCTCTGTTAATGACGGCCTGCGTGGCGTCGGGCGTCTGATGCAGAATCCCGGCGATCCGGTGGCGCTGAATGAGGCTCTGGGTAATCTTCGGGGCAGCGAGGGCGACTGGGTACGCCGGGCCAGAGACGATAAAAAATACCTGAATTCGCTGCCCGCCGATGAGCAGGTGAATCTCATCACGGGTCAGATCACGGACAAACAGCGACGTGATTTGCGGGAACGTTACGGCCTGGGCGATCAGGCAAGTGTGTTGCAGGGCGATATTGCCGCTGCACTTAAAGCACCCTCTGCTATGGTTCCCGCCGCCTATACCGGCCCGGGCACGGGGGGTAACGCCCGCGGTATCCGAAACAACAATCCGGGCAACCTGCGTGACGCCCCCAACAGTAGCGGAAATGACGGTGGATTTGTGCGCTTTCCCACACCACATGACGGGATGGCGGCGCTGTCGCGCCAGCTTCAGCTGTATGGTGACCGGGGAAACAACACCCTTAACGGCATCATTCACACCTATGCCCCCGCGACGGAGAACAAAACCCAGAATTATATCGATGATGTGGCGAAAAAAACCGGTTTTGACCCGCGTGAGCGTATCAACCTGCACGATCCGGCCACGCTTCGCCGGGTGATGAGCGCCATTATTTCTCATGAAAACGGTGCGCAGCCTTATACCGATAATGAGATTAATCAGGCCATTCACACGTCCATCAACGATGACCGCTGGAAAGGACTTCGGGATCCGCAGACCTTACAGGCGCAGCGGCAGGCCGATGCACAGACGTCAGGCGGCACGCTTTCCTCTCCCGTTTCCTCTGCGGGCAGCGGTGGACAGTCAGCCGCCGCCGGTCAGGAGAATAAAGTCGCCGTCGAACTGACGCTCATTAACGATAAGACCGGCGAACGTAAACAGCTCATCACGCAGGGCGGTCGCGTTGCGACATCTATGTCCTGGCCCTAATAACAACCGGATTTCAACTCTATGGCAATCATACAAAACCTGCTTTCCGGCCTCACCGGGAGCGGTGACGGCTGGGACTGGCAGGCACACCTGCGACCGGCGAGCTTTCGCGGCGTGCCGTTCGGCGTTTATGAGGGCGAAGGTGTTTTTGGCCGACGCCAGGCCGTGCATGAATACCCTTACCGCGACACGGTCTGGGTCGAGGATATGGGCCGCGACGTCAGGAAAATAGCGATCCGGGGTTTTCTGGTGCAGGACAGCCTGCGCTACCAGGCGGGCGACGTGCTGAGCCAGCGTCAGGCGCTGATCGCGGCCTGCGAAGCCAGCGGTTCTGGCACGCTTATTCACCCGACGCTGGGTGAGCTGACGGTGAGCGTGCCGGAAGGCGGCCTGAGGGTCACTGAAAGCATGGATGCAGGTCGCGCCTTTGAGTTCACGCTGACTGTTATCGAGTCGGGACTTCGCGTGTTTTCCGCTACGGGCAGCACCCAGGCGGGGGACGTGGTGAGCACAAACTGGTTGAAGCTTGCCAGCACCACGGCGGCCTCCTTTCTGGCGCAGGTCAAAGGGGAAATCCGGAGCGTTTCCCAGGCGATCAAAACGGTGCGCGGGGTTGCCTCATTCTGGCAGGGCATGGTGACGGACACCGTCAGCGAAGTCACCAACCTCAGCAGCACGCTGCGCTCAACGTTCGGGAGCATCCGGTACGGGCGGTACAGCCGTGGAACCGTGGGCGGCAGTGCGTCCGGTGCCACCGGCACCACGGATGTGGATGACACTGCGGATACCGCGCAGCTGGTAAATATCACCATGGCGAGAAGCGTGACGGCCCGTGACAGCATCACGCAACTGGCCTCAGCGCTTCCGGCGTTCACGTCCATGGACGATTTTGCCTCACGGGTTCAGGCCATCGTGCTGGCGATACTCAACAGCCCCGGTGGTGCCGAAGAGCGTATCCGGGCGCTGGAAAAGCTGGCAAAGGCAGACAGTGGGCAGTATTACGCCACGCCTGAAAACGCTGCCGTGGCGGCCAGCGCCACACTGCTTATTCTCGTGCTCTGCTCGGGGGCGGTGGCGGTTGCCGGTGCAGAAGCGAATCCGGCGGGGACAGGTGATGCATCGGCAATCAAAGAGAGCGTCTGTGATCAGCTCGACGCTGCGCTGGTGATGGCCGGTGACCGGGGCGACGACGACAGTTACAACGCGCTTCTGGCACTCAGGCAGGCTTTTGTGGACGCGATGGCGCTGAAAGGTGCCACTGGCGCAGACGTGATGCAGGTGTCCGTCCCTGCGGTGATGCCGTCGCTGGTGCTGGCCACGCGCCTTTATCAGGATGCGTCCCGCAGCGATGAACTGATTCAGGAGACCGGCGTGCGTCACCCGGCTTTTATGCCTTTGCGCTTTATGGCGAGGAAACCCCAGTGAAAGATGAACTTATTCTGACCGTCGGGGGCAAAAATATTCAGGGCTGGGATGACGTGCGGGTGACGCGCGGCATCGAGCGGCTTCCCTCAGATTTCGATCTCGGCCTGATGGACTACTTCCCCGGCAGCAGTGAGAAACAGCTGGTCAGGGAAGGGGAGCCCTGCGAGGTTCGTCTGGACGATGACCTGGTCATGACCGGTTACGTTGACCAGTGGAGCCCGATGATCTCTGCGCGGCGTCATGAGGTGCGGGCGACGGGGCGCAGTAAGTGCCAGGATCTGGTGGACTGTTCCGCAGAATGGCCCAATAACGTGATCAACGAATCCGATGCGCTGCAGATAGCCTCACGCCTGGCGCAGCCCTACGGCATCAGCGTTCACTCTGACGTCTCGGATCTGGCGCGCGTGCCGCAGTTTACCCTCAACTGGGGCGAGTCACCGCAGGAGGTTATTGACCGCATCAGCCGGTGGTCCGCGCTGCTCTATTTTGATCAGCCTGACGGCAGCCTGCTGCTGACGCGCGTCGGTACCCGGCATGCCGCCAGCGGCGTGGCGCAGGGGGTAAACATCGAGGACGCCTACTTTCGGGCGTCCATGGATGAGCGCTTTTCTGACTACGTCGGCGTTTCCATGAGCATGACGCCTACGGCCGAGATTTCGCCGTCGGCGAGTTACGGTGCGGTCACGCTTGCCACGTCGCGCGATCCGGAAGCCGCCAGCATGCGCTATCGCAAGCGTATCGTGATCGTGGAATCCACCATGACGGCGCAGGCACTCTCCCAGCGCTGTATCGACTGGGAAATGAACCGCCGCTACGGTCGCTCAAAACAGCTTAACGTCATTGTGGACAACTGGCGCGACAGTGCGGGTAAGCTGTGGGAGCCCAACACACTCGTCCCCATCAACATACCGGCCTTCGGGCTTGAGAATGAGGAGTGGCTGCTGGCGGAAGTATCGTATCTGCGCAACAGCGAAGGCACCCACGCACAGCTTTCCCTGATGCCCCCGGCCGCCTTCACCGTTCAGCCCTATGCTTTCTATCAGCAACTTCTGGAGCTAACCCGATGAACGCTTTAAACGATGTCGTGCGTAAGCTTTCAACGCGGATCGCGGGCCTGCTGGGCATTGGTCGCATTACCGGACTTGATGACTCGGGCGTCGTACAGAAGGTGCAGTACCAGACCCCGCTTGAGGCCGCCAGCGCCACGCGCATGGCAGAGTTCGGCTTTACCTCGGGCCTGCCTGTGGGCACCGACGTGGTTCTGGGGTTCCTTGGCGGGGATCGGTCAAACCCCGTGGTCATTGCCTCCGGTCACCAGACGTTCCGGCTGGTCGGCCTTAATCCCGGTGAGTCCGCGATGTATAACCAGTGGGGGCTGTTTGTGCGCCTCACTGAGCAGGGGATCGAGATTGAGGCCAGTGGGCAGGACGTTACGGTCAGCAACGCCCGCAAACTGACCGCCACCGCGACGGACTCCGTACGCCTCAATACGCCGGCTTTGTATGTCACAGGCGACGTTATTGATAACTGCGACACTAACAGCGTGTCGGTCAAAGCACTCCGGGATAAATATAACGACCACAGTCATCAGATCAAAAACGTGCAAGGCGGCAGCAGCACGCTCAGTACGGAGAAAACGGGAGAACCTGCATCGTGAGTGATATTGCGGACACCTGGAATGTGGCAGAGATGAGGGCAGACTGGTCAGTCGCCGGCGGAATGCTGGAAACCGGTCACGATCTGCGCACGGCGGTTATCCTCAGCCTTTTCAGTGACAGGATGGCGCGCGACGATGATGCCTACGAGGGCAGCGACCGGCGCGGCTGGTGGGGCGATACCGGCCGCGTGGATCCCATGGGGTCCCGTCTGTGGTTACTCGACAGACAAGTGCTCAGCCGGGAGGTTGCCCTCAGGGCAGAAGAGTACGCGCTGGAGTCGCTGGCCTGGCTGCGTGAAGACGGCATTGTCAGTGATCTGGGTGCAAGTGCTCAAATCATCTGGCCTTCACGACTGGACCTGATACTGACCCTGCAGCAGTCGGGGGCGTCACGTCCGGTGGCAATGAAATTTTACTGGCTCTGGGAGCAGATCCGCTATGCCGTTTAAACGTCCGACCCTGACCGAACTGCGTCAGCAGAACCGGCTTTACCTTGAAACAGAGCTTGAGGGCACCGGGACTGTCCTTAAAAACAGCAACCTTGCCGTGCTCGCCGATGCCGATGCGGGGATGGCACACCTGCATAATGCCTATCTTGATTACATCGCGCTGCAGACCAACCCCTTTACCTCAACCGATGAGTATCTGGCCGGCTGGGGCGCAATGAAAAAGGTGTACCGCAAAGCGGCCAGTGCGGCCACGTCCCCGGCCTTTACCATACAGGGCTCAGTGAACACGACACTGCCCGCGGGCAGCCTGCTTAACCGCAGCGACGGCGTTCAGTACAAAACCCTAGCCGATATTACACCGGATGCCACTGGCAGCGGCAGCGGTCCGGTCACGGCGCTGCTGTCCGATCCTGCCGCCGATATCACCGGCGGTGGTGCGAAAGGGAATGCGATGGCCGGTACCGTGCTCACGCTTGATGTTAACGTACCGGGGCTTCAGAGCAGTGGCACACTGGCTACGGCCGCGACCGGCGGCGCGGACATCGAAGACGAAGAGGACTTTCGTCAGCGCGTGCTGCTGGCATATCAGAACCCGCCACAGGGCGGCAGTGATGCGGATTACAAATCCTGGGCGCTGGAAGTGGCCGGGATTACGCGCGCCTGGGTGAAGCGACGCATCATGGGCGCGGGTACCGTTGGGATTTACATTATGACCGATAATGCGACCGCGAGCGGTGGTTTTCCGACGGGCAGCGACGGGGTCTCCTCGCTTGAACCGTATTATGCAGTGAAATCCAGCGGTGACCAGGGAAGGGTGGCTGACCATATCTTCCCACTGCAGAGCGATACGGCGGTTGTGTGGGTCTGTTCCCCGGTAAAGAAGACGGTCGATTTTGTGATAAACGGAATCAGTCAGGCCGGCAGCACCACGGTGGCCGCCATCGCGGCGGCGATCGACGGCGTGTTTTTTGAAGGGGGGGGACCGGAAAAATTTACCTGTCAGACCTTAACAAGGCGATAGGGGACGTGGACGGGACCACGGGTTATGTGCTGGTGCAGCCCGCCGCCAACATTGCTCTCGCTACGGGGGAATTACCCGTCAGAGGTAAGGTGACCTACACATGAGTCAGTACAGCGCAGATGACTATGCCGGCGCACTGAGTCAGCTTCTTCCCCCCGGAAGGGCCTGGCCCCGTGATAACAACAGCGTGCATTTTAAAACCCTGCGCGCGATCGGGCGGCGTTATGAGGTGACCGACAGTACCGGCGAGCTTTTACTTTCAGGGGCTTTCCCCTCGACCGCAACGGTGATGTTGCCTGAGTAGGAGGCATCGCTGGGTCTGCCTGACGACTGTGCAATCAGTGAGATTAACAGTATCAGCGATCGGCAGGCCGCAGTGGTCTCTAAACTGACCAGTACGGGCGGCCTGTCGCCGGGGTATTTTGTGCAGATGGCCGCAACCCTCGGTTATACGGTCACCATCACGCTGTTTCGCCCGGCCCTGTGCGGGCTGTCGGTGTGCGGGGACCCACTGAACGGTGACGACTGGCCATTCGTGTGGCGTGTTAATGCACCGCAGACCACCATCAAATATGCGCAGGCCGGCATCAGCTATTGTGGCGATCCGCTGCGTTCCTGGGGAAACAAACAGCTTGAGTGCCAGTTGAACAAGCTCGCACCCTCACACCTGATTCTCCTGTTTAACTACGCCGGTTAGGCGTTCTTCTTCTCATTAATTACTGCCGCAAGGTAAGGGTTTTTCATGCTTAAAATTGGTGATTTAACGCCGACAGCGACGGCTGACGGGCACTGGACAGACGGGAACGTGGCAGGCGGTGTGGCGCCAACACGCATGATGGCAGGCTGGTTTAACACGGTACAGGACGAGCTTGTTAATGTTCTCACAGCAGCTGGATTAGCGACCGATCCAAAAAACAGTGCCCAGTTGCTCGCTGCGTTAAATACTTTGGTTGGTCCGGGACGTTTGTTAAATGTTCAGGTGCTGACAGGAAGCGGCACATATGTTCCGACTTCCGGAACAAAAAAAATCGTCGTGGAGGCAGTTGGCGCTGGCGGCGGCGGCGGCGGCGCAGATGCGGGAGGAAGGTCCGGGGATAACTATATTTATTCAGTTTCGGGCGGTGGCGGATCCGGAGCTTACGCCAGGTTTATTTTAGAAAACTCTTTTTCTAACATTGCGTACAGCTGCGGCAAAGGAGGTTTAGGCGGAAATAAACCCGGCGCACCTAACAACCAGGGATCTCCGGGTGGTCAAACAACCTTTGGCTCACTACTCACACTACCCGGAGGCAAGGGAGGAACATCCGGCACAACCAACAACTCATTCAACTGGGGTTGTGTGGCAGGCGGCGGCGTGGGTGCGGATACTCCTACATTAGCGAGTTCTATTAAAGCAATCCTTGCTATGGGCGGTTCTGTGGGCGCTGCAGGTCAGATGAACAACGCTAACGGGGGATGTGCCGGTGTAGGTGCAAACACAGCGCTGGGGCATGGCGGATTCGGTTCAACCAATGGCTCAGGTGGAGACGGTCGTGGATATGGTGCAGGCGGTGGCGGTTCACTGACTATCCAGTCCAATACAAATTCTCAGGCGGGCGGGAACGGCGGCGATGGACTTATCATTATTTGGGAGTATGCATAATGTCAGGTTACGCATTGATTAAAGATGGTTTTGTGGGAAATATCGTTGTGTGGGACGGGCAAGGAGATGCCAGTGTAATTTTTGAAGGATTTACTGTTATCGAGGTCAATGAAAAATTCACTGCTCGAATAGGGGATGGATACATTGATGGTAAGTTAATTCCTTATCCATCAGATGGTTATGAATACAATTTTGACAAAGAAAAGTCATCATGGGTCATCACCGATGAAGAGAGCAAGAAAAAAAACGACGCCCAAATTGAAGACGCTGCCAGCAAAAAATCAGGATTACTGAGCGAGGCTCAGCAGAAAATCAGTCTGTGGCAAATAGAGCTTTTGCTTGGCATGATAAGTGATGACGACAAAGCGAAACTAACCAATTGGATTATATACATTAAAGCACTTCAGACAGTGGATACCAGTAAGGCGCTCGCCATCACTTGGCCTGTTCCACCTGGTTAATCAAATTAATTCAGCAGTAATGGTAACTTCGTTGATTTTTAACATCAAAAAATCTATTTTTTAAATGAATTTCACTGATAGAAAAGGTGTGACTGTTTTTTTATTAGCGATAAAATTTTCATATTTGTTTTTAAAGAGGTGATGTCTTTGTTTTTGGCTGGTTTAGGCGCTGAAAAAACTATGCAGATAAGGGAAGAGTATGGGAGTTTTTTATGTGAGCCGAGGTATATAATGTTGCATAAATGCAACTTCTCTTATACATTAATTATTATTTATTATCTGGTCGAGTGAAATGAAGAGTAAGCTTCCATCAAAAAAAATTGCTTTGTTAAAATTTTTCATTCTATTGATTTTGATGGTTTTTGTTGTTTTAGTTTTTTCTAGTTTTCTCAATGATTTTATTAGTGTTATTGTCAGCATATTCCCAGGATTACGACAATACACCGATGGAAGAACAAGTTACATCTCTGCATGGGTAACTGGAGTAATGGTTTTTTCATCTTTTTTGGCTGCAATTATTTCCTATTTAAATAAAGGGATTGGAGAAAAGAAAAAAGACAGTCTGGATGGTTTTCTTTACAATCAGTTTTTTCGTCTTAAAAAAAAGGTTGATGAAATTGAAGAGAGGTCTCTTTCAGATGTTGCAATTAATCTTACAGATGATGAAAGGCGAGATTTTATATCTCAGGCAAAGAAAAGGATTATAGGTAATACTATTAAGCTGGCTGAAGATGGCTTAAAGTCTGATATTGCTATTTTTAATAAAAACAGTTCACTCCACAAAATTCATACAGATATGGTTTACAGGTTGGAAGCGGAAATTGAAAACCTGAATCGCAGGGGGGGGGTTAATTTAGGTATAGGGTCGACCATAGCTTTATCTGGAATATTGGCACTAGCTTATTTTGTATATGATGCGCAGAATTCAATTGTTGGTGGTGTTAATCTTTTAATAAGTTTTATGCCGAAACTATCATTTGTTTTGGTTGTAGAGTTATTTGCGTACTTTTTTCTCAAACTATATAAGAATGGTTTTGACGAAATTAAATATTATCAAAATGAGATTACTAACATTGAGATGAAGGTCATGGGGATAAAATATATGCAAGGAGTGCAAAGCGATGAGGTTATGAAGGAATTGTCAATGCACTTAATGCGGACTGAACGGAATTTCATCTTGGAAAAAGGACAAACTACATCTTCATTAGAGAAAGATAAATTACAAGAATCGTCTGACGCAAGAATAGTTACTGTTTTCTCTGAAATATTAAAAAAGCTAAAGTAAATTATTAGGGCGGTGTTTTCTCTTGGCGAATTTATAGGGTGTGTTTAAGAGAATAATATAGTCTTATCAATATTTTTTAATGAAATTTAATTTCCGAATGGAGATGGTATGGATAATGAAAATCGTAAAGAACAATATGATGCTCTCTATAAGGATTACTTTCAAGCTAGTTTGTTTGGATTAGTTGCTCTGATAATATATAAAGCTATTTTGGCTCATTTTTATAGCGCTCATGCCGATGGTTCCATAGAAACTAATGCATTTAATAATGTGATAGAAAACTATCGCTTTTATTTATTGATTTCTTTATTTATGGTGGCTATGCCTGTTGTTTTGTGCTTAATAAGCATTTCTTCTCTAAATAAATATAAAGAACACCCATGGTTTCTTTATTACTCAAAAAGAAAAAATAAAATTTATAGGCTTTCGAATTTTATTACCAAGAATGGAAGTGTTATATCAAATGTTTTATACGGGCTGAGCTTTTGTTTTTTGTCTGATGCTGTTGAATCTACAAAATGGATACCATCAATTTTATGTGTAATGTTCAGCTGGCTTGCCATGCTCGTTCTTTTAGTTAGATCAATAAATGCCAGGCGCTTCCTTGTGCCGTTTGCATCCGCATTGGAAAAATAACGATGTTTATCCTTGCTTAAAACTTTAGCAGATAAGGTTACAACCACAAAAAATCAAATGAGGATATAATTTAATTTGTCAGGCTGATTTTTTCTTTACGAATTGGTTGTTATTTAACCCAGAGAAATCAAAATTGACAATCTCATCCTTAAGGAACAATCCTCTCGTTACCGGATCAGGGAAACCAATCATTCTTTTCTTTCCTGTCCTATGATCACAACTATTCCAGTTGCGTATTGTCTTGACTGAGCGCCTGAAGTAAGCTGCCACTTCATCGTACGTCATATACGGTGATTCCATCTATCTACCTCCAATTTGATAACTAAACAATCACAATGTTGCCCAGAGCATAAACCATCAATGCTAAGCTGAAGTGAAATTATTTAGGCAACTATGTGGTTAGGCCTAAGTTTTATCAAAGTCTTGAAACTGATACGAGTAGGAAGGGGGTTACCCGGATGCGGCTGAGATAGTCAGCTCGGGCGTGAAGCAGGTATAAAAAAACCCGGCGCGGTGGCGGGTTTTTATAAGTTATTTTATATAATATTTTGATAGGACGGCTATTAAAACTGCTATCACTAAAGAGCCAATTATTTTCCAAGTCTGTGCATTTAGCTCTTTATGCATCTCAGTTTTAACAGACTGAATGTCTTCTTTGGACGCGAGTTTGTCTTTGATGATAGCTACATCAGTTACCAAAGTGGCTACTTTGACCTCTAAATCTTTCACTCTTTGAAGCATGTCATCACCCCCTCCGTTACCGCTACCATGATGAAGATTATGTGCTGTATCTTCATGTTCTTCAATGCGGGGCTCTCTAGTGATTATATCAACCGCTTGTGGCATCAATTTCCCCATCCATCAGAAACATAAAAGAAGCTTTCAGCCATATGGACCTCTTTCATTGAGCCATCGGCATCGCCATATAAAGTGGCCTGTAGACGATGAAGTCCAAGGTTTTTTAATGTGACATTTCTTAGCTGCATGTTTTCAATGCTTACATAATCATTTTTTGAGGTTGCACGAGCAACAATAGGGTCTGCAGAGATAACTCCCCTATCCTTTTCAATCATGCTCTCGCCTTCATAGTAAACATCGATCTCAACACGATATGGCTTAAGCAACTTGATAATCAAGCCAAATGTCACATCAAAACTTGCAGAGCAGGGCACCTCTTTTACTGTAATCCATGGTTCAGGTAGATGCACAATAGGAGATGCTATTTTACCTGCAACTATTGGCGATAAGTACAAAAAAGATATTTTTTCCATTTCCCCACCCAAGACTATCTTCTGCCCACTGAGCATTAAATCCCTCCGCCATCAACGAGCGGAACGTCCCAGTGGTTAGCAGAAGGATATCATGTTTGACGTTGACATCATTTGCACAACATCGTAGCAGAAAAGCCTTGTCGCTCAAAAACACTATTGCTGGGAATGAGCGCGCGCTTAAGTGAGCATGATTTGGGGGCCGGTCGTACCTGTGCAGAGGTTTGTGTCCTGCTAGGACATGTCAGTCTGCCAATCCAAATTAAAATCTAGCAAATTGATTTAGGGGGTATTTGTGGGGGTATGTATTTTTATATGAACGGTATAATTATATTATTATCAATAGTTTAGTTTATTATATCCAATCCTGTAGGGGCCACTTTCTCTTCTGTTTACATCCCTTAAAGTCTATTTTTCCCTTAAAAATCAGAACATAAATCTCTTAACTGGTCCATTTCGGTCCAGGGTCACCTATTGCGTTCTTAACCAATATGGGGG
>Ga0157359_1000021_pt1 | contig 44726 bp, 26 predicted proteins | sample AttcapACBM3_FD_111482 | JGI IMG/M metagenome (GOLD analysis project Ga0157359, IMG submission 111482) | Fungus gardens microbial communities from leaf cutter ant in Botucatu, State of São Paulo, Brazil - Atta capiguara ACBM3 | ecosystem: Host-associated > Fungi > Mycelium > Unclassified ...
ATTGCTCCCGCCAATGGCGGTGGGGTCAGTGCTTTGGATAAAGGCGTCCATCCGCAGGCTTCGGCTTGTCGGAGGACGCCTTTTTTTATTTCTGTTCAGGGGCAACATGATGAGCAAAACGCCTTTTTCACTGACACGACGTCAGGCGCTGATCTCCGGTGCTGCACTGGGTGCGGCCTGGATCGTTCCGGGATTACGAAATGCAGTCTGGGCGGCAGGTTCCGATGCGCCAGAAAAGCCGCAGGTGCGGGTGGGCTTTATTCCGCTTACCGACTGTGCGCCCGTGGTCATGGCGTCGGTCAAAGGCTTCGACAAGAAGTATGGCCTGACGCTGGCGGTCAGCAAAGAGGCGAGCTGGGCGGCGGTGCGCGACAAGCTGACCTCCGGTGAACTGGATGCGGCGCATGTGCTCTACGGCATGATCTACGCACTGCAGCTGGGTGTGGCGGGACCGCAGCACGACATGGCGAACCTGATGACGCTCAATCACAACGGCCAGGCGATCACCCTCTCGAACCAGCTGAAAGTCAGTGGCGTCACCGATGCGGTCAGCCTGAAAAAAGCCGTGGATGGCAGTCCCAAGGGCAGCCTGACTTTCGCGCATACCTTTCCCACCAGCACGCACGCTATGTGGCTCTACTACTGGCTGGCTAATGCCGGCATTCATCCGTTTAACGATGTGCGCACCGTGGTCGTGCCGCCGCCGCAGATGGTGATGAACATGAAGATTGGCAACATGAGCGGCTTCTGCGTCGGTGAGCCGTGGAACCAGCGTGCCATCAGCGACAACATCGGTTTCACCGCCGCCACCAGCCAGCAGATCTGGCCGGAGCATCCGGAAAAAGTGCTCGGCACCCGCGCGCAGTGGGTGAAAGAGAATCCTAATACGGCCCGCGCGCTGACCGCCGCAGTGCTGGAGGCGGCGCGCTGGATTGATGCCTCAGACGATAACCGCCGTGAAACCGCGCAGGTGTTAGCCGGGCGGGCCTGGATCAACACCAAAGTGGAGACGCTACAGGGGCGAATGCTCGGCCAGTATCAGAACGGGTTGGGGCAGTCCTGGCAGGACGCGCACCCGATGCGCTTCTTCGACAACGGCAACGTCAGTTTTCCGTGGCTCTCCGACGGCATGTGGTTCCTGACGCAGATGAAACGCTGGGGCCTGCTCGCCAGCGATCCCGACTACCTTACCGTGGCCCGCCAGATCAACCGTATCGACATCTACAAACAGGCCGCCAGCGCAGTCGGGCAGATTGCACTGCCCGCCAGCGAGATGCGCAGCAGCACCCTGATCGACGGCAAAGTCTGGGATGGCAGCAATCCTGCCGCCTACGCCGCCAGTTTCGCTATCAAACGTTAAGAGAGGTTGTTATGAGAACTGACGCGCGCGCGCTGGCTCAGCCGGAGCAAACCCCCGACAGTGCCACCGTAATTCCGTTACAGGTCACCCCGAAAGCCGCCGTTCGTCCGGCACGTCTGCGTCCGTTTTTGCAGCGCTGCATTCCGGCTGCGGGCGGCCTGCTGCTGATGTTGCTGGTGTGGCAGATCGCCGCCTTGTTTGAACCCTCGTTTCCTTCGCCTTACGCGACCTGGCAGGCTGCACAGGTTCTGTTCGCTGACCCGTTCTACAGCAATGGCCCCAACGATCAGGGCATCGGCTGGAATGTAATGGCCTCGCTGCAGCGCGTCGCCATCGGCTTCGGCCTGGCCGCGCTGGTGGGCATTCCGGCCGGTTTTCTGCTGGGACGCTTTACCTTTATGGCGCGGATGTTCAATCCGATTATCGCTCTGCTGCGCCCGGTCAGCCCGCTGGCCTGGCTGCCGATTGGACTGCTGCTGTTTCAGCGCGCCGAGCCAGCCGCCAGCTGGACCATTTTCATCTGTTCAATCTGGCCAATGATTATCAACACCGCCGAAGGGGTGCAGCGCATTCCGCAGGATTACCTCAACGTCGCGCGGGTGTTACAGCTCTCTGAATGGACGGTAATGCGCCGGATTCTGCTGCCCGCCGTGCTGCCTGCGGTGCTCACCGGCGTACGTCTCTCTATCGGCATCGCATGGCTGGTGATCGTCGCCGCCGAAATGCTGACCGGTGGTCTGGGCATCGGCTTCTGGATCTGGAACGAGTGGAACAACCTCAACGTGGCAAACATTCTGATCGCCATTCTGATTATCGGTGTCGTCGGGCTGCTGCTGGAGCAGGGTCTGATGCTGCTGGTGCGTCGTTTCAGCTGGGAAAAATAAGGAGAACATCATGCAGCAACACATTATTCGCGTTCAGCAGGTGAGCCAGCGTTTCAATACCGCCAGCGGCGAGTTCCTGGCCCTGGACAACGTCAGTTTTGATATCCACGAAGGGGAAACCCTGAGCCTGATCGGCCATTCGGGCTGCGGCAAATCGACGCTGCTGAACCTGATTGCCGGATTAACCCGTCCCAGCAGCGGCGTACTGCTGTGTGATAACCGCGAAATCACCGGACCGGGTCCGGAGCGTGCGGTGGTGTTTCAGAACCATTCGCTGCTGCCGTGGCTGACGGCATTTCAGAACGTTGAACTGGCGGTGCAGCAGGTGTTTAAAGGGCGCTTCAGCAAAGCGGAGATGCGCGACTGGATCGAACACAACCTCAATCGGGTACAGATGAGCCACGCCATGCACAAGCGGCCTGGCGAAATCTCGGGTGGCATGAAGCAGCGCGTTGGCATTGCGCGTGCCCTGGCGATGAAGCCGCGAGTGTTGCTGCTGGATGAGCCGTTTGGCGCGCTGGATGCGTTAACCCGCGCCCACCTGCAGGACAGCGTGATGCGTATCCAGCAGGAGCTGAATACCACTATCGTGCTAATCACCCATGACGTGGATGAAGCGGTGCTGCTCTCCGACCGGGTACTGATGATGACTAACGGGCCGGCAGCGCAGGTCGGCGAAATTCTGACTGTCGATCTGCCGCGTCCGCGCTCGCGGGTCGCGCTGGCGGATGAGCCGCGCTACCACCAGCTGCGCCAGAAAGTGCTGCATTTTCTTTATGAAAAACAGACCACGGCGGCATAAGGAGCAGACCATGAGGCAACGGTTGCTGGTGATAGGTAATGGCATGGCGGGGATGCAGATGGTGGAGAGCCTGCTGCAACGTGCGCCGCAGCGTTACGCCATCACGGTCATTGGCCGCGAGCCGCACGGCAACTACAACCGCGTGCTGTTGTCGCCGGTGCTGGCCGGTGAAAAATCCTTCAGTGACACCCTGATCCACGATCAGGCGTGGTATCAGCGGCACGGCGTCACGCTCCTGAACGGTGAAACCGTCCTGCAGGTCGATCTTGCCGCGCGTACTGTGCAGACCGATCGGCGCCAGCTCAGCTGGGATCAACTGGTGTTTGCCACCGGTTCGCAGCCTCGTCTGCCCGCGATTCCTGGCATCGATGCGGATTGCGTCCGGGTTTTTCGCAGCATTGCTGACGTCCGGCAACTGCTGGCAGGTCAGGGACCGGTGGTGGTGTTGGGCGGCGGCTTTCTGGGTATTGAAGCGGCAGCAGCACTCCGCGCCCGTGGCCGTGATGTCACGCTGGTCCACCACAAACCCTGGCTGCTGGATCGCCAGCTGGATGCAAAAGCGGGCGAGCTCTTGCTGACGGCATTAGCGCAGCGCGGCATCCGCTGTGAACTCAACAGCGGACTTGTGGCGATTGACGAGACGGGCGTGACGCTGACCAGCGGCCACCACGTTGCCGCCACACAGGTGGTCATCGCCATCGGCGTTCAGCCCGGGATAACGCTGGCGCAGGCGGCGGGTCTGCCGTGTCAGCGCGGCATTCTGGTGGATGGTCAGCTGCGCAGTGCCATTCCTGGAGTTTACGCGGTGGGTGAGTGCTGTGAAATCGCGGGCGAAACCTTTGGTCTGGTCGCACCCTGCCTGGCGCAGGCACAGATTCTGGCGGCGCAACTGGCCGGATCGCCGCTGGCGGATTTTGTCAGCCAGCCGCTGGCGACACGCCTCAAAGTGAGTGGCATTTCACTGTTCAGCGCGGGCGACGTCAGTGAGGCGCCCTCTATCAGCAGTTTTGACCCGATCTCTGGCGACTATCGCCGTCTTTTTCTTCGTCATGGCCGCCTCTGTGGCGTGCTGCTTTCTGGCGACACCCGGCAAGGGCCTGCGCTGATGGAGCGTCTTCAGCACGCCGAACCTGTCACGTTCGCTGCCCTGTTCGATCACGATCAACCTGAACCGCAGCCACAGGCTGCAGAGAGTCCTGAAATGAGTAAACCGGTTTTAGCCGTGGTGGGTCACGGCATGGTCAGTCACCATTTTCTTGAGCAGCTGGTTGCCCGCGAAATGCATCAGCACTATCACATCGTGGTTTATGGCGAGGAGCGCCAGCAGGCTTACGATCGGGTGCATCTGTCGGACTATTTCAACGGCAAAACGGCCGACGACCTGTCGCTGGTCGACGGGGACTTCTTTGCCCGGCACGGTATCGAACTGCGGAGTGGCTATTCGGTTGTCGCGATCGACCGCCAGCAGCGCAGCCTGCGTGACAGCACGGGCAGTGAACTGGCCTGGGATAAGCTGGTGCTGGCGACTGGCTCACGCGCGTTTGTCCCCCCGGTGCCGGGCCACGACGGCGATCGCTGCTTTGTCTATCGCACGCTGGACGACCTTGATGCCATTGCCACCTGCGCCCGCCATAGCCAGCGCGGCATCGTGATTGGCGGCGGCCTGCTGGGTCTGGAGGCGGCGAATGCGCTGCGGCAGCTCGGGGTCGAAACGCACGTGGTGGAGTTTGCGCCGCGCCTGATGGCGGTGCAGCTTGATGAGGGCGGTGCGCTGATGCTGCGTCAGAAGATCGATGCGCTGGGCGTGACGGTTCACACCTCGAAACAGACCGAACTGATTGAGCGACAGTCTGACGGCAGCGTGGTGCTGCGCTTTGCCGACGGCAGCAGTTTACCCGGCGATCTGGTGCTGTTTTCCGCCGGTATCCGGCCGCGCGATGAGCTGGCGCGTGAGGCGGGTCTGACGCTGGGACCGCGCGGCGGCATTGAGATTAACGATCGCTGCCAGACCAGCGATGACGACGTGTTTGCCATCGGCGAATGCGCGCTGTGGAACGGTCAGATCTTTGGCCTGGTCGCGCCGGGTTATCAGATGGCGCGGGTGCTGGCCGGACATCTGGCGGCTGAACCCACTGCATTCAGCGGTGCAGACATGAGCACTAAGCTGAAACTACTGGGCGTGGAGGTCGCCTCGTTTGGTGACGCTCACGGCCGCACGCCGGGCAGCCAGCACTATCACTGGACCGACGGGCCAAAAGGCATCTACAAGAAAATCGTGGTCTCTGCGGAGGGCACCCGGCTGCTGGGCGGCGTGCTGGTGGGTGACAGTAGCGATTACGCCACGCTGTTGCAGATGATGCTTAATGACTTACCGCTGCCTGCCGCACCGGAAAGCCTGATTCTGCCTGCACTTGCCGGTGCGCCAAAAGCGCCAGGCGTCGCGGCGTTGCCGGACAGCGCCCAGGTCTGCTCCTGCCACAACGTCAGCAAGGGCGATATCTGCGCGGCGGTGAAAGGGGGCTGCGGTGAGATGAGCAGCATCAGGAGCTGCACCAAAGCGGCCACCGGCTGTGGCGGCTGTGCAGCGCTGGTGAAGCAGGTGATGGAGTTTCAGCTGGAAAATCTCGGCGTTGAGGTGAAAAAAGATGTCTGCGACCACTTCGGCTATTCACGCCAGGAGCTGTATCACCTGGTGCGGGCTGGCGAGTTTAAAACCTTCGATGCGCTGCTGGCATCGCACGGTCGGGGGAACGGCTGTGAAGTGTGCAAGCCGCTGGTGGCGTCATTGCTCGCCTCCTGCTGGAATGATTATCTGCTGAAACCGGCGCATCTGCCGCTGCAGGACACCAACGACCGCTACTTCGCCAACATCCAGAAAGATGGCACCTATTCCGTGGTGCCGCGCGTTCCGGCAGGCGAGATCACGCCGCAGGGGCTGATCGCCATTGGCGAGGTGGCGGCGCGTTACGACCTCTACACCAAAATCACCGGCGGGCAGCGTATCGACCTGTTTGGTGCGCAGCTCGACCAGTTGCCGGATATCTGGCAGACGCTGCTGGAAGCGGGTTTTGAAACCGGTCACGCCTACGGCAAATCGCTGCGAACGGTGAAGTCCTGTGTGGGATCAACCTGGTGCCGCTACGGCGTGCAGGATTCGACCGCCTTCGCCATTGCGCTGGAGAACCGCTACAAGGGGCTGCGCGCACCGCACAAGATCAAGATGGCGGTTTCGGGCTGTACCCGCGAGTGTGCAGAAGCGCAGAGCAAAGATATCGGGGTGATCGCCACTGAAAAGGGGTGGAACCTCTACGTCTGCGGGAATGGCGGGATGAAGCCGCGCCATGCTGATCTGTTCGCCAGCGATCTCGACGACGCGACGCTGCTGCGCTATGTCGATCGCCTGCTGATGTTTTACATCCGTACCGCCGATCGGCTGCAGCGTACCAGTGTCTGGATGGACAATCTGGAAGGTGGTCTGGATTATCTGCGGCAGGTCGTGATTGAGGATAGCCTCGGGCTGGGCGCGACGCTGGAGCAGGAGATGCAGCAGGTGGCAGACGCGTACCAGTGTGAGTGGCAGACCACGCTGGCGGACCCGTCGAGACTTGCGCTGTTTACGCCGACGATCAACAGCGACCAGCCTGATGAATCGCTGTACTACAGCCGGGTACGCGGTCAGCGTCAGCCTGAATCCGTACCTGCGCGTCCGCTGCTGCAACTGCCCGCTGAGCCCTGGAGTGCAATCTGCGCACTGGAGGCGATTCCGCCGGAGGCAGGGATTGGCGCACGACTTGGCAGTGAGCGTGTCGCGCTGTTCCGTCTGGGTGACGCGCTGTTTGCGCTGGAAGATCGCGAACCTGGCAGCGACGCCAGCGTGCTGTCGCGCGGGATCCTGGGCGATGTCGGCGGTGAGCCGGTGGTGATCTCTCCGCTTTACAAGCAGCGGATACGGTTGCGTGACGGCCAGAGTCTGGATAATCCGCAGCACCAGCTGCGCTGCTGGCCGGTGAAGCTCGAAGCGGGGCAGATCTGGCTGGCAAATCGTCCGCTCAATCAGCTGGCGCAGGCATCATGAACAGCACCTGTCCCTATTGCGGCGTCGGCTGTGGCGTCTGCGTCACGCCGCAGGGACCTCATCAGGCAACCGTGACTGGCGACCCGCAGCATCCGGCCAATGCGGGCCGGTTGTGCGTTAAGGGGGCGGCGCTGGGTGAGACGCTGACGTCGCAGGGGCGTCTGCTGACCGCCGAAGTTAACGGCCAGCCGGTCAGCCTTGATGCGGCGCTGGATGCGGCGGCGGCGGGATTGCGTGCGGTGATCGATCAATATGGTCCGCAGGCAGTGGCATTTTATGGTTCTGGCCAGCTGCTGACGGAGGATTACTACGTCGCCAATAAGCTGATGAAAGGCTACATCGGTGTCGCCAACATCGACACCAATTCACGGCTCTGTATGGCATCGGCGGTGGTCGGCTATAAGCGGGCGCTGGGAGCCGATGCGGTGCCCTGCTGCTATGAGGATCTGGAGCAGACCGATCTGGTGTTGCTGGTTGGCTCCAATGCTGCCTGGGCGCATCCTGTGGTCTGGCAGCGGCTGATGCAGGCAAAGCAGCAACGACCTGCAATGCAAATTGTGGTGATTGATCCGCGCCGCACGGCAAGTTGTGACCAGGCCGATCTCCACCTGCCGCTCCGGCCCGGCAGTGATTCGGCGTTGTTCTCCGGTCTGCTGCACTGGCTGGCTCAGCACGATGGCCTTGATAGCAGCATGTTGCCTCACCTTAATGGCGTGAATGAAACGCTGGCCGCTGCTGCGCAGTGGGATGTGGTGCGGGTGGCTGATACCTGTGATTTAACGGAGCAGCAGGTCGCGCATTTTTTTCAGCTGTTCAGCCAGCATGAGCGTGTACTTACGCTGTGGTGTATGGGGATTAATCAGTCCGTCACCGGCAGCGACAATAACCAGGCGATTTTTAATCTGCATCTGCTGACGGGCAAAATAGGGCGCGTGGGCTGCGGACCTTTTTCGCTGACCGGACAGCCGAATGCGATGGGCGGACGTGAAGTGGGTGGTCTGGCAAATCAGCTGGCGGCGCACATGAGTTTTACGGCAGCAGAATGCGATCGGGTGCAGCGCTTCTGGCGCAGCCCGACGATTGCCCGCGAGCCGGGGCTGACCGCACTGGACCTTTTCAGGGCAATTGCGGCAGGCGAGGTGAAAGCGGTGTGGATTATGGGCACTAATCCGGCGGTGTCGATGCCGGAGGGGAATCGCGTAGCGCAGGCGCTGGCGGCCTGCCCGCTGGTGATTGTGTCGGATGTGATGGCGCAGACCGATACCAGCGCCTTTGCCGATATTCTGCTGCCGGCCCAGGGATGGGGTGAGAAGAACGGCACGGTGACAAATTCAGAACGGCGTATTTCGCGTCAGCGCGCTTTTGCCGCCGCGCCAGGTGATGCACGGCCTGACTGGTGGCTGCTGGCGCAGGTGGCGCAGCGGCTGGGCTTTGGTGAGGGCTTCAACTGGCAGCATCCGTCGGAGATTTTCCGCGAGCATGCCGCGCTGTCGGGCTTTGAAAATCATGGCCAGCGCGCGTTTGATATCAGCGGGCTGGCGCAGTTGAGTCAGGCTGAATGGGATGCACTGCGTCCGGTGCAGTGGCCGGTGAACTGTAATTTTCCACAGGGTTGCGCCCGACTGTTTGGCGATCGCCGCTTTTTCCATCCGGACGGTAAAGCCCGTCTGCTTGTCCCGGCCACGCCTCTCCTGCCGCGGCGAGATTCTGCTTACCCGCTGCTGATGAATAGCGGTCGGGTGCGCGATCAGTGGCATACCATGACGCGTACCGGGCTGGTGCCGCGTCTGATGCAGCATTGCGATGAGCCCTTTGTGGCGCTGCATCCTGCTGACGCCGCGCAGTATGGCGTGACGGTGGGCGTTCTGGCGCGGGTGCAGTCTGCGCAGGGCTGGATCAGCGCCCGGGTGCGTATTGATGCGGGGATGCGGCGCGGCGAGTTGTTTGTGCCGATGCACTGGAACCGGCAGTTCAGTCAGCAGAGTCACGTCGATATGCTGATCGCCGGCCAGGCCTGTTCGTTTTCAGGGCAGCCTGCGCTGAAGCAGACGCCGGTACGGATTCGTCCTCTGGCGGTGACCTGGCAGGGCTGGTTCTGGCAGCGTGAGATTGCGCCGCTCGCGGGATTACGTTACTGGTCGCGCGCGCCTTATCCGGCAGTGCAGCGCTATGCCGTGGCGGGTGCGGGATCGCCGCAGGCGTGGCTGGCAGAGCAGATTGATCTGTCAGGCTGTGACGTGCAGGTCGCCACTGGCAGCGGCGCTGATTACCGGTTGCTGGCATGGCGCGACGGTGCATTGCAGCTGGCGTTTTATGCCGGTAGCGCCTTGCCATCGCTGGATAGTGCGTTTGTTGCGGCAGCGTTTGCGGATGCGCCGCAGGATGCAGCCGGGCGGCACAGCGTGCTGGCGGGGCAGGCGATGCAGCGGCGTGCAGCGGGACGGATTATCTGTAGCTGTATGTCGGTGGGTGAGCAGACGATTTTGCAGGCGATGGCGCAGGGGTGTCGCACTACTCAGGCGTTAGGCGAGAAGCTAAAGTGCGGCACACAGTGCGGCTCCTGTATTCCGGAGCTGAAGCAGTTATTGCTGTCCGATGTGGTTGTGGAGGAATGATGACGCGAGCAATTGATTCTCTGGATAAGTTACTGGCTCCGGCCGGTGTGACAAAGCCGCAGGGTGCAGTATGGCTGGTGGGTGCAGGCCCTGGCGATGTGGAGTTGCTGACGGTGAAAGCATTGCGTTTACTGCAGCGGGCTGAGGTGGTGGTGTATGACCGGCTGGTGAGTGAAGCGGTGATGGCAGAGGTGCCGGAGAGTGCGTTATGCATTGATGTGGGTAAGCAGCCGGGGCAGCATGGGCTGAAGCAGGCGCAGATTAATCAGTTGCTGGTGGATCTGGCGCGTAGCGGGCGCAATGTGATCCGCCTGAAGGGAGGCGACCCGTTTATTTTTGGGCGGGGTGGCGAGGAGATGGTGAGCCTGCAGGAGGCCGGGATTCGCTGTGAGGTGGTGCCAGGGATTACCGCGGCGGTGGGCTGTGCGGCGGCCAGCGGCATTCCGTTGACGCACCGGGATTGTGCGCAGTCGTTGCGGTTGATTACCGGGCATGGGCGGAGTGGCGAGCCGCAGCTGGATGCGGCTGCGTTGTCGGCAGAGAATCAGACACTGGTGTTTTATATGGGGTTGAGCTGGAGTGCGTCGATCAGTGCGCAGTTGCAGGCGCAGGGACGGGATGCGGAGACGCCGGTGGCGATTATTGAGAAGGGAACCCGGCCGGATCAGCGGGTGCTGATTACCACATTGGGTGGGCTGGCGGAGACGGTCGCGCGGGATCAGCCGGTGTCGCCGTCGCTGCTGGTGGTGGGTGAGGTGGTGCGGTTTTATCGGGCGGATTTGCAGGTTCGGGGTGGGGGAGTTGGGGAGAGGTGCGTTGCGGAGGAAAGGCCTGCCTGATCGCAAAGGGATCCTGCATCCTTGCGGTTTGTTCGGGTGAGCAGACTGGGAGGGTTTGGTGAGCGGGTGAGCGGGTGAGCCGGTGCGTCGTGCAGGAAAGGCCTGCCTGATCGCAAAGGGATCCCGCATCCCTGCGGACTGGGCTCGCCTTCCATGGCTCGCACACTTTGCTCTTCAGGCAGGCCTTGCCTGCACTGTTGGCGATGGTGCGGCGTTTTGCTGGAGCAGATCTGGAGAGTGTGCGGGATTGTTCGGGTGAACAGGCTGGGAGGGTTTGGTGAGCCGGTGCGTCGTGCAGGAAAGGCCTGCCTGATCGCAAAGGGATCCCGCATCCCTGCGGACTGGGCTCGCCCTTCCTGGCTCGCACACTTTGCTCTTCAGGCAGGCCTTACCTGCACTGTTGGCGATGGTGCGGCGTTTTGCTGGAGCAGATCTGGAGAGTGTGCGGGTTAGTTCAGGTGAGCAGTTGTGTTTAATATCAACCAGGGAGGGGCTAAAGATGCGCAGTGACTATAGGTGATTAATGTCCGTTATGAGCGAAAAGCGGACGTACGACTAAAAGCTGCCATCAGACGGTTTTTATCTGGATGATCAGGTACTGATCTTAATTTACAAAGCTATCCAAAGATAAATGAAGCCGGATTGAAAAGGGGGACTATCCGCTTAATTAGGCGGAAATTCGGTTACGCAGGCCAGCATAGATTTTGGTAAAAAAATGGCCCCCATCCGGGAGCCAAATACCAGCAATGGGGGGCCATATATCCCAGGTGGAGGATTAATTATCTTGAGTGCGCAGGCTGCTTTAGCTGTGCATCCTGTACACGGGGAATAAAAAAAAGGGGCCACGGATAAAGACCCCCCGGCAGAACGGCATGCCCCTTAGCCGTCTGCCAACACAGCAAGGTTCATCAGGCGGTACGCCGTCCAAATCCCATCCTTTTCAGACGAGGAGACAGCTCTACCGACGTACGGCAGCCAAGCTTGAGCATGATATTTTTACGGTGCTGGCTGATAGTTTTAACGCTCAGCTGAAGCCGATGGCCAATGTCGGTCAGGCTGCGCTGAGTAGCGAGCAGGCGCAGTAATCCGAACTCCCGCGCTGTCAGGGCCTCTTTGTTGTTTCTGACCGTCAGGGCTTCCTCCTGCACCTGAGGTCCGACTGCATAGCCGAACACTTCGCCTGCAAGCTGCAGGATGTCAGAACGCTTAGAGAGTACGCAGACACCGGGAAGGCGGCTGAGTACATGGCTGATAACTGCCTTTTCGCGCATATCCGTCAGGATAATCAGCCGGGTGTTCGGGGAAACGCGGCGCAATGAAACCAGCAGCTCTGTTACGGCCTGCACGTCCCTGCCGAAAGCGCAGAGTTCGCTGATTACCACATTTGAGCCTGCGGCAATGCGCAGTGCAACATCAAATTCTTCCTGCTCAACCAGCCGGACCCTTATGTGCTTTTCACTGAAATAGCAGTTGATGCCCTGTGCTATCCACTGGTCGCTGTCCATCACGGTTACTGTGAACATAATATCTCCTCGCATTCTCTGAGTGTTATTACACCCCAGCCAGCAGCGTGGATGAATCAGATAGTGTCATGTATGGCTGTAGGTATTGTCCTGGTTTCAGCGAGGAGATTTGGCGTTAAAAGCAAGGGCGAAGGCTTCAAGCATATTTGCTGCCTTCAGGACGTGATGAAGGATGACATCAGGCTCTTCCCCCATTTCAGCGAGCTCCTCCAGCTTCGCGCACTGTTCGTCCAGACGGCGGATGCCGGTCACCCGCAGCGTACCGGCAATACGATGAAAAATCCGGCAGGCGCCAGGTAAATCGTTTTCCATAACGGCCTGTCTGGCGCTCTGCAGGTCGCTTCGGGTCTCACTGATGGCGGTGCGGATAAAAAGGTCCGCCTCCTGAGGGCTGTCCGGAATAAAGGCATCGAGCGCAGCGCGGTCAATCCACCCGCTCAGATCGTCATCCGGCCCTGAGCCGGGCGGCTCATACGCACTGATGGCCTGAGCCAGCCGTGAAAGCTCGACGGGTCTGAACAGACAGTCGTTCATGCCTGCGGCCAGACAACGTTCGCGGGCGGATTCCTGTGCGTCAGCCGTGATGCCGATGATGATAACGTCCGGATCCTCCTGCCGGATGAGACGTGCCATTTCCGGACCGTCCATTTCCGGCATGCTGCAGTCGGTCAGTATGATATCAGGGTGTGACTCGCGCCAGGCCTGTATACCGGCGCGCCCGTCATCAGCGATCAGCGCCTGATGACCAAGGAGTGCGAGCTGCCGGGATATGAGCAGCCTGTTAGCCGGGTGGTCGTCTACCAGCAGCACCCGGCGAGGCCGCCCGCGTGGCAGTTCGGGCATGTCTTCAGGTTCAGCCGTGTGGGGGCGGGTCTGTACCGGCACGTCCAGCGTGAAAGTACTGCCGCGCCCTGGCATACTCTCAAGGGTGAGTGTACCCCCCATCAGTGTGACAATCTCGCGGCTGATGGCAAGACCCAGTCCGCTGCCGCCCGGAGCCGTATCTTGTGCCTGTTCAAAAGGTGCAAAGAGCCTTGCCTGGTCGCCTTTAGCTATGCCTGGGCCGGTATCTTCCACGGCGATACTCAGCCTTTCTGTCATCAGTGTAACGAGCACACGTATATGTCCCGCTTGTGTAAATTTCACCGCGTTTCCTGTGATGTTTGCCAGCACCTGCCGCAGACGATGATCGTCGGCAAAGATGTCAGCGTCATCAGGCATCTCCAGGGAAAGCGCGACACCTTTCTGCCGTGCCAGGCTGGTAAATGCCTGTATGACAGGCCTGGCGATCGTCCCGACCGGCGTCCAGCGGGGCTGAAGGCTCATCTTTCCGGACTCGATACGCGCGATATCAAGCACGTCACCTATCAGCGCCAGCAGACTCAACGAAGACTCATGAGCCACACGAATGAGCTCAGTATCAGCACGTTGCTCCTGCACCTGCAGTTCAAGCAGGCCGATAACGGCACTGAGCGGTGTACGGATTTCATGACTCATGGTCGCAAGAAAACGGCTCTTGGTTCTGCTCGAAAGTTCGGCCTCGGCCCGGGCCTCCTGAAGTGCGGTCTGCATATTCAGGTAAGCCGTGACATCCTGCCAGCCCCCGATATATCCACCGGTTTCTCCATCACCTTCCTGAAAGCTCGTCATCCAGTGCCGGATTGTCTGGCCAGACCCATTCCCGGCGTCAAGTTCGAACTCGGCCTCAAGCGGTATATCTCCTGAGGGCGGTGTTTGCATACACTCCGCCCACACCCTGTACAAAGGATGGCGGCTGTCCCAGAGCGGGAGGCTGAGACGACCAGCCGCACTACCGGTGAAGTAGCGTCTGAACGCCGCGTTAGTGTGGATAATATCTCCGTCTCGGCCGGTTACGTAGACGGGACGGGGCGGCCCGTTAATCAGCCGGTCGCGAAATGCGACTTCCTGACGTAGCAGAGACTTAGCCTGCCGGGTTCGCCGCACCTGCCTGCGCAGCGATGCGGCCCAGGCGGCGGTGACAAGGATTAGCGCCAGAGCACCCGCCGCGCCGGTATAAAACTCAGTACGATAAATTTTCCACGTATCAAAACGTGCAGCCGGCGTGGACTGCCAGTGAGCGAGAATGGCGGTGACGATGTCTGGCGGGATGATTGCCAGGGTTTTATTCAGTATTGACAGTAACTCCGGATCGGCCCGGCGCACACCAAACACTACGGCTGCATCCTCCAGTGGCAGGCTCTCGCGAAGGGAAAGTCGGTCCCGGTAGAGGCCCTGAGTCAGATAGCGGGCTCCCGTGAGCGTAGTCAGGGTGGCGTCGGTGTCACCGTCGGCCACTCGCTGCATGGCAAGCCCTGGATTCCCGGTCCAGGTTACCGTGGCAAGCGGCCACGTTGAGGTGAACCAGGCCGAGGCATCCTGCCCGGGCACCAGGTCGGCGCGCCGCATAGAGCCATCAAAATCACTGCGTGTCACCATCACCATTGGCGTGGACATAAACGGGGCGCTCAGCAGCAGGCTGTGGCTGCGCTCCTGACTCCATATCAGGGGCGACGTCATCAATACTTCGCCACGTACCAGCGCGTCGGGCAGGTCCCTGCTGTCACCGATATCTATGTAGCGGAACCGGATGCCCGTGCGGAGGCTCACAAGGGCGAGCAGCTCCGGGCCGATGCCGGCCGGTGCACTGCCAGAACCAGTGACGAAGAACGGTGCGTTGAAGGCTGAGCCGGCTACAGGCACCTCAGGGTGCTGGCTCAGCCATGCCTTCTCCTCACGGGTCAGGCTAAGTGGTGCGGCAACAAAGCGTGTCAGATCGTTCTGATCCCAGCGTGACGCAAGCATCTCGCCGACCTGACTGGCGCGCAGATTTGCTATCGCTGTGCGCAATGCGTCGCTGAATAATGGCTCGCGCCCGTCTGTGACAAGCCGGTAAGGCGACATGGGAATATCGGACAGCCGGCTGACCTCCAGAGAGTTGACAAAGTTTCGTCCGGTCAGATACCACGCCTCGCCAGCCGGCAGTCTAACTGATGCTATGGCTCCCTCGTCCAGCAGAGCAAGCTGCCGCCCGGGACTGAGTTCAGACTGTACCCGGGCCGGCTTTTTAATGTTTGCAGCTCCGCGACGCGTTACCTCTACGGGAAGGGCTTCAGCTACGGTGACGAGATCACCCGCATTATAGTGTTTCGGGATAGCATCGCCGGCAGGAGTGAACACCACATCCGCCCGTCCCGCGTCAAGCGCAGCGAAAGCCTCTTCTGCGCGGTCGTAATGCTCCACCTTCAGTGTCAGCCCCATACTACGGGCAGCGCTCCAGGCAAAGTCCGGCAGGTAACCGGTCAGGCGGCGTGACGGATCTGTTCTCACTACAGGGGGACGGGCTGGACCATATAACGCCAGCGTCATCTCGCGTTTTTGTCCCAGCCAGCGCCACTGCGCGTCGGAAAGTACCGGTGACTTAATATCCTGCAGGGCAGCAGGGGTGTAACTGAGCTTTACCGGCTCGGCACCCGCAGCCGGTAACAGTATGCTCAGCAGCAGAAGGCAGGCGCGCATCAGGAGATATTATTCCGGCGCGTAAAATCCAGCAGGTCGCGCTGGTTTTTAAGGCCGAGTTTCTCCATCAGCCGCGCCTTATAGGTGCTTACAGTCTTGTTACTGATTTCCATGCGCGCAGCAATATTCATGATCTCCCGGCCCTCTCCCAGATAGCGCAGAACTTCGAACTCGCGCTTTGAGAGCTGACGCAGACGGTCACTGTCAGGATCAGCCACACTTTCTGCCCAGGACTCGTGCATCCTGAGCGGAAAGTAGCCATAACCTGAAAATACCGCACTGACGGCGTGGGACAGATCGGCCAGGCTGTTCTGCTTGCTGATAAAACCATTGGCACCGGCCTTCATACTGAGCTGGGTGTAATATTCAGGATTTTTTCCACTCATAACGATGACCGGTACGCGGATGTTAGCCGCGCGTAACAGGGCAATAGCCTCCGTGCCACTTATACCCGGCAGGTCAATGTCCATTATCAGCGCCCCGGCGTCGTGCTGCCTGACAAGCTCTACGACTCGGTCAGCACTGTCAGACTCGGCCACCACATTATGTCCGTCTTTTTCCAGCAGCATCCGGATAGCCAGGCGCGCCAGCGGATGGTCGTCGATGATTATAAACGCGGCCATATTCAATCTGCTCTGTTAAACATCATTCAACTATATTCTGCCGAATCATTACATGCAAAAAATATATTTATGTAGTCCCTTTCCTACGTCGTTTTTCCATTCTTCTTAGTTAAATCCGTGCTGGTTTAAAAATTAAGAATAAAAAAGTGCATCTGTAGTCCACGGCTTACAGAGCGCCTCCTGCCGTCTGATTCTTGATGTGGTCTTAAGGTGACAGAATCATCTTCGGACGTGCTCACACCTGCGCTGAGCCCCGGAGACAAGAGTAAAAAAATGAAAAAAATAGCTTCCCTGATGAATAACGAACTTCTGCGTCCTTCTGCCTGGATATTTATTACCGTTTTTTCACTGGGCTGGTGGTGCCTTGCGAGCGTCCTTATTCAATTTATTTTCTGACTTTTATTAATTAATGTGAGCACAACACCATGAATAAAATTTTTAAAGTAAAATGGAATGCCGCCTGTCAGCGATATGATGTTACTTCTGAGTTTGCGCGGGGAAAAACAAAGTCTTCGACGTCAGCAAATATCCGCACCGGCACCACAATCAGGGCACTGATTTTTTCAGCGGCCAGCCTGGCCTGTTTTTCAGCAGCAGCAGATATTGGTCTGGATGCGTTTCGACCGGACGATGGCGGACATGTCCAGAATATCACTGGTTCAGTGGAAACGATTGCCGCAACAGGATGGGGCAGCATTACAAAAGGTGATGAAGGATACAGGAACACCACCCTGAACGAGGCGCTTAGCAATGGATATCTTAGCGGCAGCGGTACAAATTACCTGGACCAGCAAATCCGGGTCGGTGACCGGGCTGGATTTGATTATTTTGATCAGCAGACGGGAACTGTAAAGACTTTCGAAGCATATGACAGCAATAGTATCCAGGAGTTTCAGGGTGGCACAGGCATCGTACCTGTTCATTATGCAGTGGGAATAGATGGCCAGTACGTTGACCGTAATCTGGTACAAATTTCTGCCGGTAGTGAGGTGACAGTACATATCGGCAGTAACTCGGCTGACTGGCTGAGCGATCCGCTGAATCAGCTGAATATGATCATGAAGGTGAGTAAATCAAACCCGGACTTTATCTCATCGGTCTTTAAGCTGACGTCTGCCAACACGTCAGCACCAGCGACACTTAACTACGATTCAAACACTCTTATTTATCTCGGTAATAACGCAAATGTGGCACGTCCTGAAACGCTGGCATATTCTTCATTTCAATCAGGATATACCGGAACGTTTAACAGTGCTATAGGCTCCCAAAATGTCAGTAATATCAATGAACTTAAAGAATATAATCAGGCCCTGATTGATGCTGTACAGAACGGTAATCTGGCCCCGGAAAACTACCTTGCGGAATTCAATAAGGCGTTCGAACAGCCCAATAAATATTTATACATTGATTACACTAACAACCCCATCCCTCAGGACGATGCGGTCTGGCAGAACGTTAGTTTTGATCGCGTGGCCTACACCCTTGCCGAGGGGTCTGGCGCCGTTGTTAATATTCTCTCCGGAGCCAATATCACCGCGCGCTATTCAGATGCTTCAATAGTCCGCCTGAAAGACAGCGCGACACTTAATAATGACGGCACAATTGAGTCGTACGCCAACACCACCCGCGGTTCAATGGGAGTGTATGCGACCAATGGTTCAGTTATCAATAACCGGGGCAGCATTAATGCGGGCAGTAACAGTGCATTGCCAAACGCCAGTCAGGGAACGAATACGGCTATTTACGCTCAAGACTCTACTGTAAACAACAGCGGTGTCATTAATGTCGGCCCACGTGGAGCGCTGGGTGGTAACCAGGGTATTACGCTTGCGGGCAACAGTACATTACGCAACACGGGAAATATCAACATTGTAACCCTCACTGAGCCCACCGCGACGACCAGCTATTCAGTTTTTACCCGCGGCGTAATGGTTCAGGACAGTGCCGTTTTTGATAATGATGGTGAGATGTATCTGGGCCGTGAAGCGCAGAAAACGCTGACGGATTCGGTAAGTGACGTCATTGTCAGAACCAGCGGTAACCGACTGGCTGACGTCACAGGCAGCAGTATCTTCCGTAATAACGCTGGCGGTAAGATTACTCTTGGCAGCCTGGTCCAGGGCGCCAGCGCGCTGGTTGCGCATGGCCCTCAGGCGAGCATATCCAATGCCGGGGACATAACCCTGCTTGGCCGTGCTCCGGGCGTGAATGGTCAGGCGCCGCTGCAGAACGCGGGCATGGTAGCAACAGAGGGTGCGGTTAACGTCATTAATACCATTACAGGTCTCATCAGCCTGAAAGGCATTAATTCTATTGCCATGCAGGCCATCAGCAGGATGACAGACCGCACGGGCTCAGCGGTTCTTAATGAGGGTACCATTGAGGTTGAGACCGGAGTCGACCCGGTGACGGGTACCGCCAACTATGGTCTGTGGGCCGAAGGACCTATGGCCACCGCCACTAATGCGGGCATCATTAATCTTGACGGCACAGGAGCTATCGCCGCACATGCGCGCAGTGGTGCGCAGCTGATTATCGAGGACGGTGCAGCCGTTAACTTCCGCGATAAAAATCAGACGGGTTACTACGTCTTCGGCGCCGGCTCACGCATCACCGACAACAGCGCCGGCAGGCAGGATGTCAGCACTGAAGGTTCCGTGCTTTACCGTATAGATGGCGGCGCTGCCTTTGACGGCGGCGGTACCGGTACACAGGTTGGAGTAAGCGGTAAAAACGCTACCGGCCTGCTGGTTACTGGCGTGAAGGGAGCAGGAAGTACTCTTAACACCGGCAACATGAACCTGAACGTCACCGGTGAAGGAGCCTCAGGCCTGCGTGTGGCGGGCGACGCCAGCGGCGTGCTCACGGCGGATACCATTATTAATCTCAGTGGTGCTGGAAGCTCGGCGGGCATCGTGGAGAACACCTACACCGACATCAGCGGCAATCAGAGTCAGGCTGAAGGGGCTACGCTCACAAGCTTTGCCACACTCAACAGCGCCAACGCAGCGCCAGGTGCGGTGGGCTACATCGCCCGCAACGGTGGCACGCTTGACCACCGTGGCACGATCGATTTTACGGCACTGGACACTACGGGCGTGCAGGTTGAGGGTGGCGTTCTTAACAACAGCGGCACCATCCGCGTAAACGGCACGGCTGTGGACGTGTCAGGCGCGGACTCATCGGTCAGCAACGCCGGGATGGTTGATGCTACCGATGGCACGGCCGCCTTCCGCGTCCGTGACGGCGCAGCACTGAACCTTAATGGTAACGGGACGGTGCGCGCGGGCGGCAGCGCCCACGGGGTGCTGCTGGACAGCGGCGCAACCGGGCTTATGGTTGACGGCGCCACTATTGAAATGTCCAGTGGCGGTACCGGGAGTGCCATCGAGAATGCTGCAGAAATCGCGGGTATTCAGCTGAAGAACACCACCATCACCGTGGGTGACGGCTACGGCGTGCGCACGGCCGCCACCCTGGCAGAGGAGAATAGCGGCACCATCACCGTCAGCGGTGCAGGCGCCGGCATCTACTTTGGTCACGCCGATGGTTCCCTGTCAGACAAGGATTTTGATACTTCAAAATCGCAGAATCTGGTCATCAACGTAGACAGCACGCAGGGCCGTGGCGTCGTCACTCATACCAGCGGCGACGTGAAGTCGGGCGCGAGCATCAACGTTAATAACGTGGCTGGCGGGGCGGCGCTCGTCGTTAGTGGCAGTACCCGCAACGTCGAACAGTCGGGTTCGCTCACCTCGCAGTCTCTGACCTCGGCGGTGGTGGATGTGTCCGGCGGCAGCGTCAGCAGCTTTATAAACAAAGGCGTGATTCAGGCGGCAGGTGCGGCCTATGACGCCCTGCGCGTGACGGCCGGCAGCTATCTTAACTTTACCAACGCACGTGGTGGTGACATCACCGGACGGGTTGCACTCGCCGATGGCAACAACAGCGTCACGCTGGAAGGCGGCAGTTCGGCTGACGACGTCACGACCGGCAGCGGCAACGACAATTTCTACCTGAGCGGAATCCGCCCCTCTGATACCGGGCTTTTCAGCTCACTCCAGGCTGGCCCGGGCGCGGATACGCTTAACCTCAGCGACTCCCTGCTGGCGGTAACCGATCCGGCGGCCCTCACGGGCTTTGAGGCGGTGACGCTGACTCGTGGCTCAGCGCTCACGCTCGACGGCACGCTGCTGGCGCTCGGGGACACGAGGGATGACGCGGCGGGCACAGGCTACAGCGTCAGCGGGGATAGCACACTGCGCATCATTGGCGCGGGCGACACGGCCTTCGGTAGCTTCCTGCGTGGTGCGGGTACTCTGGCGGCGTCCGCACAGGGTAATGCCTTTAACTTTTCGTCAAACAATGCCGCAGCAGCGGGCCAGGACTTTACCGGCACCCTGATGCTGAACGACGCCACCTTCGCGCTGGGCGGCCTGAATGCACAGGCACTTGCCGCCTCCCGTCTGCTGGCAGGCTCTGGCAGCACAGTGCGCGTGGCGGACGGTGTGCAGCGCATCGGCGGACTCGCCTTTGACGGCGGCACCGTGGCCTTTGATACCGGCACGCCGGGCGAGAGCGAAGCTAAAGGCAGTGTGCAGACCGCAGGCCTGCTGAACCTGAGTGGCAACGGCACGGTGCAGGTAAATGCCGGAACCGTAGATAACTCCACGGTGCTGTCACCGGAGGCGCTGCCGCTGATGGCACAGGATGATGCAAACACCCTGCTTAAGCTGGCCGGCAGCGAGGGTACGGTCACCGGCAGCGGCGGTAACCTGGTGCTGAAGGACCAGAGCGGCAACGTTATCAGCGATGCGCTTCACACGCAGGTGACGCAGAACGGTCAGACCGTGGCGAACGCCACTTACGACTACCGTCTGACCGGTGGCGCAGCTTCTGACGGCCTCTATGCAAGCTATGGTCTGACGGCGCTGACGCTTCTGACCTCCGGCAGTGATGCACTGGTGCTGGACGCACGCGGGCAGACCGGCAGTGCGGCAGACATGAGCGCGGTGCTCAGCGGTGGCGGTGACCTCGCGGTTGACACAGGTACCGGCCAGACCGTGTCGCTTTCAAATACCGGTAACACCTATACCGGTCTGACGGATGTGCGCAGCGGCACGCTGCAGATGGGGAACGATAACGTGCTCGGCCAGACGTCTGAGTTATCACTTGCCGCAGGCACCGCGTTTGACATGAACGGGCACAGCCAGACCGTGGGAGTGCTGAATGCGGCTGCAGGCTCCCTGACGGATCTTAACGGCGGCAGCCTGTCGGTCAGCCAGGGTGGCACGACGGACGGACGCCTGCAGGGTGCAGGTTCGCTTAACGTCAACGGCGGAACCCTGACGGTACATGGCAGCAATGCCGGACTTACCGCCACCACCACTATTGGCAATGGTGCGGCGGCGGAGCTTGACGATGTGCAGGGACTAGGCAGCGGCAGCATCGTTAGTGATGGTCTGCTGGCCCTGAAGCGTGCGACCGGACGGCTGGTCAACCGCCTGAGCGGCACCGGCGTGGTTGCACTTAACGATGCCAGCGACATTGTAGCTGCGGGTGACAACCGTGACTTCAGCGGGCAGTTCGCCATAACGGAGGGCACTACGCTGACCGCCACCGGTGAAGACAGTCTCGGGACGGCTGCGGTGGTTAATGACGGCCTCCTGAACCTGAACGATGCTGCAAGCTGGATGCTGGATAACGCCGTCACCGGAGGCGGTGCGCTGGCTCAGAACGGCGCCGGCGTGGTGACCCTGAGCAGCGCGTCTGCTCAGTACACCGGTAATACGGCAGTGAACGCGGGCGGCCTGCAGCTTGGCAGCGCCGGACAGGATGTGACCCTGGCATCAGGCAGGACTGACGTGGCGGCCGGGGCGGCGTTCGGTGGCTTTGGCGGTACGGCGGGAGACGTAAACAACGCCGGTACCCTTAAGCTGGGGGGACTCGGTCCGATGACGCGCGCAGCGGGTGGTGCCGTGCAGTTTACCATCGGCAGAGACCTGACCAGCAGCGGTACCCTGGCGGTGGCGCAGTCGGGTGTGGCAGGCAGCATGCTGCATGTGAAGGGCAACTATACGGGTAACGGCGGGCGTCTGGTGCTTAATACCGCGCTGGGCGGTGATGGCTCGCTCACTGACCGCCTGGAGGTTGACGGCAACACCAGCGGAACAACCGCGGTGACGGTGAACAATGCTGGCGGCAGCGGTGCAAAAACCATTGACGGCATTGAAGTGATAACCGTTCATGGCATGTCAGAAGGTGAGTTCACGCAGGAGGGCCGTATTGTAGCAGGTGCTTTTGAGTATCACCTGGCCCGGGGCAAGGATGCAGACAGTCCCAACTGGTACCTGCACAATACCGTGGAAGAGGCTGGTGGTAACGAAGGCAGCGAAGAGGAGAAACCCGCCGAAGAGGATGACGTTGTACGCGTTTACCGCCCGGAATCCGGTGCATATGCGTCAAATATGGCTGCAGCCAACACTCTGTTTAACACGCGTCTTCACGATCGCCTTGGTGAAACGCACTACGTGGATGCCATCACGGGTGAGACGAAGGTGACCAGCATGTGGCTGCGTAATACTGGCGGGCACACGCGCTTTGCCGACAGCAGCGGCCAGCAGAAAACACAGGCTAACCGCTATGTGATGCAACTTGGTGGTGATATGGCGCAGTGGAGTTCTGACGGCGCTGACCGCTACCACCTTGGCGTGATGGCTGGTTATGCAAATCAGCACAGCAATACGCATAACCATTTAAGCGGGCAATCAGCGAAAGGCAGTATTAGCGGCTACAGCGCAGGTGTTTATGGTACCTGGCTTCAGGACAATGAACAGAAAACCGGCGCATACGTAGACACCTGGGCGCAGTACAGCTGGTTTAACAATAATGTGCAGGGCGATTCGCTGGCACCGGAGTCGTATAAGTCTAAGGGTATAACCGCCTCGGTTGAGAGCGGTTATACCTGGAAGCTTGGTGAGAAAAATGAGCGTGAAAGCTATTATATTCAGCCCAAGGCACAGCTGACCTGGATGGGCGTGGAGGCAGACAGTATCCGGGAAGGTAACGGAACACAGGTTCAGGGCACAGGAGATGGCAACATTCAGGCTCGCCTTGGTGTCCGGGCATTTATGAAAGGTCACAGCAAAATTGATGACGGAAAAAACCGTACGTTTGAGCCGTTTATCGAGGCCAACTGGATTGGTAATACCAAAACTTTTGGCAGCCAGCTTAACGGTGTCAAAGTTTCGCAAAAAGGCACCCGCAATATCGGGGAGCTGAAAGTGGGTGTTGAGGGCCAGATCAAGCCGGGCCTGAACCTGTGGGGGAACATCGGTCAGCAGGTGGGTAGCAGCGGCTACTCGGATACCAGCGCGCTGGTCGGTGTGAAAGTGAGTTTCTGACCGTTAACGTAAATCATAAGGCGCCTTCGGGCGCCTTTTTTATGACGCCCCTCTTCGGCAGGAAAGTCCGGGCCGCCGACGAGCACAATTGTTTATAAGGTGAGCGAAAGTGTTACGCCTGAGAATGCTCAGTGGCTGACAGTCCGGCTGACCTTTGTACGCGAACGTCAGCTTCTGGCACATAGCGGACGTTAGCCCTATCTCCCAATCGTAGTTGAAACAACTCCTTTACAATCTCACTTTTCAACAAGGGAAATACTCCTGTCGCTGTTCGGGAGTACTGAGCTCTGCTTTTATCTCTGTATTACAGCTCACAGCCGAGAGTACAGCGATGTATAACAGTGAACGGATATCCCTGCGGATTGGGCTCGCCTTCCCTGGCTCGCACACGTTGCTCTTCAGGCAGGCCTTACCTGCACTGTTGGTGATGGTGCGGGGTTTTTAGTGGCTAACTGAAATGTCCGCGCTTACCTGTGCCTCACATTTTCGGGTCTCACCGCTCTGGAATCACTCACTTTAGCGGGGTGCGAATTTTAAATTACATCGCCCGCTTCAGCGGCAGTGGGGCCACCAGCACTTTTACGCCCAGAGCTTCAAACGCTTTGACCTGCGCGGGGCTGATGCCGCTGTCGGTGATCAGGTAGTGGATGTTGCTCCAGTCACAGGGGAGCGCGAACATGGATACCTTGTCGATTTTACTGGAGTCGGCCACCACATACACTGTGCTGGCGGATTTGATCATCGCCAGTTTTACTTTGATATCCGTTTCACTGGGGAAACTCAGGCCCAGACGCGGCGAGATGCAGGCGGTCGCCAGGAAGAGTTTTTCAGCCAGCACGTTTTCAAAAAAGCTGGCCGCTTTCTCGCCTGAGGTGGAGAGCGTCGGAAATTTAAAGGTGCCGCCGGTCAGCAGGATATTGATCCCCGGCTCGCCACCCAGTTTCAGGGCGATATTGACTGCCGTGGTCACCACTGACAGACGGCGGATGTGGCTGATGGCGTCAGTAATCGCGGTGGTCGTGGTACCGGAATCGAAAATCACCGTGTCGCCATTTTCGATATGCTGCGCCGCCAGCCGGCCAATTGCCTCTTTCTCTTCCAGATGGGTCTGCCGCTCCAGCAGCATCGCCCCGGTATTCTGCTTGCCCGTCATCAGCGTTGCGCCACCGTGGTAGCGCTGCACAAAGCCCTGTTTCTGCAGCATGCGCAGGTCGCTGCGTAATGTGGCTTCGGTCAGGCCAAAGGTCTCCGTCAGTGCTTTGACCGTGACCGTGCCATCCTCACGGATCATCTCCAGAATTTTCTCGCGGCGTTGCTGCATGTCAGCGAACTGCTCACTTTTGCTTTTCAATCGAAATGCTCCCTTTTCCAATAACCTGAGAGGTCGGGCAAACAAGGTCTCTGTGGCTGAGTTTAACGCGCCATTTTTATGAATGCGAGATAGCCAGATAGGCCATTGGTTTTCGAACGAAAATTAACAATCCGCATGTTATTGAATCTCTCATGCTTTCCCGATTGCAGCAGTGCGGCTTTATTTCGGGACTGGAAGCCAGATCACGTCTTTTCAATCAGATAAGCGGCTTTGAGAGGCAGATGGTCGAAATTTGATCTGCTCCACACATCATTTCTTTTCGATAGCATATATTTTTGTTCGAAAATGAATGAATCAACCGCATCAGCAAAAATCTGAGGGGAAGAGTGGGATGAGTGGCGAATATGACGTAAACCTGCGCTACGGCGTAGATACCGCAATGAATCTGGCTGACAAAGTGGCGGTAGTGACCGGTGGTCTGGGCGGTATCGCCATGGCGACGAATGGCATGTTGCTGGAGAAGGGTGCGCGTCTGGCTCTGCTCTATCCGCCGTTTGAAGCGGAGAAGGTTGCCAGTCTGCAGGCGGATTTTGCGGCCGATCGGGTGCAGTTTGTCTGCTGTGATGTCACCGATCCCGCATCGGTGGAAGAGGCGTTTGACGCGGTCGTTTCACATTATGGCCGCATCGATATCCTGGTGAACTGCGCGGGCTACGTGATGCTGCAACCCGTGATTGAAACCGATTTTGCCGAGTGGCAGAAGCAGATCGCGGTGAATCTTACCGGGCCTTTTCTCTGCTCGCAGGCAGCTGCAAAGCTGATGATCCGTGCCGGTGCGGGCGGCAAAATTATTAATATCGCCTCTCAGGCGGCGTCCATCGCTATCGATAACCATGTCGCCTACACCTCCGCCAAAGCAGGTCTGCTGGGCATGACCAAAGTGATGGCCAAAGAGTTTGCGCCGCATCGCATCAACGTGAACACCCTGTCGCCCACCGTGGTGCTGACGCCTATGGGTGAGAAAGCCTGGCGCGGCGAAAAGGGCGAGCAGATGAAAAAACTGATTCCGCTGGGCCGCTTTGCCTATACCGATGAAATTGCCGCCGCCGTTCTGTTCTTCGCCAGTAACGGCAGCGACATGATTACCGGTGCCGATTTAATGATCGATGGTGGATTCACTATCTGGTAATGCCAGCCCAACATCCGGGACTTCATACCCTGCCATAACGATAAGAGAGAACATCATGAAAAAACGTACCCTGCTTTGCACTGCCGTGGCTGCCTGTCTGGTTTCGCAGGCGGCGTTTGCCGCCGAAAAAGGCACCATTATGATTCTGGTTAACTCACTCGATAATCCCTACTACGCCTCCGAAGCCAAAGGCGCCAATCTCAAAGCGCAGGAACTGGGTTACAAGACCACGGTGCTGTCGCATGGCGAAGATGTGAAGAAGCAGAGCGAACTGATTGATGCCGCTATCGGTAAGAAAGTGCAGGGTATCGTACTGGATAACGCCGACTCCACCGCCAGCGTGGCGGCAATTAAAAAGGCTAAAGATGCCGGCATTCCGGTGGTTTTAATTAACCGTGAAATCCCGGTCGATGACGTGGCACTGGCGCAGATTACCCATAACAACTTCCAGGCAGGTTCCGATGTAGCCAACGTCTTTGTTGAGAAAATGGGCGAAAAGGGCAAATACGCCGAGCTGGCCTGTAACCTGGCCGACAATAACTGCGTCACCCGTTCAAAGTCATTCCATCAGGTACTGGATCAATATCCTGATATGCAGAGCGTGGCGCGTCAGGATGCGAAAGGCACGCTGATCGACGGTAAGCGCATTATGGACAGTATTCTGCAGGCGCATCCGGATGTAAAAGGGGTGATCTGCGGCAACGGGCCGGTTGCGCTGGGCGCGATCGCTGCGCTCAAGGCGGCCGGTCGCAACGATGTGATTGTGGTGGGCATTGATGGCAGTAACGATGAACGCGATGCAGTGAAAGCGGGCACGCTGAAAGCCACCGTGATGTTGCAGGCCCAGGCGATTGCCGCCGAAGGTGTCACCGATCTCGATAATTTCATTCAGAAGGGCGTGAAGCCGGAAAAACAGCGTGTGATGTTCCGCGGCATTCTGATTACCCCGGAAAATGCCAAAAACGTCCAGGACTTCAACTACAAGTCGTAACTAAACGCTGCCGCGCCTGCGTAAGCGGGCGCCAGGGAGAAGAAGATGTCCCGAAGAGTCTGGCTGACGCTGGTGGTCTTACTGTTAAGCGGCTGCAAAATTGTGTCGCAGCAGGAGCTGGCTGACCTGAAAAATCCACCCAATCCAAAAATGGCTAACATCGACCAGCTGTGGCAGCAAAAACTGGTGCCGCAGGTCCAGGCAGAGGCGAAACCGCTGGCGACGCTGATGAAGTCGCTGCAGTCTGCCAAAGACTTTGACAGCGCCTGTCAGACTTATGGCTATCGCAGTCAGGCTGAGAATCCCTGTGTCTTTAGCGTCTCGGTTCGCGGTGAGGTGACCGCGGTAAACACAACGTCGCGCAGCGGAAAAATGACGGTGAAAGACGAATCAGGTGACAGTGTCACTATTCAGACCGGGCCGATTATTCGCGGGACCGCGTTGCGCGATGCCTATAAAGGTGCGAGCTATCAGGACTTTAATGACCAGGTGCTGTTTGGTGACTACGGTAAGGCGATCAACCAGCACGCTTCCACCCTGATGCAGCAGTTCGCGCCGAAAGTGGGCGATAAAGTGAGTGTTTCCGGTGTGTTCAGTAGCTGGGATATTCCGCAGCAGTTGCCGGATATCACCCCGGCTGCGATTACCCGGCAATAAGGAGCGGCAGATGCAAAACCCTCAACCGCAACCGTCCGGCGACGTGATTATCGAAACGCGCAATGTGTCGCGCCTCTATCCCGGTGTGACTGCGCTCGATCAGGTCAGCTATCGGGTTTACCGCAACAAAGTGAATGTCCTGATTGGTGAGAACGGGGCCGGTAAGTCCACCATGATGAAGATGCTGGCGGGAGTGGAAACACCGTCGTCGGGTGAGATTTTGCTGGATGGCAAAGTGGTTTCACTCAATTCCACACATCAGGCGGAAAAACAGGGTATCAGCATCATTTTTCAGGAGCTAAACCTGTTTCCGAACATGAACGTAATGGACAACATTTTTATCGCCAATGAGTTTTTCCAGCGCGGTGTAATCAATGAAAAGTATCAATACGCGCTGGCGAAGTCGCTGCTTGACCGGCTGCAACTGGATGTCGATCCCTATGCGCCGCTGGGCGAGCTGGGCATTGGTCATCAGCAGCTGGTAGAGATCGCCCGCGCGCTGTCGAAGGATACCCGGGTGCTGATCATGGATGAGCCGACCAGCGCCCTGAGCCAGTCGGAAGTCAAAGTGCTGTTCAGCGTTATCGACCAGCTGAAGCGGCGCGGCGTCACCATCATCTACATCTCTCACCGGCTGGAAGAGCTGATGGAGATTGGCGACCACATCACCATTTTCCGCGATGGCCGCTTCATCAGTGAGCGTGAGGTGCGCGACGCCAGCGTGCCCTGGATCATCGCTCAGATGGTGGGTGATAAGAAAAAACAGTTCGACTATCAGCCTGCGCCACAAGGGGAAACGGTGCTGGAGGTCGAGGGACTGACCGCGCTGCATCAGAACGGCGGCTACAAGCTGAATGAGGTCAGTTTTACCCTGCGCAAAGGCGAGGTGATTGGCATTTATGGACTGCTGGGGGCAGGACGTACTGAGTTGTTCAAGGGGCTGATTGGCCTGATGCCTTGTCAGTCGGGCCGGGTTCGGCTGGCCGGTAAAGATCTGGCGAAACGCAGTTTTCAGCAGCGGCTGAAAAGTGGCATCGCGCTGGTGCCTGAAGATCGCAAAGGCGAAGGGGTCATTGAACTGATGTCGGTGACGGCCAACATGACGCTTTCTGACTTCAGTCTGCGCGGTTTTCGCCGGGCGCTTGGGCTGCTGAATCCGGGCCGGGAGCATCAGCGGGTGAATGAAATGATCGGCCATCTGGCGATCAAGGTCAGCGATCCTGATCTGCCGGTGACGGCGCTGAGCGGCGGTAATCAGCAGAAGGTGGTGCTGGGGAAAGCGCTGATGACCGGACCGCAGGTGGTGTTACTCGATGAGCCCACGCGCGGCATTGATGTGGGCGCTAAAACCGACGTCTATCACCTGATTGGCAACCTGGCGCAGCAGGGGCTGGCCGTGATGTTCTCATCGTCCGAACTGGATGAGGTCATGGCGCTGGCAGACCGCATTTTAGTGATGGCCGATGGCAGGATCACGGCCGATCTGCCGCGCGCAGCGGCGACGCGGGAACATCTGATCGCGGCATCAACCCCGCAGGATTAAGCGCCTTATTTTATTTGTCAGTCTGAAGCGGGGCAGTGCTCACCATCCTCACGTACTGCGTGTACGTTTCGGTTGTTATGCGCTGTCCCTGTCCCGACTGCCTGCAACGATTACGCGAACTGGAACAGGCTCTAAGCTGGCCGGAGAATGTCATGAACCAAAAATATCTGCTTTATATGTATTTGCTTAAAGCGCGCACTTTTATTGCATTGCTGATAGTGGTCGGCTTTTTCAGCGTGATGGTGCCAAACTTTCTGACGCCCTCCAACCTGTTGATCATGACGCAGCACGTAGCGATTACCGGACTGCTGGCGATTGGTATGACGCTGGTGATCCTCACCGGCGGTATCGACCTTTCGGTGGGCGCGGTCGCGGGGATTTGCGGCATGGTGGCGGGTGCGCTGCTGACCAATGGCATACCGTTATGGGGCGGCAATACGCTATTTCTCAACGTGCCTGAAGTGATTCTGGTGGTGGCCATCTTTGGCGTGCTGGTGGGGCTGATTAACGGCGCGGTGATCACCCGTCTGGGTGTGGCGCCCTTTATCTGCACTCTGGGAATGATGTATGTGGCGCGCGGTGCAGCGTTGCTGTTCAACGACGGCGGCACCTACGCCAACCTGATAGGGCTGCCCGCACTGGGCAACACCGGTTTTGCGCTGCTTGGCTCCGGCACTGTACTGGGTGTTTATCTGCCTATCTGGCTGATGCTCGGCTTTTTACTGCTCGGCCTCTACCTGACACGCAAAACCCCGCTGGGTCGTTATATCTATGCCATCGGCGGCAATGAGTCCGCCGCACGTCTGGCGGGCGTACCGATTATCAAAGTAAAAGTCTTCGTCTACGCCTTTTCTGGCCTTTGCGCCGGTCTGGTCGGGCTGGTAGTGGCCTCGCAATTACAGACCGCACATCCGATGACCGGCAATATGTTTGAGATGGACGCCATTGGTGCCACGGTACTCGGCGGTACGGCGCTGGCAGGCGGCCGTGGGCGGGTTTCTGGCTCGATTATTGGCGCGTTTGTTATCGTCTTTCTGGCGGATGGCATGGTGATGATGGGCGTCAGCGATTTCTGGCAGATGGTCATTAAAGGCCTGGTGATTGTGACTGCGGTGGTGATCGACCAGTTCCAGCAACGTCTGCAAAGCAAAGTGGTGCTGCTGCGTCGCCATGAAAAAAAGCAGCAGGCAGCGCCTCTCACTGATGTCCGTCACACATAACAGGAGCAATTATGAGCCGCGAACAACGTGGAAAAACAGTGGTGATTACCGGTGCCTGTCGCGGCATTGGTGCCGGGATTGCGGCGCGCTTCGCCCGCGACGGGGCCAGGCTGGTGATGGTGTCAAATGCTGACCGGGTCTTCACGACCGCCGACCAGATTCAGCAGCAATACGGCAGTGAGATTCTGGCGCTGCAGGTCGATGTCACGGATGAAGCGGCGGTGCAGCAGCTCTATCAGCAGGCATCTGAGCGCTTTGGTCAGATTGACGTCTCAATACAGAATGCGGGTGTGATCACCATCGACCGCTTTGACACCATGCCGAAGAGCGACTTTGAACGGATTCTGGCGGTGAATACCACCGGCGTCTGGCTCTGTTGTCGTGAAGCGGCAAAATATATGGTGCAGCAGCGCAGCGGCAGCCTGATCAACACGTCATCGGGGCAGGGACGCCAGGGCTTTATCTATACGCCGCACTATGCCGCCAGCAAAATGGGCGTGATTGGCATCACCCAGAGTCTGGCGCTGGAGCTGGCGCCGTGGAATATCACTGTCAACGCTTTCTGTCCCGGCATCATCGAAAGTGAGATGTGGGATTACAACGATCGTGTCTGGGGTGAGATCCTCAGCAGCGAGGAGAAAACCTACGGCAAAGGTGAGCTGATGGCGGAGTGGGTGAAAAACATTCCACTGAAGCGCGCCGGTCAGCCGGAAGACGTGGCGGGACTGGTGGCCTTTCTTGCCTCGGACGATGCGCGCTATATCACCGGGCAGACCATTAACGTGGATGGCGGGTTAATCTTCTCCTGACAGAGGCTTTTCTGCGTTGGGCCTGCGTTAAATGCAGGCCTTATTGAGTGCGGATTTTTCTGTTATATGCACAATTTGCCGCTGCTGTCCTGCATCACCGTCACAATATGTTAAGGTAAGTGCTAATGATTTGTCTTTAATCACAGCAACGAACTGATCAATGTGCCGGGTGACATGATACGGAAAACAGGAGTTCTCTCTTTGATTGCGCTGTCGCTGACTGCGACGCAGAGTGCTCGCGCTTTCCAGACTGAAACAGCGGTGTCCGAAACGCCCTTCGATGATCCGGCGCGCTACAGTGCATCGCTGCCGACGCTGGGCGGTGCCAGCGATCAGGATGAAGAGTGGAGCAAAAAGCTGGCGGCCGTGGCCAAAAGTATCGGGGAAGCCAGTAACAACAGCGACAGCAATGTCACGTTTGGTCAACAGGCGGGTGTCTGGGCGTTCAATCATCTGCGGGATGAAGTGGCGGGCCGGGTTGAGAGCGAAGGGCAGTCACTGCTTTCCCCATACGGCAACGCGCAGCTGGACCTGAAAGTCGATATGAACGGGAACTTCGCGGGCACCGGTGGCGATCTCTTTAGCGCCCAGTCCGATGAGAACAGCCTGCTCACCTTCAGCCAGCTTGGCCTGCACGATACCGATGATGGTCTGGTTGGCAACGCGGGGCTGGGACAACGCTGGGACGCGGGTGACTGGCTGCTGGGCTATAACGGTTTTATTGATCGCACCTTCAGCAGCGGCCTGCAACGTGCATCGGTGGGCACAGAGGCGTGGAGCGATTCGATGCGCTTTTCTGCCAACTACTATCAGCCGCTTTCCGGCTGGAAAAACCTGAATGATTCACAGCAGCAGCGCATGGCGCGCGGCTATGACATCACCAGCCAGAGCTATCTGCCTTTTTATCGCCAGTTGGGTGTCTCGGTGAGCTATCAGCAATATCTGGGTGAGAATGTCGATCTGTTTAATAGCGGCAACCGTTATCACAACCCCTCCGCCATGTCGTTTGGCCTCTCCTACACGCCGGTGCCGCTGGTCACCTTTTCAGCCACTCACAAAGCCAGTAGCGCTGGTGAAAGCCAGGATCAGCTGGGGCTTAAACTCAATTATCGCTTCGGCGTGGCGCTGAGCCGTCAGCTTGATGCCGGTAATGTCGCAGAGGCGCGCTCCCTGCGCGGCAGCCGTTATGATACCGTGACCCGCAGTGATACGCCGGTGCTCTCATTCCGTCAGCGCAAAACGCTCTCCGTATTTCTGGCAACGCCGCCGTGGCAACTGAGCAGTGGCGAGAGTCTGCCGCTGAAGCTGCAGGTGCGGGCCAGCAATGACATCAGGGCGGTAAGCTGGCAGGGTGATACGCAGGCGCTGAGCCTGACGCCACCGGCCAATAATGCCGATCCGCAGGGCTGGAGTGTCATCTTACCGCAATGGGATCCCTCACCAGAGGCCAGCAATGAATACCGCCTGTCGGTAACCCTTGAGGACAGCAAGCAGCAGCGTGTGACCTCTAACTGGATTACCTTAAAAGTTGAGCCGCCCATGGGCCTGGACACGGCTCCGCAGAACGATCGCTATGATTTGATGGCGCCTGCTGGTGCAGCACTTTAGCGGGTAAGTTCTGCTAAAAGAGAGGAAGGAGGGCGGTCTGGAACGCCGTCAGGCAGAGTGAACTGATGATCAGTTAACCAGTTTTGTCACAACGCGAACGGCTTTGGCGTAAATTTCTCTCTGGCCGTTGAACGATCGCGCCTGTTGAGATTGCAGAAATGCGATGATTTCCAGTACACCCGCAGTCTGGCCTGACTTCAGCAGGCTTGATACAGCATGGCCGACAACGGCATGGACGTCATCCATATCCCCCGGTTTATCGCTACTCAAAAGAAACTCCAGCGGTAACTGGTTGGCTGAATTACGCATAACGAAATACGCTGATTATTTAACATGTTCATTCGTTTATCAAAAGCCCCTTTCATGGCAGAGCCCTGAGCAATTTTTCGCGCAGCATGGCGACCTGGGTTGTCAGCAGGCCGAGCTCACTACAGTCAGTATCCATTACCGACACCATATCCGCCGGGACGCCAGCCGCGTCGATTTTAAGCTGGTGGCCCTGTTCTGTCAGAGAGATGAACACCCGGCGCTCATCGTTACCGGTGTCACGCTGGCGGCAGAGGATGCCCGCACCTTCCAGCCGCTTCAGAAGCTGGCTAAGCGTGCCGGAATCGAGCCGAACGCGGGCACCAATCTCAGAGACGGTCAGGCCATCTTTTTCCCACAACACCAGCAGCACAAGATATTGCGGATAAGTGAGTCCCAGCGGTTTTAGCCGGGATTGATAGAGCTTTGTCATGGCAAGTGAGGCGGAATAGAGCGCAAAGCAGAGAAACTGATCAATGGTTTCAGGCGCTGCGCTGGCGGGAGGCGTTTCAGAGTTCCCCGCGATTTCGTCATTCATACTTTTACTCATTCTGAGTCGGGGGAGATAAAGCCCGATGACGGGCAGTTTGCCAGCCTTGAATTCTCGCTAAGTGTCTCAGGAGAAATGGCTTGTTGCAGCCTCTCTTTCCTGGTGTCAGACATCAGATGTTCAGGCGCTATCGCGACGGAGGGAGCAGGCTACAGTGCACGTCTGACTGAAAGAAAGCACAGTATTGAGTCAAACTAAATTGAAGTCAATATAACCGGATGTACCTTCCGGCTTACCTCGCGCTTATTGATGTAATACAGAGTAAATCGACTGCAAAATTTAAGCACTTTGGCGGGCTGACAGGAGCACATTGCCCGTGTAATCGACCTTCGGTGTCAGCCTTTCCGGGAATCGGGTGTGCTTTTAACGCGTCAGGGCGCGGCGTCCAGCTGCTGGCGATTTTATTATTTCCGTTAAGGACCACTGCGCACGAGTGTCCAGAGAAATGAGAGGTTTTCCGTCCCTCTGTCTCATGCGTTCACCCTGTTGTAATCGGGTGGATAGACATAAGCGGCCAATAGATTGATAAACCTGTTTTTATCGTCTGATGCCAGGGCTTGCTTTCCTCAGAATACCCGCAGGCTGTTCACACTGCTTAAGCGGTTAAAGCCGTCCGTGTTCACAAATATAACTGGACTGGCCTGTTAATTTTGCCCGCGCTGCCGATAGAACACTCAGCAGGATTGATAACGGAACCGACATGTTCGGGGCTCCGCCGATCGTTTGTCTTGCTGCCGTAAGGCTGAGAACGGGCGAATGCTATGTCCAGACATAGCGGAGGCGGGCTTATTGCAGACGGCTTAACTGATAGGGTATGAGAAGTACGCCCCGGTTTTTTTACTGATCATTAAAACAAAACTCTGATACTTGCCATCACCGGGAACTAACGCATGCGCCTGAAACTTTTCTGGCTCGCAATGCTGAATATTGCGACCATTATTTTACTCTCCACACTGTGGGAGTTTGGGCTTGAAGCGCGGATTTGCCGCCTGCTAGGCCTGGGCTACGATACAAGTTTTGAAATCAGCGAGCGATTGCGGTTTATTCTCACCTCCTCCTCGTTTGCCGGGCTGGCGATGGTTGTTCCTGCGCTGCTTATCGCGGGGCTGATTCGCAAAACCCGAAGGGCGGAAAAAAACGCACTCAGGCTAGCCGGAACCGATGAGCTGACCGGTGTTATGAACCGCCGATCCTTCAATGCACACATTGCTTCGCTTAAAGCATGCGGCGCGGCCTACACTCTGACTCTGCTGAACGTTAATCACTTCAAGAGTATCAATGATCTGAATGGCCATCGTCAGGGTGACGCGACCCTGATCGCACTGGCTGATCTGCTGACCGCTTCGGCAGGCAGCACGAGCAAGGTGTTTCGTGTGGGCGGGGATGAATTCGCCATTGTTGCCGAAGATTCACAGGCTGAGCAGGCGCAGACTTTCGCCGAAAGTTTATGCGAACAGGCAGCATCGATACGGACAGGGCCGCACACCTTTCTGAGCCTCTCAGCAGGCATTGCAAGTTCCGCCTGTACGGGGCAGGCTGATGTCATGCGGGCGGCCGACCTGGCGTTATATGAAGCGAAGCAGGATAAGTGCTCTCATCTGGCACGATTCTCCCCGGACATGGAGCTGCGCTTTCGCCAGCGTGAATGGCTGGAGCAGGAGGTGGTGGCCGCCGTCAGCGGTCACGCCATCGTTCCCTTTCTCCAGCCGCTGGTCTCTTTGCGCACCGGAAACATTACCGGTTTTGAGATACTGGCACGCTGGATCACTGCGTCAGGCCAGACGGTTTCACCCGCAGAGTTTCTGCCGGTGGTGGAGCGACTGGGGCTTATGGACAGTATGACCGTGGCGCTTCTGCAGGATGCGGTCAGTGCCACCCGTGCATGGCCCGCCGGGCTCTGCCTGTCGCTGAACATCACTCCGGAACAGCTGCTGAGACCGTCACTCACCAGCTGTCTGTCTCGCATTATGCAGCATGCCGGACCGGTAATGCTGGAACTCGAAATCACCGAACAAAATGTTATGGCCATTTCCGATGATGCCCGCGAGGCGATTCGTCAGCTGAAAGAGACAGGTATCGGCGTGGTACTGGATGATTTTGGCACCGGCTATTCCAACCTGTCGGTATTGCTGGGGCTGGGTATTACCAAAATCAAAATTGATCAGTCATTTATCGCCGGCATCGTGACCGGATCGGAGCAGCGGAAAGTCGTTGAAACGCTACTGGCGCTCTGTCAGGGGTTGAATGTGGTGATCACGGCAGAGGGGATAGAAGATGTCGCCACGCTGAGATGGCTGAGAAAACGCGGCTGTGATTACGGTCAGGGCTATCTTTTCAGTCGTCCGGTGCCTGCCGGACAGGCAACCACGCTGCTGGCGTCTGCCAATGTGGAAGAACTGATGCAGGAAGCGACGGTAGCCGTCAGCTTAGTCAGGGCACTGGGTTAACGCCGCGTGACGGTGTCTGAAGTGTGGCGTGAGACAATAAACGGGCCTGGCGTGAAGTGCCAGGCCCATAATGACATCAGAACTGGTAAATCAGACCCAGCGCGGTAATGTCGTCGGTTGCCAGACCCAGCGGATTGTTATCTTTCAGCAGGTTAATGCGGTATTCACCATAAACCGACATGTTCTTGTTGAAGTAGTAAGTCGCACCCACTGCGGTGTATTTAATGATGTCGGCATCGCCGATATTCTCAATGTCCTTGCCCTTTGATGAGACGTAACCCAGGGATGGACGGAAACCGTTCAGGAACTGGTACTGCGCCACAGCTTCAAAATTCTGCGCTTTGTTAGCGAAGCCGCCGCTAATTGGGGTGGCATTCAGGGTCTCACCGTACATGGCGGCCAGATAAACCTGGTTCGCATCATATTTGACCGACGTCGCCCAGTGCTGGGCTTTCTCGCCTTCACCACGTGCGGCTCTGTTTTGCGCGGTCGTGCGATCAAGACTGGCAAACGCGCCAGCGAAGCTCAGACCGAAATCAAAGTCATAAGACGCGGACAGGGCGAAACCATCACCGTTGGAGCGACGTACGCCATCGATATTATTGCTGCGGTCGTTTTTGCCCTGATACTGCGCTGCAAGGTTTAATCCGTCTACCAGACCAAAGAAATCACTATTACGCCAGGTGAGCACGCCGGTTGAGCGGCCAGAGAGGAAGGCATCGGTATAACCGGAGTCGCCGCCGAAGAATGGCAGCATATCCGTATAGCTCAACACGTCATACACCAGGCCATAGTTGCGGCCATAATCCAGCGATCCCGCCTGGCCAAACTTCAGGCCTGCATAACCCAGACGGGTACGGTTGGTCGCCTGCGCATCACTGCCTTCGGAGTTGTGAAGGCTGTACTGATACTGCCAGAAACCATAGCCAGTGAGTTGATCAGTAATCTTTGTCTCACCTTTAAAACCAAAGCGGGCATAAGAGGAGGTATCACCGTTGTTATTATTATCATCTGAAAAAAGGTGAGATACGTTAATCTTGCCGACCAGATCCAGCTTATTGCCATCCTTGTTATAAACTTCTGCGGCCTGTGCGGAGGAGAGACCGATCAGTAACGGCATAACAACCGCTAGTGAAGTGCGCTTCATCATTTAATTATTATCCTGTCTTCATTAATTATTATTCCCCTGATGCGGGGCGAAAAGAAAATGACACAAAAAGATAAATTTACAAAGTGGAATATAAGTAACAAAATGTGATTTAGATATTCCGCAGGCAGGAAAGCGATAGAGAAGGAGATTAACTGAAAAGATAATAAGATTTTCTTCTTATATAAAATTATGGGTAATTTTAACTTAATCCTTTATAATCATGGGTTTGATTTGTTCCAGGGTGACATTAACAAATCCCGTCTGTTCATTTTTAAATCAACGCGTTCAATGCATTAATTATGAGTAACAGGTGTAGAAGAATAAAATTGTAATGTTTTTATTCTAACCATTAGCGTGCATATTAATATCTGAACATATTTTAATGAATAATATTTTTATTCCATATAATCACGCCAGAAATAATCTTTCCAGTCACTGATCAAATTATCGTCTGGTTGCTGATTAATTAATCAGGTTCAGATGCACGGATCTCTGCGTCAGTCGCGATAAATGAAATTATTTTGTTAAATCTAAACGATCAGCGTCTTTTGGAAGGATGACGCATCGATCCCGCGCTGCACCAGTGTGAGGCAAACCGCGCTAAAACAGGGCGCCGGCGGGGGTTTTCTGGAGAGATAATTTATCAGCGATCACAAAAGCGATATTTCATCCCGTGAATGCATAATTCCGCTGTTTAAAACCCGGCTATGCCGCTGCAATCAGACAATTATTCACTATATATGCAAATTAAGTGAATATTGATTGGTTGTAAGTTATTGATATTACGTTGTGAAGACCATTTTATGCATTAATTCTCTGGCTGGCACGTTAACTGCACTCTACAGTAGGGCAGCATTACAACATCTTTTAACAATTTTAAAACATAAGCTTTACCCAGCCGGTAAAGTCACGCAGGAGAATGGGTTATGGCACTGCACGTTTCACGTCACGATTTCGATCAATGGATGATGCCGGTTTATGCACCTGCGACCTTTATACCGGTTCGCGCGGAAGGCTCCACCGTCTGGGATCAAAACGGCAAGGATTATATCGACTTTGCTGGTGGCATTGCCGTCAATGCGTTAGGACATGCGCATCCGGCTTTACAACAGGCGTTGCAGGACCAGGCCGCACGGTTATGGCACACCGGGAATGGCTACACCAACGAACCGATCCTGCGGCTGGCGAAACAGTTAATTGACGCCACTTTTGCTGACCGTGTGTTCTTCTGTAACTCCGGCGCGGAAGCGAACGAAGCAGCCCTGAAACTGGCGCGTAAAGTGGCGCATGACCGGGTCGGGCCGCATAAAAGTGGTATCGTGGCGTTCAAAAATGCGTTTCACGGACGCACCCTGTTTACTGTGTCAGCCGGAGGGCAGCCCGCTTACTCAAAAGATTTTGCACCGCTGCCGCCAGAGATTCAGCATGCGCCATTTAACGATCTGGCCGCTGCGGCTGAACTGATTAATGACCACACCTGCGCGGTGATTGTTGAACCGATTCAGGGTGAGGGCGGCGTGTTGCCTGCCGATCCGGCGTTTCTGCGCGGACTGCGTGAACTTTGTGATAAGCATCAGGCCGTGCTGATTTTTGATGAGGTGCAGAGCGGCGTTGGCCGCACCGGCTCGCTTTACGCCTACATGCATTATGGTGTCACGCCGGATGTACTCACCAGCGCTAAAGCGCTGGGCGGCGGCTTCCCGATTGGTGCGATGCTGACCCGCGAAGATCTCGCAATGGTGATGGGCGTTGGCACCCACGGCACCACTTATGGCGGCAATCCGCTGGCGGGTGCGGTGGCCGGTAAAGTGATGGAGCTGATCAATCAGCCTGAGATGATGACCGGTGTCACACAACGTCACGCGTGGATTGTTGCGGCACTGGATGAGATCAACCAGCGTCTGCATCTGTTTAAAGAAGTGCGCGGTCTGGGGCTGCTGATTGGTGCCGTACTGAGCGACAACTTTGCCGGTAAAGCCAAAGAGATCAACCTGGCCGCCGCTGAGATGGGCGTGATGGTGCTGATTGCCGGTGCCAACGTGGTGCGTTTTGCCCCGGCACTGAATATCAGTGAGCAGGAAGTGAAGCTGGGCATGGCTCGCTTTGCCGAGGTGTGTGAGCGTCTGGTCCGAGGGTCCGCATCATGATGGTAATCCGTCCCGTTGAACGCGATGACTTAAGTCAGCTGATGGCACTGGCCGGCAAAACCGGTGGCGGGCTGACCTCGCTGCCCGTCGATAGCGCAACGTTACAGGCGCGTATTGATCGATCGCTGCAGACCTGGGAGGGTACGCTGCCCCGCGCTGAACAGGGCTATGTCTTTGTGCTGGCGGACAGCGAAGATAACCGCGCCGTCGGCATCTGTGCCATTGAAGTGGCTGTCGGCCTGCAGGAGCCCTGGTATAACTTTCGTGTCGGCACGCAGGTGCATGCCTCAAAAGAACTGAATGTCTATGCCGCGCTGCCAACCCTGTCACTGAGTAACGATCACACTGGCAGCAGTGAACTCTGCACGCTATTTCTCGATCCCGATTACCGTGACGGCAAAAATGGCTACCTGTTGTCGAAATCCCGCTTCCTCTTTATGGCTAATTTCCGTGAGCACTTCACGAATCGGGTTGTAGCTGAGATGCGTGGCGTCAGCGATGAGCAGGGGCATTCGCCATTCTGGGAGAGCGTGGGCAGCCGCTTCTTCTCAATGGAATTCAGCAAAGCCGATTTCCTCAGCGGCACCGGCCAGAAATCCTTTATTGCTGAGCTGATGCCGAAGCATCCGCTCTATATTGATTACCTGACGCCAGAGGCGCAGGCGGTCATCGGACAGGTGCATCCACAAACGGCACCTGCCCGTGCCGTGCTGGAGGCGGAGGGCTTCCGCTACCTTAACTATGTCGACATTTTTGATGGCGGCCCGACGCTGGAGTGCGATATCGACCACATCCGCGCCGTGCGTAAAAGTCGTCTGCGCAGCGCTGAACGGGGTGAAAATCCGGCGGATGCGCCACTCTGTCTGGTTGCTAATAACAATTATCGCCAGTTCCGTGTGGTGCTGATCCCGGCCCATGCCGACAGCGACAGCGTGCAACTGACGGATGAACAGATGCGGGCGCTCCACTGTCAGCCGGGCGACAGCCTGCGCGTAGTGACGCTCTGCAAAGAGGAGAAAACAGCATGACGCACCTGATAAAGGGAGAATGGGTAGACGGTGACGCGGAGGTCCTGACGAAAGCGGATCCGGTCAGCGGCGAGACGTTATGGCAGGGCAAGGCGGCATCAGTCGCACAGGTCACGGCAGCCTGTGACGCGGCGCGCGCTGCCTTTCCGGGCTGGGCCAGACGCCCGCTGGCGGAACGGCAGGCGATTATTGAGAAATTTGCGGCCGGGCTTGAGGTTCACAAAACAGACCTGGCAGAAACCATTGCCCGTGAAACCGGCAAGCCACGCTGGGAAGCACTGACCGAAGTCGGTGCGATGATCAACAAAATCGGCTTTTCGGTGAAGGCGTACCATAGCCGCACCGGTGAGCAGCATGAGGGCGAAAGCTCGCTGCGCCATCGTCCGCACGGCGTGCTGGCGGTATTTGGCCCTTACAACTTCCCCGGCCATCTGCCAAACGGTCATATTGTTCCGGCGCTGCTGGCGGGCAACTGCGTGGTCTTTAAACCCAGTGAACTGACGCCGCTGACCGCCGAAAAAACGGTTGAGATCTGGCTGGCTGCGGGTTTGCCTGCAGGTGTACTGGCGCTGTTACAGGGTGGTCGGGAGACCGGTCAGGCGCTGGCAACCTGCAGCCAGATCGATGGCCTGCTGTTTACCGGCAGCGCCCATACCGGCTATCAGCTGCATCGCCAGTTTGCCGGTCAGCCTGAGAAGATGCTGGCGCTGGAAATGGGCGGGAACAACGCCCTGATAGTGGAAGATCCGGCTGACCTGGATGCCGCCGTCAATATTACCGTGCAGTCAGCCTTTATTACTGCGGGTCAGCGCTGCACCTGCGCCCGGCGTCTGCTGGTTAAACGTGGTGATGCGGGCGATGCCTTTCTGCAGCGGCTGACAGAGGTGGCGGGGCGACTGCAGCCGGCCGCCTGGAATGCTGAACCGCAACCCTTTATGGGAAGCGTGATCTCTACCGGCGCGGCAGAGAAGATTATAGGTGAGTGGCAACGGAGGGTTGATGCGGGTGGCGAGGTGCTGCTGGCGATGCGCTGGCCGGATCGTCACAGTGCCATTCTTACACCGGGCATTATCGATTTAACTGGTGTGCAGGGCATCCCGGATGAAGAGGTCTTTGGTCCGCTGCTCGGCGTAATCCGCTATGACACCTTTGACGAGGCGATAGCGCTGGCGAACCAGACCCGTTACGGCCTGTCGTGCGGATTGATATCGCCTTCACGTCAGCAGTTCGATCAGCTGCTGCTGGAAGCCCGTGCCGGTATCGTCAACTGGAACAAACCGCTGACCGGCGCAGCCAGCACCGCGCCATTTGGTGGCATCGGCGCTTCGGGCAACCATCGCGCCAGTGCCTGGTATGCGGCGGATTACTGTGCCTGGCCAATGGCCTCACTGGAGACGCCGGACCTGACGCTGCCCGCCACATTGTCGCCGGGACTCGATTTCTCCGCGCCGGAGAAGCGCTCATGAAGGCAACCGAAGCCAACTTTGATGGGCTGGTAGGATTAACGCACCACTATGCCGGGCTCTCTTTTGGGAACGAAGCCTCGACCCGCAACCAGCTGCAGCCGTCGAATCCCCGTCTGGCGGCAAAGCAGGGGTTGCTGAAGATGAAAGCGCTGGCTGATATGGGCTACGTGCAGGGCGTGATCCCGCCGCACGAGCGACCCAACATTGCGGTGCTGCGTCAGCTCGGCTTTAGCGGCAGTGATGAGCAGGTGCTGACGTCAGCCGGTAAAACCGCGCCGGGATTACTCTCCGCCGCCAGCTCCGCGTCGGCGATGTGGGTCGCCAATGCCGCTACGGTTTCGCCGTCCGCAGACAGTCTGGATGACCGGGTTCACCTGACGGTGGCGAACCTGAACAACAAGTTTCATCGGGCGATAGAAGCGCCAGAAACCGCCTGGCTGCTGCGTTCCATCTTCCGCGACGATCGCCATTTTGCCGTGCACGATGCGCTGCCGCAGGTGGCGATGTTTGGTGATGAAGGGGCGGCTAACCACAACCGTCTCGGCGGTGCCTATGGCGAGCGCGGCGTGCAGCTGTTTGTGTATGGCCGCGACAGCAGCCACGAAGGCAAAGCGCCGCAGCGCTATCCGGCGCGGCAAACCCGTGAGGCCAGCGAGGCGATTGCCCGCCTTCATCAGCTCTCACCCGAAAGCGTACTGTTCGCCCAACAGAATCCTGCGGTGATCGATCAGGGCGTATTTCATAATGATGTGATTGCGGTCAGTAACCAGCAGATGCTGTTCTGTCATCAGCACGCCTTTGTTGATCAGCCTGAACTGCTCGCGCAACTTCGGGCGCGCATCCCCGGCTTTGTCGCTCTGGAAGTGCCGGCAGACCGTGTCTCGGTGAAAGATGCGGTAGAGACTTATCTGTTTAACAGCCAGCTGCTGAGCCGTCCCGACGGCACGATGATGCTGGTATTGCCGGAAGAGTCACGCCAGCATCCGGGTGTGTGGCGCTACCTGTGTGAACAGGTCGAGGCGGATACACCACTGAAAGCTCTGAAGGTGTTTGATCTGCGCGAAAGCATGTATAACGGAGGGGGGCCTGCCTGCCTGCGTTTGCGGGTCGTGCTGACGCCAGAGGAGCAGCAGGCAGTGAATCCGGCGGTGCTGATGAACGATAACCTCTTCAGCACACTGAATAGCTGGGTTGACCGTCATTACCGCGATCGCCTGACCCAGGCCGATCTGGTCGACCCACAGTTGCTGCGTGAGGGACATGACGCGCTGGATGAACTGACGAAGCTGCTAGACTTAGGAAATGTTTACGCATTTCAGCAATGAAGCAGGAGGCAGCACAGTCTGCCGTCTGCTCAGGGCGCAAAGGAGGAATGATGCAGGACTTTTTACAGCAAACGCTTTCCGGCGAGGTGCCGCGTAAGCGTAGTGGTGAAACGGCGCATCTTCGCTGGCAGTGGTTGTATCACGGCATACTGTTGATGGAGCCGACGGTGCCGGTTAAACAGGCGCTGGTGCTCTCTGCCGGGATCCACGGCAATGAAACGGCCCCGGTAGAAATCGTAAACCAGCTGGTTAACCCGCTGTTGCGAGGCGAAAAGCCGTTACAGCAGCGCATGCTGGTCATTCTGGGTAATCCCTCAGCGCTGCGCGCCGGTAAGCGCTATGTGCGTTACGACATCAACCGGCTATTTGGCGGACGCTGGCAGCAGATTGATGACGGTGATGAGGCCCGCCGCGTGTTGCGGCTGGAGCAGGCGCTGGAAACCTTCTGGCAGTTGGGTGAGTGCGATGAGACGCGCTGGCACCTCGACATGCACACCGCCATTCGCGGCTCTTATCACCCTCAGTTCGGGGTGATGCCGCATAACGAGCGTCCCTGGCCGCCTGCATTTTTGGACTGGCTGGCCGCTGCCGGGCTGGAAGCGCTGGTGTTTCATCGCTCGCCGGGCGGTACCTTTACCCATTTCAGCTGCGAGCACTTCGGTGCGGCCAGCTGCACGCTTGAACTGGGCAAGGCGCTGCCGTTCGGCGAGAACGATCTCAGCCAGTTCAGCGCGGCGCAGCAGGCGCTGGCTTCTCTGCTCTATGGCGAAGCGATGCCTGCCGCGAGGGTGAAACCGCGTCACTATCGGGTTGCGCAGCAGATCACCCGACTGAGTGAGCACTTTACGCTGCATATGTCGCCGGAAACGCTGAACTTTACCGCGTTTCCTCAAGGGACGTTGCTGGCGGAAGATGGTAATACGCGCTATTACGTGCAGCAGGCGCGGGAATATGTGCTGTTCCCCAATCCCAACGTGGCCGCCGGGCTGCGTGCCGGACTGATGCTGATTGAAGAGGGTGAACAGACTCAGGCGCTGCCGGTGTGATAACCGTTCTTACTGTTGCAGTTCATCGGCGCTAAAAAAATCGACAGGAAAGCGGGAGATCGCCTTCCGCTTTCCAGTCGTAACCATTACACTCCTCCATGATTTCTGCCAAATTCGCTTTAAATTCATAAACTTTTTCAATTCCTCACGCCTTTCTTCTTATTCTCTTCATGATTGCCCGTTTTTTATCTTTTATGCTTTCACGGCTTTACTCAGGCTCTGAGTAGTTGACGTTCAGCGTCGTATGCTTGTTTCCGAAGACGCGACAGAG
>Ga0157359_1000022_pt1 | contig 44368 bp, 40 predicted proteins | sample AttcapACBM3_FD_111482 | JGI IMG/M metagenome (GOLD analysis project Ga0157359, IMG submission 111482) | Fungus gardens microbial communities from leaf cutter ant in Botucatu, State of São Paulo, Brazil - Atta capiguara ACBM3 | ecosystem: Host-associated > Fungi > Mycelium > Unclassified ...
GCCAAACGCCACCGCCACCCCCTGCCCGACGGCAAGCCGCTGCCGCTGGAAAACGGCAAATCCTGATCTCTCACCCCTGACCGCTGGAGTAATGCCTCATGACCATTGCGCTGAACCGCTTCTGCATTAACCGCAAGATCGCGCCGAATCTCGATCTGGACAATTTTTTCCGCCTGGTGAAACGCTGCGGGCTCAGCAAAGTTGAGCTGCGCAACGACATGCCCAGCGGCAAGGTGACCGACGATCTGAGCGACGCGCAGCTCAACGCGCTCGCCGCGCAATACGGCATTGAAATCGTCACGATCAACGCCCTCGGCATGTTCAATCGGGTGGATGACCCGGCGGCGCTGCAGCAGCGCGCCGAAGCGTTGCTGGCGCAGGCGCAGGCTATCCACAGCCGGGCGCTGGTGCTGTGCCCGCACTGCAGCGCCGACGACACGCGCAGCGAGCAGCAAAAACGGGACGACACCCTCGCCGCGTTGCGTCTGCTGGCGCCGCTGTTTGCCCGCTATGGCGTGCAGGGATACGTCGAACCGCTGGGCTTCAGCATCAGCTCGTTGCGATCGTCGCTGCTGACCCAAGCGATCATCCGCGATTCGGGCGCGCCGTACCGCATCGTGCTCGATACGTTCCACCACTACCTGAGCGATGTGACGCAGGCCGACTTCGACGCGCAGATCCAGGTGGCGCAGATCGGCTTGGTGCATCTGTCCGGCGTGGAGGACGGGCGGGATAAAGGCGCGTTGAGCGACGAAGAACGCATTATGCTGAGCGAGGGCGACCGGCTGGAAAGCCGCCGCCAGGTGCAGAACCTGGAACGCCTGGGCTATACCGGCGTCTATGCCTTCGAGCCCTTCTCTTCGCAGTTGGACGGCTGGAGCGAAGCGGATATCGAACGGGAAATCCGCCAGAGCATCGCCCTGCTGCAAGGGTAAAAAAAACGGCCTCCGCGGAGGCCGTTTTTCATGGCGTTACTTCAGGTTGCCGACCACCAACTGGTGGCGCGCATTGTAAAACTTACGGTAAGCCAGATAGCAGGCGATGATGGTCGACAGGCTGGCGGTGGAAAGCAGCATAAAGGTCACCATAATCTGGTATTTGATCGCTTTCACCGGGTCGATGCCGGCAAAGATCAGCCCGGACATCATGCCCGGCAGGCTGACCAGCCCAACGGTTTTCGCCGAGTCCACGGTCGGGATCAGCGAAGCGCGGATGCTGTCGCGGATCAGCGCCGCCGAGGCGAACTTGGGCGTCGCCCCCAGGCTGAGCATCTCCTGAATCTTCTGCTGCTCGCCTTTGAAACGCTGGCCGAGGTTGGTGTAGCACAGCCCCACCGCCACCATGGCGTTGCCGGCGATCATCCCGGAGATGGGGATCACCTGCATCGGCGTAAATTCGATGGAGCCGGTCAATACCAGCACCGCCAACGTCAGCACCGCGCCGGTGGTGATGGCGATAAACGACGTCACGAACGCGTGTTCGACGTACTTGCTGCGTTTCTTGGCGTTGTAAGCCGCGTTAAAGCAGATGAACAGCACCATCAACACGGTGAGAACGGCGTTATCCAGGTCGAAAATATACTTCAGCACGTAGCCGACGATGATCAACTGCACCACCGCGCGGCAGATGCTCCAGATAATGTCCTTTTCCAGCGCCAGCTTTTCCCGGTGGCTGATCAGGATGGCGACCACCACCAGCACCATCGACAAGCCCAAGGATTCGTTGGTGATGTTATGCTGATTCATGCTGTTGCTCCTGTTGCTCCTGTTGCTCGGCGCCGTGCGCGCGCAGGGTGATCACCTCGTCCGCATGCGCTATCTCTTCGGTATCGTGCGTCACCCACAGCACCGCCAGCCGGTGTTCCGCCACCAGCTGATGCACTATCTCATTGACGTTGCGTTTGTTTTCCTCGTCCAGCGCGCTGGTGATCTCATCGAGCAACAGCACCCGGGGCATAAACTGCAGGTTGCGGATCAGGGACACCCGCTGCTTCTCCCCGCCGGACAGTTCATTGATGCTTTTGGTCAGCATCGCCTCCGGCAGCCCGAAACGCGCCAGATCGGCCTTCATTTTTCGCTCGGCCGGCGGTTCCTGGCGGATCTGGTAGGGCAGCGCCAGATTGTCGTAAACCGTATTGCCGAACAGTGACGGCGTCTGGAAGCAGTAAGAGACCTGCTTGCGATACGCCTCCGGCGACATCTCGTCGATCGCCTGGCCGTCGAAATAGAGCTTTCCGCTGGTCGGATCCATTAAGGAAGAGATGATTTTCAGCAGGGTGCTTTTCCCGCAGCCGGAAGGTCCGGTGATCAGTTTGAACTCGCCTTCACCCAGCGTGAAAGAGACGGAATCCAGGATCACCTGGTTGTCTATTTGATAATGAATATCATCCAATCTCAGTATGTCTTTCTTTTCCTTCATTACGATGCCGGCTCCCTATACCTGTTCCCGTCTGAGCGATAAGTATATGGCTGCCAAAAACATCTTAGCAATGACTGTGCGGATGGCAGCGAACGAAGGGGAAGGATTGACGGAGCGAAACGCCCCGCCAAATGATAAATTTAATTAATGATTAGCTGTAGGAATAGTCAAAAGCGACCGCCAGGGTCGAATCACTCTTTTTTTATCGCTGCCTGTTCGTCGCAGCTGTACCAGCGGAGAGAATTGTTGATGCTGCGGTGGGTGCAGTGAACCTTACCCTCCTTTTCCAGCGCCAGCAGCAGGGTGCGGGTGGTATAAATATTTTCGCCGCATTTATCCGCCAGCTCGCGCGTCTTCGGCCACTGCTCCGGCGGGGGATGATGGCCCCCAGATCCTTCCACACGCTCCCTGCACAATCCTTGCAACACATTCAGCATCAGCGATTTTCTGCTTTCAAACGTTTTCGGCGCCTTGGCCATAGCATTCCTCCTGAGTGGTTACTGCTGAGCACCCCGCTCACGGCTGCACGTCAGCGATGCGCAGGGTGTAAATCATGGTGGCATTCGGGGGGATCGCCGGCGGGTTGCCCTGTTTGCCGTACGCCAGCGCCGGCGGCACCACCAGCGTGATCGCACCGTGTTGCTGCAGCTTCTCGATAGCCGCGCGAAACAGCGGCGGGTAGCGCGTCAACGGCTGCGAGATCACCGTCCCCGCCAGCTCCATGTCTTTGACTACCCGGCCGTCGGTCAGGCTTTCGCGCACCACGATATCCACCCGATCGTCGGCGCCGATCGCCCCGCTGCCGACATAGTCCACCCGGTAATAGAAACCGAGCGCATCCTGCTTAACCCCCTCCTGACGAACGAAATTGGCCAGGTAGGCGTTGTCATCCCGAGGCGGCGCCTGCGTCTGTTGCGCCTGCTGCAACCGCTGCTGCGCCGTGTGCAGCGCGCCGTCGATGGCGGCTTCATCGAGCCGCAACCGCCCGGCCAGGGTATCGGCGATGCCCGCCAGCAACAGCTGGGTATCCGCTTCCAGCCCCGCGCGCCGGTTCTCCTGCTGCAGATGCAGAATGTCGCGTCCGAGCGATACGCCGGCGGCATACGCCTGCTTGTCCGCCTCGCTGGCCAGCGCAGGCGGCTCGGCCGCCTGCTGCCGTTCGGCCAGCAAGGTCTCCACCCGCTGCTGCTGCTGCGCCAGCTGCGCCGCCAAACTTGTGCGGCGCTGTTCGGCCCGCGTTAACGAAGCGGCCAGCACGCTCACTTCAGGCACCGGCGCAACGGCCTGCCGCAATCCCTTCAGGGCATCGGCCAGCGGCCGAATATCGACGACGGCCGGTTCCCATTTCGGCGCCGCCGCGGCCTGAGCCGCCGCCAACTGCCGCTCCAGCTGACGGATTTTCTCCGCCTGCTGTTGCAAAGAGTGCTGCAACGACGTTAAACGAGCGCTGTCTGCGGCTGGTTTGGCGGCTGGTGCTGACGCCGATTTACGCGCGGTGTCTTCCCTGGGCGCGGCCGGTGGCGCCTGCCGCTGTTCGGCAAACTTCAACAGCGCGGGAATGCCGTCATCGGCGGCGCAAGCGGCCCCGCTCGCCGCCAACAGCAAAAGCCCCATCGCCCATCCTTGCGCGCATCGCTTCATGGCTACAGATTCTCAACCCGGCTGGACAGATCGGACATCAGCTCATGCTCGACGTCAGCGCAGAATTTCTCGGTTTTATATTGATAAAGAGCATCAATCGCTTTACGGGTACTCTCATCCACGTTGCCGCGCACCCCGGCATATCCGAAGCGTTGGAAAGCAGGCCATTAAAATAGGCGATGCGTTTTTGGTAACTTTGCGGATTAATATTCTTTAATGAATTAACCCGCTGCTGACAAAGCGCGATGCGTTGCTCATCGGATTTATCATTAGGATTATTCTGTGAGATTTTTTTCACGGAATTCAGTTTTGTCTTGCTCCCGCCCGCACAGCCAGAAAGCGCTATAAGAGACAGCAGAAATAGGGTCAAACCCGCCCAACGGCGCCCGCCGCAAGCATTAATCATCGTTATCATTCCGTTTATAATCCTTTAATTGTCACTTAGGTCATCATTATGTGGCGAACGGCAGCAGCACATGCCTTAATTTGATTAATCAAAATGGGTTAGGTAGCAAAAAATCCCTATCACGCAATGCGATAGAATAATTCACTACCGGTGCAATTGTTATTTAATTGTTAACCAATTAGGTCTAAACGCTGGCTAAACGCGAATAAGAAACCCCATTCCCTCATGAACAAACAACCATGAAATAACAATAAAAACAATAAATTATGTTTTATATTTTGTTTCTAAAGGGAAATGCATCATCTGCTGCCTCAGAGCGATATTAGCAAAACAATATTGTGAATTGTAGGTGTCACCCTATTTCCCCCGATCTAATATCTCGCATATCGTTATTTATATAGTGATTTATACTGGATAATATTTGTATACGATCTATTGATTTTAAAGCAAATATATTTCTTTTTCCTTTTGGTTTTATATTCTGAATTTGACTTAATTTAATAAAATCTATTTCCAAGCAATACTATTATTTGCAAGAATATTCCCAGCAACACGCCACACGTAAAAATCGTATTTTATTTACCAGAAAATCCATTATCGATTTTCCAAATCTCGTTATTTCTCATAAATAACGGATGTCGGCGTATTGCCCAGAGCAAAAGGATCTGGCTCCAACCGCACGGACGGCGACATGGCGTTGCCGCCGCCGCGGGGGATTTAGATGTGCTGTTCTTTTTATTTAAAAACTCTCTACAGGAACCTGAGAAATGAAACTGAATAAATTAATGCTGGCAACCGTGATTGCTTTCGCTTCCGCATCTGTTGCTCATGCCGCATCTAATCAGGGCAGCGGTAAAGTCACCTTTACCGGCGAAATTATCGATGCGCCATGCAGCGTCGCGCCGGAATCCGTTGACCAAACCGTGCCGATGGGCCAGATCAGCAGCCGCATCCTGGCCAACCAGGGTAAATCCAGCATGCAGCCTTTCAACATCGAACTGAAAGATTGCTCCATCTCCACCATGAAAAACGTCAAAGTGACCTTTACCGGCACGCCTGATCCGGTCAACAACAAACTGCTGGCCCTGAGCGGCACGGCAACCGGCGCCGGCATCGTGATCTACGACAACCTGCACTCCAAAGAGGTGGAACTGGGCACCGCGACCGACGGTCAAGGCCTGAACGATGGCGACAACTCGCTGAAATTCGCCGCTTATCTGCAGGGCAGCAGCGCCTCAAGCGCCGTGGTGCCGGGCGACTTCACCAGCGTGGCGAACTTCACCCTGGCTTACCTGTAATACCCCACAGGGGATGTCTCAGGGCATCCCCCGCTTTATTGCATGCCGAGGATACCGGCAAGGGAACAGGGAAAGACAGGGAGACGCCAGCATGACTATCCGCCTTTGCGGCCTGTTGCTCATCGCGCTCAGCGTCGGCAGCGCGGCGGCGGCAGCGAAAAATCAGGGCCACGGCAAAGTCAGCCTGGGCGGCACCATCGTTGAAACGCCGTGCGGCATCGCCAGCGACAGCCTGGATCAAACCGTCGATTTTGGTCTGATTTCCATGACCGACGCCTCGCAGGATGGGCAGTCGGTGCTGATCGGCAGCCGCCGCCATTTCACGATCAAACTGGTGAACTGCGAGCTGGCCAGCCAGGTGAAGCCTGACTTCATCTATCGCGCGGCCAACGTCACGTTCGACGGCACCGCCGACAGCGGGGATCCGTCCCTGCTCGGCGTTTACGGCGAGGCGAAGGGCGTGGCTATCGAGCTGTTGAACGATGCCGGCACGCCGATCCCGCTCGGCAGCACGACGGCGGATTACCAGATCGTCGCCGGCGACAACACGCTGCGCTTTGGCGCGCAGTTGCGCCTGCATCCCGACAAGGCGCGGGCGGGCGGCTTCAGCTCTCTGGCCAAATTCACCCTGTCTTATCTCTAGCGCCGGCGGGCGCTGCACAGCATTACGTATTCAGGTCGTACGGATGACCTGCTATTGGGCGCGGACTTGCCATGAGTGATTATGCTATGACGTCATTACTGACACGGAAACACCTACCTCTCCTCGTCATTCTATCTTTCCTCTGGGTGCGTCCGGCATTTTCCGCCACGGAATTCAATACCGACGTCCTGGATATCGGCGAGCGCAGCAAAGTGGATCTTTCGCGTTTCTCCGACGCCGACTACGTCATGCCCGGCGCTTATTTGCTGGACATCAAGATCAACCAGAAAACGCTGCCCCAGCGCAGCATTCAGTATTTCCCGTCGCCGGATAACAAGAGCGGCAGCCAGGTGTGCCTGCCGCCTGATCTGGTGGAAAAAATGGCGTTAAAAGAAGAAGCGGCCAAAAAAATCACCCTGTGGCACGACAACCAGTGCGCCGACATTCGCGGCATCAAAGGCGCGACCGTCTCCGATCGCATCGGCGGCGGCGTGCTGGCGATCACCATCCCGCAGGCGTGGATGAAATACTCCGATCCCGACTGGACGCCGCCCGAGCAGTGGGACGACGGCATTCCCGGCCTGCTGCTGGACTACAATCTGAGCGGCCAGTTAGGCAAACAGAGCCACAACAACAACACCGCCCAGAACCTGAGCAGCTACGGCACGCTGGGCGCCAACCTGGGCCCCTGGCGCCTGCGCGCGGACTACCAGGCCAATTACAATCAGCAGGCCGGCGATCGCAGCACCGGTTTCGACTGGAACCAGATCTACGCCTACCGCGCGCTGCCGATGCAGGCCGCCAAGCTGACGCTGGGCGAGATCTATCTCGACTCCGGGGTGTTCGACGCCTATCGCTTCACCGGCCTCAATCTGGCCAGCGACGAGCGCATGCTGCCGCCGAACCTGCAGGGCTACGCGCCGGAAGTGCGCGGCATCGCCAAGAGCAACGCCAAGATCACCGTCTCACAGGAAGGCCGCACGCTGTACGAAACCACCGTGCCCGCCGGGCCGTTCGCCATCCAGGATCTCAACAGCTCGGTGCGCGGCAAGCTGGACGTCAAGGTGGAAGAGCAGGACGGCACCGTTTCGACCTTCCAGGTGGATACCGCCACCATTCCGTACCTGACCCGCCCGGGCTACGTGCGCTACAACGTGGCGCTCGGCAAAACCTCGGCCTACGACCACCGCACCCAGGGGCCGCTGTTTTCCGCCAGCGACTTCTCCTGGGGGCTGAGCAACGCCTGGTCGCTGTATGGTGGCGCGCTGCTCGGCGGCGACTATAACGCTTGGGCGCTCGGCCTCGGCCGCGATCTGAACGTGTTCGGCGCCATGTCGCTGGACGTCACCCAGTCGATCGCTCGCCTGCCCGGCGAGCCGACCGCCAGCGGCATGTCGTTCAAGCTCAACTACGCCAAACGCTTCGACGAGCTGAACAGCCAGATCACCTTCGCCGGCTACCGCTTCTCGCAACGCAAATTCATGAACATGTCGCAGTATCTGCAGGAGCGCTACGGCGATTACGACAAGAATTACAACGGCCGTCAGAAAGAGCTGTATACCATCACCGCCAGTAAAACCTTTATGGCGGAAGACAGCGCCAGGGCGATCACCACCTATCTGACTTACTCGCACCAGACCTATTGGGACGCGCGAACCCAGGATCGTTACGGGCTGTCGACCAGCAAGTTGTTCAGCATCGGCGATATCAGCAACATCACCGCCTCGCTGTCGGCTTACCGCACCTATTACCAGGGCCGCACCGACGACAGCGTGATGCTCAACTTCACCGTACCGATCGGCGATCGTCGGCGCGTCGGCTATGCGCTGCAAACCAACAACGGCGACGTCACGCAGACCGCGTCGTACAACGACTACAGCGATCCGGACAATACCTGGCAGGTCAGCGGCGGCTTTAACCAGTCCGGCAAATCGCTGGCGCGCGGGTACTACACCCACAACGCCTCGTTCGGCTCGCTGAACGCCAGCGCCTCTTACCAGCAGGACAGCTACTCGTCGATCGGCGGCTCGTTCCGCGGCGGTCTCACCGCGACCCGGCACGGTATCGCGGCGCATCAGAACTCGAGCAACGGCGGCAGTCGCATGATGCTCGACACCGACGGCATCGCCGGCGTGCCGATCAATAACGGCCGCGCCTACAGCAACCGTTTCGGGCTGGCGGTGATTTCCGACATCACCAGCTACTACAACACCGACACCCGCATCGACGTCAACAAGCTGGCGGACGACGTCGAGGCCACTCGCGCCGTGGTGCAAGGCACGCTGACCGAAGGCGCCATCGGCTACCGCCACTTCGAGGTGGTGAAAGGCAGCAAGCTGCTGGCCACCATTCGCCTCGCGGACGGCAGCGAACCGCCGTTCGGCGCCGCGGTGCTGAGCGAGAAAGGCCGCGAGGTCGCGGTGGTCAACGACGGCGGCTCGGTCTATCTGACCGGCGTACAGCCGGAGGAAAAACTGGATGTCGCCTGGGAAGGCCAACGCCGCTGCCGCATCGTGATCCCGGGCGCCGCCAAGCCGCTGGACCAGCTGCTGCTGCCGTGCGCCACCCTGTAATCCGTAACGCTGAGAAATAATGACATGAACAAACACCCGATAACGCTACTGACCGCCGCCGGCCTGGCCCTGAGCGCCGTACTGCCCACCGCCGACGCGGCGATATCGCTGGATCGCACGCGCGCCGTCTATGTGAGCGACGCCAAATCGATCAGCCTGAATATCGTCAACGAAAACAAAGAACTGCCTTTCCTGGCGCAGTCCTGGCTGGAGAACGAGCAGCATCAGAAAATCACCTCGCCGCTGGTGGTGCTGCCGCCGTTGCAGCGCGTGGAACCGAGCGAGCGCAGCGTGGTGCGCATCACCAAGACGCCGGAGGCGGATCGCCTGCCGCAGGATCGCGAGTCGGTGTTCTACTTCAACCTGCGCGAAATTCCGCCGAAAAGCACCAAAACCAACGTGATGCAGCTGGCGCTGCAAACGCAGATCAAGCTGTTCTACCGGCCGAAGGCGATTGTCGCGCCCAAGGGTGAAGTGTGGCAGGAAAAGCTGGTGTTCCGTAAAAGCGGCGGCGCCATCACCGTCGACAACCCGACGCCGTTTTACATCACCCTGACCGGCATGACGCGGCAGACGCAAAAACAGGGCGGCGGCGCGATCGGCGGTTTTCAACCGCTGATGCTGAAGCCGAAATCCAGCGAAAGCCTCAAGCTGCACGACACCGGCATGAACAGCTTCGTCATCACCTACATCAACGACTACGGCGGCCATCCGGAGCTTCGCTTCGTCTGCAATGGCGGCGTTTGCACCGCCGTGCCCGAGAAAAAATAAGGAGGTCCAGCATGGCTGAATTCACCGATCGACTGCGCCCGCTGCTGCTCGGCGCACTGCTGTGCGGCGGCGGCGCGCTGGCGGCAACACCGCTGGGCGTGATCGAAGGCACCACCGGCACCGTCAGCTTTCACGGCGGTCTGCTCAGCTCTCCCTGCAGCCTGACGCCGGACAGCCGGGATCAGTCCGTCGATCTGGGCGACGTCAGCGCACGCGACTTCCGCAACGCCGGCGATCGCAGCGCGCCGGTGCGTTTTCGTCTCTCGTTCCGCAATTGCCTGCTGGGCGCGCGCGCGCTGGCGGATAACCCGGCCGGCCCGCGCAACGGCGATGCCGGCCGCCTCTACCTGCAGGGTGAGCAGGCCGCCACGCTGGTGTTTCTCGGCGAAAGCGACGTCGACAACCCGTCGCTGCTGAAGCTGAACGGCGGCGTACAGGGCATCGGCCTGCGGCTGCAAGACCAGCAGGGCCAGGCGCTGGAGCTGAATCAGCGCAGCCGCCCCTACATTCTGCAGCCCGGCAGCAACACCCTGTGGTTCAGCGCCAGCGTGGAATCCACCCAGCGGGTGGTGATGGCGGCCGGGTTCGCCGCCGTGGCGCACATTCAGGTGATTTACCTGTGAGGCTCGAGAACGCAATGAAAACTCAACTGACCAAACTCTGCCTGCCGCTGGCGATTGCGCTGGCGGCCCCCGCCGCCTGGGCCAACGGCTATGTCACGCCGGACGGCGGGCCGAAACAGTTCTATATCGATCTGAATGAAAGCAACATCACCAACCAGGTGGGGTTCACCAAACTGTTTCCCTATGATCTGGGCGGCACCTATACCGGCAAGGTGTATTGCGATACCCCTATCCCCACCAGCCCGCACTTTTACAAGTCGGATTCGTCGTTGCCCCCCTCCGACTACGGCAACGGCTATTTAAAGCTGAATGACTTTTTGGATTTAAAAGCCGAGGTGTGGATTGCCGGCAACAAGAACGCCTACGTCACCGTGCCTTTTTACAACGAATCGAATTTGCTGAGCCAACACCGCTGCCAGCCGCCGTACTTACAGGTCAACAACTACGGCAGCGGCTCCAAAGGCAAGATCACCTTCCGGGTGCGCAAAAAAATCATTAACGGCGTTGAGATTAACGATCGGCAGATCATCGAGATGTACGGCCGCCTCGGCTCGACCGACGGCGGTTTCGGCCCCAATCCGATGGCGCAGGTGTTTATCCAGTCCGCAATCCTCTACGTGCCCGATAAATGCGTGGTGAACGAAGGCCAGTTGATCAACGTGGAGTTCGGCGAGATCGGCGGCAGCGATCTCAACGGCTCCAACTACCCGCAAAGCATTCCGGTGCGCTTCCAGTGCGAGGGCGGCAGCTTCGAGGACGGCACGCTGAATATCAAGCTGGCGGTGTCGGGCACGGCGGCCTCCTTCAGCAACGAGGTGTTCAAAACCGACAAGAACGATCTCGGCATCCGGCTGACGCACAACGGCCAGTTGGTTATCCCGAATGAGTTTTACCCGGTGCCGAACATCGGCAACGGCGGCTCCTGGAACCTGGTGGCGGCGCCGTTCGCCAACGGCGGCGCAGAGATCGGCGAAGGGGAATTCAACGCATCGGCCACCATCGTGGCGGCATTCCAGTAACCGAGGGAGGAACGGAAAATGCGTCTACGCGCTTTAGCGCTGCTGAGCTGCGCGCCCTGGTGGTTTGCCGCCATGCCGGCGGCGGCGAACACCGAGCTTATCGGTGCGCCGGTGCAGTTCCACGGCACCGTGGTGAGCCGCCCGTGCAATATCGAACCGCAGTCCGCCGATCAGCTGGTGGAAATGGGCACGGTGATCGTCAAAACCCTGTACCGCTATGGCCACACCACGCCGGTGCCATTCAGCATCAAGCTGACCGACTGCAAGACCACGGTATTCAAATCCGTCAGCGTGACCTTCAGCGGCGCCGAAGACGGTGAGCTGCCGGGCAAGCTGGCGATCAACAACGGCGCGAACGGCGCCGCCATCGCGCTGTTCGATCATCAAGGGGCGGACATCGACCTGAATAAGGCCACCAGCGCCGTCGCGCTGCAAAACGGCCCCAACAGCCTGAACTTTACCGCCTATGTGCAGGGGCGGCCGAGCGCGATCCAGAACCAAAGCATTACCGAAGGCGAATTCACCTCCGTCGCCAATTTTGTGCTGGCGTACCAATAAGCCCCGCACCGCCCAGGGAAATCAGGAAAACGACCGGCGCGCGAACGCCGGCAATGGGCCGTCACCGTTCGCTCCGGCGCGGCCTTTTAAGGAGGCACCCATGCCAGATATTCGCTTCACGCTGTTCGACAGCGATAACTTCTACCAGCAGGGGCTGCGTCTGCTGCTGCAGGATTATCTGCACTCCCTGAACGAATGCCAGCGCCGGTACCCGCAGTTCTCGCCGCTGGCGCTGCAGGCGTTGGATAACATCGAAATCGTGCTCCGCACGCCGGAAGAGCGCTGGGGCTGCGCCTGCTGTTACCAGAGCCCCTACGGCATCCCGCGGCAGCGGCAGCTGACTCTGCTGATCCTCGACGACACGACCCAGCAACAGGTGAAAAACCTGCCGCCGCTGTTCAGCATCCATCGGCGCGATTCGGCCTACGCCATCCGCCTCAAGTTGCAGATGGCGCTGGAGAAATTTATCCAGCATCCGTGGATGGCGCTGCACGCCGCCGGCATGTGGAAATGCCAGGCCTGCCGCATCGCCGCGCTCAGCCACTGCGAAAAAAAAGTGTTGGGGTTGATGAGCAGCGGCATGTCCGCCGGCAGCATCGCCGGCCTGCTGCAGCGCAGCCAGAAAACCATCAGCGCCCATAAACGCTCGGCGATGCGCAAGCTGAACGTGCGAAAAAACAGCGAGCTGAATAAGGTGCTGCTGAATCAGCGCGGGCTGAGTTGACTGACAACGGACTCGCGAGTGCCGAAAGAGTGGTTTACTCTGAATACTCATTTTCGCACTGCAAAGCGAGCCGGAATCCATGCCCAGAACAGCCAAAGTCGTTGACGTTCCCGCCCTCGGCGAGCTCGATCGCCAGGCGGGTCATCTTAGCCACCAGCTGGCGCAGGCTCTGCGTCAGGCCATTCACCGCGGCGATCTGAAAGCGGGCGATCTGCTGCCCTCGACGCGCCGGCTGTCGGCGGCGCTGGATCTGGCGCGCGGCACGGTGTTGGAAGCCTTTGCTCAGCTGACGGCGGAAGGCTTTCTCGAACCGCAGCCCGGCTCCGGCACCCGGGTCGCCCACTATCAGGCGCCGCGCCGCACGCCGCACGCCACGGCACAGGCGAGTTCGGCGGTAGCGGTTCCGCTTTCTTCACAGGCGCAGCATCTGGCGCGCTTTGCCACGCAGGCGCGGGCGCTGCCGCCGGTACCGTTCACTGTGTCAGTGCCAATCGGCGATACCGCGCCCGACGATATCTGGCGGCGGCTCGGCAACCGCATCCGGGCGCGCGGCCCCGGCGCCCCGTCCGGCTATGGCGATCCGTTGGGCGCACTGCCGCTGCGCGAAGCCATCTGCGACTATGTGCGCCGTTCCCGCTCGGTAAACTGTACGCCGCAGCAAATCCTCATTACCTCCGGCACCCAACAGGGGCTGTATCTAGCCGCGCAGATCCTGTTGGACGCCGGCGACAGCGCCTGGGTCGAAGATCCTGCCTACGCCGGCATTACCGCCATTTTCGATAGCCTGTTCCGCGATCGGCGCATGATTAGGGTGCCCGTCGCCGACGACGGCATCGACGTCGCCGCCGGCGTGCGCCTGGCCGCCGATGCCCGAGCCGCTTTTGTCACGCCGTCGCATCAATATCCGCTGGGCATGCCGATGAGCATGGCGAAAAGAAGCGCCCTGCTGGCCTGGGCCAGAGAACGGCAGGCCTGGATCGTGGAAGACGATTACGACAGCGAGATGCGCTACGCCGGCCACCCGTTCCCTTCGCTGCAAGGGTTGGCGCCCGAGCGGACGCTCTATCTCGGCACCTTCAGCAAGGTGCTGTTCCCTTCGCTGCGGTTGGGTTACGCCATCGTGCCGCCGCCGCTGGTCGACGCCTTTTGCGGCGCCCGGATCCTGATGGATCGTCACCCGCCCAGCGCGGATCAATACGTGCTGGCCGCCTTTATTGCCGAAGGGTATCTCGACCGGCATATCCGAAAAATGCGCGGCGTCTACGCCGAAAAACGTCGGGTGCTGATCGAGGCGATCAACGCGCACATCCCGGCCGAATTGGGAAGGGTGCAGCCCTGCGATCAGGGCATGCACATGGTGCTGTGGCTGAGGAAAGATCTCGACGACGTGCAGGTCGCCCAGCAGGCCAACGAAGCCGGGTTGGCGCTGCGGGCGGTGTCGCCGATGTATGCGCCCGACCACGGCGAGCCGGGCCTGGTGCTGGGGTTGGGCGGTTACGCCGACCGCCAGGTGCAACAGGCGGTGGAACGGCTCGGACAGGTGATCCTGGCCTGCGCCGGCAGCGGCGCCTAGCGGGAAAAACGTTTGGCGCCGAACACGCAAACCACCACGCCGGCCATCACGGCGATCATCATCGGCTGGACGGTTTCCTGCAGCAGCCAGCCCGCCAGCGCCAGGCCGAAGAACGGCTGCAGCAGCTGCAACTGCCCGACGGCGGCGATGCCGCCCTGCGCCAGGCCGCGATACCAGAAGATAAAGCCGATCCACATGCTGAACACCGAGACGTAAGCCAGCGACAGCCAGGCGGCGCCGCTGACGACGGGCCAAGCGGCCGGCGCCGCCCACCATGCGGCCGCCAGCGTCAACGGCAACGCCGCCACCAGCGCCCAGGAGATCACCTGCCAGCCGCCGATCCGGCGCGACAGCACCGCGCCTTCGGCATAACCCAAACCGCACAGCAGCACCGCGCCGACCATCAGCGCATCTCCCTGCCAGGCGCCGCCGCTCCCCTGGCTCAGCGCGAACGCCCCCACCAGCGCAGCGCCGATGCCCGAAAAAGCCCAAAAAGCGGGCTTGGGGCGCTCACCGCCGCGCAAGACGCCAAAACCGGCGGTCGCCAGCGGCAGCAGGCCGATATACACCAGCGAATGCGCCGAGGTGGTGTGCTGCAGCGCCAACGCCGTCAGCAGCGGAAAACCGATGACCACGCCGAGCGCCACAAACAGCAGCGGCGGCAAATCGGCCCGCGTCGGCCGCGCCTGGCGAGTGATCCGCAGCGCGCACAGGGCCAGCAAAGCGGCGATCGCCGCCCGGATCGCCGTCAGAAACAGCGGATCGAGCTCCAGCACCGCCACCCGGGTGGCGGGCAACGAGCCGCTGAAGATAATCATGCCGAGGAAACCGTTCATCCAGCCCTGAGCCGAATGCCCGACGGCGGGATGAGCAGGGGTAACAACAAGCGTTTTTTCAGACTGACTGTCCATCATGCGAATGCTCCGCACGCCTGAGGCATACCGAAATCGGCAACCCGCGAGGCGAGGTCATAGTGAAAGAGAACATCGTTCCCCCGGCGTCGCTTGCCGGGGCTGCGTTCTATTTTTCAGATAAAGCGGTTCACAAACAGGTCCAGATAGCGAGATTTTCACTGTGCCGGTTGCCAAAGTGCGCCGCTAACGCCAAAGAAGGGCGTTTTTCGGGCTGTCCTTGGCCGTTTGGCGGCCCTGCCTGCGGGGTATCATGGACTTTTATGCGTTTTTGTAGAACAGGACAAGGTGCGGCGCCGTGGTGAAACCCTTCTTACGCAGTGGCAGTTTGGATGACGTGCTGGCTTTAGGCGAGAACGGGCAACCGGTCTACGCCTGCGCGCAGCAGTTGCGGGAAACCCTGCGCCTTCGCCGGCAGCAGCAGGCCGCCGACTGTCTGGCGATCCCCCAGCCGAACGAAAGCGGCACCCGCATCGACTGGTATGCGCCCTTCCCCGGCAAAGTCACCTCCTGGCTGGCGGCGAGCGATGCCCAGCGCGCGCAGGCGGTACGGCACCTGGAACACTGCCTGGCGACCTTCCGCAGCCTGACGGAACAGGCCCTGGCGACCGATCACCCCAGCCATCGCCTGTTCGGCGCGCTGCTGGCCAAAGCGATGCACATACCCGACCCCAACCACGTTTACCTGGTGGACGATCGGCCGGTGCTGACCTTCTGGGGCTTTATCAAGCCGCAGGCGCAGAGCCCGGACGATCCGTTGGCCTGCCTGCGTCCGATCGAATCGGAAGTGGAAAAACCGGCGCCGATCGCTGCCGCTCCGCGCAAACCGGTCGTTGTCGAACCGGTAAAACCGGCCCCGGCCGCCGAGCCTGAACCGGTGCCCGCCCCGACGGAGCCCGCCGAATCCCGCGCCGTTGTTCGCCCGCGTCGACGCCACGCGCTGTGGCTGTTGCCGGTACTGCTGCTAGGCAGCGCGGCGCTGGCCGCCTGGCTGCACCGCTCACCGCCGCCGCAACCGGCGATGCCGGCTGAGGTGCGCCATCCGGCACCGCCGGAAAAAACCGCCGCGCCGTTGCCTGAGCTGCGCTTGCCGCTGGTGCACGCCACGCTGATGCCGCCGCCCCCGGCGCCGGTCATCCCGCAGCCGGCGGACAAAAATGTGCTGGTGCTGCCGCCCGAGGCGGTGAAGGCCGGCTCCACCCGTTTCCTCAACGGCAAATGGCGCGCCACGGTGGCGCTGAAAGATCCGATCACCGGCAAGCGCCCCAGCCTGCAATACCGCCTGAACGCGGGCAAAGGCAGCGCCGTCATCGCCTACGGCGACGGCGTCACCTGCCGGGTGGCGGTCGAGGCCGGGCTGATGCAGTCCGGCAATCTGGTGATCAACAGCCGCACCAAAGCGCGCTGCAGCGACGGCAGCCGCTACCAGATCCCGGAAATCGTCTGCCGCCAGGGCGAGACCGGCGCCGCGGAATGCACCGGCCGCTACGATGCGGACACCACCTATCCCATGACGTTCAAGCGCGAGAGTAAATGATGCTGGCACCCCTTACGGACTACAAACACGGCATTACGCTGATTCAGGACAGCGGCATTCAGTTTATGGACTTTGCCCTGACCCCGCGGCTGGACGCCGAGTTTCCCGGCAAATTCGTGCGCAAGACCGCCAGCGGCCCGCTGCTGCGCCTGCAATGGGAGGCCGAGAGCGGCAAATATCAGCTGCCGGCCGAGGGCGGGCAAGCCGCCGAAGTGGTGCGGCCGGAGTTCAGTTACCCGTTGCAGCAGTCGCTGCGCCTGCTGGATAAGCTCTGGCTGCCGTTGCCGTTCTTGCGCTATACCGCCTCGGGGATATTTTTGTCGGGCCCGGATAACTGGGCTCGCCTGCAGGTAGTGCAGCTGGATGAACCGGATCAGGACGGCAACCTGCTGCGGGTGGTGCTGGCCTTCGATACCCGCGCCGCCGCGCCCGGCCAGGAAGCGCTGGCGCCGGGCGAGAGCGATCTCGGCGCCGATCTGAGCTTCGCGCTGGCGCACCGCAACCACGAGCTGGGCGAGTTCCTCGATCTGACCTGGGTGGACGGCTGGCTGCGCGAGGCGTTCAGCCAGCGCGCCGCCGAGCGGGAACAGCGCGCCGAGGCGGAGATCAACGCCGGGCTGAAAACCTTCGAGTATCAGGCGCACTACCTCAACCTGTTGCACATGCTCGGCCATCAGCTGACGGTGCCGCAGATAAAAATGGCGGCGGCGACGCTGCAACAGCCGGCGATCGACGTCGATCTGGTGCTGGACGTCGGTAACTCGCACACCTGCGGCGTGCTGGTCGAAGACCATCCGGAAGAGAGCAACGGCCTGAAGCAAACCTACGAGCTGCAGCTGCGCTCGCTGTCCGAACCGCACTGCGTCTACAACGAACTGTTCGAGAGCCGGGTGGAGTTTTCTCGGGCCGCGTTCGGCAAGCCGCATCTGTCCTTCCAGAGCGGACGCGACGACGCCTTCCAATGGCCGTCCATCACCCGCGTCGGCCGTGAAGCCGCGCAATTGGCGCAGCGACGCGAAGGGCATGAAGGCACCACCGGCATCTCCAGCCCGCGCCGCTATCTGTGGGACGAAGAGCGCTATGCGCCCGGCTGGCGCTTCAACGAGCGGCACGAGCCGATGGCCGCCGCCGCGCCGTTGACCACTTTGATCAACGACGAGGGCGTGCCGCTGTCCGCCCTGCCGACGGCCGAACGGCTGCCGGTGTTCGCCGCCCATTACAGCCGCAGCGCGGTGATGAGCCTGATGCTGAGCGAGCTGCTGGCGCAGGCGCTGATGCAGATCAACAGCATCGCCCAGCGCAGCCGCATGCCGAACGCCGCCGCGCCGCGCCGTTTGCGCGCCATCATTCTGACGCTGCCTTCGGCGATGCCGAAACCGGAGCGCGAGATTTTCCGCCGCCGCATGCAGGAGGCGATCGGGCTGGTGTGGAAGGCCCTCGGCTGGCACCCGCAGGATGCGCCGTTCGACGGCGCGCACGCCCGCTTCCCGGCGCCGCAGGTGCAGATGGAGTGGGACGAGGCCACCTGCGGTCAGATGGTCTATCTGTACAACGAAACCCAGGTGAACTTCGCCGGCCGCACCGACGCCTTTTTCGCCGCCATGGCCCGGCCCGACCGGCCGTTGGCGCCAGGTGAGCAGGCGGGAAAAACGCTGCGTATCGCCTCCATCGACATCGGCGGGGGCACCACGGATCTGGCGATCACGCACTATTCGCTCGACGACGGCGTGGGCAACAACATCAAAATCAACCCGCGCCTGCTGTTCCGCGAGGGCTTTAAAGTCGCCGGCGACGATATCCTGCTGGACGCCATCCAGCAGTTTATCCTGCCCGCCGTGCAGCAGGCATTCGAAACCGCCGGCGTGAGCGCCGCCCCGGCGCTGATGGACAGGCTGTTCGGCAACGAAGGGCGCATGGACGGGCTTTCCACCCTGCGTCAGCAGGCCGCGCTGCAGATCTTCATGCCCGCCGGACGCGCGCTGCTCGGCGCCTATGAAGAATACGACCCGCTGGACAACCGGGCGGAAATCGCCGCCAGCCTCGGCGATCTGCTGCCGCAGCCGCCGACGCCGCAGGTGCTGGCGTTTATCAACGGCGAAGTGCAGCGCGAAGCCGACAGCAACGCCTTCGATATCCTGCACACCCCGCTGGTGATCCGCCTGGCCGATCTGCACGCCGCTTTCTTGTCCGATCGCATCGGCATCGGCCGCTGTCTGCGCCTGCTGGCCGAAGTGGTGGCGCTGTATACCTGCGACGTACTGCTGCTGACCGGCCGCCCGGCGCGCTTCCCCGGCGTGCAGGCGCTGCTGCGCCATCTGCAGCCGCTGCCCGCCAGCCGCATTCTGCCGCTCGAGGGGTATCACACCCGCAGCTGGTACCCGTTCAACAAACGCGGCCGCATCGACAACCCGAAATCCACCGCTGCGGTGGGCGCCATGCTGTGCCTGCTGGCGATCGATCTGCGGCTGGAGAGCTTTTACTTCAACGTCGGCGATTTCCAGCCCTACTCCACCATTCGCTATCTGGGCATGCTGGACGGCAACAACATGCTGGCGGACGATAACGTCTATTACCGCGACATCGATCTGGATCGCGCCGATTTCGCGCTCGATCCCGCCGGCAACTTCCAGCTGCGCGGCCCGCTGCGTCTGGGGTTCCGCCAATTGGACAACGAACGCTGGCCGGCCTCGCCGCTCTATACGCTGACCATCAATGACGCCCAGTTGGCGCGCAAGCTGGCCGGCGACGCGGTGATCAGCCTGCGGCTGGCCATCACCGCCAGCGCCGAGCAGGGCGCCGAGAGCGTCAAGATCGCGCAGGCGCTGCTGGCCGACGGCAGCCCCGTCCCGGCGCACCACCTGCAACTGAAACTCAATACCTTGGCTGCCAGCGCCTCCGGTGCGACCCACTACTGGATAGACAGCGGGAGCATTTACCCACGATGAACACGCAAACCCTCGCCCCAGCGGCCCCGAATAACGCGCTCAGCGCCGGCATATTGCAGGCGATCGACTGGGTGGACGCCGCGCGCCGCCAATCCCCTCGCCTGGAGCGGGAGGCCGATCGCCTGATACAGCGTCTGCGCCGTTGCCATAACCGCGCCGCACGGTTGGAAAACACATGCCCTGCGCAGGTCGCCATCGGTTTGTATGGCCACAACGCCGCCGCCAAGGCCCATCTGCTGGCGGCGCTGGCGCCTGGCGCAAAGCACTTCAACGCGGACCTTTCGCTCGCGGTGCGCTACTGCACGGCGGCCGAGGCGGGGCCCGCCGAGTATCCGATCGCCCTCGCCTTGCTCGATGAAGCGCAGTGGTTGGCCATGACGATTGACGCCGCCGCGATGAGCGGCTTCCGCCCGGACTGGGACGCCCGCGCCATCGCCGACCACCTGCAAGCGCTGACGCGCCACCGACAGGCGGTCGCCATCGATGGCCTCGACGGCAATGCCGTACTGGCGCTGTGGGACAGCCTGCGCCGCCACGGCGACAAAGAGCAATCCACGCTCGACAGGCACTTCTGGCCGCAGGCGGTGACGCTGGCGCCGCAGTTGAGCATCGATGACCGCGCGCGCCTGTTTGCGCCGCTGTGGGGAGAGGAAGCGACGCTGACGGCGCGTTACCGCCAGCTGGCGCACGCGTTGCAGGCGCTCGACGGCAGCAGACGGGTTCATGCCCCGCGCCGCGCGTTGGCGCTGCTGACCGCAAGCGCCGCACCGGAAAACGCCACGATCGCCGTCATGACCGAAAACGGCGATCAACGGGAGATCGCACTGAGCGATCTGGCCTGGCTGACCGCAGAAGTGACCACCCTGCTGCCGCAGACGGCGCAGGCGGGCCTGCCCGCCGACGTGGCGCTGATCGACCTGCCCGGCAGCCGCATCTGTCCGCAGGCAGAGCCGGCGCAGCGTCTGCAGCAGGCGAAGCGCGCCCATTTACTGGCCCGTTGCGCCGACGGCCTGCACGCCAGCCTGCTGCTGGTGACCGATGCCGCCGCCACGCCGCAGGACGCCGCGCGCGTCGGCCAGGCGCTCGCCGATTGGGTCAACCACACCCAGGGGGAAACCCCGGCGCTGCGCCAGCGCCGCAAGCCCGGTTTAATCTGGGCGATCACGCCGTTCGACCTGCGTCAGGAAGGCAAAGCGCGGCCCGACGACGCCGTCCAGCGTCAGGTCGGCGAGCCCGGCGACAGCTGGGCCACGCTGCTGGCGCTGGATGAACAGGACTGCCGCCGGATGGTGAACTACCTGGCTGCACAGGCGCGCCCGGCCCACAAACAAGCGCGCTTGCTCGAACAGCGTGAAGAGTTGCAGCGCGAGCTGACGGAAAGCCTGCTCGGCAACTGGCTCTCCGTCGCCGATCCGCACGCAGCGCAGCAACGCGCCCAGCAGCTGTTGCGCGCGTTGCAGGCGCAAGCCGGCCGCCACGGCGAACTGCTGGAACGGTTGCTGCCCCAGCGCGATACGCTGCGCCAGCTTTATCAGCAACAGCAGCATACGACGCCGTCCCAGACGATGCCGCCTTCGCCGTTTGGGCTGGATATCGATCTGTTCGGTGCGCAAGACCCTGCGGCGCCCGGCGAGCAGCCCGCATCGCCTTTCGCCGCGCGGATCTTCGCCGACTGGGTCAACCATCTGCGCGCGCTGCCAGACAGCCGCCGGTTGCTGGATCTGCTCGGCGTCGACAGGCCGCACCTCGAACTGCTGGTCGATGCGTTGATCGGCGCCGCCTGCCGCCAGCGGCTCGATGATGAGCTGGAGCGCGCGCTGTGCGCCGGCGGCCTGCCGGAACAGGGGGAAGATCGGCAGATCAGCCAGGCGTTGGCGCTGTTGGGCGACTTCGTCGCTTGGCTCGGCTTCCAGCGGCGCGATGCGGCAACGCGCCCCGAGAGCCGCGTCAATCCCGGCCAACCGATCTTTACCCCGCCGCCGCAGCCGGCGGTGGACTGGAGCGGCCAGCAGCGGCTCACTCGGCTGGCGCCGACGCCAACCAAAAATACCGCATTTTATATCTATGACTGGCTGATCGGCCTGCAGACCCTGCTGGCGGAAAATGCCGCGATGGACAGCGCACTTGGTGAGGCGCAGCGTGCTGAGCTGGAGGAGATCGTGGCCGCTTTGCGATAAGCGGCGGCGCTGACAGCAATAGGGGAGAAAAGAGGATAAATCGGGCGCGACCGCTTAAGCTAAAGAGTCACGTACTGCTCTTGGGAGAGAACCATGCCCCCTTTCAGCCTGAAGAATATCGATCATGTGGTTCTGCGCGTGCGCGATATGCAGAACAGCCTGCGTTTTTATACCCAGGTCATCGGTTGTGATATTGCCAAACAGCGGCCGGATTTGGGGCTGGTGCACCTGCGCGCCGGGGCGGCCATGATTGATCTGGTGGACGTCAACGGCATGCTCGGAAGAAAAGGCGGCATGCCGCCCGATGCCAGACAGCAGAACGTCGATCATTTTTGCCTGCGCATCGATCCGTTCAACGAAGACGCGTTGCTGACCTACCTGCGATCGCAGGGGATCGACGCTGATCCCGCCGAATCGCGCTACGGCGCGGAAGGCGACGGGCCGTCCATCTATTTCAGCGATCCGGACGGCAATCGCGTGGAATTGAAAGGGCCGGCAGGTTGAGAGAGAAAATGGAGCCTAATCAGCTGAGAAAACCGATCGCCTCGGTGATTTTTGTCCTGGTATTCGCTGTCTTGCCGAACATCATTCCCTCTCGGCTGCTGCTGACACCGGACATGGCGTTGGAAATGGTTCACAAGTCTAATGAATGGGGTCTCGGCGATCCGCAAGCGCTTTCGACCGCCTACCTGCTGATGCTTTATGCAGCAGCAGCAGCGGTCGCTGGGTTGTGTCTGCGTTTTATGCCAAAAAAAATCGGCCTAACCCGTCACTGCTGAACGTTACCGCCCCTGCGCCGCCAGCGCCTGGGCGCAGGCCCAGGCCGAGCTCCAGGCCCACTGGAAGTTGTAACCGCCCAGCCACCCGGTCACGTCCACCACTTCGCCGATGAAATAGAGCCCCGGCACCTTGTGGGCCTCCATCGTCTTGGAAGAAAGTTCGTTGGTGTCGACGCCGCCGAGCGTCACTTCCGCCGTGCGGTAGCCTTCGGTGCCGTTCGGCTGCACGCGCCAGTTCTGCAACAGATCAACCAGCGCCGCTTGTTGCGGCGCATTCAGCTGCTTCAGCGTCGCCTCCGGCAGTTGTCCCAGGGTCTGCAAGCACTCCACCAGCCGCTTCGGCAAATGCAGCGCCAGAGTGTTTTTCAGGCTTTGGTTCGGGTGTTCTTGGCGTTGGTTATCCAGGAAGCCCGCCAGATCCAGCTCAGGAAGTAAGTTAACGCTCACATACTCACCCGGTTGCCAGTAGCTGGACAGCTGCAATACCGCCGGGCCGGAGAGACCGCGATGGGTGAACAGGATGCTTTCACGGAAGCTGACGCCGTTCTCGGCGGTGATCACCGCCGGCACCGACACGCCGGACAGCGTTTGCACATGCTCCAGCAGCGGCTTATGCAGGGTAAAAGGCACCAGCCCGGCGCGCGTCGGCAGCATCCTGAGGCCGAACTGCTCCGCCAGTTTGTAACCGAACGGCGAGGCGCCCAACCCCGGCATGGATAATCCGCCGCTGGCCACCACAAGTGAGCGAGCACTTACTTTTTCTCCATTGAGCGCCAGCTGGTAGCCGTTCTCGGTTTTCTCCACGCCCAGCACTTCGCTGCGCAGGCGCATCGTCACCTGACCCAGCTCGCACTCTTTGACCAGCAGATCCACCACCTGCTGCGCCGAGTCGTCGCAGAACAGCTGCCCCAGCGTTTTTTCATGGTAGGCGATGCCGTAGCGGTTGATCAGATCGATGAAGTCCCACTGGGTGTAGCGCGCCAGCGCCGACTTGCAGAAGTGCGGGTTGTTCGACAGATAGGCCGCCGGTTCGGCGTACATGTTGGTAAAGTTGCAGCGCCCGCCGCCGGACATCAGGATCTTGCGGCCCGGTTTTTTGCCGTTGTCGAGCAGCAACACGCGGCAACCGAGTTGCCCCGCCTGCGCGGCGCAAAACATGCCGGCGGCACCCGCCCCAATCACTACGACATCAAACTGTTCCACCTGAGCCTCACTTATCAAAACCACAATCGCGACAAAAGAGCGCCATATTACGCCGTTTCGCCGCCGGTCACCGCCAAATTCACGGCGGCAGATTGTAAAGCCCCGGCGCCGCCAACGCCACAGTAAGAAAATATTACAGAGGTCAGAGGAGAATAACGCGTTGATATTCAATATTTTTGTTATAGGCGCGTCATCGTTTCGTCATGTCCAAATCAAAAAAACGTCATATTTTCCTTTTCCCCGGCCCCGGTTGTCACTGATAATGCGCGGCGTTCATGTCCACAAACTGGCGTAACGCTTATGCTGCATTTGTTCGCTGGCCTGGATTTCCATACCGGCCTGATGTTAATTCTCGCATTGTTGTTCGTGTTGTTTTATGAAGCCATCAACGGTTTTCATGATACGGCCAATGCGGTCGCTACAGTTATTTATACCCGCGCCATGCGCTCGCAACTTGCGGTCGTGATGGCAGGTTTGTTCAACTTTCTTGGCGTAATGCTCGGCGGTTTGAGTGTTGCTTACGCCATCGTCCACTTGCTGCCTACCGATCTGTTGTTGAACGTCAGTTCAGCACACGGATTAGCCATGGTCTTCTCCATGCTGTTGGCGGCAATCATCTGGAACCTCGGCACCTGGTATTTCGGTCTGCCGGCCTCCAGTTCCCATACGCTGATAGGCGCAATCATCGGTGTCGGTTTAACCAACGCCCTGATGACCCACACTTCGGTGGTGGATGCGCTTAACGTCCCGAAAATGATTGGCATTTTCCTTTCTCTGCTGTTCTCGCCGCTGGTCGGCATGATGGTGGCGGGAGTGATGGTGTTCGCCTTGCGCCGCTATTGGAGTGGCACCAAGAAACGCCAGCGTATCCACATGACCCCTGCGGAACGTGAAAAGGTCGACGGCAAACGCAAGCCGCCGTTCTGGACCCGTATCGCGCTGATCCTGTCGGCGATTGGCGTCAGCTTCTCGCACGGCGCCAACGACGGCCAGAAAGGCATCGGCCTTATCATGCTGGTGTTGATCGGCGTTGCGCCGGCCGGCTTCGTGGTCAATATGAATGCAACCGGTTATGACATCACCCGTACGCGTGACGCCGTGACCCACCTGCAGCAATATTACCAGCAGCACGGCGACGCGCTGTCGCATGCGGTGTCGCTGACGCCGCTGGTGCCAAGCCCGGATGACGAAGCTGCGTCTGGCAAACCGGCCGAGTTCCACTGCGACAGTTCGCGCGCCATGCCGGCGATCGAGCTGGCTCAGGGCATGCTGACCAACCTGCAAAGCTACGATCAGCTGACGGTTGACCAGCGCAGCCACCTGCGCCGCCTGCTGATGTGCGTGACCGACACGGCGGATAAAGTCGCCAAGCTGCCGGAAACCTCATCCGCCGACCAGCGCTTCCTGAAGAACCTGCGTCAGGATCTGCTGCAGACCGTCGAGTACGCGCCGATGTGGATCATCGTCGCCGTCGCGCTGGCGCTGTCGCTCGGTACCATGGTGGGCTGGAAACGCGTGGCCACCACCATCGGCGAGAAGATCGGCAAGAAAGGCATGACCTACGCCCAGGGCGTATCGGCCCAGATGACCGCGGCGCTGTCGATCGGCGTGGCGAGCTATACCGGCATGCCGGTCTCCACCACCCACGTCCTCTCTTCGGCGGTTGCCGGAACGATGATCGTGGACGGCGGCGGCGTGCAGAGCAAAACCGTGAAGAACATCCTGTTGGCCTGGGTACTGACCCTGCCAATCTCGATTCTGCTTTCCGGTGCGCTGTATTGGATTGCGTTGAAGCTGATCTAAGCGATAAGCATCATGAGGAAGGCGGCCGCAGGGCCGCCTTTTTTTTGCCTGCATCAAGGGAAACAGAAAGGCATTAATACCAAATCATCATCGCTATCAGGCAGATGACCACCAGGCCGCACAGGGCCGAGGTCAGCATAAACTGCCCGCGCACCCGCTCACAGCGGCGAATAAACTCCGGATCGTGGTGTTCGACATAGCGCTGCGCAAAGATATAGCGCACCAGCCTCAGCTGCTTGCTGGGTTGGCCGTGGGCGGTGAAGAAGCCGCCGCCGTCGACGTATTGGTACAGCAGCGGGTCACAGCCGCGCAATACCACCAGCAGCGCGCGCAGAGAAGAGTAATACCGCACCATGTTAACCACACACACCACACACAAGGCCCAAAACAGCGCGACGGTACTGATCATGATTGCCCCCTCAAGGCGTTGTTATCCGCGGCCATCCGCCGGGTCCAACCGCCCTACCTCATTACCCGATACTCTGCTGGAGCTTACCGCTCTCATCCCCTTTTTTTGCCTGCACGGGCCACGCCCATAACCCACCGCCTCCGAAGACGTTGCCGCACCGCACGATGAGATTTGCACGGCGTGATTCCACTCAGAGGGGAAATAGTGAGGCCCATATTCATCATTGTAGGTTAATGAAACGCAAACTGGCCTGATCAGTGGATAAAATTTACCGCCACGCGCCGAAACGCCCCCGCCGGGGCGTTATAAGTGATAACCGTTCGTCTGCAATTAGTCGTTTTTCCTGGATAGTCTATCCCGCCCCACGCCGCTGATCTTTCCCCCCACGCTGGCTAGACTCAGGTTTCCGTTACGCTCATCCAAGGAAACTGTTATGGCAAACCATTCAATCAAGGGAAAAACCGTCCTGATCGCCGGCGGCGCCAAAAATCTCGGCGGGCTGATCGCGCGCGATTTGGCTGAACAAGGCGCCAAAGCGGTAGTGATCCACTACAACAGCGCCGCCTCCAAAGCCGAAGCGGATAAGACCGTCGCCGCCATCCAGGCCGCCGGGGCGCAAGGCGTCGCGCTGCAGGCCGATCTCACCACCGCGGGCGCGGTCGAGAAGCTGTTCGCCGATGCGGTCGCCGCCGTCGGCAAGCCGGATATCGCCATCAATACCGTCGGCAAGGTGTTGAAAAAGCCGATGATCGACATCAGCGAAGCCGAGTACGACGAGATGACGGCGGTCAACGCCAAAACCGCGTTCTTCTTCCTGAAAGAGGCGGGCAAGCACCTTAACGACAACGGTAAAATCTGCACGCTGGTCACCTCGCTGCTCGGCGCCTTCACGCCGTTCTATGCCGCTTACGCCGGCACCAAAGCGCCGGTGGAGCACTTCACCCGCGCCGCCGCCAAGGAGTTCGGCGAGCGCGGCATCTCCGTGACGGCGGTCGGCCCCGGCCCGATGGATACCCCGTTCTTCTATCCGGCCGAAGGCGCCGATGCGGTGGCGTATCACCAAAGCGCGGCGGCGCTGTCGCCGTTCAGCAAAACCGGCCTCACCGATATCGAAGACGTGGTGCCATTTATCCGCCACCTGGTCAGCGACGGCTGGTGGGTTACCGGCCAAACCATCCTGATCAACGGCGGCTACACCACCAAATAGTTCGACGGGGGCGGAGAGGCCCCCGCACCTGCTCGCGCGCAACCGCGCCATGCGGCTACACTCTCTGTCAGAAACGGCGCCAAGGAACAGCAGGTCAACGAGATGGACAGATTCAATCAATACCGCGTATTCGTGCAGGTGGCGGAGATGGGCAGCTTTATCCGGGCGGCCCATGCGCTGGAGGTGCCGCGCGCCTCGGTGTCCGCCGCCGTTCAGCAACTGGAAACGCAGCTGGGCGTGCGCCTGCTGCACCGCACCACACGGCAAGTGCGGCTGACCGCCGACGGCGAACAGCTGCTCGAGCGGCTGCGCCCGCTGCTGGCCGAGGTGGAGGATATCGATCAGTCGTTTCAGGCCAGCCAGCGCCAGGCCTCCGGGCGGCTCAGCGTCGACGTGCCGAGCCGCATCGCCCGCCGGCTGATCGCGCCGGCGCTGCCCAGCCTGCTGCGGCGCCATCCCCACCTGCAGCTGGTGCTCGGCTCCGCCGATCGCGCCATCGATCTGGTGCAGGAAGGGGTCGACTGCGCGGTGCGCGTCGGCGATCTGCACGACAGCAGCCTGGTGATGCGCCCGCTCGGCCATATCGCGCTGATCAACTGCGCCAGCCCCGCCTACCTGAGCGAATACGGGCATCCCACTCACCCCGCAGATCTCGTCACCGGCCACTGGCACATCGGTTACGCCTCGCCCAAAACCGGCCGCGAATCCCCCTGGGAATACCTGGCCGCCGACGGCCACACCCAGCGGCTCGAACTGCCCAGCCGGGTGGTGGTCAACAACGCCGAGAGCTATATCGCCTGCTGCCGCGCCGGGCTGGGGCTGATGCAAATCCCGCGCTACGACGTGCAACACCTGCTCGACGCCGGTGAACTGGTGGAAGTCCTGCCCGCTTACCGCGCCGCCTCCATGCCGATCGCCCTGATCTATCCCCATCGTCGCCAGCGCTCACGCCGCCTGGCGGTGTTTCACGAATGGTTTGAAAGCCTGCTGCAGCCGCATCTGGAGCGCTGATTGCGCATTTAGCGCTATACTTTGTTTAATAACGCTTATAATTCAAGCGGTCAGACCGGCAGCATCCGCATAATCAATAGGCTTTTACGCCGCGCGGGTGTACAACGAAAGGTATCGTGCGCAGAGATTTTCGATGCGGCGCAGTGTGATCGCCCCAACATATCATTGCGTTATCCGAATGATACTATGGAACCAACAGCGCCAGGCGGGTACACGGAACGCCTGCTAACCCTTTTTAATCGGCATGTTTATGGAAGGAGTATTCTTATGGCTTACAAACACATATTGATCGCGGTAGACCTATCCCCGGAAAGCAAGATCCTGGTAGAAAAAGCCGTCTCTATGGCGCGGCCGTATAACGCCAAAGTTTCTCTGATCCACGTCGATGTCAACTATTCCGACCTCTATACCGGCCTTATCGACGTCAATCTCGGCGACATGCAAAAACGCATCTCTGAAGAAACCCATCAGGCGCTGACCGAGCTGTCGCAAAACGCCGGCTACCCGATCACCGAGACCCTGAGCGGCAGCGGCGATCTGGCGCAGGTATTGGTCGATGCCATCAAGAAATATGACATGGATCTGGTACTGTGCGGCCACCACCAGGATTTCTGGAGCAAGCTGATGTCTTCCGCTCGCCAGCTGATCAATACCGTGCACATCGATATGCTGATCGTGCCGCTGCGCGATGAAGAAGACGAATAAAGTAAGCACTTGCTAACTTAACTGCCCAACGCCCGCGCCCTGCGGGCGTTTTTCATGCCGCCACGCCGATTAATCGCTTGATAATCAACCGCCCTCCGATGATATAGTCGCTAAAGACACAACATCCTCCCCCGAGCATCACCTATACCCAAATCTATAAGAAATAGCGGGGGAAAATTTAATGCTAAAAGGAGTTATCCATGGAATATGCCGTATCGGTAGAGTCTTTCCTGTCCTCGTTACAGCGCCATAACCCCCACCAGCCGGAATATCTGCAGGCGGTGCGCGAAGTGTTCACCTCGCTGTGGCCATTTATCGAGCGCAACCCGCGCTATCGCGAACAGGCGCTGCTGGAGCGCCTGGTGGAGCCCGAGCGTATCATTCAGTTCCGCGTCAGCTGGGTGGACGATCGCGGCCAGGTGCAGGTCAATCGCGCCTTCCGCGTGCAGTTCAACTCGGCCATCGGCCCCTACAAGGGCGGCATGCGCTTCCACCCGTCGGTAAACCTGTCGATCCTGAAGTTCCTCGGCTTTGAGCAGACCTTCAAGAATGCGCTGACCACCCTGCCGATGGGCGGCGGCAAAGGCGGCTCCGATTTCGATCCGAAGGGCAAAAGCCAGGGCGAGATCATGCGCTTCTGCCAGGCGCTGATGACCGAGCTGTATCGCCACTTGGGCCCGGACACCGACGTGCCGGCCGGGGACATCGGCGTCGGCGGCCGTGAAGTCGGCTTTATGGCCGGCATGATGAAAAAACTGTCCAACAACACCGCCTGCGTGTTTACCGGCAAGGGCCTCTCCTTCGGCGGCAGCCTGATCCGCCCCGAGGCGACCGGCTACGGCCTGGTGTACTTTACCGACGCCATGCTGCAGCGCCACGGCCTGGGCTTTGAGGGCATGCGGGTGGCGGTATCCGGCTCCGGCAACGTGGCGCAGTACACCATCGAGAAAGCGCTGGAGCTGGACGCGCGCGTGATCACCGTATCGGATTCCGGCGGCACTCTGGTGGACGAAGACGGTTTCACCACCGAGAAGCTGGCGCACCTGGCGGAGATCAAAAACCAGCGTTACGGCCGGGTGGCGGACTATGCCCGTGAGCGCGGTCTGACCTATCTGGCGGGCCAGCAGCCGTGGAGCGTGCCGGTGGATATCGCCCTGCCGTGCGCCACCCAGAACGAGCTGGATCTCGAGGCGGCGCAGACGCTGATCCGCAACGGGGTGAAAGCGGTGGCGGAAGGCGCCAACATGCCGACCACCATCCAGGCCACCGACGCCTTCCTTGACGCCGGGGTGCTGTTCGCGCCCGGCAAGGCGGCCAACGCCGGCGGCGTGGCCACCTCGGGGCTGGAGATGGCGCAAAACGCCGCGCGCATCGGCTGGCGGGCGGAAAAAGTGGATGTACGTTTACAACATATCATGGCGGATATTCACCATGCCTGCGTGGAATACGGCGGCGAGGGCAAGCAAACCCACTATGTGCACGGCGCGAATATCGCCGGTTTCGTCAAGGTTGCAGAGGCGATGCTGGCCCAGGGCGTGCTGTAATCAGGCACAAAGGTGATCTTGTTCACACATCGATTAAATGCTTCAATGCCGGCCTCTGCGCCGGCATTTTTTTCCGCGTCCAAGCCATCAAAATGATGCTCAAACGTTAATTAAAAGTTAATAAAAAGTTAATTACAGCAATTTAATTGGTAGTAAATTTACCACCGCCAAATAATTAAACATTTATTTAACACTAAATACGTCAATATTTTACTTAAATGTGCGCAGATCACATTTCGTTAACTTCGGCTACGCCCCCTCTTCCATTCCTTTGTAATCTGCAGCGGTGGAAAAACCGCCACCCCTACAGATAAAAAAAGGTACAGCTAATGAAATTTAACCTCGCATTATTAAATGCATGTGTGGTTTCTGCGTGCATGTTATCGACAACACCTGTGTTCGCCGCTGATAAATATGAGATTGCCGTGGTCGCCAAAGTGACCGGCATTCCGTGGTTCAACCGCATGGAAGTGGGCGTCAACGAAGCGGCGAAAAAACTCGACGTCAACGCTTACCAGACCGGCCCGTCTACGCCGGATCCGGCCGCGCAGGTCAAGGTGATTGAGGATCTGATCGCCAAGAACGTCAACGCCATCATCGTGGTGCCGAACGACGCCAAGGTGCTGGAGCCGGTGCTGAAAAAAGCGCGTGACAAAGGCATCGTGGTGCTGACCCATGAATCCCCGGACCAACAGATCGGCCAGTGGGACATCGAGACCATCGACAGCGAGAAATACGCGCAGGCCAACGTCGATGAGCTGGCGAAAGACATGGGCGGCAAAGGCGGCTACGCGATCTACGTCGGCTCGCTGACCGTGCCGTTGCACAACGCCTGGGCCGATTCCGCCATCAAGTACCAGAAAGAAAAATACCCGGACATGTTTGAAGTCACCTCGCGCTTGCCGGTGGCGGAAAGCATCGACAAATCCTACGCCACCACGCTGGATCTGATGAAAACCTATCCGCAGATGAAGGGCATCATCGGCTTTGGTTCGCTCGGCCCGATCGGCGCCGGCCAGGCGGTGGCCAAGAAGCGCGCCAAGGACAAAATCGCGGTGGTGGGCATCGCCATGCCGGCGCAGGCCGCCCCTTACCTGATGCGCGGCGACATCAAGAAAGCGCTGCTGTGGGATCCGAAAGACGCCGGTTATGCGCTGGTGACGGTGGCCGATCAGCTGCTGCAGGGCAAAGAAGTGAATAAGGACCTGTCGATCGAGGGCCTCGGCAAAGCCGACGTCGATATGGAACACAAAGTGATTCGGTTTAATAAGATTTTGGAAGTGACCAAAGACAACGCCCAATCGCTCGGATTCTGATTTTTCGCGTAATTTCGCCACACCGGGAAAGTAGTTAAACCCTCGTAGGGGCGCAGCGTTGCTGCGCCCAGGGCTTCGGCCGCTACGCAAGCACAGGTTAACGTTATGACAGCCTCCCCCGCATTTATCACCCTGGAGAATATCAGCAAGCGATTCCCAGGCGTGCTGGCATTAGACCAGATCAACCTGACGCTGAATAAAGGCGAAGTGCACTGCCTGGCCGGGCAAAACGGCTGCGGCAAAAGCACCATTATTAAAATCATCTCCGGCGTCTATCAGCCGGAAAAAGGCGCCAATATTTCGCTGGAAGGCAAACTCTTCCACGCCCTGACGCCGCAGCTGTCCGGTTATTACGGCATACAGGTGATCTACCAGGACCTGTCGCTGTTCCCTAACCTGACGGTGGCGGAAAACATCGCCATCCACCGTTACCTGCCCGGCGGCCACTTCTGGGTGCGCAAGCGGGTGATGCGCCAGACGGCGCTGGACGCCATGGCGCGGGTCGGCGTACGCATCGATCCCGATAAAAAAGTAGAAAAACTGTCGATCGCCGATCGGCAGCTGGTGGCGATTTGCCGCGCCATCGCCGCCGAAGCGCGGTTGGTTATCATGGACGAACCGACCGCCTCGCTGACCCGCCAGGAGGTCGATGGCCTGCTGCGGGTGGTCAACGAATTGAAAGCAGCCGGCATCTGCGTGGTGTTCGTCAGCCACCGATTGGATGAAGTGATGGAAGTCGCCGATCGCATCAGCGTGATGCGCGACGGCAAGCTGGTGGGCACCTGGCCGGCCAGCGAACTGGACAGCCATGAACTGGCGTTCCTGATGACCGGCCAACGCTTTCATTACAGCCCGCTGCCGCCGCTGCCGCCGGCCGAACAGGCGCCGCTGCTCGAGGTGCGCAACCTCAGCCGCGGCGAAAAATACCGCAACGTCAATCTGGCGCTGCGCGGCGGCGAGATCGTCTCGATCGTCGGCCTGCTCGGCGCCGGCCGCACCGAACTGTGCCTCAGCCTGTTCGGCATGACGCGGCCGGACAGCGGCGAGATCCGCATCGAGGGCCGGGCGGTGCAGCTGCACAACAACCGCGAAGCGGTGCGCCACGGCATCGGCTATGTGTCGGAGGATCGTCTGACGCAGGGATTGATCATGGAGCAATCGATCTACGACAACACCATCGTCACCGTCTTCGATCGGCTGCATACCTCGCTCGGGCTGCTGGATCACGCCAAGGCGACCGAACTGGTCAACCGGCTGATCCGCGATCTGAACATCAAGGTGTCCGACAGCGCATTGCCGGTGAAAACCCTGTCCGGCGGCAACGCCCAGCGCATCGCCATCGCCAAATGGGTCGCGACCCAGCCGAAGATCCTGATCCTCGACTCACCCACCGTCGGCGTCGACATCGCCAACAAAGAGGGGATCTATCAGATCGCCCGCGATCTGGCGCAGCTGGGCATGGCGGTGCTGATGATCTGCGACGAGATCCCGGAAGCCTATTACAACAGCCATCGGGTGATGGTGATGCGCAAGGGCGAGCTGATCGCCGAATTCGCGCCGCACCAGAGTACCGAACAACAGATCGCCGAGGTGGTGAATGGATAAGTCATTATTGGCCCGCCTGGCCGGGCGGCACGAGTTTTATCTCGGCCTGCTGGTGCTGCTGCTGGCGATCGGCCTGAGCGCCGGCACCGATGAGTTTCTGACGCTCGGCAACCTGACCGACGTCGCCACCAGCTACGCCATTCTCGGCATCCTGGCCTGCGGGCTGTTCGTGGTGCTGATCGCCGGCGGCATCGACATTTCGTTCCCGGCGGTCACCGCCATCGCGCAGTATGTGATGGCCAGCTGGGTGATCCAGCACGGCGGCAGCTTCCCGCTGGCGTTCGCCCTGGCGATTGGCGTCGGCCTGCTGCTCGGGTTGGTGAACGGTTTCCTGGTGTATTGGCTCAAGGTGCCGGCGATCATCATCACCATCGCTACCCTTAACCTGTTCTACGGCCTGCTGGTGTACGCCACCAACGGTACCTGGCTGTACGGCTTCCCGGACTGGTTCATGAACGGCATCAACTGGTTCTCGTTCCAGGGCGCCGACGGTTACGACTACGGCCTGACGCTGCCGCTGCTGTGCCTGCTGGCGACCATCGTCGTCACCGGCGTGCTGATGAACCGCACCCGGCTGGGGCGCCAGATCTACGCCATGGGCGGCAACCGCGACGCGGCGTCGCGCCTGGGGTTGAACCTGCTGCGGCTGCACTTCTGCGTCTACGGCTATATGGGCATTCTGGCCGGCGTCGCGGCGGTGGTGCAGGCGCAGATCACCCAGTCGGTGGCGCCCAACTCGCTGCTCGGCTTCGAGCTGACGGTATTGGCGGCGGTGGTGCTGGGCGGCACCAGCATGAGCGGCGGCCGCGGATCGTTGACCGGCACCCTGCTCGGCGTGGTGCTGCTGGCCTTCCTGCAAAACGGGCTGACGCTGCTCAGCGTCTCGGCCTATTGGCACCAGGTATTCAGCGGCGCGATCATTTTGATCAGCATCAGCACCACCACCTGGAACGAAAAACGCAAGCTGCTCAAGGAGATCTGACATGACGCAGTTAACTCGGTTGATCCCAAACGATCGGATCATTCGCCTGCAGGGCGCGATCATCATCGCGGTGGCGCTGCTGTTCGCCGGGCTGCTCGGATCGCGCTTCTTCAGCCTCGGCAACTTCCAGTCGATCGCCTCGCAGCTGCCGATCCTCGGCCTGCTGGCGCTCGGCATGGGCATCACCATGCTGACCGGCGGCATCAACCTGTCGATCATCGCCGGCGCCAACGCCTGTTCGCTGGTGATGGCGGCGATCATCGTCAGCCATCCCGACCAGCCGCTGTTCCTGGCGCTGGCACTGTTGGCCGGCCTGTTGGTGGCGGTGGCGATCGGCGCGCTGAACGGCGTGCTGGTGGCCTGGATAGGCGTTTCGCCGATCCTCGCCTCGCTCGGCACCATGACCCTGATCACCGGCCTGAACATCCTGCTGTCCAACGGCGCGGTGATCTCCGGCTTCCCGGCGGCGATTCAATTTCTCGGCAACGGCGCCGTGCTCGGCGTGCCGGTGGCGCTGATCCTGTTCCTGCTGGTAGCGGTCGGTCTGTGGCTGCTGCTGGAGCACACCACGCTGGGCCGCAGCCTGTACCTGATCGGCTCCAACGAGCAGGCCACCCGCTTTAGCGGCGTGAACACCGCGCGGGTGCAGATCGCGGTGTATATCCTGTCGGCGCTGCTCGGCTGGGGCGCCGCGCTGCTGATGATGGCCAAGTTCAACTCGGCCAAGGCCGGCTACGGCGAATCTTATCTGCTGGTGACCATTCTGGCCTCGGTGCTGGGCGGCATCAACCCGGACGGCGGTTTCGGCCGCATTCTGGGGCTGGTGCTGGCGCTGATCGTGCTGCAAATGTTGGAAAGCGGCCTCAATTTGCTGGGGGTCAGCAGCTACCTGACCATGGCCCTGTGGGGCGGCGTGCTGATCCTGTTTATCGCGTTACAGAATCGAAAAGCTTAGGAGAAAACAGATAATGGCGAGCTATTTTATTGGCGTAGATGTGGGCACCGGAAGCGCGCGCGCAGGCGTATTCGATCTCAATGGACGCATGGTCGGCCAGGCCAGCCGGGCCATCGATCTGTACCGGCCAAAGGCGGATTTCGTCGAGCAGTCGTCGGATAACATCTGGCAGGCGGTGTGCAATGCGGTGCGCGACGCGGTCAACCAGGCCGACATCAACCCGATCCAGGTCAAGGGGTTGGGCTTCGACGCCACCTGTTCGCTGGTGGTGCTGGATAAAGAGGGCAAGCCGCTGACCGTCAGCCCCTCCGGCCGTACCGAGCAGAACATCATCGTGTGGATGGATCACCGGGCGATCGCCCAGGCCGAGCGCATCAACGCCACCAAACATCGGGTGCTGGACTTCGTTGGCGGCATCATTTCGCCGGAGATGCAGACGCCGAAACTGCTGTGGCTGAAGCAACACATGCCCACCACCTGGGCCAACGCCGGTTACCTGTTCGATCTGCCGGACTTCCTCACCTGGCGCGCTACCCAGGACGCCACCCGCTCGCTGTGTTCAACGGTGTGCAAGTGGACCTATCTCGGCCACGAGCAGCGTTGGGACAAGAGCTACTTCCAGCAGATCGGGCTGGAAGACGTGCTGGAACACGACGCGGCCAAGATCGGCAGCGACGTTAAAATGATGGGTGAGCCGCTGGGCCACGGTCTGACCCAGCGTGCCGCCAGCGAGATGGGGCTGATCGCCGGCACGGCGGTGAGCGTATCGATCATCGACGCCCACGCCGGCACCCTTGGCACGCTGGGCGCCACCGGCGTCTCCGGCGAGGTGGCCGACTTCAATCGCCGCGTCGCGCTGATCGGCGGCACCTCCACCGGCCATATGGCGATGTCGCGCACCGCGCGCTTTATCGGCGGCGTCTGGGGGCCGTATTATTCGGCGATCCTGCCGGAATACTGGTTGAACGAAGGCGGCCAGTCCGCCACCGGCGCGCTGATCGACCACGTCATCCAGTCGCACCCGTGCTATCAGGAGCTGCTGGCGCAGGCGAAAACTCAGGGCCAGACCATCTATGAGGTGCTGAACGCCATTCTGCGCCGCATGGCCGGCGAGCCGGAGAACATCGCCTTCCTGACGCAGGACATTCATATGCTGCCGTACTTCCACGGCAACCGCTCGCCGCGTGCCAACCCGACGCTGACCGGCATCCTGACCGGGCTGAAGCTGTCGCGCACGCCGGAAGACATGGCGCTGCACTACCTGGCCACCATTCAGGCCATCGCGCTCGGCACTCGCCACATCATCGAAACCATGAACCACAGCGGCTACAGCATCGACACCATCATGGCCAGCGGCGGCGGCACCAAGAACCCGATCTTCGTGCAGGAGCACGCCAACGCCACCGGCTGCGCCATGCTGCTGCCGGAGGAGAGCGAAGCGATGCTGCTGGGCGGCGCGATGATGGGCACCGTGGCGGCCGGCGTGTTCGACACCTTGCCGGAGGCGATGAGCGCCATGAGCCGCATCGGCAAGACGGTGACGCCGCAGACCAACCAGATAAAAAACTATTACGACCGTAAATACCGGGTGTTCCACGAGCTGTACAACGACCACATGAAATACCGCCGGTTGATGCAGGAGGAGGCGTGATGCAGCAGGAGTGGCGGCAGGCCGTACAGGGCTGGCAAACCTACAGCCAGGAGCTGGCGCAGCTGGGCGAACGCCTCGACGCGCACACCTGGCAGCGGCTGCTGGCGCTGCTGGCCGACTGCCGCGGTAAAATCGCCGTCACCGGCGTCGGCACCTCGGGGATTGCGGCGCGCAAGATAGCCCATATGCTGGCCTGCGTGGAGCGGCCGGCGGTCTATCTCGACGCCACCGGCGCGGCGCACGGCGATCTGGGCTTCCTGCGCGCCGACGATCTGCTGATCCTGATCTCGCGCGGCGGCAATTCCGACGAGCTGACCCGCCTGCTGCCGACGCTGCAGGCCAAGGGGGTGACGCTGATCGCGGTGACGGAAAACCCGCATTCCGCCATCGCGCAGGCGGCGCAGCTGACGATCGCTACCGGGGTGCAGAAGGAGATAGATCCGCTGAACATGCTGGCCACCACCTCAATTGTGTTGGTGTTGGCGATCTTCGACGCCGCCTGCGCCTGCCTGATGGCGCGCAGCGGTTACGACAAGAGCGCCTTGCTGGCGGTGCATCCAGGCGGCGGCGTGGGGAAAAGTTTGCGAGAGGAAAACTGAGGGCCCGACACGGCGGGCCCGGCTGACATTACAGCGGCATGTAGATATCGAAACGGTGGCTTTTGGTCAGCGTGGCGGCGTGCGCCGGCACGTCGGCCAGCGGCGGCGCGTAGTCCGGGCGTTTCACCACCACGCGCTTGGTGGCCAAACGGCGCGCCGGTTCCAGCAGGCCGTCGGCGTCATCGTCGCTGCCCACCAGCGATTGAAACACCCGCATCTCTTTCTTCACCAGCGCGCTTTTCTGCTTGTGCGGGAACATCGGATCGAGATACACCACCTCGGGGCGCGGGCTGAGATCCGCCAGCGCCGTCAGGCTGGAGGCGTGCAGCAGCGTCAGGCGCTCGCGCAGCCACGGGCCGATTTCCGCATCCTGATAGCCGCGCTGCAGGCCGTCGTCCAGCAACGCCGCCACCACCGGATTGCGCTCCAGCATCCGCACCCGGCAGCCCAGCGCCGCCAGCACGAAGGCGTCACGCCCCAGCCCGGCGGTGGCGTCCACCACGTCCGGCAGGTAGCTGCCCTTGATGCCGACCGCTTTGGCCACCGCCTCGCCGCGGCCGCCGCCGAAGCGGCGCCGGTGCGCCATGGTGCCGGTGACGAAATCGACGTAGATCCCGCCCAGCTTCGGCTCGTCGCGCTTGCGCAGCTCCAGCCGCTGCGGAGTCAGTACCAGCGCCATCGGCGCGTCGTCGTCGGACGTCAGCCGCCAGCGCTGCGCCAAAACAGACAAGGCGCCGGGATCGGCGCCTGCTTCACACAATAAACACACGCTCACGTGTCGGGTTATCCTTTAATGCCGTAATGGCGCAGCATAGCATCCAGCTGCGGCTCGCGGCCACGGAAGCGTTTGAACAGCGCCATCGGCTCTTCCGAACCGCCGCGCGACAGGATGTTGTCGAGGAAGGATTTGCCGGTTTCGGCGTTGAAAATCCCTTCTTCTTCGAAGCGCGAGTAGGCGTCGGCCGACAGCACTTCCGCCCACAGGTAGCTGTAGTAACCCGCCGCATAGCCGCCGGCAAAGATGTGGCTGAAGGCGTGCGGGAAGCGGCCCCAGCTTGGCGAAGGCACCACCGCCACCATTTTCTTCACTTCCGCCAGCGTCGGCAGGATCTGCGCCCCTTTTTCCGGGCTGTATTCGAAGTGCATGCGGAAATCGAACAGGCCGAACTCCAGCTGGCGCAGGATGAACAGCGCCGCCTGGTAATTCTTGGCCGCCAGCAGCTTGTCGAGCATGGCCTTCGGCAGCGGTTCGCCGCTCTGGTAGTGGCCGGAGATAAACGCCAGCGCTTCCGGCTCCCAGCACCAGTTTTCCATAAACTGGCTCGGCAGCTCGACCGCATCCCACGGCACCCCGTTGATGCCGGAGACGCCGGCGGTATCGATCTGCGTCAGCATGTGGTGCAGACCGTGGCCGAACTCGTGGAACAGCGTGGTCACTTCGTTATGGGTGAACAGCGCCGGCTGGTCGCCCAGCGGGCGGTTGAAATTGCAGGTCAGGTAAGCGACCGGCTTTTGCAGCGTGCCGTCGGCCTTGCGCAGGCTGCCGACGCAGTCGTCCATCCAGGCGCCGCCGCGTTTGTTTTCGCGGGCGTACAAATCGAGATAGAAGCTGCCGCGCAGCTCGCCGTCGGCGGCGAACAGATCGAAGAAGCGCACGTCCGGATGCCAGGTCTCCACGTCTTTACGCTCTTTGGCGGTGATGCCGTAGATGCGTTTCACCACTTCGAACAGCCCTTCCACCACCCGCTGTTCCGGGAAGTACGGGCGCAGTTGCTCGTCGCTGATGGAGAACAGGTGCTGCTTCTGTTTTTCGCCGTAATAGGTGATGTCCCAGGCGTCGAGCTCGTCCACGCCATAGTGCTGTTTGGCGAAGGCGCGCAGTTGCGCCAGCTCCTGCTCGGCCTGCGGGCGGGCGCGCTTGGCCAGATCGCTCAGGAAGCCGATCACCTGCTCCGGGCTCTCCGCCATTTTGGTCGCCAGCGACTTGTCGGCGTAGGTGTCGAAGCCCAGCAGCTGAGCCAGCTCGTGGCGCAGCGCCAGCGTTTCCGCCATCACTTCGCTGTTGTCCCATTTGCCGGCGTTCGGCCCCTGATCGGAGGCGCGGGTGGCGAAGGCGCGGTACATCTCTTCGCGCAGCGCGCGGTTGTCGGCGTAGGTCAACACCGGCAGGTAGCTCGGCATGTCCAGCGTCAGCAGCCAACCGTCCTGCTCTTTGGCCTGCGCCATCGCCTGTGCCTGCGCCAGGGCGCTCTCCGGCAGGCCGCTCAGTTCGGCTTCGTCGGTAATCAGTTTGCTCCAGCCCATGGTGGCGTCGAGCACGTTGTTGCTGTAGGTGGAGCCCAGTTCGGACAGGCGCGCGACGATCTCGCCGTAGCGCTGCTGTTTATCCGCCGACAGGCCGATGCCCGACAGTTCGAAGTCGCGCAGCGCGTTGTCCACCGCCTTGCGCTGCGGCACGCTCAGCGCCTCAAACGCCGCGCCCTCTTTCAGGCTGCGGTAGGCCTGGTACAGCCCTTCGTGCTGGCCGACCCAGGTGCCGTATTCGGACAGCAGCGGCAGCGCTTGCTCATAGGCGGCGCGCAGCTCCGGGCTGTTTTTCACCGAGTTCAGGTGCCCGATCGGCGACCAGATGCGCGACAGGCGATCGTCCGACTCCGCCAGCGGCTGACACAGATTGTCCCAGGTGAACGGCCCCGGCTGCGCGACCACGCGCTCTACCGCGGCGCGGCAGTCCGCCAGCGCGGATTGCACCGCAGGCACGATATCTTCAGGGCGGATCGCCGAGAACGGCGGCAGGGAAAACGGGGTCAGCAACGGATTTGTCATAGGGCAGTCCTGATTAGCGTTGGGGCCCGCCGTGGGGCGAGCCTTAAAATGCGTATGAATCTCTAACATGGAGCCAGACAACAGGAAAATCAATGCCCGGCGTTGATCGTTGGTGCCTTAAACGGCACTTTGGCGGATGCGGGCGGCCAGCGCCGCCAACTGCTCGTCGTCGGCTCGCGCGGCGTCGTGGGAGGAGATATAGCCCTCGTAACGCGCGAAAAACTTCGGCGAGGTCGATTCGATCGGCCGCCACTGCTCCAGCGACGCGGTGCCGTGCAGCGGGATCAGTTTGGCGTGCACGTGGTCGACGCCGTAACCTTCGAACACCATGCCGCAGCGGCCGACGTCGTCGAACGCGCGATCCAACTGCTTCGCCACCCGCTTGCTCGCCAGCATCAGTGCGCTCAACACCTCGTCCGGCAGGTCAAAGGCATAGCTCGGGTGGTGCGCCTTGGGGATCACCACGCTAAAACCGTCGGTGTTGGGGAAGATGGACAGGAACGCCAGATGGTCGTCGTCTTCCCAGATTTTATGGCACGGCGCCTTGCCCGCCACGATGTCGCAAAAAATGCAGCTCATCTTTTCTCCTTGTGATTCACAGCGTTTCAACCCGTTCGAACTCTTCGAACACCAGCCACATGTCCGGCGCAAAGGTGCCCTCGCGGGTGAAGAACGCCTGATGCCCCTCGCGCCAAAACGCCAGGCTTTTGTCGCCTTCACCCTCTTTGGCCGCCATCTCGGCGGTCACCCGATCGTAGCGCACCAGGCGCAGCGCCAGGGTTCTGATCACGCAGGCCGGTTCGCCGCGGCCATCGAGAACGATGCTGTAATCGCCGATCCGCGGGGTTTGTTCCCGACGATAGCTCGCATAGGAACTGCAGGTGGCGGTTTTATCCCCGCTCAGCACCAATCCCAGCAGCTCGTCGGCTAACGCGGGGCCGTCGCCGAACGCCCAGCGCGCCGCGTCGGGGTAATTCGCCAAAATCGCCTGTTTGCTCATCGTCCTGTCCCTTTCTGTTAACGTCTGCGGCAACGGAGTCCGGTTTTTCCCGGCCAGACAGTTTATACTGTGCAGATTATAAGCCTTATTGCATTGAATGCTCCGTCTGCGGAGCACAAGGAACCGCCACCCGTCATGTTAAGTTATCGCCACAGTTTCCACGCCGGCAACCACGCCGACGTGCTCAAGCACACCGTTCAGAGCCTGATCATCGAGTCGCTGAAGGAAAAAGAGAAGCCGTTCCTGTATCTGGATACCCACTCGGGCGCGGGCCGTTATCAGCTCAGCGGCGAACACGCCGAGCGCACCGGCGAATACCTGGAAGGCATCGGCTTGCTGTGGCAACGCGACGATCTGCCGGAAGAGCTGGCGGCCTACATGAGCGTGGTGCACAACTTCAACCGTTCCGGCACGCTGCGCTACTATCCCGGCTCGCCGCTGATCGCCCGCCAGCTGCTGCGCCCGCAGGACAAAATCCACCTGACCGAGCTGCACCCGAGCGACTACCCGCTGCTGCGCAGCGAGTTCCAGAAAGACGAGCGCGCCAAAGTGCAGCGCGCCGACGGCTATCAGCAGCTGAAGTCCCAGCTGCCGCCACTGTCGCGCCGCGGCCTGATCCTGATGGACCCGCCGTATGAAATGAAGACCGATTACCAGGACGTGGTCAAAGGCATTCAGGAAGGCTACAAGCGTTTCGCCACCGGCACCTACGCGCTGTGGTACCCGGTGGTCATGCGCCAGCAGATCAAACGCATGCTGCGCGATCTGGAAGCCACCGGCATTCGCCGCATTCTGCAGATCGAACTGGCGGTATTACCGGACAGCGATCGCCACGGTATGACCGCCTCCGGCATGATTGTGATTAACCCACCATGGAAGCTGGAACAGCAGATGAATAACGTGCTGCCATGGCTGCATAAAGTGCTGTCACCTAACGGCACCGGCCATACCAAACTGGAATGGATTGTACCGGAGTAACAGCCAGCACTACGCACACGCGGGCACAATGTCAATTGATGAATCGGTATAACGGAGATCGGGCCAGTCTCTGCACACATACAGACAGCGTTCCGGCGTGATCCCGGAATGCTGTCTGGTTATCCTACAAAGTGAATACCGAAAAATCGTGCGCCATCTCTGTTGCCGGGAAGATTTCCCGGCATTCATCCAGCAACCGCTCGCAATCATGCCGTAAATAGCGCGCACTCAGATGCGTAGCAATCAACTGTTTAGCGCCACATTCTTTTGCCAGTGTTGCCGCCTGAACGGTGGTTGAATGCCCACGACTGTTGGCTTTCTCTGCCATTGCTGCTTCCAGCGTGGTTTCATGCACCATGATATCGGCATCTGCCGCCAGTTCTTTCGCTGACTCTGTGGGAGCCGTATCCCCAAAAATTGCCAGTACGCGACCTTTAATACGGCTGCCAACATAATCCCAGCCATTAATCACCCGGCCATCTGCCAGCGTTACGGTTCGTCCCTGCTTCAAATCGTAATAATGGGGACCCGGCGGAACTCCGTCAGCTTTCAGCCGATCTGCATCCAGTGCTCCCGGACGATCATGCTCTTCAATACGATAGCCATAGCATTCCACCGGATGATTCAGCGGCCAGGCCGTAACCCGGAACTGTTCATCATTAATGATTTCTCCGGCGGTGATCTCCACTATCTCCAGTGGGAAGGTCAGCCAGGAACCACTCAGTTGCAGCGCCATTTCCACAAAGGCCTTAATGCCCTTTGGACCATATAATGTCAGGGGATCTGTCGAGCCATTCATTGAACGGCTGGTTAGTAAGCCCGGCAAACCAAAAATATGATCACCATGCAGATGAGTAATAAAAATCTTCTCCAGCTTGCCGGGTTTTACCGCAGCACGCAGGATCTGCTGTTGCGTACCTTCGCCACAATCAAATAACCAGCTTCCCCGGTTATATTCCCGCAAATTCAGGGCAATGCTGGTGACGTTTCGTTCCCGTCCCGGCATTCCTGCTCCGGTGCCTAAAAACTGCAATTCCATATTCAGCCTCAATATAAAATCGTTATTTCGCCCTTGCCTGCGAAGTCACTACACTGATTTTAGCGTACAGTGGATCCACAGAGGGACAGCTTTGTATTTGCCCTATCACAATCATAGGTGCAACCTTTGTGGTATCAGACCAACTAAGGTTAAAATCTGCGCCAGAAAAGTACACTCACTTACTGAACCGGAACATGCGATGACTAAACATTATGACTATCTCGCCATCGGTGGCGGCAGCGGCGGTATCGCCTCCATTAACCGTGCAGCTATGTACGGCCAAAAATGTGCGCTGATCGAAGCGAAAGAGCTCGGTGGCACCTGCGTAAACGTAGGCTGTGTACCGAAAAAAGTCATGTGGCACGCAGCACAGGTTGCTGAAGCTATCAATAACTATGGCCCGGATTACGGTTTTGATACCACCGTTAACCAGTTCAACTGGGATGTGTTGCTGAAAAACCGCAGTGCCTATATCGATCGTATCCACAACTCATACGACAATGTACTGGGTCGCAACAAAGTAGACGTGATCAAAGGGTTTGCCCGCTTTGTTGATGCACATACCGTGGAAGTTAACGGTGAGAAGATCACTGCAGATCACATCCTGATCGCAACAGGTGGTCGTCCGGTTCTGCCAAACATCCCAGGTGCGGAATACGGTATTAACTCCGATGGTTTCTTCGAGCTGCAGGCGCTGCCAAAACGTACCGCTGTTGTTGGTGCGGGTTATATCGCTGTAGAAATTGCAGGCGTACTGAATGCGCTGGGTTCTGAAACTCACCTGTTTGTACGTAAACACGCACCACTGCGTACCTTTGATCCGCTGATCGTGGATACCCTGGTGGAAGTGATGAACACCGAAGGTCCAACTCTGCATACTGAATCAACCCCGAAAGCGGTGGTGAAAAATGCAGACGGCAGCCTGACACTGCAACTGGA
>Ga0157359_1000023_pt1 | contig 43541 bp, 44 predicted proteins | sample AttcapACBM3_FD_111482 | JGI IMG/M metagenome (GOLD analysis project Ga0157359, IMG submission 111482) | Fungus gardens microbial communities from leaf cutter ant in Botucatu, State of São Paulo, Brazil - Atta capiguara ACBM3 | ecosystem: Host-associated > Fungi > Mycelium > Unclassified ...
AAACAGATTTTACGACGAAGTTTGCATTAATCTGTTTAATCAAAAATAAAGTAGAAAATAAAGGATTAGGTAAAGTTGCTCAAGAAACAAACCAATCAAAAGCTCAAGCTGCTATTATGGTGAGCTGTGCTAGATTTTATTTAGCCGGACATGATAAAAGATTGAAAATTTAAAAATAAATTATGAGGTAGGTCAATTATCTTAATTAGCTTGGATGTTATTAAATATAAAATCTACCTCGTAAAATAAAAATTATTATCCAACTAATTGAAAAATAGTAACTGTTTTTAGATGTTCATCTGCCTCTAATTTTTCAAAATTTTCATTATTCATAATTTGCTTAACATGATATGGAGGGTAATCTCGTAGTAGGGCATCAGAATTTACCAAATCATCATTAGATATAAAACCACTTTTAATGGCATGTGTAAGAACAATGTGGGGTAAGTCTAGAGATTTAGAAGAATTAGAACAAAAAATACAATGTAAAGGGATAAAATTGCTAATGACTTTAGATAAATGAATTGTCTTACTGGTTGTAACTTTTCTAGCATTTGAAATGCTTAGGAGAGAAACGCCATAATGACGAACATAAGATTTGTGACTCCCACATTTTTGAGGGGTTATATATTTTTTGGGTTCCCAGTTAGTAAACATACAATAAATTGGTATCATTCCTTTAAATCGAGCATTACTCTCAAGTAAATCGATTTGAAATCCATTCTTATTTTTATGTTTAAAACTCATATATTTTTCATTGGAAAGATTAATGATTTTGGCTTGTACACGCATACCAATCCACTTTCCACTAGGTCCTGTAAACCACCATTCCCAATCAGCTCCATTCAATGCTTCTTCATTACGACTAAAACTTTTTATTTTTAATTTTTTCCCAGCTGATTTTGTTAAATTGAAAATCAGGAAATCTGTAATAGATTCCTCTCCTAATTGTAAATTTAATTTACGTGCATCTCTAAGAGTATTCCAAACCCAAGCAGAGTTTTTTATAAAAATTTCTTTCAGTTTCATTTTTAATTCCTAAGATATAAATGAACATATATTAAAACAATATTCTAAAGTTAATCATGTTCATAAAGGTTCTTAGTATTACTAAAGACTATATTACTTGTAGAAAATATAGGCATTTAGTAGACAAGGATGAATTAAGATATAAATGTTTATTTGACTGTCTAGACCCTTTATGGCATATTTGTGCTACAGTGGATGAAGTTGTAGTAATTCACTAAGTTAATAAAGCTCGCATTCGCGGGCTTTAAATTTATTAAAGCGTAGAACATGAATAAAATACTTCTTTCTTTAATACTTTTACCTATTTTGGGGCATGCAGGATATTGTGAGAACAAAGCACAAATTTATATAATGACTGCATTTTGGAAAGTTGACAAAGTACCTAAAGAAATTGCTTTAGATAGAGTAAAAGGATTAGAAGTTTTATATACTGATCTTGATATAGGTAAAACCTTAACTAAAGATTTTAAGGAAATAGTTGAAGAAATTTATAGAAATAATGATTACAAAGCTAAGGATCAGGATACTTCAGAATATACTTCGCAGATGACATATGACTATGCAACGATATTAGCTACGTGTTTAGCTGAAAATGTTGAAGAATCCCATTAGCTTATATTGTGCTACTGATTTGTATATGTGGAGATAGGTGAGTGAGACTAATAGTTATAATAATTTTAATATCAGTTGGTAGTCTATTGCATGCTGAAGAAAATGAATCAACGGTCTGCGAAAAGCTCAATAGTGCAGCATATCAAATCATGTTAGAAAGACAGTCTGGTATTAAGCTCCTTGATTTGCTTGAAAATCTAACTATTCCATTAGATCAAGATAAGAAAAATGTAATAACTAATTACCATACCAATAATTTTTTTGGTCATGTAACTGGTTTGGCATATGAGATTCCTCTTTATACAAAAGAAGATGAAAAACAAAAAGCTGCTACAGATTTTGGTTTAAGAATAGAAAGAATTTGTACAAAGGATAAGACTGCATTATTTGCTCCTCCGCGATTTCAGACTTTTGAGGAATAATTAGACTAATGCAAAATAAAATTGACCCAATTAATAATGTTGAGCAATTAGATGTCGAGGATGAGCAAAAGCAAGAAAACTCGGTGCTTAATTCTGTGAATCCTGATCTAGTTGAAGTAACAGATTTAATTGTAGAAATCGGAAAAGATATTGTTGATTTTGCATCATCTATTTTAGATAACATCGATATCAATTTTTAACTTAAGAGCTCCCTAATAGTGAGTTTTTATGTGTTATAAAAAGATTTCCCATAATAAGGAGATCGAAGTGGAACTTACACAAATTAAGGCAACAATAGATCGAGAATATGATCTCTTTGTAAATTCACATGAATTTAAGACGTGTCAGCATGATAAAGAGAAGCAAGCTAGATTTTTAGGTCATGCATTAACAACATTGAGATATCCTCACACAGACATCATTATTTTAGGTGGGGGAAGATATAAAGTTGTAGGTCATCATGATTTAAATGTTGATATCGATCTATTCCAAGCTCCGTCTTTCGTATCAAAGCAAGCATTTAATACTTGGTTAGCTAATGTCCTATCCCAACATTTATTTTCTTAAAATATATTGTAAATACATATTTTAATTTGTATTATCAGTATCAAATACTGCGCTGAAAGTTTATTGTTTTTATGACCTGTTTCTTTTTGAAGCGGGTTTTTTAATTTCGTATTTATATATATGTATTAGATGAAAGTATATATTGCTTTTATCACATAGCTTATTGTTTACTTCGCTGGAAAAATATTCCTTTTAAGAAGTTAATAAAAGGATAGGATTGGTATTAAGCTCAAAAGAAGCGCTTAACCGATCTTCTTAAAAATCGATGGATTTCGTTAAATAGGCAGACTATGACTGCACTTTTAGAACAAGATTTAAGCCCGTCAGAGTTCACTTTGTTTTCTGAAATATTATGGAAACTCGGCTCAGGGAAAGGGCAATACAATTTACGTGAAAATATCATTGCAGATATTGCCATTTTATTAAGAGCAGATTTCGCTGCATCTTATATTTGGGATGCAGCGCATAACTTATCGAAAGAAGGTGTGATATGGAAAATCGACCCCAAAGCCATGAAGGACTATGAGAGTGTTTGGCAATTTGCAGATCCGATTACTGCCCAGCTTCGTAAACTCCAGAAACCGACATTTGTAAATGAAGTCATGCCTCTAGCTGACCTTAAAAAAACACCGTATTACAATGAGTTTTTACGAGCCTATGGTTTGTATCACGGTATAAATATTTATTTTGTCCGAAATGGTATTGATATTGGTGATTTACGCATTTGGCGTGCGAAAGACGCCGATACATTTGGTGACCGTGAAAAAAGAATATTAAACTTACTTGAACCTTATTTTACTCAAGCTTTACCAGCAGATTTATCAACCCAATACGGTTTGACTTCACGTGAACAAGAAGTGGTTCGCTTGGTATCTAAAGGCTTAAGTGATAAACACGTGGCAAATTTACTGGGTATTAGCTTTACTACTTTAAGGACTCATCTGAACAATTCTATGAGAAAAATCGGCTGCAATAATCGCACTGAAATGGCGTTGCTCATTCAACATTAGAGTTTAAGCAATCCTCAATTTTGAGGATGCGAATGAATGAGCAATTTATACTAAGTTCCTAAAATTACAACTTAAATGGATTCAAAATTACTATGTTAAATACACATGAAAAAAATAACTGGATCGAATCACTTGATCTATCAAATGCTTCAGTAGATTTCATTACTCAATTGATTCAAGAGAGAAAAGTATCTTGTGAAGAGCTTGTGCATCATTACTTCGATACGATTGAAAAACAGCAATCCTTAAACGCATTTATTAGCACAGATAAGGCTTCGGCAATTCAACAAGCTCAATATTGGGATAAATACCTACTCAGTGGAAAACCATGTCCAGCTTTGATGGGTATTTTAATTGCGGTTAAAGATAATATTCATGTGGCAGGTTTCCCAAATAGTGCAGGTACACCAGCTTTAGCTCAATTTAGGCCTCAAACTTCTGCGCCTGTTATTCAAAAACTCATTGATCACGGCGCGATCATTGTTGGTAAAGCCAATATGCACGAATTGGCCTTTGGGGTCACAGGTTATAATACTGCCATGCATATAGAGGGCGTGGTGGGTATACGAAATGCCGTAAACCCGTTACACATTGCGGGCGGGTCTTCTTCGGGTAGTGCGGTGGCTGTTGCGGCGGGCATGGTTCCGATTGCTATGGGTACAGACACAGGCGCTTCGATTAGATTACCGAGTGCATTAAATGGTTGTGTGGGTTTTCGTCCAACAGTAGGACGGTATTCACAAGACGGGATTACTCCAATTTCACATACTCGAGATACCGCTGGCCCTATCGCGCATACCGTATCGGATGTTATTTTAATTGATGAGCTTATTACTCAAGAACCAAGAAAAAAAGCGTTACCGCCTCATCAAATTCGGCTCGGTATCAATTCATATTTTTGGAATAATTTAGATGAAGACGTTCATGAGCAGGCGCATATTGCGCTTGAGCTTTTAAAAGATGCTGGAGTCGAAATTATTCCTGTCGATATGCCGAATTTAGAACAGCTCAATCAAGCGGTTTCATTTCCTGTGGCCATCTATGAAGGCAAATATGATCTGATTCAATATTTGAAAGATCATCAGGTAAATTTGACCATAGAGGCTGTAGTCGATCAGATTTCAAGCCCAGATGTACAAGCAATTTTTAAACTGAATATTCTTCCTGAGTTAACTCTAGATCCGACTGGGCAGATTGTTCCAGTTTTACCTTTGTATGAAAAAGCCATTAATGAAGCTCGGCCACAGTTGATTGAACTCTACCAAAACACCTTTAAAGCGCATAACTTACATGCTTTATTATTTCCGACGTCACCCATTGTTGCACCACTAGCAAACGAACAAGTCTATTTAATTGAAACTTTCCAGACACTGATGCGAAATACAGACCCCGGCAGTAATATTGGAATACCGGGACTGAGCTTACCCATTGGAAAGGGCGCGAAATCAAAACTGCCGGTTGGATTTGAAATAGATGGCCTAGCTCATCAAGATAGTGAGCTGCTTGCGATAGGAATAACTTTAGAAGAAATTTTTAAAGGTTTAAATAAGTAAAAGTAGGCTGCCTTTGGCATATTTAAGCAGATATTCGCCGTAGGTGATTTATGAGCAAAAATTTGCTCAATTCTTAAGGTATTAAATAGGATTGAGTAAATATCTGCGCAAAATGGTAGATGTCAGCTAGAGCAACAATCTTTATTTGTTCTTTTATCCCAACCTATCTTGCGCCGTTGAAACAGCTAACATGGTTTGAAGGTAATAATCTACACGTGAGTGATTATTGTCCTTATGTGAGTTATGCGCATTAAAGGCTGCATCATGGAGTTTCACGACTCGAGCGATTGGATTCAAACCACAACGAAATAAATATTGTTCGCGTGTTTCATTTTCTCGTTTAGTTAATGCATCAACGGCATCACGGATTTCTTTTCCAAATAAAATTTCGATTTTGTCTAGGGTAAGAGGCGTGTCTTCAACACTATCGTGGAGAAGGGCGGTAATAATGTAGACTTCTGAAAATTGATGCTCAATTAATGAATTAACTACACCTTTAATATGGTACTCAAAGTAATCATGAGGACCATACTTTTGACCTTTATGAGATTCTTTTGATAATGTCTCTGCGAGTTCAACTTGATTTTGAGTCATTTTTTGCTCTTATCACTTTAAATCTATGACGCGGTTTAATTTGTAAAATGGTCGCTTAGATCATATTTTATACTGAATAGCTGCTTTGTTGTGAATACTCTCGCTTGTTTGGAGAGTCTCTACAACGTGATATTCAACGTATTAAAAAGAATAAATAAATTATTGCTATCTATAAATACGGAGTGCGCAAAAATTTGCTCAAATTTATAAAAAATAAATCAAATTGAGCAAATATATTCACAAAAAGTCTTTTTTATAGTATTTTTGAGAAAATAATTGCTCATTTGTACTAATGAAAAAATTAACAATACAAGCTTTACTAAATAAAAACTGGATAGATATAGCAGAACTAAAACTGTTAGAACCTAAGTTGGGTTCGGCTAGTGCCAGTGAACTAGAATATGAATTGGATTATGCTATTCAATACTTAGACAGACGAGATGAGCACGCCTGTAGTTTATCGCTTCCTGTACAAATTCTTATAAAACACGAATCGAACACATGGTTTGGCTTTTTAGATGACATTGTTCCATCTGGAGCCGCACGCCGTTATTGGGTGAATTATCTAGATTTACAACGTTTAACCCATGCAGAGCAAGAAAGTATTCTATTAGAAAAAGGCGGAATGGCACCCGTTGGTAATTTACGAATTAAGGAAGCATTACCTCCTCTAAACCCAGATTCAACCTTGCATTTACGTTATTTTTCTAAGGAAGATGTGGCTGAGCGTAATATTGATTTTCTGGAATATGCTCAACAAATGGGAGCTATTAGTGGTGGTGCAACGGGTGCAGGCGGTGAAGCTCCTAAGTTACTTATTCGTGTTTCACCAGAACAAAAAGTCTGGATTGATACCTACCAAGAACAATTTGATCAACCAGATCAGCATTATTTAGTTAAATTCCCACGAAATAAACGTAGTGAGATTGATTGTGACATTCTGAGAGCGGAATACTATTACTACCAAATACTCAATGAATTAGGTTTCAACACGATTGAAACAACCCAAATGAAGCTTATTGAAGGTGCAAAATATCCTTCTTTGTGGCTACCACGGTTTGATACAGAATGGCGTGATCAAAGTTGGCATCGCCATGGTTTAGAGTCTGTGTATTCGGTACTCAATAAGTCTTCTGGTAGCCATCTTAACCATTTTGAAGTCATTAAAGATCTATGTAGATTACTCACAAGCATTGATTCAGACTTTGATGCTTCACAATTTGTTTGTGAGTGGTTACAACGCGACTTACTCAATATCATTTTTGGTAATTCAGATAACCACGGTCGTAATACCTCATTTCTAAAAAAATCTGGAAAAATTTATCTTTCGCCTATTTACGATTTTGCACCTATGAAAGCCGATCCTGAAGTTGTGACCAGATCGACGACTTGGGGCAGTCCATATGAAGAAGGCGGTGAGTACCGTTGGGTTCAAATTACTCAGAAACTCGCCCCTTGGTGTGATCCTGATATATCTTTAGGAACATTAAAGTCTTTAGCAAATAATCTGCTTGGATTAAAACAACGATTAGTTGATAAAGGTGTACCGAAACAAATTATTGAAATGCCTGCGCTGTCATTTGATTACATAGAAGCTAAATTGAAAAGATGGGAACTGCTATGAATATAAAAAATCAAACTCAAGACCGTCAGCAAGTTCTTATAGATTTATATAACCAATATTTATTGAGTCAGATTACGCTGGGACAACTGCTATCGTATTTACGAAAGAATGTATTGGGTTTGTCGCAAGAGCAATATGCAACTTTGGTGGGTATAAGTCGTCGAACTTTAACAGACATTGAACAGGATAAAGGTAAACTGACTCAGTCTGTGTTGGATAAGGTATTTAAGCCACTTGGTTTAAAAGCAGGTCTTGTGCCTACACATGAGCATATTGTTAATAAAATTATAAAGCCAACCGAGTAAGAAACTATTTAAATGTTCACAAGGGAACGCTTGTGAACTCAATCTCCCATAACCCAGATAAATGAGCTATTACTTGTTTTGTCTAGGATTCAGGCTAAAAAACTATCCCCACATCATGTGTGGAAATAAGATATCAAGAGAAACAATGGATATTTATCGGTATACAGAAAATATTTCTTTATTCGTTGAAATAGCAAGATGCGGTTCATTTTCTGCGGTTGCACGCCATCACGGCGTAAACCCATCATCGATCATTCGCAAAATTGATATGCTTGAAGAAGTTATGAAAGCCCCGTTATTTACACGCAGTACACGTGGTCTTCATTTAACCGAAGTGGGCGATGCATTGTTTAATCGAGCAGTCGGGGTGCTTGATGAACTCAAGGATATGCGAGATGAAATCGTTTCTCTAAATGAAGAAGTAACAGGAACATTACGCATTAGTTGTTTGCCGACATTTGCAAAACTTCATATTTTCCCGTGGCTGCCAGAATTTAAGTCTCGTTATCCCGATGTGAATCTTGTTCTTGATCTGACTGAGCAACTTGAAAATCCATCAATAGAACGCCTTGATGCGGCAATTCGTATTGGTAAATTGAAAAATAGCTCATTGTATTCGACAAAAATAGCGCACCAAACTTGGGTTGCCTGTGCAAGTCCGCTTTATATTGAGCAATATGGTATGCCGTCGGGGCCAGAGGAACTTTCGGGCCACCATATTTTGGATAAATACCATGACCCATACGCCGTATCGTGGAGTCGTATCATTGATACTCAAGAGAGAGAACATCGCTTATATATGCGTTGTAATGATTTTGATGCGCTACGAAAAGCTGCCGTTTCAGGATTAGGAATTGTATTTTTACCGAATTGGGTGGTTGGCGAGGAAATTAAAGCAGGTCGTTTGGTCAAAGTATTTGATGACCCACAACAGAAAGTTGATGATATTCATTTTCTGCGCGCACTTCCTAAAATGACGCCTAAACTCGCTGCGTTTTTACAGTTCTTGCGAGATAACCTTATGGCTGCTATTTAATGATTATATCTGCGGGATAATAACTCTCTAACCCATATATTTGGCAAAGAACACGGTATTTGCTTGTGTTCTTTGCCGTTGTTGGTCGAAATGGTTTAGAGATATTTAATTAAATCAGGCGGTATCATTAATCATTTTATTCACATTCTTTTCTCTTACATTGAGGATGAGAACAAAACAAGAAACAATAAAGCCCATTATAGCAATGCCAGTCCATCCGTATTGGACACTGATTTCAGCACCTATACGAGTGCCTACCGCACCACCTATAAAATAAGCGCACATAAAAACCGTATTTAAGCGACTTCTGCCTTCTGTAGATAAAGCTAAGGCTCTCAGTTGGTTTCCGACAAGGCCTGCTCGTCCTCCTATATCGAGAAAAACAAGAGCAATAATTAATGCCAGTAAGTAATGAGCAGAGAAGAATACAGAGATAAAGCCCAAAGCTGCGATAACACTTCCTGTTAAAACAATCACTCTAGGGCTATAACGGTCAGCCATTTTCCCAATGTAAGGCGTAGCAAGAATGCCTGCAATGCCAGCAAACCCGAAACTACCCACAACATCACTACTAAAATGATAAGGCGGCCGTGCAAGTAAAAACGCAAGTCCACCCCATAAAGCACTGAACCCACCAAACATGAGCGCACCACATAAACACGATAATCTGAGATCACCTTCTTTTATAAAATAGGTGACAAGCGATTTTAGCAATGCAGAATAGGGAACTTGTGATGCCGTCGGTTTGCTGTATGGCAAAAGTTTAGGAACCATCATGAGCAAAGCTAGGTCTAGTACGGTCGCGACAATGTACATTGACCGCCAACCCAAATAATCTCCAACAAATCCGGATAGAATTCTGCCAAACAAGACACCAGCCATTAATCCGCTCATTACGGTTCCAACCGCGCGTCCTCTTTGCTCGGCAGGTGCGATCAGCGATACCATGGGAATGACAATCTGTGCGCCAATAGCAGTCATTCCAATCACAATATTGACCGCAATTAACTGTTCAATCGTTTGTGTGAAAGAAGCTACCGCCGAAGCAGTAGCATTAACACCCAATAGAATCATTAGCAGCTTTCTACGTTCAAATCGATCGCCTAATGGCACGAAGAAAACAAGGCCTGCTGCATAAGCCAACTGCACAAACATTGCCACAGAACTTGCATACTTTTCATCGACCGCGAAATCTTTGGCAAAAAGTGCAAGCAAAGGCTGATTGTAGTAAATATTGGCAACAGCAAAAGCACACAGACAAGCCAGAGCAAAATAACTACTTTGTGTTCTTTCCATAAGTATCTGCCAAAGATGAACGAATAAAGTCGGGTGTACCCATTAATAAATATGCACATGAGGACGCTTAAAAATGGGGAGGAGTACATATTTACTTTATGTATAAGACTGTTCTTAAGGAATACTCAAATTAGGCATAAGAGTTTTGCACTGAGCGCAAAACTAAGAGTAGTTATTCATTCTTACTTAATATGAACCAAACCAGACCTTAGGTCTCTATAACTTTAAACTTTAACTTAATGATATAAAAGCAGATTGTAAATATTACTTAAGAGTTTCCTTAAATATGTAATTGAATGAAAAATAATAACTATTTAAATAATTTCTAGCCAATTTTACATTGACACCTTAAATATCTGAGATTACCATTTGCGGGCTGGCCTACATTGCCAGGCGGTCGTCGCAGACCGTTTTAAGACCGCATCAGAATTATTCCTTCTGAGGAATAGTTTTGTGCGTAAGCTCCTCGTTCCCTCCCGTAGCGGTAGGACGGGAGAGGGACACCTACGGGTGTGCTGGATGTCTTAACCAGTCTGCGAACCTTCTTCCGTTCTGCCACCATAATTTTATGCTCTGGCAGAACTCCATATATAAGGAGTTGGCTTTGCGCATCCATAATTTCTTGGCAACTATTGCCAAAAGCTATAACAACACAGCTTAAAACATTTAACGCAGCTTGATCGCCGTAAGGCTTTTCAGGCTTTAGCTCGTTATTACTTAAAACTTCATCAACCACTAAAACGTGAGATGTGCCAAACACAGTCTTTATAGGCTTTGCTGTGCCTTTTTTTCTCCCAGAAAGGGCACAGTTTTTTTATCTCATTCATATACAACAAAAATTTAATTTATAATGGTAAAAATATGCAAAATTTAGTTTTCTCAACACGTGCATTAAAAGTCATCAATAAATCAATTGAGCTATTCCACTATAACGGATTTCCCATAGTTGGCGTCGACACAATTATAAGAGAAACAAAAGTGGCAAAAATGACGTTTTATAACTACTTTCACTCTAAAGAGCGTTTTGTTGAAATTTGCCTGATGGTGCAAAAAGAACGACTACAAGACCAAGTGATTGAAATGGTCGAATACGACGAATACACCAGCGCAGTCGATAAACTCAAAAAGCTCTATGCTTTACATACAGACATAGACGGGCTGTACTATCTGTTATTTAAGGCCATTTTTGAAACTAAACTGAACTACCCAAACGCATATACCATCGCCGTGAGATATAGAACATGGCTTACCAACGAAATATATAGCCAGTTTAGAGCGCTTAACTACGATGCTTCTTTTAATGATGCCAAGCTATTTGTATATATGATTGATGGCGCAATCATTCAGCGTTTAAGCTCGGGTGAAGTTGATGAAAGGGTGTTGGAGATGTTTTTGAGGGGGATGGGGTGAGGAGTAAAGTAAACATTTCTATTTATACGTTAAAGCAATTTAAAAAGCCCTAAATAACTATTGGTTCTACTATATTAAGAATCTATAGGATGGAAAAGAAATTAACCAATGGGTTGATTTGTTTTTTGATTTGATTTATCTTTATCTAAATACTGTAAAAGTATTCACTCTTTCAATTAAGGAAGAGTAGCGCAATAGGGTTATGAAAATGTCTAAACTAACAGAATTTGGAAAAGCGATTAGGAAGCTTCGGATTGATTACGATAGCAACCTAAACGAGCTTGCTACTTCTATTGGTGTTAGTTCAGCTTTCTTATCAGCTGTTGAAACAGGAAAAAAGCCAGTAAGTGCTGAATTAATTACAAAAATTACAAATGCTTTAGGACTAAGTAATGATGAAGAGAAATTGCTAACCCATGCTGCTAGCCAGAGTGTTGATAACGTTGTAATCAGAACACAAGATGCCGAAGAGGCTGAAATTGCTTTGATGTTTGCAAGACGTATTCAAACACAGTCAGTTGATTTAGCTGAATTACGGAAAATTTTAGAGGAGAATTAATGGATGGCATTTGCCTATTCAAAGCCTAGAGGGGTTAAAGTCCCTCCACTGAACAAACAGAGCATTAAACATAAAGCTCGGATTATTCGTGACAAGTTGTTTAAGTTGGACCCAAGTGAATCAATAGATTTAAGCAGGATACTTGAACATAAATTGCACCCTTTAGGTGTAACTTACGAAATCTGGGAAATTGAAGAAATGCCTGATGTTGAAGCTTTGACTAATCCAGATGCAATGACAATTATTCTTCGCTCAGATACTTATGAGGCTTTATGTAATCCTAAAGACCCTAAGTTCCGTAGAGCTAGATTTACTGTAGCCCATGAAATTGGACACTTATTTCTTCATGAAGGATTTGCCTTAGCTCGAGGAGCCAATCGACACCAGCATTATGAAGATTCTGAATGGCAAGCAGATACATTTGCCGCAGAACTTTTAATGCCATCCGAAGAGTGTTTAGGGCTAACTATTGAAGAGATACAGGCAAAGTTTCTTGTAGGGTACAAAGCAGCAAAATATAAATTTGAATCTTTAAAATGAAAAAACCGATATGAAAGTTAGCTCTCATATCAGTTTCGGATAGTACGACCTAAGGGCTATTCGGCTTTCTTAGATGAACTATATAAAGCGTAGGAACTTCATTGTAGATCATTTAAGTAAGCTTTTCAAATCTCCTTAGGTGGGGAGGTGAGCTATGTGCTTAAGAAGTTAGGTACTCAAAAACCGCCGAAAGGCAAAAAGTGGGTGTTCTGCCGTTATCGTCGTGTACGAGGTAATTCAGGCCGAATTTTAGATGCTCACAAGTACGGCTATCATGCGTGGGCTTTCTTGGTTCCATGTGCGGCTTAAATGATCTGGTGCATAGGCATTCTTCGTGCCTATGCATTTCTAAAGAAAACAATGGAGATTTTATGACTAATAGTGACAACAATAAAAAAAGTGCGAATAAACTTTTTCTATTTACTTCAGAGGGTAATAAAGCTGTATTTGATTACATGCGTAATCTTACTCCTCAAGTACTTATATTTAGTGTAGGTGTAGTTTTCACTATACGTACTTATGAGCTACCTTTCTCAAACAAATCGATCATTTTAGGGTTAGTAGCTTTTGCAATGTTCTTTGTTTTTATTTACCTTATTATGGCTAATATTATTGATTTTATAGATAAAATTTCTAATTTTATGTATGAAGAAATTAAAAAGATAGAAGGATATAAAAAGGATAAAGATCTATCAAAATTTAAATATTGGTTTACGCACCTAATTGGAGTATTGAGCTTAACATTTAAAAAGAAAAGATCTTTAGTTTATGAATTTATTCTAGCTTTGGTTTTTTTGATTATACCTTCGGTTGTAGTATTTATTACTTCTGGGCACACAGCGATTAGCATTTATAGATCTTTATTTGGGGGATAATAGGATGAGCAAAAATCTAATTAATCATAAGCGGTGTCCGGAGTGTGATTCACCGATAAAGGGATATTACTATTATTGTGGGCGTTGCGGAAATAATGATGTAGTAAACTGGAAACTTACGGGATATTTTTGGCTAATAGTAGGCTCTATTTTTCTAATAGCAATGTATGTGATAACTAAGAATTTCTGTAGCCATCCTTTCTTCACACAAGTTGAATTTTGCAAATATTTTTAAGGAGGAAGAAGTGAGTTTGTCAGCTAGCCAAATTGAATCATTATTGCGTATAGGTGCTAATGTTGACCTATCAAAAAGCACACAAAAATATTTACTTGAAGAACTACAACAATTTGCAAGAATTGCTAGTAGTCGAGAGGGGCATTTAATAGTTTCGACTAATGGTTTACTAAGTTCAGATCTGGAACAACTTGCAAGATTTGGCCGAAATTACATTACATTTATTATATAAGGAATTAAAAATGAGCGAATTTAAAGAAGGTGATGTTGTTTATTTAAAATCTGGTGGGCCTGCTATGACAATAACAGAAATTACCCCAAATGATTATGTGTGGTGTACTTGGTTTGATAAGGATCAAGAGGTTCAAGGTAAATCATTTATCAAATCCTCAATAACCAAGAATAATCCTGATAAACCTGTTGTGATATAACTTTACTATGAAGGTCTAAACTGAATATATAACCAGCTTAGACTATTTAAGTCAGATGCTTCTATTTACGTTAAAGCAATTTAAAGCCCTGAGTATTCAGGGCTTTTGATTTAAGTTTTACTTCAATGATTCTGGTACATAATTTGGTGAATCTGTACCATAAAATGGCTCAATATCTGCATCATACAAAGACTTATATCTATCTTTTGATGCGACATCCTTAGTTTCATCAATAAATTTCTGTATTTTAGCTTTATAGTCAGTATGACCCGCTTTAAACATTTCTGTTAAATATACAAATTCGGCTTCTCTATACTGGGGATCATTTTTGCTAGATGATTTACTCAATTCGGTTTGTATGAGTTGGGCAGAAGTTTCGTGACACTGTTGAATCTTTACTTTGGCCTCATTTAATTTTTCGAGTAAAGTACATCTAAACATTATGCGTTGAGGTAATGGTTTCTCTTTGATTTGTTGCTCATTTAGCTCATAAGCTTCTTTATACATTCCTGACAACATATAAATATTCATTAATGCCATTTCTCGTTGTTTCTTGGCAGTAACTTTCTTTATTTCAGGAATTAAAGGCTCTAGAGTTTGCTTTATCTTTTCATCTTCACCTGAGGTCACAGCTTCATTTGTGATTGTTTCATATCTATCTAAAATCTTTTTATCACTTACTGAAAGCTGAGTTTTAGTGCTGCTTTGAGTTGAATTTACTTGAGTTTGTTCATTTGACGCTTTGCTGCAAGCAGTAATTCCAAATACAGAAATAAGAACAAAAGTACCGATTAATTTTCTATTCATGATTTACGTCTTGCTGCTGAATTTAAGGTAAAAGAAAATTTAGTGTGAGGTGGGTTTGGACGAGCGGTACCACCATCAAATTTTGCGGTGTAACCCATAGTTAAAGTTGCTTCTATATTTGATAAGTCTGGTTTAGGAAGCGTTACTCTACATTGACCTACAGGCTCTTGACTATTTTCGGTTGACCAAACACCACTACCTTTTTCTAAGCGTTTTTTGCATATATTTTGATTGTTATGAACAAGATCGAGAGTTGCGTATGGAAAAATTGTAGCATCGCTGCTGAGTGTAGGTGGAATCATAGAAACTGTTACAAAGAGTTCTTGCCCTTTTAGGATGTAAGTAACAATGAAAGTACATACCCCTGAAACAGCTTGACCAAGTGCACCTATAAGGCTTTTTTTATCTTCATCATAGGGAAGGATGCCGTTTATAAATTTCACATACTTCGTTGTGTTCTGTTCTATGTAATAGTTTTCGTATTCATCTTTAATAAAACTATCAGTAGCTGGTTGTTTTTGTGACATTGAGGCGGGAGAAGATTTTGCAGATGATGATGCAGTTCCACCGCCATTGTCCTGTACTACAAGACCTTGTTTCGGCAGTAATTTACATCCACATGATAAACTGTCACCAGCACGGGCGGCCATTTTACCAAAGATATTCATGTTCGGATCACCTGATACAATGGTGGCTAAAACCTTATGTGTAGGGCAAGTTGCTTTATCCCCAGTACACGCTACAGCAATGCCGTCAATTAGAAACAATGAGTTTCCACTAATTACTTTGCCACCACCAGTCGTTGGGCAGCCTATTGTTATATATGGTGTAGCCAACTTTATTCCTTCTTATTATCGTAAAGTGGAAGGATAATAACAAAGGTCGAACAGACAAGTCTGTTTGATTTTTATTTGTATACTAGAGAATTATTATTAAGATGCTAATATATTTTTTAGATTGTAAATTTAAGCTATTCATTTAAAGAGAAAAATATGGCTAATATTAAAATTCATGCGGGTGATTTCAATAAAGGGAAAGGAACCCTAAGCTTTATGTTTGGTAAATGTTCAATTACTCCTCCTTATGGTGACGGTGATAAATGGGCGCCCACATCACATCCAATTACACCTGATAATATTGAGGAAATTTCTTTAGCCACTGAAGAGAATGTAAAAAGAATTGGTGGCACAGTTGGATGGGGGATTGCTGGTGCAGCTCTACTTGGCCCTTTAGGTCTATTGGCTGGCTTACTATTAGGTGGAAAAGGAAAAGATATAACCTTTATCTTAAAACTTAAAGATGGTAGAAAAATGCTAGCAACAACTGATAGTAAGTCATATACAAAACTTTCTGCATTAGCCTTTTAAACCGATTGAAAATCGAATTTCACTATAAAATTTTAATCTTGCTGTGCATTCTGCTTATAAGTAGGCACAGCTATTTATTATAAAAAGTTTGTTTGAGGGCTGATATGCAGTATCTACAGAGCAGCCCATTTATCACTTAATTTTTAAACTCAAAGTATTTTCCAAAAACTTATCGCTTTTAGATTTCCATACATTAGCAGGCACTGGATGTTTAGCATCTTGAATAAGTTCTAAGGTATTTGGAATCCCTTTACTATCGAGTAATTGATGTAGCTGAATACTTTGTTTTGGGTCAACGATTGGATCTTTAGTACCAACAAATATAAGAGTAGGTGGATAGTGAGACGAAATCGGTAGTGATGATCTAACCGCAGATGCAGTTTCTATATTTTTTTCAGCAGCAATGGTTTGGTTTATTTCTTCCATTACATTTGAGGGTAGCGTTCTAGTGTTAGAACTCCACTCGGCATACATATCTTTAAAATCATAAAAACCAGAGACCAGAACCAACGCGTTTATCTTTCCAGAATTTGCCACAACATTTGCTATAGAGGCACCACAACTAATACCCACTACTGCAACTTTTTTGGGGTCAACATGAGGTTGTGATCGAGCAAAATTAATGGCTTGTACAAGATTATTTTGTGAGGCTTTACCACAAAAATCTGATTTTCCAGATGACTCACCATATCCACTCATAGATACAGCCACACTAAAAAAGTTCTTTTTAGTATATTCACTTAACAAACCTGAGCGGACAAAGGCTTTCGCACCTTGTTTATCCTTTTGAATGCCATGTAAAAAGATAATTGCAGGATATTTTTTATCACCTAAAAGTTCTGGTTCTTTCCAATAAATTTCAGTGGTTTGATTGTTTGCTGTTAAAAGTTGATGCTCTGCTCGTTGGATATAAATATAAGGAAGAATAAAGACACGGAAAAAAATATAGAAACCAATAACTAAAATCAAAGGAAGGAGGTAGAACAGGGCTATATTCTTTTTCTTCTTAGGAAGCATATAGAACTCTATTGGAATAATTTATGAATGCGAGTGATTTTCTAACTATTAAATTTAAAAATCAATATATTATTTGTTTGTATATTAAGTCTATTTTGTCCGATTAGCGGATAAAAATCTCATAAAGCGGTATTTTCTCAATTCCTTATATAGCCTCAAATAAACTTAAAAATTAGTTTATCCATTCCACAATGGAGATTAATTTATGGAAATTTTAAAAACAAAAATTGTAATTATGGGCTTAGAACTAACGAGCTTACCAAACAGTGAAATAGAAATTCTAGCGAGTAGCGCAAAGCATTGTACTGAACGACCTAAACGTACCAATGGTAAGCAAACTACAGTTGAGGAACAGTCCTAAGGCACAAGGAATGGATGCCGACATATCAATAAAAATATTGGAAAACGATGAATAAAAATTTAAATTATTCGTGGAGTGAAAAATGAGATTTAAAAAAGGATTTTTAGTACTTAGCTTGAGTTTGCTCTTTATAAACGTAGGATGTGCAAACAATGATAGTTCCGACAACAGTCATGCTGAAAGTATTTATATTAATGGCAAAATTTATACCGCTAAAGATAAAGATGCTTTACAACAAGCAGTTGCCGTTGCCCATGATGGAACTATTATAAAAGTAGGAAGTAACGAAGAAATTAAAAAACTTGCAGATAACAATACGCAAGTTATTGATCTGGATCATAAGGTTTTAATGCCAGGTTTAATTGATAGCCATATTCATGCTTTAGCTTCTGGTGTAGAGGCTACATTAGCAACTATGGATAGCAGCGATCCAACAATAGATATTTCTAAGGTAGAAGCTAAACTTAAACAATCGAGTCTAGATGGTACGGGTGTTGCTGGCGATGTTCTGTTTTTAAATGGGCTATCGTCAGAATATTGGAAATTGGCTGATCAGTTATCGAATGTATTTAATAATAACGAATGGAAAGATCGTCCAATTGCTTTAGTCGGTAGTGACCATCATACCGCATGGGCAAACCAAGCACTCTTAAAAAAAGCAGGTATAGATGCAAACTTCATTCAGCAATTAAGCCCCGATGACCAGCAAAATATTGCCCATAATGACAAGTTTGAGCCGACTGGATTTGTTGTCGATTCTGGATGGGATATGGTGAGTGATAAAATTCCATCTGTCTCACATGATCTTCTTTATAACGGCTCTAAAGAAGCGATCAAATACTATAACAGCTTAGGTCTCACGGCTTGGATGGATATTGCTGCAAATGCTAGTCCAAATAAGGGCATTACCAATATTCATAATACAGAGCAAACACTAGGGATGATTCCAATATATAAAGAATTATCTCAAAAAGGCGAGTTAACAGCACGTGTTTCTGGTTTACATGTCATTAATTCAAAAAGCACGCCCCAAGTCTTTAACATTATTGAGTCAATCAATAGCAAATATAAAAATATAGATAACTTTAAATTAATTGGTGTAAAAGTATTTGCAGATGGAGTGTTAGAGTACCCAGCTCAATCGGCTGCATTGCTTGGTCGGTACTCTAACAGTAATAAGCAAGGAACTCTATTATTTGATCCAAATACCTTTAAGCTAGTTGTTGATGAAGCTGATAAGCGAAATATGCTTGTTCATATTCATGCTATTGGAGATAGAGCAGTACACGAATCTTTAAATGCATTTGAATATGCTCGCTCAAAGCGTCAAAGCAATGTTCCTCATAGCATTACTCATCTACAGCTTGTAGACCCTAGCGACTATAAGCGCTTTAAACAAAATAATGTGATTGCTTCTATGCAATTGGCATGGGCCTATGAAGACAGTTTTAATAAGGAGTTGGTAAAACCGTATATTGATGCGGCTTCTTATACGGGCATGTACCCAGCACATTCGTTGTTAATTAACGGCGCTACCATTGCAGGTGCAAGTGATGCACCAGTTTCGACAGCTAATCCTTTTATTGCCATGGCAACTGCAATTACACGAAAAGGAATGGAAGGAGAAGCTTTAAACCCAGCAGAAGCCATTGATCGAGATACAGCATTTAAGGCTTATACGATTAATTCAGCAAAAGCACTTTATCTAGATAAAAGTATAGGTACGCTCGAACCGGGTAAAAAAGCCGATATGATTGTTGTGGATAGAGATATTTTTAATGTCTCACCTGAAGAGTTGGCTGAAACCAAAGTGGTGTGGACTATTTTTAACGGAAAGAAAGTATATCAACAATAATCTAGTTTAGGCTTCGAGTGGGCTGAGGAAAAATCAGCTCACTTATAAGCATCTTATGTTTAACTTATAGAGCTAACTAACCATGAATATAAGTAAAGAAAATCCCATAATTGTGATTGGCGCTGGTGTAGCTGGTTTGACGGCTGCTACGGAGCTAAAAAGAATGGGGAAGAACGTACTTGTTTTGGAAGCTCGTGACAGGCTAGGTGGTCGTATTTTTAGTCAAAAAGTTAAGCATGAGAGTTATGATTTAGGGGCTTCATGGATTCATGGTATTGAAAACAATCCAATCTGGTCAATTGTTCAGCATCATCAGATTCAAACCACTGTATTTAATTATAATGATTCCATTTATTACCAAGGCAAAGGACAGCTATTCAATTCGCAAGAAAAATTAATTTTTGAAAAAGGCCTCGACTATCTATTAAAACAATTTAAAGCAATTGATCAGCCTGAGCGCTATAGCAACGCATTAGAGGCTTTAGAACAATGGATAAATAGCGAAGAATTCCTTTTATATATAAATAAGCAATTTCAGATTGATGGTAAAGCAGTGACAAAGCTGAAAAAAATGCTTTTTGATTTTTTTAGTTTATTAGCGGAAGATCCCTGTGCGAGTGATTTAGAGCAATTATCTGCTGAATTTTGGAAAAATGAAGGCTACTACCCAGGTGATGAGGTCATTTTTCCTCAAGGCTACATACAGATTATTGACGCTCTGTCCAAAAACATTAACGTATTAACCAATAAGGTTGTCCAACGCATCGATTATTCTCAAGATATTATTAGAATTATTACTAAAAATGGTGAATGTTTTTCTGCAAGTCAGGTCATTGTTACTGTGCCACTCGGAGTACTAAAAACACACCATATCCAATTTTTTCCAGAACTACCTCAAAAGAAAATGCAGGCAATTAACGATTTAGGATTTGGTACTTTCAATAAATTAATTGTTAGTTTTGATCAATGTTTTTGGAAATCGACCAACCATAGTCAAAGTAATAATATGTATATTTACAATCAGCATCGTTGGTTAAACTTTTTAGATATTAGTGAGATTTATGGTCAGCCAACATTATTGTTTTTATTCGGTGGCGCATCTGCAACTTGGATAGAAAACACGAGTTGTGAAGATATTTGGCAGAATATTAGTGTGTCATTAGAAGTGATTTTTGATGAAATTTCTCAGCCAATACAAATTCTTAAAACTGAATGGGGCAAAGATCAGTTTTCTGAAGGGTCTTTTAGTTATTATTCAGCTGGACAGACTTCTGATCAAATTGAAATTTTAAAGGAACCTATTCAAAAGAAAGTGTTTTTTGCAGGTGAACATTTAGCTTCATTTGGAGCAGGAACTGTACATGGTGCTTATCTTTCAGCTCTAGAAGTAGTCAAAAAATTATTTTAATGAAGCTTTCTCAAAGAAAGGTACATAGCTTAAAAACTTTGTATCTTTAGATTGAGTTAAAACCTAAGATACAAAGTTTAAGAAAACAATATAAGAGTTATCTTCAATCATTGGATTTTAAAAACATCCATCACCGACATTCTTAATTACTATTTAGCCAAGTTGCTACAGATGAAGCGACCTCATTCCATTTTTTATCAACGATGAGAGCATGACATTGGCCATCAAACTGCTTAAATGTTTTTACAGACGATGTGTCAGAGTATTTATTAAAGTTCTTAAGGTTTAAGGCTGCGGGAATGATGTGGTCTTTTTCACCCGCAACAATCAATAACGGCCCATGAGGTTTGCTGAAATCAATTTTGGCAATTTTAGATGAAGTTCCTCTACCCACTAAACGAGACTCTGGAACAATATAGTCATGATACATCGCCTCTGACTCGGCATCGGGTACACAGTTTGCAAAGGCATAACGGAAGTCTTCTAAAGACGGGTAGTAAGCTTGCTTGGCATTTGTGAAGGGGTTAATAACAGGCCAGTTACTTTTTATAAATGACCATTTCGCTACGATAAGACCTGACGGTGGTGCTGAGTCAATAGCTACAGCTTTCGAAGCGAGTCCTTCCGACAATAACTTTTGAGCGACCAATCCACCCATACTATGACCAATCACAATGGGTTTCTCTGGAAGGTTTTTAATGACTTTACGGTAGCTTTCTACCACTTCATCTAAAGTTAATTTTCCTAAAGTTTCTTGAGCCGCGGCTGTTCGTTGTTGGGTAAGCGAAGTGTCATGCAAAGGCCATGCTGGTGCAATAGTGGTATAGCCTTGTTCTTGGAAATAGGTTTGCCATTTATCCCATGCTTTAGGAGTCATAAACATACCGTGAATAAAAACAATTGTTTTAGATTTGGAGCTAGGTGAAGTTTTCATAGCTGATACCTTTGTTGCAGTTAAAGGTTGAGTTGCTGTTTGATTATTTGTCTGCTCTGCAAATATTGTGCTTGAAACTGTTAATGAGGCCATCAAGAGAAAGCGTGAAATCGTTGTATAAGCGAAGCCGTGTGAAAGATTCATAGTAGGAGTGCTCCTGAAATTTATTTATTAAACGATTATATCGCTAACGATATAAATTATAATTTGCTCAATTTTTTGTCAATATTTGGAACTATATCGTACACGATATATAATGACTGTATCGTCTACTGGTAGATTCAATAATGGAAGAAAAGAGCATAGACGTAAATGTAAAAACAGAAGATTTATTGAACATCAATAATTTTTTGTGCTTTTCAATTTATGCTGCTGGGTTGTCTTTTAATAAAGTTTACCGTCCTTTTTTAGATAAGCTTGGTCTAACTTATTTGCAATTTCTAGTCATGGTTACGCTATGGATGAAAGACAGTCAGACCGTGGGTGAGCTTGGTGCACAACTTGGTTTAGAGTCGAGCACGTTAACGCCGTTATTCAAAAGACTTGAAGCGATGGGCTATTTATCGAGAGAAAGAAACCCTAGCGATGAACGTCAGGTTTTGATTTGTTTAACCGAAAGTGGAAAACAGCTTAAAGAGCAAGCTCAATCCATCCCAATGTGTATTGCTGAGGCAACAGGTTTGACTCTAGAGCAATTTATACAATTAAAAGAGAGTTTAACGACTTTAAAAAGTACATTAGATGAAAGTATTTCGAAAACTAAAGAAAAGCATCAGAAGTGAATTATAAAGAATAGAGCTTTGAACTAGAAATTTGATTCAATTAAAAAATTGGAAAGTTCCTCTATTGAGAAACTTTCCAATATTTGGCTTAAAGGTGTTTTTGAAAGAACGGAATAATTTTTTCTAAAGCTTGGCCAACAGCCTCAGATTGGTCATATAAGTCATAATGGCTTGCATCTTTCACCACAAAGAGGTTTTTATCTTTCAAAGACTGGCGACATAGCTATGAACCTTTATGATTTACCGTACTAAAAATGCTTAGGTTTCTGAATCCTTGTTAGCTGCAAGCGCTTTGCGGTCAGTTAGACGGTCATAAAATGCAGCCGCCTTGAAGCCAGTTTTAAATACACACCACTGAAATGGTTCAGGTAGCGTAGATGGAGTCTTGTGATATAAGTTTTTCAGAATAGGGCTTTCTATTCCTTTAATTTTCTCGGCAAGAAGTTGTCCCATGAGCGACTGAGTCGCAAGCCCATGACCTGTACAGCCCGCTGCATAGATAATATTTTGATGCGGCCCGGTCGATCCAACCACAGGTAAAAAGTCATAAGCCACGCTAACGTAACCACTCCAGCAGTGCTTAATACTAAGACCTTTTAATGTTGGATGGCGTTCATGTAAGGTCTGTGCGAGTGCCGCATAGGCATCTTGATCTGGTACGTTCGGCGTTTTTGAACCATAAACATAATTCAACTTCTTAACTGTCAACACCATTGTGTTGTGAGCAGTCAGACGATGGCTTTCCATCATAAGGTGCGGTGTAATAATACCTTCTCGGCCGGGCCAACCCAGCGATTCCAATTGCTTTGGAGATAGTTGTTGGGTTTCAATCGCCGAGACTCGTATTGGAGCAACCTTATCACGTAGCAGTCCCAACTGAGGTGTGAAAGCATTTGTGGTTAAGACCATGATGGGTGCGCTGGCACTACCGCGAGCAGTCTTGCAAGTAATAGTTGGGCCTTCGCTATAAGAGAGCAATGGTGTTTTTTCATAAATTTTAACTCCTGCCTGAAGAGCTGCACGGCGTAAACCACTTACGTATTTACCGGGGTTTAGCGTGCCGCCGCGCTGTTCGCTACCAAACAGAAAAGCTGGTGGAATCCCGCGAGCACGCATTTCGGCTTGATCTACAAAGCGAGTACGAGACCCTAGTTCCTCGCCAACTCTCATACTGCGGCGTAGCCATTTTTCCTGCGAAGGATCTATGACAGCGCGTATAATGCCAGAAGGATTGTAATCACAATCAATGCCTAACTCGACTAGTCGTTTTTCAACATAGATCACGCCCTCGTCGTAGAAATTGACAAACTGCCTTGCACGCTCAACACCGAGGCGCTTGGCGAACACTTCGAATTCAATTCCCATACTACCGAGCAGATAGCCAGCATTACGACCGCTGGCACCGAAACCACCGAACTCTTGCTCAAGTACGATGACTTTTGCACCACGAGCCGTGAGTTCAAGAGCTGTCGACAACCCAGCAAAACCAGCACCAACCACAATGACATCTGCGCTGACAGAGCCGATCAGCTCAGGTTGAAGGTCACTAGGCTGTTCGATCCAGCCACCCAGAAGACGAAATGGCATAGCTTCAGGGTTGTCACTCATCACTTGTTCATTTGAATAATTCATTCGCTATCCTTCTATATGATTTTACAGTGCTAGAGCGCTGTCCTTAATCTTGTTTAAAAAAATGCACTTAGCGCGTTTTACTGGCGAGCTGGAATAAAAGATTGAATGGAAATATTCTGCGAGCGTTCTAGAGCCGCATAGGCGTAATACAACTGAATGATGGCATAGCCCCACGTTATGAAAGCCCAAGTCATAAAAATCATATGGGTAGTGTCACCAGGAATAGGGAAGAAGTCATATACGACAGCTACCGCCAAACTAACGACAGCCGTTATGGTGGTGGCTAACGCATGGAAAATTTCACCGGCGCGTACTAAGCAAATGATGAAATAGCAGAGATAAATCGTAAGAAAGCCCCACATGATGACGTAAAAATAGGGACGTATTTCTTGAAAAAAATCTGCCAGAAAGACTACAAAAGTTCCGGCAAATGAAAATGCGAATAGCAGGATTTCTTTAAGGGTAGACGGTTTGTAATTATGGGTTAGTGCCATTAGACCAAGTACAGCAATAATTGGCATGCCGAAACTACGCGAGAATGAATCGAGAAACATGGTAATTGAAAAATTAACGTTTGAACCTGTCAGCATGTAAGAAGCAAAATTTGTGGCAGAGAACGCAACCACCCACCACTCTAAACCAAGCAGGTAGTTTTTCTTCTTAAGGAATTTCGCGCCGTAGACCCAGCCAGAAAGCGCGAGAGTAATACAAGCGACCAACCCAAAGATATTTACAATTTCCAATAGGGCGCTATGTGTCATTTCACTGTTTGTTAAGATTTTTGACACGGTAGCTTCCGTTTGGCTACCTGCATCAAGGCCAAGAATTTTCATAATATGACTTCCTTGTAATTAATTGACTGTCATGTCAGTAAAATAATATGCTATGATGAATTAGTAAACAATTTTTATTTATGACGATGATGGAAAATAAAATAGGAAGGCCGAGTAAAGCCCAAGAAAGGTCTTATGAAATTCTTCAAGCTGCTGTTTCTGTTGTGGCGAGAGAAGGGCTAGAAGGAATTACTTTTGCTAAAGTTGCGGAAGCTTCGGGCATGCAACGTACTTTAGTACATCATTATTTTTCTTCACGTTCAGAGTTGGTAAATGCTTTCATTGAACACTACATTGGAAAAATGGGGACTGAAATTCTTCATCGCTTTAATGGAAAGCCATTGAGTGAACGCATCGTAATGATGTTCACACCTGAAGTGTATCGAACTCATGATGATTTGATTGTTTGGTTCGAGTTGGTTGCTCAAAGTGCTAGAAATCCATTTATTCAGCAAATGTTGCATACACTTTGGACAACACACTGGCTTCCAGATTTTGAAAATCAATTAGCACAAGAATATCCAAGGGCAACTCCAGAGGCGATTAGTTCAGCTGCATATGTAATGGTTTGTTTATTTGAAGCCTATTGGGCATTCAGTATTCAAGGTGTGAATGATGAACAAAGACAAAAGCAAATGGAGCAAACTGCATTAATGATTTTAAATGGCTTAAAATAAATTTAGGAGAAGTTTTTAAAATCAATAGGATATTTCCAAATAAACTATAAAAGGATCTTGTGTAAGGTAAGTAGCCTTAATTTAACCAATCTGTGAAATGGTGGTTATTACATCGTATTAGGCATCATTTCATATTGCTAAAATAATGCAGATTAAGTTCAAATAATTTTATGCTTGCTGAAAGTTTTAGTAGGCAGATACGGCTATTCATAAATAGTTAGATCTTTTTATGCAATGGTTGCGTACTAAACAACAATAGGTAAGATAAAAGATTAGAAAACCTATAAAGCACGGTATCTATGAAGAAAAATTCAAAACTTGATCAAGATACACTTTTTATTAAATTATTATTTAAGTCATCTGCCAAAGTGACAGCAGATGAAATCGAGTATTACCGAAAGTATCCTGACCAAATTGACCAAGTCACAGCACCTCTCAATATTCATAAAATATTCTTATGGACGGGTGCATTATTAGGCGCCGTGATTGTCGCAATTGCAAAATTCCTTAAATTTTCAGGGGTATTTGATTTTTTGTCGGCAGGTGTTTTGGAGTTCGTTATCGATATTATTTATGAAAGTGGAATTGCTTTAATTGGTGCAGCTATCACAGCTTATATGCTCGGTGTCTTACTCAATAAACAGCAAGAAAACGCGGTAAAATGGCGAGAAGAAATTCGTAAACACATAGATGAAAGTGAACAGTAGATAGATAAAAAAGCTAAAGTACTGCCACTTTAGCTTTTTATTTTTAGTTCTTTAATTTATATAAGCCATGATCTATTAAATGTTGACTCAAGATCCGACGAAGTTCTAATACTGTTTCGGGCTTGAGTTGAATTGAATGTCCACCTTTAACGACTTTTTCTGAAATAGCACCATCTAAATGAGCACTTTTATACGACACAATACCGTCTGTAATGGTGTTCGGATCATCGCTTTTAGTAATATTGCCCATAATAGAGTGGAAAACTAAACCTTCTTTAGGCGTTATGCCTGAGGTGAGTTCCATAAACTCAGATTTATTACTCAAATCACTAGGGCCATTTTGAAGTTTATTATTAATTGTTCTTACGAAGTCTTTAAGGTCGTCATCATGACTCGTCAAAGTATCGGTTAATGTTTTTAAAAATGTTGAGGGTAATCGAATAATTTTTCGTGCAGTTAAAGTAAACCAACGATCGGCATAGTTTGTACCGCGATGAGGCGCTGCAAGAAAAATGACGCGATCAAAATTAGGAATAGCCTGCATTTTTAAACGTTCACCAATTACAGGATGTTTTCTCATACGTGCTTGTGCATGTTGACTCATCATAGGCAAAGCTTCTTTTGAAATATCGGCATTGCTCACTAAAAGTCGACTAATAATTCCTCCCATGCTGTGACCAATTAAAACGGCATTCGTGGCAGCGGGGTCTTGTGGATTAAGTGATGCAAAGGCTTGCTTAAGTAAAGCATAGATTTGAAAGCGACTTTCTAAAATAGGCATATTGGTTGAGTAGAAGACTTGCCAAACTTGATAATGTTCACGCAAGACTTTATCCCCCATAATTTCATTGGTGACCGCAATCCATGCTTCGGGACTACTGGCTAGTCCATGAACTAATACAATGACTTTCTTATTGGGGTTATAAGGTTCAAGCATATATAAATGCGGCATGTTTAAACGTTGATTACCATCAATTAGGGTTAAATATGCGGCCGCACCTAAATTATTCTCGGCTAACCATAGACCATAAGGCGCAGAGAAGTTTGCTGCTAAAGAGTATTCTTTGCCTGCAACATTAATTTTTTCAACATTGTATGGGTCATAAATTTTTATTTTGAAATCTGGACTGTTTAATATGTCGCTCTGAGACGCGCCCTCATTTTGCGGCTCGGCCACAAGTGTAGAGGCAAGATAATGAGCTTTATGGATATTGGGATTGATGCCATTTGGATAGTTGTAAGTTAAGGGATCCAGAATATATGGATTTTCTTTTTCAGACGTCTCTTCATTAGCGTGTAAAACTGCCACAAAGTCTGAGCCAAAACCATCACGACGGTTAATGCTTCTCAAACCAGAAAAATTCATGTTGTAACTTGAGGTGAATTTTTCCAGCTGTTTGCCTTGTAGTTTTTGATAAGAGTCAATATCAATCTTATAGGTACTTTTACCAATTTTTATCTCGGAGGGAATTGTTGCAGAGGTATTTTTTTCACCATAGGCATTTACTAATTGGTTGAGTGCCTGATTATAAAAATCTCGGATTTGCACCTGTCGGTTATCAAAAATACGATCTTGCGGCTGGCGAGACGATTTAAATAAATAAGCATAGCTATAGCGAATACTTTTATCTAAAGCTTGAAGTTCTTGTTCCAAACAATCGTCATTGTTTGCTTGGCAATTATAAGACTCTGAAAGAGCCAAAGCTTTTGAAAGATAGAGTTCGCTGGCAGTAGATAATAATTGATCTCCCTGAATTTGAGGAATCTTCTCTAAATCAGTAATACAAGCTTCTGGAGTTTGCATGCAATTTTTTGCATCCATACCAGACATATACAAAACATTTAGGCTGGCTTCACTTAATTTGTTTTGGGTAAGAATACTATTACGTTCGTTGGAAATAGTGGTATGAAGGGTTTGTTTCTTCAAACTCACCATTTGACAGCCACTTGTTATGAAGATGCTAAATAGGCTGAGAATACATAAATGTTGGCGTAATGGGAGTACAAGCATGTTCATAAATAGACCTCGTGAACTGAACAAGGCAGGGCACAATTCGACTAAACTGAATGAAAGATAGGAAATAAATAACGTCTTCTATAAAAAACAGAAATTTAAAGGCTAAGGACGATGCTGGTTAGCCTTTAAACTATTTATGAGTGGTGGGTTATTTATTTAACCCTCCACCTAAGGCCTTATAGAGTTCAATTTGATTATTTAATTTGGTTTGTTCGAGAACCAATAAACCTTGTTGTGCCGCATATGCAGAACGCTGAGCATCCAAAACAGTCAAATAACTATCGATTCCAGCTCTAAAGCGGGCTGTAGATAGCTTATAAGTGGTATCAGTTGCAGACACTAAACGGCGCTGGGCATTTAAGCGCTCTTCAATATGAGCATGGGCAGCTAAGGCATCGTTAACTTCGCGGAAAGAAGCCTGAATCGCTTTTTCATATTCAGAAAGCGCAATTTTTTGATCGATCTCTGAAACCTTAATATTGGCTTTGCGGGTTCCCCAATCAAAAATAGGCAGGTCTATGCTAGGGCCAACTGACCATGCAAAGCCACCGGATTTAAATAAATCTTTAAGTTCAGTCGATGCATATCCAGCTGAGCCTGTAAGTGTGATGGTTGGGAACATACGGGCTTTTGCTGCGCCAATGTTGGCACCAGCTGCACGAAGTTGATATTCAGCGACTTTCAGGTCTGGGCGGTTTTGTAGTAAATCGCTACTTAAACCAGTCGAGAAACTCTTTTCTTGAGTAATTGTTTTAACCGACTGAGTTGGAAGCAGGTTTGCTGGAACCGCTTGTCCAGCCAAAAGATTTAACAAGTTTTGCGCTTGTGCAACTTGAGTTCTGTAGTTTGCGACATCATTACGTGCGGTTTCGACTGAAATCTGGGCTTGGCGTAAAGGGATTTCGCTATCAATCCCGACATTAAAACGCTTTTGATTTAGATTGTACGAATCAAGTTGAGCTTGTAAGGTTTGTTCTGCAAGTTTTAGGTTGGCTATTGCAAAAGAATAATTTAACCATGCTTGTGCAACTTGGCTCACTAAACTAATTTGCGTGGAGTCTTTTGCACTTTGCGTGGCAAGGTAATTGTTTAATGCTGCATCTTTAAGGCTTTGTACACGGCCCCAAAAATCCAGTTCATACGCTGTTACTCCTAATCCTACCTGAAATGTAGAGTAAGGATTATTTGGGTTTACCGAAGGGTTTACTTGCCTAATTGCATTAGCTGTCGCACCAATGGTAGGAAGCTGGTCATATTTACTAATTTGGTATTGCTGCTGGGCACGCTCAATATTTAACGCTGCTGTACGTAAATCGCGATTATTATTCAAGCTTATTTCAATAACTTCTAATAAACGAGGATCGGAAAAAAAGGTTTTATATCCTTTTTCAGCAATTGAAGGGCCAGCATAGGTTTCAGTGAAATTTTGAGGAATATTAGACTTAACAGTAGGTTGTGGCGGCTGCATGCTTATACATGCAGTTAAAGTAAATGAGAGTGTGGAAATCATAAATCCACGAGATAAGACAGCCGACTTAGACATGCTTTTCTCCAAATAATAGATAAATTTAGGCATAAGAGGAGCAAGGGAAATTGATTAATTTCCCTTGCTTTATTTCATTTAAGATTTAATTTTCTGTTTGGAAGAAAACAGTTTTTCGGCTGCACCTAGTACAAAGATGAAGAATACCGGTACAAAGAAAATAGCTAGAATGGTTGCTGAAATCATACCGCCAAACACACCAGTTCCGAGCGCATGTTGTGTTTCAGAACTTGCGCCTGAAGCAATCACTAAAGGCACCACGCCGCAAGTAAAGGCAAGAGAAGTCATCAGAATAGGGCGTAAGCGGAGTTTGGCTGCGGCAACAGTGGCTTCAACTAAACTCATTCCTTCTTCTTTGAGCATCTTGGCGAATTCAACAATCAAAATCGCATTCTTGGCGGAAAGACCGATAATCGTAATCAGGCCAATTTTGAAAAAGACATCATTCATCAGCCCTTTGGTCATAATGGCAATGATCGCTCCAAAAATACCTAATGGCACAACCAGCATAACCGATAGCGGAATTGACCAACTTTCATAAAGGGCTGCGAGTACGAGGAACACCACTAACATCGATAAACCCAGTAAGAATGCCATTTGTGATTCTGATTGTTTCTCTTGTAAAGAAATACCAGTCCATTCATAGCCAATCCCTTTTGGTAGTTTTGCGATGAGTTGTTCCATTTCACGCATTGCATCACCCGATGAAGTATCGAAGTTAGGAATACCCGCAATACTCAAAGACGGACGTCCGTTATAGCGGTTGTATTGTTGTGGTGCTTTGTTCCATTGAGGTGTTACAACTTCAGATAAAGAGACCAGCTGGCCACTTGAGCCCATCACTTTAAGATTCAAAATATCTTGCAATTTCATACGTGATTTTGCTTCGACTTGCACAATCACTTGCTGCATACGACCTTGGTTTGGAAAGTCATTGATATACATCGAACCCATTGATGTAGAGATAATGTCTGACACATCGGCGAATTTGACACCGAGAGCATTTAATTTATCTCGGTCAATTTTTAAAGAAATATTATCTCCTTGAGGTAGGCCCTCATTCCAAACCATATAAAACTTCTTGTTTTTAGCTGCCATTGCCATTAATTGATCTTGGGCGGCAAGTAATGCAGGCATACCTAAGTTCGCCCGATCTTGTAATCGAAGACTAAAACCAGAGAATGTTCCTAACTCATCAATCGCTGGAGGTAAAACAGCCATTGAAGAACCTTCTTTACTATGTGCCAAGGTGCCATTAATTGAGTTTGTTATTTTTGAAGCTGAAGATTTTCTTTCTTTAAAATCATTTAGTGTTGTAAAGGCAACTGCAACATTCTGACCTGAGCCACCGAAACCCCAACCTAAAATTGAAGTATTGCTTTTAACATCCGGATTATCTTTTATGCTTGCTTCAAACTCTTTTACGATATTTTTTGTGCGTTCTATAGAAGCATCAGATGGAAGTTGGAACGTTGTTAAAAACCAACCTTGATCTTCTTCAGGCATAAATGCAGTTGGCCAAAACTTCATTCCAGCAAAAGTCGCAGCTGTAATAATGATAAACAGCACCATCATTGGAACGGTATGTTTGATGACCTTAAAGAGAATAATTTCATACTTTTTAGTGAGGTTATCAAAGGTGCGATCAAACCATGCGAAGAAGCCTTTTTTCTGATGATGTTCATCAATTGGCTTAAGAATGGTCGCGCAGAGTGCTGGAGTTAAAATTAATGCTAATAGCGCCGAGAACAAGATTGACACCGACATGGTCAGCGTAAATTGCTTGTAAATGATTCCGACCGAGCCACTTGCAAACGCCATTGGTAAAAATACGGCTGCGAGTACCAAGGTAATACCAATAATTGGACTCGTGATTTCCTTCATTGCTTTCGAGGTCGCTTCTTTAGGCGGTAAGCCTTCAGTCGCCATAATCCGTTCGACATTTTCTACAACAACAATGGCATCGTCGACGATAATACCGATCGCAAGCACCATACCAAACATGGTGAGCACGTTAATGGAGAACCCTGCAAGCAACATCACAGAGAATGTTCCTAGCAATGCAATAGGAGCAACGATTGCTGGAATGAGTGTATAACGGACATTATGAAGAAACAGATACATCACAATGAAAACCAATACCATGGCTTCAAGTAATGTATGGATTACCTTTTCAATAGAAATTTTAACAAATGGAGCAGTATCGTAAGGGATACTAAATTGCATACCCTCCGGTAAATTCATTTTTAATTCTTCAATTTTAGCTCTAACACCTTCAGCAGTTTTTACAGCATTTGCGCCAGGGCTAAGCTGGATTGCCGCCGCCGTTGCAGGTTTGCCATTTTCTAAAATAGCGAAGTTATATGCTTGTGAACCAATTTCAACATTCGCTACATCAGAAAGTCTAATAACACTGCCATTGGTCTTACTTTTTAAGCTAATATTTTTGAATTGTTCAACGCTGTTCAGTTGTCCTTGTGTAGACAATGGAACTGTAATGAGCTGTCCTTTTTCCGCAGGTAAGTCACCTAAACGGCCAGGAGCGATTTCAACGTTATTTTCACGAATCGCCGCATTTACATCACTAATTGAAAGACCATATGAAACGAGTTTATTTGGATCTACCCAAATACGCATCGCTTTTTCGGCACCAAATGACTGGACTTTACCTACACCTTCAACGCGTTTTAATTCTTCAACTACATTTCGGACAAGGTAGTCGCTCAAATCAACTTCAGAATATTGATTAGTAGGTGAATTAATACCAACCAACATTAGAAATCCTGAAGATGAAGCCTCAACTTGTAGGCCTTGCTGACGAACAATTTGAGGAAGGCGGGCTTCAACAGCTTTAATCTTATTTTGCACATCAACCTGAGCCATATCGACATCTGTACCCGGTTTAAAGGTTGCCGATATTTGAGCCATACCAGAGGTGTCGGTTGTTGCGCTGTAATAAAGTAAATTTTTAACACCCGATAGCTCTCTTTCAATCAGGGTAACCACACTGTCGTTGATCGTTTTCGGTGTCGCACCCGGATAGACCGCGCTAATGGTGACTTGTGGTGGCGCAACGCTAGGAAAGCGCGCGATAGGAAGCTTGGGAATACTCAATAATCCAAACAAAATAATAAAAATCGCGATCACCCATGCAAACACAGGGCGACGAATGAAAAATTGTGACAACATCATTGAGCTCCTTGAGTACTAGGCGCTTTCCAATTCGTTATTTCAAGCTTTTGGTTAGGTTTAATGCGATCAACTCCCTCAACGATGACTTTGTCACCTACTTTGAGACCCTTATTGACTAAGTAGAACTGTTCATATTGCTGTCCAAGTTCAATCGGGCGGATATCTGCTAAACCTTTAGCATTGATGACATAAACTTGTGGATCACCATTGTTATTACGTTGAATTGCTTGAGACGGCACAAGGAGGGCTTGAGGTACCGATGCACGGTCAATATTGACACGCACATACATTCCAGGAAGCAGCTTCCGTTCAGTGTTGTTCACTTCGATACGAATCGTGACGTCGCCTGTTTCCGGATCTACATTAATATCTTCAAACAACATTTTTGCGCTGACGTTGTAGAGCTGACCATGGCTATTAGAAATACGAACGGTTTTATCGCTATTGGCAGATAATTCGCCGTTTTGTAATGCGGTTTGTAAGCGCTCGTACTCACTGATCGATTGCTTGACATCCACATAAACTTTATCAATCTGTTGTATGGTTGCCAGAGTATTGGTATCGCCTTGGCTCACTAAGGCACCTTCAGTTACAAAGGATTGACCAATACGACCGGAAATAGGCGCACGTACGGTTGCATATTGCAAATTAAGGTTTTGACGTGCCAATAAAGCTTTCATTTGTGCGACATCAGCTAAAGCTTGGCGATATTCAGCCTGTGCATTACTCACTTCTTGTTTACTAATGGCATTACTTGGTAAAAGTTGTTGATAGCGTTCTAATTGAACTTTTAGGCGAGCTACCTCTGCTTCAGCTTTATTTAAAGATGCCTGATTACTTCTAACGTCTGCTTGAAAGGTTTCAGAGTTAATTTTGTATAAGGCTTGTCCGGCTTTAACTTCACTACCTTGAGTAAATAATACTTTTTCGATAATGCCACCCACTTGAGGGCGTATTTCAGCAGTACGGAAGGCATGAACACGAGCTGGGAGATTCTCGCTAAAATTAACCGATTGCGACTTAAGACTTAAGACACTTACCTTAGCAGGAGGTGCCTCAACTGGTTTCTTCTCTTCAGAGCTACAACCTTGGATCACCAGTCCAATAGATAAAAATAATGGAAGTAAAAGATGCTTTTGCATACTGTCCAAACCTATGGAGTTTTTGATGTTGTTATTATTTTGAGTAAGTGTGTAATCCGGATCTTTGAAATGTGGAAAAAGTGTGGAGATCAACACATAAATAAGCGTATTATCATGTTTGTCTGAAATTTTTCGATGATTTACCTATGTTCGAAGCTTCATTTTCTTTTGATTGCCGTGATAAACAGATTCTTGTTGTAGAAGATGAATATGATATTGGGGACATTATTGAGCAATATTTAAAACGTGAAGGTATGCGAGTCATTCGAGCAATGAATGGTAAGCAGGCAATCGAAATTCACGCTGCACAACCTATTGATTTGATCTTACTTGATATTAAATTGCCGGAACTCAATGGTTGGGAAGTACTCAGTAAAATTCGTCAAAAAGCCCAAACACCTGTCATTATGCTGACTGCATTAGATCAAGATATTGATAAGGTTATGGCATTACGAATCGGTGCAGATGATTTTGTGGTTAAGCCATTCAATCCAAATGAAGTGGTTGCACGTGTTCAGGCCGTTTTAAGAAGAACCCATCAAAACAAACAAGCTGCTGTCAAAAATCTGTTTTATAAAAATATTGAAATTAATACCGAGATTCATAGTGTGTATATCAATCAGGTAGATAAGAAAACCTTACTCAACCTGACATTAACCGAATATAAAATATTACTCCTCATGATTAATCAGCCACATAGGGTATTTACACGTGGTGAATTAATGAATCAGTGCTTACCCGACAGTGATGCTCTAGAAAGAACGGTAGATAGTCACGTCAGTAAACTAAGAAAAAAACTAGAAGAGCAAGGACTTGAACACATGTTAATTAATGTCCGTGGCGTGGGATATAGATTAGACCATCCACAAGAATGATGTGATTGCATATAGATAGACTGACATGCCGCAAGTTGAGACAAGATCATGAAAAATAAATTAGGGATTAATAAGCAGTTTTTCATTGCTTTTAGCTTGGTGAACTTGAGTATCACTCTATTGTCGGTATTTATAGGCTATGTCGTTTATAACTATGCAATTGACCATGGCTGGATTTCATTAAGTTCGTTGCAAGGAGATTTTACAGATTTTCATCTTCTTGACTGGATTTGGCTGGGTACAGTCATTTTATGTGGTTCTATTGTCTCTTTAATTATTGGAATGCAGTTGGCAAAAAGATTTATTGTACCGATTAATTCATTGGCAGACGCTGTTAACAAAATTAGTGATGGTGATTTGTCTGCTCGGGCAGATGATAAAAAAATCCATTCTACCGAGATTTCTACTCTAATTTTAAATTTTAATGATATGGCTCAAAAGCTTGAGAGTTCTGTACAAAATGCGCAAGTATGGAATGCTGCTATTGCCCACGAATTAAGAACACCCATCACAATTTTGCAAGGCAGATTACAAGGGATTGTAGATGGAATCTTTAAAGCTGAGCCAGAACTCATTCGAAGTTTGTTGAACCAAGTAGAAGGGTTATCGCATTTAGTAGAAGACTTGAGAACGTTGAGTTTATTTGAAAATAAACAGCTTAAGTTAAATATTGAGTCAGTTGATTTTTTAAGATGTGTTGAAAAAGTCATACTGATGTTTGATGAAAAACTTAAACAGGCAAATCTTACTGTAAATTATGATATTTCTAATGACCTTGTAACTTGCGATGCAAGACGTATGGAGCAAGTTTTAATCGCGTTGATTGATAATGCAATTAGATACTCTAATCCCGGAGTTTTGAAAATTAAGTCTTCAGTTCAGCAAGAATACTGGACATTAGAAATCGTAGATGAAGGTCCAGGAATTCCCGCTGAATATCAAAAAGAATTATTCAATCCTTTTTATAGAGTAGAGCAGTCCAGGAATAAAGCTTTGGGAGGGACGGGGTTAGGTCTGGCAGTCGTGCAAGCTATTGTGTTAGCTCATGCAGGCACAATTCGATATGAAAATCGAGCTCCTAATAGCGCTTTTATCATTCAATTAAACACAACGATTTAACTTAAAATATATATTAAGTTTAAATAAAAAAGAGAAACCTCAATTCATACAGGTTTCTCTTTTTTGATATATCGAGTATTAAGAATTAAATGATTCCAGACGTTTTAAAATTTTGAACATTTAACATATCTATTGGGTTCATCATTTTCCCGTCGTGTTCTACAAATCCAACAAATGTCGTGCTCATATTCCAGCCCAACAAACCTTTTAACTCATCTGGAAAGTTTTTAACAGTTTCAGACGATAGAGATAAATAATGGTTTTCTTCTTGACGAAGGAACCCGAGATCGTAAGACATCGTTAAACCAATACGAGGCTCATGACTTACATTTGCTCCACCGCCGTGGTAGGTAGAACCAATCCATATTAAAGCATCACCAGCTTTCATTTCGGCTGGTATTGTTTCCTCTTCTTTAGGTACTCTTTGATCATCCCATAAATGACTTGCAGGAATAATGCGAGTAGCACCGTTTTCTTCGGTAAAATCAGTCACAGCAAACATAATTTGTACTCTAGCTTCACGTCCATATACAGGGTGTCGCCACATCCATACGGTATCATCACGATGTAAGGGCTGAGCCTTTTGACCTGGCCAAATTTGAATGGCTTGTGTCACACCCACCTGAATGTCTGGGCATAATTCAATTTTATTTTCACCACTCCATGCGTGTAGCGGCGTTTGAAGAATTGCTTTTGCAGTGTCCAAAAATAGCGGATTCATTGCAACTAAGGGCATTTGTGGTAATCGGGCAAATAGACGACTCATTCGACGGGTTTTCGTACCCGCAAAATAATCATCTTCGCCGTCTGGAATCAACTCTAATTGCTTAGATAAGTTTTGATAAATATCTTGGGTAATTTCATCATTTAAAAAATTTTCAATAATGACACCACCATCTCTTTTAATAATCGAAACGATTTCATCGATTTGTGTATCTTTGCTTAATTTAACGAGTGACATAAGATTTCCTTATCAATCCTGATTGAGAATATTCCATAGCATTTAAGTAAACTGCTTTGTTGTGAGATTGGTTTTCATACATATCTCTTCACTTTTCGTATTCATCGTTACAGTTCACTAAATTGTTAGATTGCTGAAAAATGCTATGAGCTTATGTATGTATTTGAATTCAATGTTTTTCTGCAATGAAAAATTTATAAACTCTCATTGCTATTTGTTTGTGGAGCAAGGGTCTTTTTCAAGAAACTAATCTGATCATTGAGTACCGCGCTATGCCATGATTCTGTATAGAAATCAAAATGATCAATTGGATATTCGAGTAGTTTAGAAGGCCCTTGAATCAGACTTGCTGTTTTTCGAGCTGGGTCAGGTGGTGCAATTTGGTCATTAGAACCGACTTGAATTAAAGTAGGGCACTTAACTTTTTTTGCAAAAGTAACTGGTCGATTGTATGAGACTTCCAGAGCTGCACGAGCACAGACTTCATTACGCCAAGTTGGACCCGCCATTGCGGTATAACTTTCTTCAGCACCTGGGGTACTAATCATGGCAGCGGTACCAGGTTGTCCAACAATTGGAATAAGATGCGGAGGGCGTTGCGCTATGGCATGAATTAAATCCTTTATGCCATGACCTATAGCAGTTGTTATTTGCTTTATCCCTCCATATTGGAAAACTTGTTTTAAAGCTGCTAAACCGTCTGTAGCAGGATTCATGGAGACAACTGCTGATACTTTAGGATCTTGTGCAGCAACGACAACGACATGACCACCCGAATACGAAGTACCCCATAGTACAATTCGATCTTGATCAACGAATGGTAAACTTCGTGCAGCTGCGATCGCTGCATGATAATCCTCACGTTGGTTAATGTAGGATACGTGTTGTCTAGGTAAGCCTGCTGATTCACCAAATCCGCGGTAGTCAAATATAAAAGTATCAAAACCTGCTTGGCTAAACGGCTCAGCAAAATCTAATAACCCTGTATCTTTTGTACCACCAAAGCCTGTTGCCATAACAATGCAAGGTCGACCTTCAGAGGTCATAAACTCTTCTGAAGTTGAAGGGATATACCATGCAGAACAGGTAACTCCTTTGCTTATAAATTTAATATTTTCCATCATATTTTCCCTAATTGATTTTTGTCTCTTACTCGTACTCTAAATAAGAGATGAAAATGTAAATCGCCGTTGTTAAGCTTGGATTTTTATCTTTTCTGGCATCGTTTCTGTACTAACGACGCTTGGTTTCCTCTTGGGTTTGATATTCGTAAAATAGAGTTCTTTATCAAAAACTGAACCTTTACGGAGTCGTTCAACATCGAATTTATAATCTTGTTTTACAATCCATGGACCTTCTGTGCCTGCCATTGGAAATTGTGCAATGCTTCGTTGGATGTAGCCTGAGTTCAAATCTACAAATGGAATACGTTTCATGTTCTTATTACTAATTACAGGCGTGAATGTTCCATATTTATTTTCATCCATGTAATCCAGTAATCTACAAAAGTGTTTCCAGACCAAATCAACTTTTAAAGTCCATGCAAGATTGGTATAGCCAAATGCAAAGGCGAAGTTAGGAACATCAGAGAGCATCATTGACTTGAAAATAGTGGTATCTGGGTAATTAATTTTTTTCCCGTCCACAATTAATTGAGTCTTACTAAATGTGACTGCGTTTAGACCTGTTGCGGTCACAATAATATCGGCTTCTAATGTTTTACCCGATTTAAGCAAAATACCATCTTTGGTAAAACGCTCGATATGATCGGTTACTACAGAAGCTTTTCCAGCAGAAATTGCTTTAAACATATCTCCGTCTGGTACAACACATAAGCGTTCATCCCATGGATTGTATTTGGGCGAAAAATGAGTGGCGACATCAAAGTCTTTTGGTAGGTTTCGTTGTACATCTGAGATTAAAAAGCGACGCATGAGCTTCGGAAAGCGACGACTTAAATTGTAGACGCCTCGAGTCAAGGCAATATTTTTACGGCGAATAAGATCGAAAGCACGTTGTGGTGAGAAAACACGATTGAGCGCGTTCGCGATTGAATCTGTACTTGGGGCAGCCATGACATAACTTGGCGATCTTTGAAGCATCGTGATGTGCTCAACATCCTGAGCCATCGCTGGAATTAAGGTAACAGCTGTAGCACCACTACCAATGACCACGACTTTTTTGCCAGAATAATTTAGGTTCTCTGGCCAGTGTTGAGGGTGGATGATTTGCCCTTGAAATTCCTCGGTTCCTTTAAACTCAGGTGTATAACCTGCGTTATAGTCATAATAACCAGTACCCATGAGTAAGAAACGTGAACGGAAAGTAGTTAAACTTTTTTGATCTTTACGTTTTACTTTAACTGTCCAAACGCCTTCTTGTGATGAGAATTCGGCACTTGTCATATAGTGACCAAATCGAATATGAGATTCAATGTCGTTCTCAGTAATGGTTTCTTGTAAATAATCACAGATCATTTGAGCACTACCAAAAACCCTTTTATTGGTCCAAGGTTTAAAGCCAAATGCAAAAGATTGCATGTCTGAATCTGAGCGAATGCCTGGATAACGGAACAGGTTCCATGTGCCTCCAATTTCGTCACGACCCTCTAGCATAGTGAATGTTGTATTTGGTCTATATTTTTTTAAATGGTAGGCTGCACTAATACCTGAGATCCCTGCACCGATAATTAAAACATCAGTAATATCAATTTGATCTGATGTACTCATATCTTTTTCCTCTTCACACAATTTTAATAAATTGAGCATCAGTTAGATTATCTAAGATGATGATTTTTATAATCTTCATCTTCCCTGATGAACAAAGTCCTTGATCCAATCCATTTTCACTTCGATTTAAATCTAAGTGAGGTTTAGGTATGTGTGAATATTATTAAGCTAATAATTACACACTGTCAATGACTACGTGTAATTATTGCTTGCAACATAGATAGACTAATTAATACAGTCTTGTGGAGGATAAATTTTTTAATTTAAGATTTTGATTTTTATAAATTATATTTTATTTTTAATTAAGTGATTTCTTCTTGTATTACGTCATTAGTATATATGATAAGAGGGGATAAAGACTTGTCGAAAGATTTTTTAATACCTACAATGACGCCATGCTAAAAGGAAATAGGACAATATGACAACCTCTCGCCGTAGACCTAAACATGATCCAAAAGAATCTGAGCGAGAAATATTAGAAGCTGCTGAACAGTTTTTAAATGAGCATCATTTTCGTGACCTCAATATTGATGAGGTTATGCGACGTACAGGTTTAAAACGTCCAGCTTTTTATGTCCATTTTCGTGATAAACACGATCTTACGCTTCGTCTTGTTGAGAATATTGCTAAAGAATTGTTCAGTATCACAGAACGGTGGTTGGCAGGAAATAATCTTCAAGACGATCTAGAGCGTGCCTTAGTCGACTCTATAAATGTCTATATAGAACATGGTCGTTTATTAAGGGCTTTTGTTGAAGCAGCAAGTGGAGATGAACGTGTTGATAGCGTCTATCGAACTATAATTCAAGACTTTATCAAGGCCGCTGCTCAACATATAAGAGCAGAACAGCAAGCAGGAAATATTAAACAAAATTTAGATGTCGACGAAACAGCGAAAGCGCTGATCTGGTTGGAAGAGCGTTATCTTTCAGAAGCATTCGGGCGCTCATCTCCTGTAGAACCTGAAGTCGTTATCCGTGTACTTCGAAATATTTGGACTTCAACACTTTACGTGAACAAATAAAAATTCCACCTATAAGTTTAATCGATTTTAGATTTAAAAATATTTTACTTATCAGCTGATTATATTGAACATTATAAACAAAGATAACAGATCCTTATTAATTACACGTAGTCATTGACATGGTGTAATTAATTTTGTAGCTTGTATTTTGTTCATCAAAATTACTCGCAGTAATTGAAGTGAATGAATAAATTGCTAGGTAATGAGCGATTTAAAAAAATTATAATTTAAGGATAAATAATGGAAAAATCTCTAAGCATGGATTGTGCTGAGTTAAGAGTGCACTTGGAAATCGTAAAAAGTACTTTTGTAAACAATTCAAAGAAGTATTTCTTTGGCAAAAGACTTCACGTGAAATCTGGGTTAATGATATTTAGCGTAATTGGTATTTGTTTTAGTAGTTATAGTCACGCTTCAGCACTTGACCAGTCTGGGCAGTCAATACTGCCATTTTTAGAGGCTGGTAATTATGCAGAAGCAAATGCTTTCGCTGTTGATCCTTCTATTTCTGGTGTAGTTCATGATCGTCCAGATCTTGTTCGACCTAACCAGAGTCGCGATACTGGAAATATTGGGCAAGATAATCAATTTTATACTGCTGCATTAAAGCTACAACTCACAGATGAGTTTAGTTTTGGCTTACTTTATGACCAGCCTTTTGCTGCAAAAACAGCTTATCCACTTCTTCCTAATAATAGTTATTCAGATGGTGCCAGCCGTGAAGGTACTTCTGTAAATGTAAAAAGCCAAAATTTAAGTTTTATTTTGGGTTATTCACCTATTAAAAACTTTCAAGTTTATGGCGGACCTGTCTATCAAACTGTAGAAGGAGATGTCTCTTTCAGAGGAATGGCATATACCGAAGCTTTTAATGGATACAATGCTAAATTTAAAGAAAAGGGAGAATTGGGTTGGCTCGTAGGAGGAAGTTATCAAATTCCTGAGATTGCGCTTAAAGCGGCTGTAACTTACCGTTCAAAAATTAAATATGATTTTCAAGTAGATGAAAACATCTTTGGTGAGCCATTACAATACACTGCGCCAGCAAAGACAAAAGTCGAAACGCCTCAATCAGTAAATATCGATTTTCAAACTGGTATTGCTGAAAAGACGCTTGCTTATATGAGTCTGAGATGGGTGAATTGGAAAAAATTTAATATTCGTCCAGTGCAATACGATGCGCTTACTGCAAACTATATGGATACATTAACTGGAGGAGCATACAAACAAGGCATTGATTTGGATTCTTACCAGAAAGATCAATATACAGTGACTCTGGGACTGGGACGTCAGTTAACTGACCGTTGGAACATTGCATCTGATATGGGGTGGGACTCAGGTACGGGTAATCCTGCTTCAACGCTTGGACCAATGAAAGGCTATTGGTCTTTTGGTCTTGGTGCTCAATTTAACCCAACGCCTAACTATTTTATTGCTGCTGGCATAAAGTATTTCTGGTTAGGAAATACTAAAGCTGAAGGTGGTGGCTATTATTTACCAATCGAAGGTATAAAAGAGTTTTCAGAGCAGGCTGAGTTTAAAAATAATCACGCAATTGCATATGCATTAAAATTTGGATATCGGTTTTAAATTAAGAAGAGTAGTTAAATTCAACTACTCTTCTTCTAAAGCTTTAATTAATTTTTACTTAAGAATATCCTTAATTATGTAATTAATAACCAAAACCACTTTTTATAACTACTTTGCTTCAAAAGAGCGCCTGATTGAAATGTGTATCGCCTTTCAAAAGAGACTCCTTAAAGAAGAAGTACTAGCGATCATTTATTCAAACCGCTACTACACTTCAAGTGACAAACTCAAAGAAATTGTACGTTTACATGTCTGTTTTAATAGCCCGTATCATTTGCTGTTAAAAGCCATATTTGAAATTAAACTCGTTTATTCGCAGAGTTACCGCATGGTAGTTGAATATCGAAAATGGCTACTTCATGAGATTTTTGATCTGATTTTTAGTCTAGAAACTTGTGCAATAAAACCAGATGCCAGCATGGTGTTAAACCTAATCGATGGTTTGATGTTCCAGTTTTTAAGTTCCAATAGTTTGGAAGAAAGGGATCTGGTGCTAGAGCAGTTTTTTAAATCAAGCATTTGAATATAAAAATTAATTTAAAAATGTGATGCGATGAGTAGAGCATAAGCGCCGTGCGATGAACCGAAAAGTTAATATTTTGACTTTTGGGGGCTAATATTGTTATTTTTACGATAATCGTAAATTGATTATGAATAACGTAATTAAAATGAAAATAATTGAAAGCGCAACATGGAGAAAGGATGACCATGAAAGAAGTTGCATTAAGTGATTTGATCAATCAGCGGAAAGTTGGACGCTATCAGAAATTTATTTTGTTTACCTGTTTATTGCTGATGATTATGGATGGGTATGACATTCAGTCTATGGCTTACGCAGCCCCAATGATTATAGAAGAATGGGGTGTTCATA
>Ga0157359_1000025_pt1 | contig 38756 bp, 29 predicted proteins | sample AttcapACBM3_FD_111482 | JGI IMG/M metagenome (GOLD analysis project Ga0157359, IMG submission 111482) | Fungus gardens microbial communities from leaf cutter ant in Botucatu, State of São Paulo, Brazil - Atta capiguara ACBM3 | ecosystem: Host-associated > Fungi > Mycelium > Unclassified ...
AATGTCTCCGAGGGGTGTCCTGTAACGGGCTGAGATGGCGCAAGCCGAACCCTTTGAACCTGATCTGGGTCATGCCAGCGAAGGGACGGGTCGGCAGATTTTCTGCCCTATCTCCTGCACTATCCCCTGTTCCAGACCGTATGCCCGGATCTCCCTGCTACTGGAGATCCTATGTCACATCCGCTTTTCGAAACCGGCTTTTATGGTCGTCTGCGCCAGCAGGCGGGCACCCAATGGCACGATTATGTCAGGCACAATTTTGTGCAGCAGCTCGGTCAGGGTACGCTGCCACCCGCCGCTTTTCGTCACTATCTCAACCAGGATTATCTGTTCCTGCTGCACTTCGCCCGTGCGTGGGGCCTGTTGATCAGTAAACTCGCTGAACCGGCTGCGTTACGCAGCGCGACGGCATCGCTGAACGCCATTATCAGCGAACTGCCGCTGCATCTGGCTTACTGCCAGCAGTGGGGCATCAGCGAAGAGGCGGTGGCGAGTGAACCTGAGGCAATGGAAACAATTAACTATACCCGCTACGTGCTGGATGTGGGTCACACCGAAGATGCGCTGGCTCTGATGACGGCACTGATGCCGTGCGTCGCCGGTTATGCGGAAATCGGCCTGAGCCTGCTGGAGGATCCCGCGACCCGCTTTGAGGGGAATCCTTACGCCGCATGGATTGAGAATTACGGCGATAAGTCCTATCTGGCGGGCGTCGGTTCTTCACTGATGCTGTTTGAAACTCTGGCTCAGCAGCGCGCCGGTGAAAAACGTATTAACTCACTGTCGGAGATTTTCACCACCGCAACCCGGCTGGAAGCGGCATTCTGGCAGATGGGGCTTAATTATGCTGACTGTCTGCGGGTCAGCTCATGACGCTACTGAACGATGCCGTGCCGCCGGGTATTTCCGTTCGCCAGCTCTGCCTGACGCTAAATCAGCAGCAACTGTTCAGCGAGCTCAATCTGGAAATCGCGGGCGGTGCATTTACCGCTTTGCTGGGGGCCAGCGGCGTGGGTAAAAGCAGCCTGATGCGGGTGATTGCCGGTCTGACACCACCCACTTCCGGACAGATTAACGGCAGCGATGGTCTGCCGCTGGCCGGGCGCATTGCCTGGATGGGGCAGCAGGATTTGCTCTATCCGTGGCTGACGGTAGAACAGAATGTCTGCCTCGCCAGTCGTCTGAAAGGTGAGAAAGCCGATCGCGATCTGGCGCAGCATCTGCTGGCGCGGGTCGGCCTGAGCCACTGTGCCCGTGCGCGACCTGCGACACTTTCGGGCGGTATGCGTCAGCGGGTAGCACTGGCGCGTACCCTCTACACCCGTCAGCCGATTGTGCTGATGGATGAACCCTTCTCGGCGCTGGATGCACTGACCCGCACGCAGATCCAGACCCTGGCGGCAGAGGTGCTGGCCGGGCATACCGTGCTGCTGATCACTCATGATGCTGCGGAAGCCTGTCGCCTCGGTCATCACCTGCTGGTAATGGGTTCCGCAGGCATTGAAACCTGCCCGCCACTGCAGGGCCAGCCACCGCGGGCGGCAGATGACATCAGCGTGATTCAGAGTCAGGCCACCTTGCTGAAACAGCTAAGCAGGCTGGCCGGATGAAATTACGTTTCGCCGCGCTTCGCCGTGGAGTCATGCTCTCTGCCGGATTGATTGCGATGTGGTGGCTCGCCACGCTCACTTCCGTTCCGGCCTTTCTGTTGCCCTCGCCCGCTGCGGTTGCTACCGCACTGTGGGACAACGCTGGCTATCTCGGCCATCACAGCCTGACCACCCTGACTGAAATCCTCAGCGGTATGGCGCTCGGCGTACTGCTGGGCGCGGTGCTGGCACTGGGCATGACCTTTTCACCTTGGTTACAGCGCTGGATGATGCCACTGGTGATCACCAGTCAGGCGATTCCGGTATTTGCCCTGGCACCGCTATTGGTGCTCTGGTTTGGCTTTGGCATGAGCGCCAAAGTCGCGATGGCGGTACTGGTGATCTTCTTTCCTGTTACCTCTGCCTTTTTTGATGGCCTGCGTCGCATCACGCCTGGCTATCTCGATCTGGCTCGCACGATGGGCGCTTCACGCGCAGCGCAACTGCGCCATGTCCGGCTGTTAGCCGCACTGCCCGCCCTGGGTTCGGGCTTGCGGATGGCAGCAGCCGTCGCGCCAATTGGCGCCATCATAGGTGAATGGGTCGGTTCGGCTGAAGGGCTGGGCTATGTGATGCTGAATGCCAACGCCCGCATGCAGAGCGATCTCTGTTTCGCCGCCCTGTTTATTCTGGTGCTGATGACGCTGACCCTATGGCTGATCATCGACCTCCTGCTTCGCCGCCTGATTACCTGGGCGCCCGAGACACACTGACGACTCTACTGATGAGAAAACCTATGACTAAAACGCCCCTGTTTGCCCTGCTGTTCAGTGCGACCTTAACCACACAGGCCCAGGCGATAGAAAAACTGACACTGGTGCTCGACTGGTATATTAATCCCGATCATGCACCTATTATGGTGGCGCAGCAAACCGGCGCGTTTGCCGCTGAGGGGCTGGAGGTTACCATTGTGCCGCCTTCCGACCCCGCACTGCCGCCGCGACTGGTGGCCGCTAAGCAGGCGGACTTAGCGATAACGTATCAGCCGCAGCTGCATTTTTTCGCCGACCAGGGCCTGCCGCTGATGCGGGTGGGCACGCTGATTAATACGCCGCTGAATACGCTGATGACGCTGGACAAAACGGTGAGAAAACCGGCGGACTTAAAAGGGAAACGCATCGGTTATTCCGTCAGCGGCATTGAAGAGGCGACGCTGGCAACGATGCTGAACCATGACGGCATAAAGGCCGATCAGGTAAAGCTGGTTAACGTCAATTTTCAGCTCACCAGCGCACTGATGACCGGACAGGTTGATGCGGTGATTGGCGGCTATCGCAATATCGAAGCCCTGGAGATGAAGCTTGCTGGCAAAGATCCGGTGGTGCTTAACGTCGAGGATTATGGCGTGCCGGCCTATGACGAGCTGATTATCGTTGCTAACCGCGATGAGGCGCATTCAGAAAAAATCAAAAAGTTTCTGCGGGCACTGAAGAAGGGAAATGCACAGTTGCAGGCTCATCCTGAAGAGAGCTGGCAGGCGTTTGCACAGGCGCATCCGGAACTGAACACACCGCTAAACCATCAGGCATGGCAGGTTACGCTGCCGCTGTTCGCCACCGAGCCGGCAAAACTGGATCGCGCACGCTACCAGACTTATGAGCATTTTTTGTTTGATAACAAGCTGATCAAACGCATCACTCCGGTTGAGCGTTACGCCACCGGCAGTGAGTGAGCAGAGCGCCCGCAGCGAGTGCTGCGGGCGAGTTGACTAGCGTGACTTCTGATAAAGCCAGTGTTCGATGTCGCTGGCTGGCAGCGGTTTTGAAAAGAAATAGCCCTGAATCTGGTCGCAGCCGTAGGTTTTCAGCAGTCCCAGCGTGGCTTCTGCTTCCACACCTTCGGCCAGCACGGTGTAATTCAGCTCTTTCAGCATTCCGATGATGCATCTGACGATGATTTTAGAAGCGTCGTCCTCGCCCATACGCGAGATTAGCGAACGGTCAATCTTAATCACATCCAGCGGGATATCCTGCAGGTAGCTGATATTGCTGTAGCCAACGCCGAAATCATCCAGAGAGATCATAAAGCCGTGCGATTTCAGCGCTTCCAGCCCTTTGATCGCCACGTCACTTTTGGTGATCAGCTCATTCTCAAGACACTCAATACCCATTATCGAATTAGGTAACTGCGCTGCCGCTAATTTTGCCACCAGCTGATCGGCAAAATCGGGCCTGGCAAAGTCGCGTTCACTGACGTTAATCGAGACCGGAATCAGGTCGTACTCGTGATTCCAGCGCGTAAGCTGCTCAACGGTGTGATCGATAACCCAATTGGTCAGATCGGAGATCAGGTTGGTTTTACCGGCTAACGGAATAAATTCTGATGGGAAAAGTTCACCCCGCTCAGGGTGATTCCAGCGGATCAGCGCCTCCAGCCCGACAGTTTTACCGGTTTTGAGACACACCTTTGGTTGCCAGGCGAGATACAGCTCTTCATCTTTCTTCAGCGCCTGAGCCAGATCGTTCATGATCATAAAGTCATCGGTGCGCCGCGAGTCGTAACTCTCGTCAAACGACATCGCACTGATGTTCTCATCAATCGCTTCATGTAACGCGCTGACGGCCTGACGCACCGTTTCGTTAGCATCCATCTGTCCCGGTACAAACTCTGTTTCGCCGGTAAAGACATCCAGGTCGAGCGTGATATTTTCCGCCAGATCGGCCCGCATGCCTTTGAACAGATCGATCATATTATGGGCTGAATAACGACCTGAGTAAGGCTGCACAATGGCAAAACGGCCAGGGGCAAATGTGTAGAGCGTCTCGTTCTCCAGCAGATTGAGCCGCTGTGCGGCATCCTGCGCCATCTGCTTCAGCAATTTCTCCATCGGCGCAATGCCCACCGCACGGGAAAGCTCATACGCGCGAATAATGTCGAGGCAGTCGATAAGAATCAGGCGAAACCGGCTGTGGGGTGCGGTAATGGTCAGTTGCTGTAAATCACGAATCAGGCGTGGCCGGTTCGGCAGATGCGTTATAACGTCAGCGAAACCCGCGTTGTTCCAGGCATCCAGGAAAGAGGTCACCAGCGTGGCCAGTGAGCGCAGCGTAGCGAGTTTCTCATCCGCAAAAGGATGAGGCTGTGTATCGGTAACGCAGAGTGTTCCCAGCATCGCGCCGTCCAGGTTCTGCAACGCCACGCCGGCATAGAAACGAATATGCGGGTCACCTTTCACAAAGGGATGCGTAACAAACCGATCATCCAGTAAGGTATCAAACACCACAAGGTGCCCCTCACCATCGATGACGTGGCGGCACAGAGACTCATCACGGGTCGATTGCTTAAGATCGAAGTTCCGCGACGCTTTTATATATTGATTATGATCGTCAATAATCGAAATGAAGCTGCCTGATATACCCAGCACCTGACTGGCGAGATGAACAAATCTCTCCAGCACTTTATCCCGCGTTTCATCCGGCGACAAAAGTGCCTTGACCGTACTCAGACGTTTTACGTCGCTGCCATTTTGCTCGTTATGCACTGAAACCTCTCCTATGCAGGCGCAAAAATCGAAAATAATTTAGCTTAAGAATGCTCAATTAGCGCCCAATTATCAGATAAATAGCGGCTCAATCTGACAGTACTTTCACAGCGAAACAGTGTCGCACGATATCTGATCGCTGTCGAAATCATTTAACGCGCTGACTTCATACGTGCAACCTGTGGCGACTCTGTTCTGAAGCCCAGCCCGATGAGGCGCCCCAGCACAAACCGCAGAAACGGCAGGCGACGGATAATCGCCGGAACCTTACTGCTGCCCGTGGGTTTTCTTCTGGCTTTGTTGCGGCTCATTTTAATCTGCAGAAACTGCGTGGCGACAGTGGGGAACTGACGACGCTTCTGCACTTTTTCCAGATCGCGCAGCTGCAGTTCACCCTGTTTCAGTGGGGCCGTAAGGAGATTCGCCGTCGCCACCGCATCCTGAATGGCCAGATTGACGCCAACCCCGCCTATTGGCGACATGGCATGCGCAGCATCACCAATGCAGAGCACGCCAGGTTTCGCCCACTTATCCAGTCGGTCGATACGTATCGACAGCAGCTTAAACGCCTCCCAGCTCCCGATTTCCGACAGGCGCGTCGCCTCAAAAGGCGACACTGCCGCCAGGTCTGCTTTAAACGCGTCGAGACCGGCGGACTGTTTCGCCTCAAACTCCCCTTTCGGGATGGTCAGACCGCACTGCCAGTAATCGCCGCGATCGATAACGATGAAGTTCTGCTTCGGCCCTTTATGCCCCATGCCCAGATCGGGATCCTGCGGCTGCTTACTTAAGCGGAACCAGATGACGTCGCGCGCGGCGCCAAATTCCTGTCCGGTCAGTCCGGCCGCGTCGCGTACGCGCGAATGGCGACCGTCCGCACCGACCACCAGTTTGCAGCGAACATGCAGCTGCTGGTTGCCGCGTGAGGCCGTCACGCCGCTGACCGTGCCATTTTCTTCGATCAGTGACTCAAAGGCGGTTGACGGCAGCAGGCTGAAGCCCGGATAGCGGGCACTCTGCTCTGCCATATAGTTCAGGAAATCCCACTGCGGCATGAAGGCAATAAAACGACACTGAACCGGCAGACGTGAGAAGTCGGCCATCGTAATGCTTTGTCCGGCAATGTCCGCCTCCAGCTTTTCAGCCCGCTGATGGGGCAGCGTCAGAAAAGATTCCAGCAGTCCGAGCTGATGCATTATTTCCAGCGTCGAAGGGTGGATGGTGTCTCCGCGAAAGTCGTGAAGAAAGTCGGCGTGCTTTTCGATGACGACTACGCGCAGGCCTGCGCGGGCAAACAGATAACCCAGCATTAACCCGGCCGGGCCACCGCCGACGATACAGCAGTCAGCGGTAAGAATTTCAGTGGAATGTGGCTGCATGTCAGCTCCCTGTCGCGCCAGTATTGCTATGATTATTGCGTCAGCCGTGGCGACGTTTCCGCACCCGGTTGATGATGCTGTGCTCAGGCTAATCACTCAATGCGATTAAACTCAACTGAAAACTGCCGAAGAGCCTTTCCTGTCCTCAGCAGTCAGGAGATCATCATGAACGTGATCCGCAATATGCTGTTTGTGCTGCTGTCAGTATGTCCCATGCTTGTGATCGCCGGGCCCTATGAAACGCTCCGGTTTACGCTGCGTCAGCAGCAGATAACCGACGATCTGCGCCAGAAGTGCCAGTTACCGCCAGCCTTCTCCGATGAAAAACTGCGCCAGACATTTCTCAATGACAAGCAGAACCTGCAACAGAATCAGCTCACGCTGACCGCCGCGGCTCAGGCGCTGAAAAACCAGGACAATCCAGCCTACCGCGAACGCATGGCGCAAGTGGTTTGTCCACCGCAAACCGATTAGCCCTTTTCCCGGCTGAAATTGATCCTGACGTTTGTTTTCACCTTATCACTCAGTAAACTGGCACGCTGGTCTGGTTGAATAAGAATGCCTCTCAATGAATGAAGAATCACCGCAGCCGGTTTATGTTCCCCGTTCCATCGCGGCACGCAGCCGGATGTTTCGTGCCCTGCTCTATCGTGACAAAACGCCGCTGGCGATGCTGTTTTGCGCCGCGCTGGTCGGTACGCTGGTCGGTCTGGCGGGCGTGGCATTTGCCCGAGCCGTTGAGGCAATACAGCAGTGGCGCGCGGATACGCTTATCCCCGCGCAGTTTCAGGGCTGGATGCTCTACGCCGCCGCCTTTGCCATTTCGGCCCTGCTGGCAATGGTCGGCTATTTCCTCGTCAGACGTTATGCGCCCGAAGCGGGCGGCTCCGGTATACCTGAAATTGAAGGGGCGCTGGAAGAGCTGAGGCCTGTGCGCTGGTGGCGGGTAATTCCGGTGAAGTTTTTTGGCGGTATGGGCACGCTGGGTGCCGGGATGGTGCTGGGTCGTGAAGGCCCGACGGTGCAGCTGGGCGGCAACATTGGCCGCATGGTGATTGATATTCTGGGGATGCGCAGCAACGAAGCGCGTCATACGCTGCTGGCGACGGGCGCGGCTGCGGGCCTGGCCGCCGCGTTTAACGCGCCGCTGGCGGGCATTCTGTTTATCATCGAGGAGATGCGTCCACAATTTCGCTATAACCTGATCTCAATTAAAGCGGTGTTTACCGGTGTCATCATGGCAAGCATCGTATTTCGCTGTTTTAATGGCGAACAGGCGGTCATCTCCGTTGGTAAACTGGCTGATGCACCAGTGCAGACGCTATGGATGTATCTGGTACTGGGTATGATCATTGGCATGGTCGGCGTACTGTTTAACCGTCTGATATTCATAACGCAGGATCTCTTTGCACGCTTTTATGCCGGCAAAACGGCACGCGTGGTGCTGGCAGGTGCATTACTGGGCGGCGGCTGCGGTATTCTGGCGCTGCTGTTCGCACCTGGCGCAGGCGGCGGCTCAGAACTGATTCCACAGGCGGTTCATGGCGTGTTCCCGTTCACCCTGCTGCTGCTCATCTTCATGGTCAGACTGATCACTACCCTGCTCTGTTTTGGCTCAGGTGCGCCTGGCGGTATTTTTGCGCCGATGCTGGCACTGGGAACGCTGCTCGGGACAGCCTTTGGGGTAGCGATGACGGATCTGTTCCCGTTGTATCATCTTGACGCGGGAACCTTTGCTATCGCGGGGATGGGCGCACTCTTTGCGGCTTCGGTCAGAGCGCCGCTCACCGGGATCGTGCTGGTGCTGGAGATGACCGATAACTATCAGCTGATACTGCCGATGATTATTACCTGCCTGGGGGCTACGCTGCTGGCGCAGTTTTTGGGGGGAAAACCACTCTACTCATCAATACTGGCCCGCACGCTAGCGCGTCAGGCAGAAGCGACCCGCCCATAGCAGCGGGTCATCGTATCCGTTACTTACCATCGAAATAGTCCGCAGGCATCTGCCCCGGTGCCTGATTAATCACTTCATCATTATCCGGCCCTTCGTTTTTCATGTAAGTCACTTTCGCAAACTCAGGAATGATCACATAAGGATAGGCCGGGCCTTCGTCGCGAAAGCGGTGCATATCTTCAATGAATTCATTCTGATAACAGATGGTTTTTTCCGGATGCTGGCCTTCTCCGGCAATCCACTGTGGGAAAAAAATTGTTCCGTGAAGCAGGGTGCGATTCAGATCAAACAGCAGGCTGACACAGGTGCCGGTGGGTTCATGCCAGTCAACTTTGTAGATGCCGGGCGCAAACTGCACTGCGTGCATTTTCTGGTGGGTCACCCAACGACCGCCAACCAGCCCCTGGTGAATACGGTAGTCGCAGGTCGTTTCATTGCGGGCGTACCACTCATATTTCCAGCCATTATCATAGGTATAGACAAAATGTGTGCCAACGAACCGGGACAGATCGCTGGAGATATCCTCTGGAGATTCTGTAGACATGTTGACCTCTGTTAAATAGCACATAGCCTATGCGCAGATAGATTTAATAAACTCTTAAGCACAATTAACCGGAGAATATTGACTATGGCGCAGATTAGTCATTTTGCCATTAGCGACCCGGCAGATAGTTAAGCGTCCCAATGCTTATCGCTGACCGCCATCACTCTGACTGGTTTTTAATCAGCGCGTAGCGGTTCAGCAGCTGAGTAAGCTGCATATCGACCTGTGCCTGCTGTGCTGCTCTTCCCGATGTCGCACTGTCTGACTGCCCCAACTGATAAAGCTGCTCTTCGAGGGGAACGGAGCGGCTAAAATTTTGCGTTATCGTGAACACCATCGACTTTAATTCTGAGCCGGTGAGATACCTGCCTTTGCGCTCATCAAGCATATTCAGGCGGTGTGTCAGCGCCTGCAATCCTTGCATCCCCTGATGCCAGCCGGATAAAGATTCTGCGGGTAGCGCATTTCCCAAAAGGTACTGCTGCCACTGTGCTTTTAGCATCTCTGCTTCGGCAGGTTCAGCTCTGGCAGCGAGCACAAAGCCATACTCCTGGCGCCACAATGGCGGCAGTTGTGCCAGCGTGGTCAGTTCATGCTCATCGCCGATGGCCGGTACGGGACTGACCGGCTGTGGAACAAATCTTTGCCAGCTCCACAGAGCGATCGCACCCAGAACCAGCATGGTCAGCATACCCGCAGCGAAAGGCCGCCATACCCGCCGGGAAGACGATACCGGTGGCATCTCCAGGTTCGCTGGCACCTGACCCGCACCCGCAGCAATTAAGGCAGGCTTTATTAACGGTTTTTTGGCTTTATCCGTGCTGACGGTCACTGGCCCGAATCTGGCGGAATAATTAGCCTGCGGTGTCGGTTTTGCTGAGATATCCACGACGTTAACATTGTCGCTGATAGCGGGCTGAAGCTCATCGCAATCGTCCTTGACTGAAGCAGGCTCAGCTGGCATTTCAGCTTCCTGGTCTGCCGCAGAGATAACGCTGGCAGAAGGGTCACTCTGACTGGCGTACTGATTTTCAAGCCGGGCCGCGGCATTCTGCATAAACAGAGCCAGCTCGGCTGTCTGACTGATATTTTTTAATTCCAGACGCTGCAGAAGATCACGCACATTGTTCAGGTATTTCTCTGCCTCATAAATCAGGGGCAGTTGCGCATATTCGAGCGTCAGAGTGCGCAATACAGCCTGCAGCCGTTGACTGAGCCCGGCAAGGATTTTCATCCGGGCATGGACAGGCCGGGGCCAGAGCGTTCCCCACTGCTGAGTTATCAGCCTGTCCAAAAGTGCCAGCCCCTGGTTCAGGCCCGCCATGCCCGCGAGTCGGCTTCGCGCCAGCGTGTACCAGCACAGAGTCTGCAGTTCCAGACCGTTGTTATAAAACAGCGAAAGACTTAATTGCTCAACGCGTCCCCAGTCAATATCAGGGCGCGCCGGATGAGACAGCTTCGCCAGCTCATCGCGCAGCGCAGCATAATCCGGTAAGCCACGCGGGTCCCCGCCGGTTTTAAAGGTTTTTGCGGTGTTCACCAAAGGAAAGCTCCTGAAGATCCGTTTCTGAGAAATATTTAAGGTGTTGGCTGATGCTATTTTGTTTGTAGAAAGTCACTAACAAGCCCCTGGTTGCCCGAGTGAAAGCAACATATAGCGCCGGGATAGCCTGTGATTCATTCTCAATAGCTTTAGGTACGAATGACGCATTAACAACCGCCACAAATGGAAATTCCAGTCCCTTACTGCTCTGGAATGTCAGCAGATGTACAGCATTTTCCCGATGTGAATAACAACGCTTTTCATGTGCAGTGAAGCTTGTTGAGGCAGGAATTTGATGCTTCATCATCAGTTCTAAAAGTGAGGCAGCAGAGAAGTGTGTAGGGCAAAGAATAGCCATTTCTCCCCAGTAGCCGGTATTCTCATAATTCCTTTTTAGCCAGTTAATAACATATCGTGCCTCATCTGCTTCTGACTGGCACTGCTCAATAACAGGCACCTCTCCCTCATCCCCCCAGGCTTCCGGTAATACGAGGGGAATTTCCTGATTATGATTTCTGTCGAAGTAGTCGCGTGCAAAAGCGTAAGCAAAATTAAGAATAGAGCGAGGGTTACGATAATTAGCACGAAGAATCGATGTACGACCTTGCGCCTGAATACCTACACTCGCTAGCGAGAAGTTGAGCGCCTTTTCACGACGATAAAGTGTCTGAGCATCATCGTACATTAATAGCAGCGAGCGGCTGGTATTATCAAATAGTCGGGCAATCAGCGATAACCATGCAGGATCAAAATCGTGGCCTTCGTCGATGATGACTGCATCGTAACCTGCATCAGTTATCGCACCGTTCTCCATGGCTTTGCTCAAAGCCAGAAAACTATTTTCGAAGAACTGACCGTTCGCAGGAACGGATATATGGAACTTATTCGTCGTGCTTCTGCACCATTCATGAAAGTGAAAGACATCTACTTTATGTGCCAGTCCTCGATCTGCAATGCATTCACGGATATAACTGGCCAGCGTGATATTAAAACAGAGAACCAGGACTGGGCGCATTGTTGTCTCAGCCAGATAGAGACAACGATAAATTAAGATGAGCGTTTTGCCGGAACCCGCTACGCCATGGATAACACGATGTCCTTCGCCCAGGTTTCGTGCTAATAACTCCTGCTGGATATCCATAACGTGTTGCACACCGATGTTCTTTTTTTTCATCGGTATCGTGATTTCCGGGAAGAGATGGCGCCTCAGAATATCTCTTGTCGCAGGCGTAATAGCAGGCCTGAATCCTGTAGTAAAAAGAGCGGAAATTTTGTCCCGAAAGACTGATGCTTTGATAGACTCAGTCATTTCGTCCTGACAGATAGTTAATGATTGCGGGAATATCGCCTCAACCGCATCGTCAGAGGATAATGAGTTGAGTTGCTGGCGCGTAATATTGGTAAATACCACGCCATAAGCCCACGCAATATTTAGTTTCCCCTGATATCGTCCCTTCTGCTGTAGAAGCGGATCACGTGACAACATGTCTGTGGTGGCACAGGCATATTCCCTGACCTGAGCCAGCGGATTGCTGACCTGTTTTTCCCCCTGACTGGTATTTATCGTCACTGTCTGCGGATCTGCATGACTTATGGTACTTAGTCGCCAGTCTTTGACTTCCAGAAAAATTAGTCCAAGAGAAGGATCAATGATGACAAAATCCGGATGCCGGTATTTTTTTCCTACCGGGAGATCATACCAGATCAGGCAATCTTCACTCAGATTAGTTTCCAGCCGTTGAGCTACTCTTTTTTCGCCATTAGTCATTCTCTCAGCACAAAGTGCCAGAGAGGTCATCAGTTTTGCCATAATCAATTTCCGTTATATCAACTGTTTTACCTGATGATATATTGACACGGTATTAAATGTTATTCAGCATAAGCCAGAAGCTATTTCCCTAAACTGCTAAAAATGAGTGTTAATTTTCAGTCTGAAATAACTCACACGCTTTCATTTCGTAATTATTCCTGAATGCAACAATTGTGAACATTCACATTTGATTATGCATGAAATGCTGCTGCCTCAGATGACGCAATAAAACACGTCCCTCCGGCATAAACTCTGTGCCGTAGCGCACCAGTCCCAGACCTTTTAGCTCGGCATCAATCGCGTAGCGCAACTCTCCAGGCTGGGTCTGCTCAAGCAACACTACCTTAATCGCCTTCAGGCGTGGCTCATATTTAAGCAGCACCTCTGAAAGCGTATTCATCAGCTGGTGAGCGGTGCCCGGCATCCCCTGCAAAATTTTGGTCATATCCGGCAGACCGTAGTCGGGCAGATGCGCAAGCGTACCCGCCCGGCAGTTGAGGATGCGTTGCATATTGTCCAGCACCGACAGAATCACCTGATTCTCTTCGCTGACCTGTTGCAGATCGAGTCCGCCGGTAAAGTTACCGTAGAGAATCTCGTATAACGAGGCGCTGTTGTGTCCCTGTGGCATCACTTCTCCTTGACGGGTTGCAGCATCAGCTGATTGTCACCGGCTTCGATAATGCGAGGTTTATCGGGATCCAGCTCCTCACGCTCAAGCACCCATTTCCAGTGGTTATTTACCATGTCCGGGTGACGGAAAAGCCCGGCGACAGCAACGAATTTCGCCTCAGGCTCCATTGGCATTTCCAGAATCGCTGCGCCGCCGGGTTTCAGCACCACATCCCGGCTGGCCAGCAGATCGGCTTTAAGAAGGGTATCGCCCTCTTTCAGTAACTGCTGATAAACGGATTTATCAAAGGCTTTACGATCCTTCAGTTGATAAATTCTTACCACCACCGACTCTGACAGCGAATTATTTTCGCGTGCATCAGTGTTCAGCGCTTCACGGGCAGTGAAATCCAGATGCAGAATTTTAATTTTTTTGTAAAACACAGCGGTGAATGCTGATTTGGTGCCATCGGTGACGGTCTGCGTCAGGCCACATCCCGTCAGGCTGAACGCCAGTAACGGCAGCAGCCAGCGTCTGTTTTTAAACGAACTTGTACGTAACACGTCTATTCCCTTGTTGTGGTGTAGCCGGCTGCAGACCGGTGTAATAACCCAGTTCCGTGGTGTAAAAAGAGGGGATGTCGTGCAGGCTCTCCTCACGGTCAGCGCCCAGCACACCGTTCATGCCCAGCCAGAAAGATCCTTCGCCCAATGGCGGCGCAATCAGCAGACGCGTGCTGAGCGTCAGGGTTATTCGGGCTTTAAAACGCCAGCCAAGATAGACCCGCAGCATGATCAGAAAATCCTGCCAGAGCAGACCGTCCGGCTTCCAGCCCTGCGCTTCCTGCTCATTCTCTGTTATCAGCGCAATCAGCAATTGACTGTTCGCATCCATGGCTTCCTCACCCAGCGGTGAATTACCGTCGAGCAGGAAATCATCCTCGCCGTAAAAACCTAATGGCTGACTGATTTCAATCGGTCTCAGACAATAGGGACTGACCTGCACTCGGGTTTCCGGTGCCAGCAGTGTCACCAGTGCCTGGATGCCCTCCTGCGTTTTCCCTGGCTGACGTAAAACGCCGAGCAGCGCCAGAAAGCGTGAAACCGGCGTGGCAATGTGGTTTGCCGTGCCGGGAATTCCCAGCCCCACCAGCCCTAACAGTGATTGCGAAATAGTGTCTGTGCCGCCTGGCTCAAAGGTGGCGGGATAGGAGTATTTGCGCCAGATACGATAAAACTGCGTCAGGATGCGATGGCTGAAGATATCCAGAAAGCCCTGTAACGCCTCATGGCCTTCACGGCGTTGCGTAATGTCATCCAGGTAAGTTGTGGGCAGCGGAGAATCGACGCCGTACAGCCCCATGAAGGTGGTGCGTATCAACGGCGGTTTGCTTTCATCTTCCTCATCATATTCAACGTTTTTCAGCTCGGTGGAGGGAAAACCCATCCCCGGATGCGGACAAAATCGAACCGGATCGTCTGAAGGGTGGCTGGTCGATCCTATCAGCGGCTTATCCGGCTGGCGCTTCTCAAGCAGCTGGCAGAAGCGGTAAAAATTCATTCTGTGAAGATCGGCTTCCAGCCGTGACGTCAGCCTGGAATGCGTCGGTTGTGCTTCTCTTGCCATTCCAGACGTTCTCCGGTGGGTTGCAGGATGATAATGAGACGGTTAAACAGGTAGATATCGGTGTAAAGCGCAAAAAACCGGCTCAGCATTTCACCAAACAGGCAGATGTCTCCCCGCCCGGCAAAACCGTGGCTATCCAGCGTGACTTCAATCTGAACGCCGCGCACCAGGTAGCCCTGTTCAAAACGTTCTGTCTCACTGTGCTTCACCTCGGTGATCGCTTCCAGACGGCGGCGATTCATCTCGCTGTGCGTCCATTCATAGAGCGCCAGCGTGCCGCGCAGCACTTCAGCGTTATCCATCATCGAAAGAAAACTGCTGCCAAGATGGCTCAGTACCCGCCAGTGAAAACGGTCCTGGGCGGGTGGATAGCATGGCAGCGTTGGCGCGCAGAGATTCCGCACCGCGATGCTGGCCGAGGTGGTCTTCATCACCGTATCCAGCACAGTGCTCTGCAGCGCCCGCCGGGGTAACTGACCATTCGTGCCGGTGAGCGTCAGCGACAGACTTTCATCTGCCGGCACCGTGTGATTGTCAAAAGCCTCTCCGCCAAGAATCAACCAGGTGTTATGCAGCCCGGAAGGGCCACGGCGAACGCGGGTATGGTAGTAATACTCCGGCGCCTGGTGACGCATCATGCCGCCTTTATGTCGAAAGCTGGAGAACGGCACATAGGTGTGCTGACTGGATGAGATTACCGAATCCACCGCGTAGATTTCGGTATGACCATCCTGCACGCGCATTGGACGGAGCATATATTCAGTCTGCAGTGAGTTAAGCGTGAGGGGATCGGACTCCAGCGGAAAGAGGTTAATCACCGGAACGCAGTTCAGACGCAGATGCTTTTCCGTAAAGCTGAAGTCATGATCCCAGCGCTCAGCAAGCACCACGTCGATTTCAAACCAGCGTAGTCCGGCCGGAAAGCTCACGGTCTCCAGACCGCGCAGGCCGGTGAACATGAATTTCTCGCGAAAGGTAAAGTACTCCAGCAGCAACTGATAACCGCTGAAACTGCTGCTGCCTGTCGGCCACAGCGTGTCATCTTCGCCAAATCCTTGGGCGGTGAAATGTCCTGCCAGGGGTTTTGCGTCTGTATCGCCAGGCAGTCTCAGCCACATCCGCGCCACATTCATGGTAAAGGCTTCATGCATGGCACAGGCCAGCGGCCCGTCGGCATTGAAGTACAGTGAAACAGAGTGGAGGTCGATACGGCTCCAGTCGGCAAGATCGCTGCAGTTAAAACGCAGCGTGACAACCGAGCGACCCTCAGAATCCGTGGTAAGACGGGCTTTCTCCAGCGACAGCGGCTGAAGATTGATCTCTTTGGTGGTGGTATAACGGCAGCGCGTTCCCTTCTCGCCAATGGGTCGCGAATTTACCTCAAAACCTTTCGCGATGCGCATCGGCTCTTTCATTTCGCGCCAGTCCGGGGTGAATTCGACCACCGACATTGATGGAATGGTGCGCAGATAGTGCGGCCACAACAGACTGACCAGACCTTCGGTCAGCTCCGGTAAATCATCATCCAGCTTTTCACGCAGCCGCCCCATCAGGAAGGCAAAACCTTCAAACAGACGTTCCACATAAGGGTCGCGTGCGCCCGCTTTATCAAGGTTGAGCATCGCCGCCTGCTCAGGATGAGCTCGGGCGAACTCTTCACCCGCTTCCAGCAGGTAACGCATTTCGGCGTCATAATAACGCAGGGTTAAATCATCCATAAATTTTCATCTTTCAGGTTGGTGTATCAGCTGCACAGCACCGCAGCACGCGCCGGGTCAAGAGCAATAAGCCCGGAAAGCAGCGCCTCCATTTCTGGCTGCAGACGGGACCTGTCCGCCTCACTTCGCCCGGCTTTGCCGCGTAGCAGTTTTAATCTGCGCGCTTTGACTTCAAACATCAGTTCCGGCACCCACTGTCCGAGCGTGAGTTTTCCGGCACTGCTATCCAGTTCACCCAGCAGGTGAAGCGCCATCTCGTTTTTACCGCACTGCTCGCTGACGCGCGCCATCAGCAGGCGCTTCAGCCACTGATCACGTAATGAGGTGTATCCTGGCTGCATCTGCAACCAGCTAAGGGCAGCTTCCATCCCTTCGCTGTCCGCTCTGGAGAGCACCTCAGGCTCCAGCGTCAGCACATCATCCGTGCTGATCACGGTGGCGTTAACCGGCTCATCTTTCCATCCATGAAGATCTTCCAGCACACTTTCGTTAATCCATTGCAGCGTCACGTCGTCCGCAAAGGGTGTGCCATCATTGAACGTCAGGGCTTCCAGTCCGGGTAAGCGTGTCAGTAAACCTTTCAGGTCACGGCAGAGGATGTCTGCGCGAACCGTATCCGCATCCAGTTTTGTCAGCGCCTGCCAGGCGTACCACTGCACATCCAGCCACAGGTGATTGACTCCCTGTTCCAGCAATGTGTCGGTATGCTCCAGCAGCTCAGACCAGCTTTTCTGCAGCCAGAGCCGTTTGAGATGTGCTTTATTGTCAGGTTTTGGCGGGGTCAGTCGGGTACGTCCGGCGGCATCCAGCGGAGGAAGTTCAGTTAAGGTGTCCCAGCGCACACTTTTCAACAGATGATGCCCTGCCAGCCAGCCACCGGGTTGATCCCGCAAATATTTAGCCAGCACTTTCGCCTGATCGAGCAGGTCACGCCCGGAAGTAACGGTGTTCATCATCGGGGCTTCAGCAGTGGCTGAGGCCACAACACCACTCTCTTCACGGCTGGTCTGCGGCACCAGACTGTTGGCTCCGCCACTCTGCACCAGCCGGTTATCCAGCGCCTGATACAAACCGGCTAATTCGGGTCTTGCCGCCTCGTCAAACGTCAGGAATGTCTGGTCAGCGAGCACCAGCGCGGCTGTTATTCGCTGCATCACAGCCATGTCCACTTCAGGATAGAGCGAGAGGCTATCCGTCACGCGACTGCTGCTCAGCCAATCCAGAGCAGATTTTCGGCTGCGCTCGCGTTGTGGATGCAAAGCGGCACCATATCTGTCCAGCATCGCTGCCAGTAGCTCAAGTCCCTGAGCAAATCCGGTTTCACCCTCCTGATGCAGACGTGCCCAGGCGTAGAAAGTCAGTACGCGCAGGTCTTTGCAGGTCGTTTTCAGCAGTTTTTCGGCCAGCTGGCAGATGAGTGCCGTGTCGATCCCTGACAGCTTGTTGACTTCCTCGCGGATACGCTGAAAATCATCGTCATAGCCCGGGTCCTCTCCGGCTCCCTGATTACTGGCGAGAGGAATCAGCCAGCTGTCCCACTCTGCACTGCGCATGCGTGCTTCAGCCAGTGCGCGCTTTTCATCTGCGCCACAGGCGTGAAGAATGTTTTGTAATGCGGCCATTATTCCGTTTCATCCATGGCAAAGTTATCGGTGCTGGTAAGTGCCTGTGCAGCTGCAGAGGCGTCAACGCTGAAGATTTGTTCCGGTAAAGTGAAGTCCCGCAACGCCAGCAGTGCCAGCGGTCCTTTACCCAACTGGGAGCGCAGCACCCACTGTAAGGTGAGGCCATCGGGTGCGGTGAAACTCATCATCCACTGGCTGCGATCAATCTGCTGACGCTTGCCCTCTGCCAGCCAGCGGATAAAGCCCCACGTACCGGCGTAGTCGCCAAACAGACGCGCACCCGCACTGGCTGAGGTCCAGGTCAGCATAGTGCCCGGTTTAAAGGTATCGCCCGGCCAGCGGAAGGAGTGCCAGTCGGCCATCTGGTTAAAATAGTGAAGTTGCTGTCCGTCAATCGTTAACTGCGTCTCGACGACCTGCGCGGCCGGACGCGCCTGCAGTTCAAAGCTGATGCCCTGACTGCCGTCAGTAAACAGAATGTCTGACAGCTGACTCAGCTGATTTACAGCCCGCAGGAAGGCCGGATTAAAGGTCAGCCCCTGGCTGTGTGCGGTATCCGGCACCCACTGACTGCCCTCTTTGTGCAGTACGCCATTCAGTTCCGTGGTGAGGAATCTGTCGATGCGACCGGTGTCCTTACGGATAAATTCAGCCAGCATTGGTAATGATGCATCGCTTTTAGCGGCTGCAAACGGGAAACGACCATCAAAAGCGCTGTGCCAGTTCGCCACCATTGAGCGGCTCCAGCGATCATTGAGGCTGGCTGCCGAGGGTTGCAGTACCGTCTCCCACGCCTGCGTCAGCGGCTGTACAAACAGCGTGTTGCCAAAGCCGCTCCACTCTTCACCGAGACTGGCTGCCACGAGGCTTCCGTACTGCTGGGTATCGGTCAGATCCACACTCTTGCCCTGGAATACGGTCTGCGCCAGCGTCTGCATCATCTCCTGCGGATCGGAAGCACCCGCCACCTGTTGCAGGCGCAGGCGAACGCGTGTGATACGGGTGAGATAAGTCTGCAGACTCAGCGTGCTGTCCGCTGACATCACGTTGCTGGCTCGGTTTTTTCCCATCAGCGTGAGTAGTGGTCCGAAGGTGTCATCAAGCGGCCCCTGTGGCCCGACAGCGCTTTGATCGATCGCCGGTTTGTCTTTATTACCCATCAGATCTTTCGCTGACTTAATAATGGAATCTGACAGTCCGGCACTTTTCTGCCCGGTCTGCCCCTGCCAGGCCAGCGTGTTCATCAGCGCGATCAGCGGTGACTGACGGACATCACTCATCAGCGTCAGCTGGTCCGTTACATCTGCAATGCTGTTCGCCGGGTTCCAGCGCAGGCTATTGAGAAAGCCCAGCCAGCTGCCGGCAAAATCGGTGAAGTAACGTTCTGTCAGGCGGGCTTTCAGCGCGTCAGGCGACAGATCGGCAGAGACCGTTTTCCGGCTGTCACTCAGCACCCAGTCAATTTCATCCCGCCTTGAGTTCGCCGCTTTCTCAATCGCCTGCTGAATACCCCCTTCCCACGCCTGGCGGGTGAACATGCCGGGTACGACATTCTCTGTGGTAAAGAGACGGCGGGCATCGGTTCCGCTGGTCATATCGTCCAGCGAGACATCGGCAAAATTGCGGCGCACTGACCTGAGCATGTTCTGATAGAGAGTGCTTTCCGCATTGCGACGTCCAATCTGCTGCAACAGCACCTGACGGCTTTGGGCGACGAGGTGAACATCGGGGGTGATCTTCCATTGCGGCTGATGGGGCAACTGAGACATATAAAACGCCCACAGATCGGGCGACAGGCTTTGCCATAACGCGGTTGAGATACCGCTTCGCGTCGGCTGAACTGTTTTCATGGTTTGCGCATAGAACGCGCCATCGGTTTTATCCGGCCGCGCCATCATCAGCCAGGCCTTCAGCTGGTCGTAGCCTGGTTTAGCCAGTTGCGCACGCTGGTCGCTCTCCGGTACTGAATTCGCCAGCGCAGCGAGTTTTTCTTTCAGCGCTTCGCTGGCAGGATCACGCATCAGACGGTTATTCGCGACACCATACCAGGGGAGCATAGCGCTCAGCAGCGGCTGAGTATGGTCAAGGCCAAAACGCTGATACCAGGGCGAGCCGTTCTGAGTATGATGCTGCAGACGACCGGCATCGTTGCGTAAGTCATGCAGGGCGGTGAGCTGGTCATCGGATACCACGGGATGTTCAGTCAGCGCATGCGCTTTAGCTGCTACGGATGAGATCTGCCCGTAGTTCAGCGCAAAGGAGAGAAGCAATCCCACACCCCACACACTGATAAGTATCATGATGGCCCATGACAGCGATTGCTCCCAGGCCATACCGACACGGCGACCTCGCAGGCGACCGCAATCGTTGATCACGCCCTGCCAGAAGGCGGGAAACGTTAGCGCGTGAGGGTGTGAAGGCATAACAGGATTTTTTGCGAAGCGGTCAACTGAATGGTCAGTGTCCGGACCGCCCTGAGCGATCGGGCTGAACATCAGACCGCGTAGCGGCACGCGCTTCTGCGCGCCATGGAGCCAGGGTGTCAGCCGTGACGCCCAGTGTTTGCTCTCGCCCTGTTCGAGTTGCTGAGCAAGGCGTAACAGAAAATCATGCTGTCGATGCTCAGCAATCTGCGAAAGGCCCTGTTCACGCAGTTGGGGCAGCAGCTTATCCAGCCGGGCTGAAATATCCTCTGGCGTCGCCCGTACCGGCAGGTTGATACCGACAGACTGCGACTGACGCCCGGCCTGTGACCAGTCACTACCGCATAACTGCCATATCCAGACCGGCGCAGAATAGCGCAATGCTTCGCCGATTTTCTCCAGCCCGCGCAGATCGTTATCGCTGAGCTGCGGCGTGAGGCTCTGCGCCTCATCCAGCACGCGGATGATGCCATCCAGCGGGCTGCCACGACGCAGTTTACGCAGCGCGGTGTATTTTTCGGTGTCGATGTCGGTGAGGCTGCCGCCGTAAATCAGAACGGTGCGGTTGCCTTCGAGCCACTGATTTTGTTTAAGGCCGGGGACAAGGTGTTCGATTGCGGTGTCGTCGCCGGTGACCAGCAGGAGGCGGATTTTGTAAGGCCAGAGGAAGTTGTAGCGCGAACGAAGGTGATTATTAAGTGAGGTTAACAGCAATGCAGGATGGCTCCCTGCTGTTGGGTTTTTACTGTTTATGTATTTCGGCGGGCCGACAGGGGTCTCCTTTGCCACAGGACTCATTATAAAAAAGATGATGGTGGATAAAAGACTGGCGAGGAAAATAAAGACAATCAGAGGAGCCCAGAACTTATGAGCATCTACCTCAATGGGTAAGGCCCTCAGGCGAAATATCAGGAACAGAATAAGTAGTAAAGCGACAAAAACCAGCAGCGCGCATCCCAGCAAACGAAAAAATCTTTTCATTTTTTTATTCCTTCCATGCTTTATCAGCAGCATGAATAAATCCAGGCAACATCACCCGGGCAACCAATTTTCGTAATCCTAAAGCCACCCCCGGCAACGATAAGCCCGTAACCACGACTGAAAAGACCATTCCCCACCATGAAAATAGGTCTTCTGGATATGACTGCCCCAGGAACCATAGCAAAAGGATATTCAGCATCACCGCCAGCATCATCCCACCTGCGGGAAAAGGCGTTGCCGTTGAATTTTCAGCATGCTGGATTGATACCGGCATGCGGGTCCCTGCTGCCATTGCCCAGGCTTGCTGATCATCTGCCCATAGCAGCCAATGACTTCCCATATCATAATTTACGGTTTCTGTTGCCACACACAGCATCAGCCAGCCTGCAAGGTATCCGTAACATTCTGTGCCCTTATCAAAATCAATGACTCCGGCCATTGGTGCAGAGCTGTACAGCGACAATGAAAGATCATGTGTGGTTGCCATAAGTCGTTGAAGCTGAGGAGCAGTTAATCCGCTGACCCATACCAAACGAATAGCTTCTGAGGGTTGCTGTGCCATCTTCCTCAGGTCTTCCAGCTCTGCGGTGAGCTTGCTGATTTTCAGGGGCATGGCGCGAAATAACCGCACTGCCTCGTGCTGTTCATCTGTTAAACGCATGGAAGATGGTGCAAGCAGCAAAGCACAGGCAAATTCTGGAAGGACCTCATCCATCAGACGATAATGCAGTGCCAGAACCAGTACCGGATGAGGCATTGTCAGCAGTTGATTGTTCCAGTACTCGAAGGGAAACTCTGCCGGTAACACCTCAACAGATAACGTCCAGGGCAGGGCCAGTCGCTGCCATAATGCAGTAATGCGTTGCTGTTGTTGTAAATGGTCGGTGATCTCAGCAGACGTCTGAATAACTACCGTTAAAGGGCCGGCAGGATACTGGCCCGCAAGCGACGACGTTGACTGTTTTATTAGGATCTGACAAATCTGTTCGAAACGTGAAATTCCTGGCACTAACGCTTCGTCAGGTAGCAGTGTAGCTGGTTTAGTTTCGCTCTCATCTGCACCGGAAAGTCCGATAAGCCGCGGGATACATTCTGCTTCGGGAGTTAATATCACCTGATTCACTATACACATATGCTGATGGGAATGACGCTGCCAGGCACAGTGCATATTCATACGCCAGTTATTCCAGAACCAGATGCTAAGAGCCTGTATTTCCCACCACAAGAGATACAGGGTGAGGGCTGACAGGATAGCCAGCATCATGTAGCCCGTGACGGAAAGCCATGAAGATGATGTCAGAAAAGATCCCCCCTCTGCGGGGGCAAAAAGCAGAATCCAGCTAAAACCTGCAGCCGTGACAATGAGGATGATAAATAAACATACCCAGGGTGACCAGTCAGTGGCTGGCGCCCGTTTTAAGATTTCGGGAACTGACCACCCCATCAGCCGACCTCTATATCCTGGTTACTGGCGATGACTGCCGCACCACATTGTGTTTTGCAGCCATGAATAACAATGCCACGCCCACCCTCTTCGTAAGCTGAACGATCACACTCAATAATGCGATTTGCTCCGTGCTCCGGACAGCTCACGAAATCATGCAATAAAGCCGCATTTTTACCCTGGATTTCAAAACCTGATGAAGCGGAAGAAACTTTCCCGCCGTGTGACGTGGCGTCACCGAGAACGACCGCATATTTACCCATGTCTAAGCACCTTAAAAAATATCTGACTGGATGGAGGTCGAGCTGAAAAACAACCGATTCCGGCTGATACCGCTTATCAGTCATCCTATCTTTGCCGTTTAGGCAAACATTGCTCATAAATTCACATCCCTTTCATTCTGCGGACCTCTGCATTCATTTTTTCTATTCCGGCCTCAGCTTCAGCCCGTTTTGCAGCCAGATCAAACGGCGTGTCCCTGCGGATAATTGCGGGCACAGGGGGGATGTTCAGCCTGCCGTAAAGGTAATACTCATCGCTCTCCAGCCAGTCCGCCTGCCTGCGCAGCTCCGCCAGTGAAGCCCGGTCCCAGGAGTGCCAGCAGAAGCCCACCGGCAGGTCATAGGCCACCACGCGCTTCATAAATTCTGTATTCATTGGCAGCGTGCTGTGGTCGGTCGGGCGCAGCACATAGGTGCGCACCTGCTCTCTCATCTCTTCATCAGACTGCTTCTCATACGGCACGCGCTGGTCTTTAGAACCGGGGCCGGGCTGGTAGTAGCCTGAGGCCGGCTTACGCTGCATTTTGCGGTCAAAATAGCCGTACAGAGAGCAGTAATAGCGGTAGTCAGCGTCAATGGGTATATTCCTTTCGGGGTCAATCTGTCCGTAACCAAAGCCCATCTCACCGGTCTGCTTGTCAGTGCTGCGGTAATCCTGGTCAAACTTTTTCAACTCATCGGCTGAAAGCGGGGCGGGAACCCGCGGGGCATTGACGTTAAGCTTCTGCGCCGGGTCCGGCTCTGGCCAGGTCAGCTTTTGCAGAAACGTGGTGGTGCTGTCCCAGAACGGCTTATCATCGGGTTTCCCGAAGGGCGTAACCGGATCAGGTGCATCACCGCAGGACGTGTTGCGTGCCAGCATGCGGACGTACAGCGTTTCGCCGGCCTGCTTAAACAGCGGATGAGGTTTAAGGTATCCACTCTCTTTGGTATTGGGTAATCCCTGCCAGCCAATGCTGCGCAGCGGCGAGGAGCCCATGACCCGGTCATGGGGGTTGCAGTAGATGTAGGTATTGCCGTGATTATCCCGCTCCGGCAGGCCGCTGAATGTTTTCCCTGCGGGTGTCCAGCTGCCGCCATCGCTGCAGGCGCCGGCCAGCAGGTTGCCGGTATGCTGACGCTGCAGCCGGCCTTTATTTTCTGCGACTTTTTTTACAATGTCGGCAAACGTTGCCTCACGGGCCTCCGGAGTAATAATCTCGTCGGGCGGATAGGAAACGTAGGTCGTGAAGACATTATCCAGCGCATAGGGCGAATTCATCACAAACAGCGCGTCCGGCGCTTCAATAGCAGCCGCTGCCAGCGCCACCATCGTCCCCTGACTGTGCGACAGTACCGTCACCGTGTCTTCCGGGTGCGTATCGCGAATGGTTTTTATCAGTGCTGCCAGGCGGCCGGCGGCATGCGCGTAATAGTGACGCGGAGGCGCTTTGGTCAGCAGCCTGTCGCGCTCGCCGTTCATCAGCTGGGTGCTGAACGGGAGGGGCAGGCCCATTACCGAAGGCCAGTTGTTAAAACCGGTACCGCTCCACAGGCTGACGAGCTGATTGCAGCCGTTCTGAAAGGGGCCGCCGCCCCAGTAAAAAGGGCCCTTTGTTTTTCTCTCTTCCGGGGTGAGGTCATAATAGTTATCACCCTGCTTATTTTTTAGCGGGATTGCATATTCATCTTCCTGACCGCTGGCAGCACGGTAACCCCAGTAGAAACGGATAACGGGTGAGCGGCCTTCTTCTTTAATTTTTCTGGGAGGAGAAACCCATTTCTGTTGCTTCTCCTCACCCGTATCACTATAACACCTGCTCCATTCAGGACTGTTTTTATTACAGGGGTCCCAGTAGCCTTTGGCATATTGGTTTTCTACAAGAATATGTTCACCACTAAGGCCCAGCCGCTGATTTAATCCTTCACATAACGATTTTTCAGCATCATTATACCACTCACCTTCTGAGTTAACGCCATGAACAAAGATAACTAACCCAGGCAATTGCAATGGTGGCTGAACTTCAGCATTCACATGAATATTTTTATGCGAGGTTATTGAATGAGCAATCGGCATTCCATTATCTGTCATCTGAACATCGACTTTCCGTGTTGGAGATGTTTTATTATTCATCTGAAATGCCTTCTCCGGATTGTTCTGGCTCCAGTTGCCGATCACACTGCATTTCACCCGTTCCTTTTTTTGGATAAAATTTTGACATATCGATTTTAAAAAAACCCCCAACAGGTTTTTTTTCTCCAGGCTTAAGCAAACTATATTCATCCTCGGACTTAACCACGCCAAGCCAGTTTTCTTTATCAAAGTTCCATCTATCTACGACAGGGTATACCTTTCCCTTTCCTCGATAATAAATCAGATAAAAACCATCATCATTTACCAGCATATCGTAATTTAAAGTGGCTTCAGTTGGGGAAATGGTATTTGCCCCGTATGCCACTCCATGTAGCGTTTTACCTCCATCTGTGGTGACAATCACCGAATTCAGGCAGCCTTTATCCGCCCCCACACACCGGGATGTATTGGTATCTGCAGTAGCGGGAAAGGCAAGGTAATCATCACGTGTGGAAATCCAGAATAATCGCCCTTTGAACAAATATCCTGAGGCATTTGCCACCATGGCATGAATTCCTTTTTCTTTATTATTATAAAATGTCTGCCCGTTCTCACAGCGGGTATAGTTTTCAAGAGTAAAGTAACGATTATCATCAATGCGGTAAATAATCTGGGGCGGGCCGTATACCTCAGGCTTCTCATTTTTATTATTTTCAGTCATAACAGTTTCATGTAATGAGCCACTGCCCAGACCAAAAGCAGCGCCTTCTGAAACACAGCCAGTGAGAATAAAAACCGAAGCCAGTGAAATAAAAAGCATTGCTCGTAAAAAATATTTTTCAAACAACATTACCCACTCCTTCTCTACTTTTTCAGCACGATTTTCAGCCCATCAATCGCCTGTGAAGTAATCAATGACGAATTTCCTGAAGCATCGGTAGTTCCTGAGAGAACCTTTCCATCTGGCTTATGAATTTCATAGTTCTGATTTGCCAGCGCTTTGCCTGAGACGGGATGCGTTATCACAAACTTTTCATCAAAGGTTGATGGCTCAAACGACTTCATGACTCCCTGCATACTGCCGGAACCGGCTTTTTTGATGCCGGTATTCTTAATGAACAGCTTGCCCGGCCCGCCTATCTCCACATTTCCGCCCCTTATTCTGATATAGCCGCCCCCGCACACCAGCGTCAGCTCGTCCTGCGCCGTCACGACCAGCTTTTTACCGCTCGAGATATGCGTGTCCTCTGTGGACCAGGTGGTGAGATTTCCGCCCTGCGCCTGTATGTCAATATCGTTATGCGAACTGAACAGTTTTGCCCCCTCCCGGCTGTACAGGCTGAGCTGCTTTCCTGCCGCCAGCGTAAAGTCCTTCTGCGCGCCGACATCCAGCTGCCTGCCGGCAGTCAGCGTCAGATTGTCACTGGCCGATAACTGCATGTCTTCCCCGCTCACCAGCGCCATCCCTTTTGGCGCACTGCCGACAATCACTTCCTGCTGAAGCTGCTCTATTTTATGCTTCAGAAGCTTTTGCTGGCGGCTGACATCGGCGGCCAGCGCCTGAGCCTGCTGGGCGCTGGCGGCAAGTGATTCCATCTCTACAAGGGCTGCTGAAAGCCGCGCCAGGGCCGGCTGCATCTCCAGCACCTCGCCCTGAGCCCCTGTCTGCCCATCCGCACTGATGAAAAGTCCTTTCTGCGCCCGTATCGCCCCCCAGCTGTCCGTCCGCAGCTCAAAACCCTCGCCGCGCTTCTGCTTTTCACTGTCCACCAGATGCCCGAGGTTCAGCTGGCTCTTGCCGCCATACTCGGTGCTCACCTTGATATGCTCTTTTCCGCGTTCGTCGTCGAGGCGGATTTTGTTGTTCGCCGGGGTGCGCAGCACGTTGCGTCTGTAGTTGCGGATGGTAACGTGGTCGCCGTGGGCCGAGTCGTGCAGTACCCCCGCGATGTAGGGCCGGTCAGGATTCCCATCCTCAAAGCCTATCGCCACCTCGGTTCCCGCCAGCAGCGGCAGGTGCAGGCCGTAGGTGTCACCGGCATAAGGGCGGGACTGACGCACCCACAGGCTCTCGAAGCCCGTTTCCCAGCTTTCGCGGTCGAACAGCATGTTGACGCGGTAACGTCCATCCTTATCGATGTGTCCGTAGGTGTCGTTTTCGGTAGTGCTGGTCACCCGTGCCGGCAGCGTCCCGGCCATCACAGGACGGCGGCCCGGCTCCGGGCGGAAGCTGAAATCAGCACTGTCCGGGATGCCGCTGAAATGCACCTCAAATTCACAGTCGCGCCGCGCATGGCTGGTCATCGCCGTTATCAGTACGCCTTCGCGGAATGCCTCCGGCACCGCTGCACCGCCACCGATGACCGTCAGTACCTGACCCGGCGACAGCACCGCGCTGCTGGTGATGGCTGAAAGCCGGGTCTGCCCGTTCAGGTAGCGCTCGTGGCGCAGCCGGGCGTAAAACGCACCGGATTCCGGGGCCGGATAGCGGTCATACGCACTGCCCGGTGTCAGGTAGTTATCGGCGTAGTGATAGGCCTCGCCGTAGGTGGTGGTGTCGCCGCGGGTCACGTCCGCCTGTGCGTCCATCTCTTCCGCGGCCTGCCGGTAGTTGTAGTCGCGGGTGCTGACCTGTTGCGGCACCACGCTGTGGCGGCATGTCATACCCCATACCGCGTCCACGCCTTCTGACTGCAGGCCGGATGGCGGCACCGGCGGCAGGCTCAGCTCTTTCACGTAGCCCTGCCGGTCATCGCAGAACTCCGCCACGTCGATGTTCAGCCGCGTGTCGGTGGTGAAGCGAAACCAGATCCCGGCCTCGCCCAGCAGTCGGGTGATAAAGTGCAGGTCGTCCTCGCCGTACTGCATGACCTGCTCGCGGCGGGGATACTCCCGGGTCAGCGAGAACAGAAAGTCCTGGCCGCGCAGGCCGTGGCGCTCGCGCAGGACTTTTTCCACGATCTGCGGCACCGACATGTCCTGATAAATGGCGTTCTGGTGCGAGCGACTGAGCAGCGCCAGCCGCGGCTGCAGCGTCAGGGCATAGCGGGTCTCATCCTTCGAAGTGCTCAGCCGTTCGAAACCGCTCACCACCCCCTGAATCACCCTTACCGGCTGCTGAATTTTGATGCCGAAGCCCTGATCCACCGGGGCCTGAAGCGTCAGTGACGCGGGTCTGAGGAGCATCATCTCTTTGCTGATACCGTGATCTGAACTGGTGAACTCCACCCGATAGCGGAACGGCTCGCTCAGGGACTCGTGCCCCTCAAAAGCCAGCACATCCAGCTCAGATGCGCACGCTTTCACCGCCAGCAGGTGATGGTTGTGGGTGAATCTGCTGACAAACTCGGTACTCATGATGGCTCTCCTGTCGCGGCGCCAAATGCAAGCGTTATTCCCTCTTCATCACTCCAGCCTAATGTCAGGAACTCCGGCTTCTGCTTCGCCGCCATGTGAATCAGCAACTGTTGGCTCAGCACGGGTAAAATCTGCTGGTTCAGCAGGCTGTCAACGTTGCGCGCTCCGGTATCCGGCAACAGACAGGCGGACGTCAGTGCGTCATAGAGGCTCTCTTCCGTGTGCGTGGTCAGTCCGTAGTGACGTTGCAGACGCTGGCTTACCTGCGCCAGCTTCATCTGTACGATAGTGCGCATCGCAGGTTCACTTAGCGGGCGGTAAATGATGGTCTGAAAGCGTGCCAGCAGTGCTGGCTGAAAATGATCGCGAAGAAGCGGGCGCAGTAATGTCTGCAGATCGGCTTCAGTGGCGTCTGGCTGTTCATCAAGGAGCTGCATGATGTGGTCGCTGCCGAGGTTTGACGTCATCAGAATTACCGTGTTGCGAAAGTCAATTTCACGTCCCTCACCATCACGCATAAACCCCCGGTCAAACACCTGATAGAACAGGTTCATCACGTCGCGGTGCGCCTTCTCTACCTCATCCAGCAGCACTACACTGTAAGGACGCTTACGTACCGCCTCTGTCAGGATGCCGCCCTGGCCGTAGCCTACGTATCCCGGTGGCGAACCTTTAAGCTGGGAAACCGTGTGCGGCTCCTGATATTCCGAGAGATTGATGGTGATGAGTGACTTTTCACCGCCGTATAGCACGTCGGCCAGCGTAAGAGCGGTTTCAGTCTTACCGGTGCCGCTTGGGCCGGTGAGCAGGAATACTCCCTGCGGGCCATTCTCAGAAGTCAGTCCGGTTTTAGCGGCGCGCAGACGTTGCGCAATAGCGTTCAGTGCCAGTGCCTGACCGACCACGCGTCGACCAATCTCGCCATCGAGATTAAGCAGTTCCGCCTGCTCATCCTTCATTAGTGAAGAGAGTGGTACACCGGTCCAGTCAGCAATCACGCCAGCGACAGTGCGGGCATCGACGTCGATCTGAATGAGTGCCTCACCTTGCTGCAATTTTTCCAGCAGCTGCTGCAGATCACGAATATCCGCATGACCCTCTGTACCTGGGTTCTGGCGGCATGCCATCAGTCGTTCCGCCAGCACTTTCTCTGCGGCAAAGCGCTGTTCCTGGCTGGCGATATCCGCATCAAGGTCGATCAGTCGCTGTTCAATAGCATCGAGTCGCTGAGTCTGGTCATCCCCCCCGGCGACGGCGTCTCCCAGCAGCGCCTGTTCTTCAAGCTCAAGTGCTGTACGTTGCCCTTTCAGCCGGGTAATGACCTCCGGCACCGTGTCCAGACTCATACGAACCCGCGCCCCTGCGGTGTCGAGCAGGTCAACCGCTTTGTCAGGCAACTGACGACCCGTCAGGTAGCGCCGCGACAGCGTTACCGCCGCACGCACCGCCTCGTCGGTTATATGCACACCGTGGTGTTCGGCATAGCGGGATTTTAAGCCACGCAGCATCAGGCAAGCCGTGTCGTCGTCAGGCTCGTCTACTTTCACCATCTGGAAGCGACGCTCCAGCGCAGCATCGCGTTCAAAATATTGTTTGTATTCACTCCAGGTTGTCGCGGCAATGGTGCGCAATTCACCGCGTGCCAGTGCGGGCTTCAGCAGATTAGCCGCATCTGCCCCACCCGCCTGGTTCCCTGCCCCTATGATCGTGTGTGCCTCGTCGATAAACAGCAGTACCGGCTCAGGAGACTGTTGCACCGCATCAATGACATTTTTCAGACGCTGCTCAAATTCCCCCTTCACACCCGCACCCGCCTGCAGCAGGCCAAGATCCAGACTACGCAGGCTGACGGTTCTCAGCGATGCCGGAACGTTGCCTTCGGCGATGCGCAGCGCCAGCCCTTCCACCAGCGCAGTTTTTCCCACACCCGGCTCACCTACCAGGATCGGGTTGTTCTTGCGACGACGTGAAAGGATGTCCACCATCTGGCGGATTTCCGTGTCGCGGCCAAACACCGGATCGATACGGCCTTCACGCGCTTTTGCCGTGACGTCCAGCGTGAACTTATCCAGCGCACTCTGAAGCGCGGGAGTAAGTTCGCCCGGTTTTATTTCTGTCACCGCTGTTTCGGCCGGTCGCCCGATAAATTCGACATCACCGCCGTGCGTCTGTGTCAGCGCCGCTTCCTGCTGGACTTCGGGGCGTTCATCTGACTGTGCATCCAGCAGCGGGCGCAGGCGTTCGAGCTGACTCTGATCCAGTGTCAGCAGCGGCCACAGACCATCACAGCGCGCAAGCGCAGGCTTCTCTGTCAGCGCCATCAGCAGATGGATGCTGCGAATCTGCTGCTCACCGGCCAGTGATGCCCGCATCCAGGCTGCCTGCATCAGGCTCTGTATACTTTCAGAGAGCTGGGGACGGCTGCGTACCGAACGTGGCAGATTATCCAGCCAGCTCAGCAACGCCTGCCACAGGGCATCCATGTCCCACTCATAGCGGCGCGCCAGCACCGTAAGATCACCCTCGCCCTGCTCCAGCAGTTTGAGCAGCCAGTGTTCGGGCAGGATTTCTGCATGCGCGCGGGTCTGACACAGGGAGGCCGCGCCTTCCAGCGCGCGGGCACAGTAGGGATTGAGACGACGTAACAGGATGGCCGGATTTTCCATGTTCAAAACTCGCTTTCAGAGACCTTCAGGCACGCTACCGCCCCTCGCTTTCCTTAAGAGGAGCCTAAGCGCATCAGGTCAGATTTCTCGGTTGTGAGGTGTTTTACTTAGTACCCGACGGGCAGGCACACAGGAAAACTGCGGACAGGAAGCCCTGTCCGCACAGAGCGATGGCCCTGAATAATTCGGGTTACCGGAGGCTGGCAGGCTCGTGGATCTCCGGCAGCACAGATATCTGTGTGACCGGAAAAACTGAACTGAACCAACACACCAGCAACGCGAAATATGACGGGCAATTACGCGGTGGTGCGTTCGTTCCACGAATCGGAATGAATGATGTTGCCGTCTTTGTAGGTCCAGGTGATTTTTTCGTAACGCAGCTCGATCTGCTCAAGGTGGTTATGCTTCTCGAAAGAGGCATCCTTGATGTCGTGCATCTTTGGCGCAACCTTCACCAGCTTCACGTTTTCCAGTTTGGTGTTGAAGTACTCCACTTCCTGGCCCGCGTCGTTGATTCTGTACCACTTAAATTCGGCAGATTTCAGGGTCTGGCCGGTAGTCACCGCCTTGTAGAGATACGGACTTGAGGAGTCGATCTCTTTGGTGAACAGGAACGGGGTGTGAATGCGGGTACCGGTCAGCTTGCCTGTGTTGTTGTCGGTCGGGATATAGAGCTTGTGCTCCTGTGCCACGACTTCGATGCTGCCTTCGCGGTCTTTAACATCAACGGAACCTTTGATGTCCGCACCGCCATCGTCTTTCAGCCACAGATATACCGGAATTGCCATGTTGAACTTCTCCTTTTATTGAGTTGAAACGTCACTGTCATCCTGTGACGCGGGTACTGCACCTGGCATACGGCAGGCATCGGCCTGCGGTACCAGACTGATTTCGACACGCCGGTTCTGTGCCCGGCCTTCCGGCGTGTCGTTAGACGCTACAGGGCGGCTGTCGCCATAACCCTGCACTGCAAAACAGCTCTCCGGCACGTCACCGGTGTCGCGCATCCAGTCCCGGACTGCCGCGGCGCGCTCACGTGAGAGCAGCTGGTTGCGCTGCGCACTGCCGGTGATGTCGGTGTGACCAGCGACCACAATCAGCCAGCCGGGCCGGGCTTTAATGTCCACCAGTGCATTGACCAGCACTTTGGTAGAGCCCGCCTTAAGCTCAGCTTTGCCGGAATCAAACAGTGACAGGCTGTCGAGGCGGACTATTTTTGGTATAACGGCTTTTTTGGGTTCAGGTGGCGGAGGCGGTGGAATATAAGAACGGATAGCTTCCAGCATCGGCAGACGCAGACGATGGCCGTGATAAAGTCCCAGACTCATCCGGACGGGTTCACCATTGCGCGCCCATTCATCAAGCTGTGCAGCATCCTGACGAAGAACCTGGAGGGCATCGGCCTTCGGCGCGTAGTTATCCATTGAGATGCGATCATAGTGATCGATATCGAAGCTCAGACGCTGCAGCAGTTGTCGGTTGTTCCAGCCGCTGCAGAGCAGAGCCGTCACGGCGGTCAGGGTGAACAGGCCAAGTGCACAGCACCACGTGCGATCGCGGGGTGTCAGACCCCGACCTTGTGGCAACAGAGGCAGAATGAAATCAGGCAGGGGTGAGATGGCCGCAGTGTCGATGTTCTCCGGCTGCCAGCCTGCAACACGTTGCATACCGGTGTGGCGGATCAGCCAGTCGGTCCAGAGGGATGAGGCAAGCCCACCAGTTAATCGGGGGCCTATGCCCCACAACATCGCCACAGGCAGAACCGCGGGAATATCCGGGTTATCATCTGTAAAGGTCACTCTGACGTGGTGATGAAACCAGATCATCAGACTGTTCATCAGCACCTGCTGCTGCATCGCCATCGCGCCACCTGTCGTGACCCAACTGGCAACAGCGTCAGGTGCGGCAGACTCACGCCAGATGCTGATACTCTCGCCTGGCATAGCGGCCTGCCAGAGCATCTCATCCAGGATCGCGCTGCCGGCAATACCCAGTAGTACGACAGGAACAGAGTGACCATAGAGTTTGCGCAGCTGGCTGATTTGCCAGCGTAAAGCCATCAGACGACTGGTCAGTGCTTCATTTTCCGTATGCTTCTGCGGACAGACGCTGATCATCACCGAAAGCTGTCGTCCCCAGTCCGGGCGTAAAAGCAGCAGCTGTCGCGCAACCTGATCGAGATCCTGATGATCCTCTATCCGGATCCAGCATCCCTGAGCGACTGTCAGAACCTGTGATTGTTCTGGCCACGGCTGCGACAGATCGCCGCAGACCAGCACGACTGGCTGCCGCCACGTCGTTTCCGGTAAATTTCCAAAATCAAGTACAACTTCCCGCGCCGCATGGCGAGTGACGCGGAATCCAGTCCACACCGCTGCAATGATTGCCCAGACTGCCAGCAAAATAAGTCCCCATATCTGCCACGACAAAGACAAAAAGCAGAGACAGACCAGCCCACTCAGCAGTGCTGCCCACAACGCCAGAAGTCGCTGTTGCGCACAACTCATTTCGTTACTCCAGGCAGCAGCGTTACCAGCAGTTGATCCAGCCAGCTGTTTAATCCCCACCACAACGCTACCACCACGACAGCACTCAGAGCGATGCGTGCGGGCCAGGAAGATAGCCAGCCAAAAAGTGCAGAACCCGCCGTGCTTTCCGCCAGAATCGGCGTTGTCTGCGGTGTACTGAACGGAGGAACCTGATCGCTAAGTGCCTTCACCAGCTTCTGACGCTCGGCATCATTTACTGCGCGAAAATGTCCGAGAAAGCCCAGCATCATGACGCGATGAAAACAGGTCAGCACAGCGCGGTTCGGTGAAGGTTCGTGCAGCACGCGCTGCATCCGTTCACACAGGGTGTCACCGGCATCCATGGTGCCGAGGAAATGCCCCTGCAATGGGATGTCGTACCACTGAACACAGGCATCATCCTGTACTCCGCGACCTTTCACGGCTTCATCAATCAATGCGCATTGGGCGGTGAGAATATGCCGGCAGTTTTCCTCATCCAGCATGGCTGCTTTTAATGCCTGCTGTACCCGTTCAACATCCGCTACGCAGCGATCCCATAACGCTCGCCCTTCGCCCTCCTGAAACTGTGGACCATGGCGCAGGCTGATAACCTGTAGCCAGGTGTTCTGCAGCAAAGCATCGATATCGATAGCGGCGGCAGCACCGTATTTGTTTTGGTTACTCATGTTCGCAGTACCGCATAAAGTTCAAGCTCGGGTTCGCCCAGCATGCCTGGGGTATAAAACATGCAACTGCCGCTCTCCAGCATCTCCTGCGCCGCCGGATGGGACAGGTCGAGCGAGAAGTACTGGTTTTCAAGTCGCAATGGGATTGCCGCCGGAACATGACGAAGCGCCCGGAGTGGGATACCCTGGCGTGAGGTGTTCACCAGACTGGTTACAAATTCGGGACTGCCGACTTTGCACTGCAGCGGGAACTGCTCCTGAAGCTGTGCAGCAGGAATTGGCGAGCGTACTGAGAGGTAATAGTCCGCCCCTTCACGCAGACGAGGATCCTGCAGCCGGGCCTGCCACTGGCGTAACCGCTTATCATGGGTGAGTTCAACAGGCACTACGCGGGACGGCAGACTCGCTTCCAGCAGCTCGGTCAGCAGATCGAACAGCGGTGGAAAAACGGCGTTCAGCTGCGCATGCTGATAAACCGGAATGGCGCTGACCTGATGTTCCAGAGAGAAGGTCAGAAGAGAGCCAGCCAGCCGTGCCAGTTCAGGATAAAGGCGTTCTGCCGGGCTTTGTGGAAAACGCAGAAACTGGCCGAGCACAGGTTCTGCACTGTTCAGCGCGTTGAGTAACCAGAACAGAGAGACATCTGCCACGGCAAAATCGGCCATTCTTTCATTGCTTTCACGACGCATTGCCATCAGACGAAAAAGTCGGGCGCGAAGCTGGATCATCAACTGCTCAAGCTGCGTCACCAGCCAGCGGCTGCTTTCAACTCTCAGTAACGGAGGCAGAAAGGTTTCATCCAGCATCCAGTTACCCTGCGAGTCCTGCAGCAGACGTGCAACCGGGCAGGTGAGATAGTCACTGTTGTCCTGATCGGCAAAGCGCAGCGACAATTCCGGCTGCATGACTGCTATCTGACGGCTATCTTCACCAAATGCGTTACGAACGTCATGCCAGCGCTGACGAAAGCGCACCGGGCGATCGGCGACTTCATCGGGGCTCAGGCAATTACCGCCGTTGGCGCGTAACAGCGGCAATGCCAGAACGACGCCTGTGATGCCCGTCCGATCCTGCAGTGACAGTGCAGCGGGCAAGCTGTCAGCATTATCAGTATCGATCAGCACACCATCCTGAAACCGGAGATGCAGGTGATGAGCCTGCAGACGCCCGAGCCTGAGCATCTCAGGTTCAAACGTCGCCTTAATCACTCCCCAGGGATGATTAAGGCTTAGCTGTGCAATAGACTCAGCAGACCAGGCTGCATAAGCAGCCTGCTGTTGAAAATGCTGGGGCGAGACCATCACGCCCCGACCCCAAAGCGGTTGTTCCGTTTTCATCGGCTTCCTGCCTGAGTTACGATTTCGCCTTCGGCATCTGAGAAACCAGTGACAGATTGACGTCCATGCCTTCTACCTGGAAATGCGGTACCGCATAGAGCCGCACGCGGAAGAAGCCCGGGTTATCTTCAATATCCTCAACCATGACTTTTGCATCGCGCAGCGGGTGCGACGCCTGCAGCTCATCACCGGGATCGGTCATCTCCGTGACCAGACTCCGCACCCAGGTGTTCAGCTCCAGTTCCAGCAGGCGACGGTCCTTCGTGGTACCGATGTTTTCGCGCTGGATAAGCTTCAGATAGTGAGCAATGCGCGACAGCAGGAAAATGTATGGCAGGCGCGCATTGATGCGGCTGTTTGCTGTGGCATCTGCGGTGTCATACAGCGTCGGTTTCTGGGTAGAGTTTGCCGAGAAGAAACAGGCGTAGTCCCGATTTTTGTAATAAGAGAGCGGGATGAAACCCAGATTGGCAAATTCGAACTCGCGGGTTTCCGGGATCATCACCTCACTCGGGATTTTCACCTGATTGCCGGTTCCCAGGTCATAGAGGTGGATTGGCAAATCCTGCACCGCACCGCCCGCCTGCGGGCCGCGAATCTGCACACACCAGCCGTTATTGATAAAGCTGCGCACCATGTTGGCGGCAAAAGCAAACGAGGCGCTGGTCCAGAGGTATTTATCGTGATCCGGGCCTTTTACCTCTTCAACATAATTAAAGCTGCGCACCGGAACTGTATCAGGACCATACGGCAAGCGGCCCAGCACGCGCGGCATGACCAGACCGATATAGCGTGAATCATCGGTTTCGCGGAACGACTTCCATTTGATGTATTCAGCACGGTCAAAGTAGTTGCCGATGTCTTTGATTGCGGCTACCTCTTCCATGGTCTCTTTAAGGAAGAATTTCGGGCCCGCTGAGCCAATAAACGGCATATGAGCAGCCGCAGAGACTTTTGCAATGTTGCGCAGCAGCGCCACATCCTGTGCAGAGGCGTCAAACTCATAAGAAGAGATCAGCGCAGCAACCGGCTCGCCTCCAGGAGTGTCATATTCATCAATATAGGTATGTTTGTAGAGACCACTCTGGATGATCTCCGGTGCATCCTCGAAATCCTGGCGCAGGTCATCCCTGGAGAGATCCAGCAACTCGATTTTGACGTTCTGCCGAAAATCGGTTTTATCGACCAGCGACTTCAGGCCACGCCACAGCGATTCCACCTGTTGAAACGTCTGGTGGTGCATGACCGCATCGAGCTGGCGACTGATTTGATAGTCAAGCTCGGCAATATGATGGTCGATCAGCGTCTTATCCAGCTTTTCGACCTTCGCGCCCGCGTGGCTCAGGCACTCCAGAAACACCTTCATACCCGCGGTGAGACGCTCGTCAGCGCTGGCGTCAGACATTGCCTGGCTGTCCTGCCAGTTCTCCAGCGCGCTCAGCGATGAAACCGGGCTCAGATTGATTTTCTCAAACAGCGACGCATAAACGCCGCCAGCTTCGGGGCGGTCCAGCACCACGCTTTCACCACCCGTGGCATTGTGATTTTGTACAGACATCAGCATTCCTCAGTTAATCCATTAAATTTTTGCAGCCGTTACGGCTGTTCAGAGGTCAGAGAGGCCAGTTCGGCTCTGAGCTCAGCGCTGAGCGCCGGGTCGAGCAGGATTTTTTCCAGCTCTTTACGGAAGGTGATGTTGTCGAGCAGGTTAGCCTTGAGGTCGCGCAGCAGGCTGCGCATGGCCAGCATCGCTTTCAGCTGGGGGATCTGACGGGCGACCTGCTCCGGTTCGAAATCTTTCATCTCGCGGAAACGGAGGCTGACGCCCTCTTCGGAGCCGTCTCCCGCCAGGGTGTTGGCCACCGACAGGCTGATGGCAGGCGCAAAATCGGCAAGTACACTGTCGAAATTGTTTTTATTGACGTTGATCTTTTCACGTTCGGAAAGCGGACGCTGTTCTCTGCCGTTGCTGTAGTCACCAGCCACGACCATCTTGAGCGGCAGTTCGACTTTTTTTTGCGCGCCACCGGTGTGGACGCTGAGCTGGATATTAACGCGGGCTTTGGGGATCTCGGACTGATAGGAACTGGACATAGCTATCTCTGTATTCAGAAGTACCAGATACCGTCACTGCCAGTGGGAAATGTTGAAAACGGCTTACCCTGCCATGAAACATTTCTGCTCTTAAACATTGAGTGATGAGCAGAACCGGGGTCAGAAGCGAGTACATTCCATTTACTGGCGATATGACGCGGTGTAGGAGCATAAATCCAAAGAATAATTTTCAGATAAACACCCATGGCGCGAGTTTAAAAATAGCGGGACATCTAATGGAAATGTTAAAATGTAAATAGTTATTTCATAGAGTGCGGCACATAAAAACCTGGCACTGATCTGATTTATAAGAAGTTTCTTAAGATATGGACGGCAGGCCGCATCAACGTTGGTCATGCAAATGTTTCAGACATGAGCAGTAAGGGGATTTTATTCGCGGAGTTCAGCATCAACAAAAAATGCGATCGGCATCTTTTGCTTAAGATGACATTTGATGGCGAAGGCTTAAACAATACTGACATAGCCATTAAACTTGTTAATGATTTGTGGTTTTTCCGGATTAGCGCTGGACGGCATACGTCAAAGAGGGGCTGCACCTGCTCTGGCGTATAGTTAATATGTCTTGCTATGAATCGATATGATGTTCATTGCTGAACTCAGTTCTGAAGGTCTTGCGCAGGGTAAATGCCAGCAGTCACTCCTGATGACAACGCTAAAGCCACACCTTGTGAATACTCTTAGCAGAGCATAGAACCTTGATGCGAAGCAATGAAGAGGGTGTGCAAACTGAAGAGTATTAAAGCATCCATGAATGCGGCAAAGAGTGGCTAATGAGAAAGGATTCGAAAATGACGATCAGTAATGACACACCCGCAAAATCTGAGAGAGACGCTTAAATGATAAAAGCCCTGACTGAAATAGTCAGGGCTTTTAAGGTACTACAGATTTAACATTAAACATTAACTAACTTAATTGATAGGTACTGCTTCGATACTGCTATTTATGAACAGATCCTGCG